>Ga0272446_1000150_pt1 | contig 101371 bp, 82 predicted proteins | sample YNPCB0061_FD_194587 | JGI IMG/M metagenome (GOLD analysis project Ga0272446, IMG submission 194587) | Hot spring microbial mat communities from Yellowstone National Park, WY, United States - YNP-CB-006-1 | ecosystem: Environmental > Aquatic > Thermal springs > Hot (42-90C) > Sediment | place...
CACTGTGGCCCCTGCCGCGCTGGGCTGTGGCCGGGGCTTGTGCGCTGGCCGTTGCGCTGCCTCTGTGGACAACACCGTTCCCACCAGTCACCGACCTGCCCCAGCACGTTGCCCAGGTGCGGCTGTGGTTTGAAACCCTGGCCGGAATGCCACACCCGGACGGAGCGCGCTACATCATTCAGTGGTGGACGCCCTACAGCCTGACCTACTGGCTCATGGGCGGATTATGGCAGGTGTTGCCGCCGGTGCGCGTCGGGCAGGCGATGTTGCTGTTGCAGGCGCTCGGTTGGGTGTTTCTGGTGCACTGGCTGGCGGCCCGGCGGCAACGCTCGGCAGCGGCGGCGGCCCTGGCCACGACCCTGTTTTTCAACCATACGCTGTACTGGGGATTTGTCAGCTTCACGACCGGTTGGCCCCTGTTTCTGCTGTGGGTTCATGTGACGGCCCGGAACGCGCCCATGACACGCTGCCGGCAACTGCTTCTTCTAGGCTTGGCAGCGTTGCTCTATGCCGCCCACGCCCTGTGGTTTGCCATGGCGCTGCTGTGGTTTGGGGTGATGGCGTGGGGATTGCGACGCCCCTGGCGTACGGTGCTGCACGAAGGTCTGTGGCTGCTGCCGCTCGCGGCGCTGGCGGCACTGATGTACAGCCGGATTGGCTATGCCACGACCCTGGTGGAGCACAAAACCGTATGGCGCGTGCCGGTGGTCGGGCGGCTGTTCACCCCGTGGTTGCCGGAATCGGTCTATGGCGGCCTGAGCGGTCCCGTGGAGCCGCTGGCGCTGGCCGGGGTGGGGCTGTGGCTGGTTGCCGGATTGGTCCGGCATCGGCGCCAGTGGCGGTCCGCCAGCGATCCGGTCTGGCTGCTGGCTGGCGGGCTGTGCCTGGCCGCCGGGTTGCTGCTGCCTTACCAGTATCAGTACACCATTGAGTTTGCCGAACGCTGGATGCCAGCCGCCGTAACCTGTCTGCTGCTCGGCGCACCGGCTTTGGATGTACCACCGCCCGGCAGCGACACCCGTTCTGTTCCGGGTTGGCCGCGCGCCGTCGCCACAGCGGGCTGTGTCGTCTTCTGCGGCTGGACGGCGCTGGTCTGGCAGGCGTTTCAGCGCGACTACCTGCCCGGTCTGCCCGAAGCGCTGGCGGCGCTTCCGTCCCAACCGCGTGTCGTCGGGCTGGATTTCGTCAAGGAAATTCCGGGCTTTCGGCGGCGTCCGCTGATGCAGATGCCAGCCTATGCCCAGGTGCTGCACGGCGGCGCGTACAGCCTGTCCTTTGCCAAGTTTCCGCAGAGCTTTGTGCGCTATGAAACGGATGCCGTGGTGCGCTGGACGGATGGCCTTGAATGGTCACCCGAACGCCTGACGGAGCGTGACCTGGGCTACTTTGATTTTGTGCTGGCCGTGGGCGACCGCTGGGCGCACGAGCGTTTGCAGACAAAGTTTCCCCGGCTTCAGCCCCTCACCGGCGACGACCGCACTCCCTGGCGGTTGTATCGCATCAGCGCCTGCGCCCATCACCAGTGATGTTCCCCAGGCGCACCGGGGAACACGTGGGCGTTACTCGTACTGTTCCCGCCGCCCGCGCGGCGAAGGCTGGAAGCTTTCGGGATAGTTGGCACTCTCGATGAGGTTGAGTCCCGACAGGGCCGGCGCAGATTCTTCCAGGATTTGCTTGGTGATTTCGATATTGGCGAGCAGTTCGTCGAAGTCCAGGTCCGTCGCGCCCGCCCCGTCCAAGGCCGTCATGGTCACGATATGGTCGTTGATCAGACTGAAGCGGTTTTCAATCGCCTGAAGTTGGGCCTCGACCCGGCGGACACTGCGCTCAATCTCATCGAAGGTCTTGAGGCGGCGGCGGAGAACATCCAGGTTGTGTTCGAGCAGGGGGCGGGTGGCTGCATCGGCCGTGGTCATCTGGCGCTCAATCTGGATGATCTGGTTTTGAATGGCATTCCGGTTGACCGACCGCAGGTGGGTTTTGCGCCGCCGATAGACATCAAGCAGGTCAACGAACTGCTCCCACATCGTATCCAGGCACTGGATGGATTCCGGGAGTTTTTCGAGTTTGGTGAACTTGAGATAGTTTTCGTAGATTTTGCTTTTCTGGAAGCGCAGATACTCGACCATTTCACGGTCGCGCGGCTCGAAGGTGCGGATGAGTTCTTCCCGCTGCCGCCGCCGAAGCATCTGCCGCTGCCGGGCCGCCCGGCGTTCGACAAGACGCCGGTAAGCATTCATCGCCGGGACGACCGTGAGATAGGTCGCTTCCAGCGCCGCGCCCGCCACGAGGGGCATCCAGTCTTGGGTGTAGGCGGCCGCCGACAAAAACAACACCATCGTCCAGATGTTGTAGGGTTCGCCAGCGGCTTCCTTGACATAGTTGATTCGTGAGGTAGCAGAGGTCAAACCGCTCATGACACTTTGGACCTGGATGTGGCCAGTGTTTGCTCGTGGGAGCGTCAAAGTGTCGCACCATCGTTCTGGCATTTCAAGGCATTCTCACATTCCTGCGCGGGCCACATGGTGCCTGTGGGTGATGCCTTGCCGCCGCCGGCCGGTCTGGTTTGAAAACCCCGGGAGGCTTACATACAGTCGGCTTTCCCTTGTCCGAGCCACTTGCACACCCTGCTGATCCACCACGAGGCTTGTTCATGGCTGCCCTGCTTTCTGCGCCCTCAAAATCAGCCACAATGCCGCCAACCGCCGTTGGGAAGGACCAGGCGTTGGTGTGGACGAGCTGGGCGACCCTGTTGGCGCTCGTGGTGTTTGCCCTGTGCAGTGGGCAGGTCTATGCGCCTCCCGTGGCGCGCCTGACAGAGCCGGAAGCACTGACCCGCGCCGAACGTCTGCTGGAGCGTCTGCGCCCAGCCGACCTCTCCGGTGTGCCGCTGGCGGCGTACCAGAGAGCCGGGCAGTGTCAACGGCATCCGGTTGATTTGGCCCAGTGGGAGTTTGCTTTTCTGGCGCCGGACAGGAGCCACCTGTACCGCCTGACGCTGAATGCCACCGGCGACTTCCGGTACTTCGCTGTTTATCGGCGTCGCCCGGCAGTGGAAGCCGCCGCCGCGTTCAATGAGGCTGCCGTACGTCAGCAGTCCGAAGTCTGGCGGGACTTTCTCAGAGCGGAAGCCGGAATCACCCCGGTGCCTGTGACCGAAGCGCCACCGCCCGTCCGGGAAAGTCCCTTTCCAGGTTCGGTCCGGGACATCCTGCGGCGTTGGAAAACCGATCATGCGCAGTGGGCCTTTGTGGAAGTCAGCTTCGACCAGCAGGGGCTTCAATCCCTGGGGGTGACACCGGCGGAGACACCACGCCCTACCGGAGGCAGCGTTTGGGGTGGTGTCCTTGTCATCGGGTTTCTCGCGCTGGTTTTCTGGCTTCCCTGGCTCCTGGTGTTTGTGCGTGGGATTGCCCGCCGTGAAATGGGATCGCTCACCACGCTCGTTACAAGCGGGGTCCTGGCGACGCTGCTGATGCTTTGGCTCACAACGCTTCTGGGGGTTACATTGGTCACACACTTTGCCTGGCTGGACCCGTCCATCTCGGAGGAAGGATTTTTTGTCCTGTCGGATGCCGGCTATCGGTGGGTGATCTTTTTCATCACTTTGCTGGTGGCGGCGGGCGTGTCGCTGGGGGCGCTGGGTGTGGGGCTGGTTTCTCTGGCCGTGACGGAGTCTTACGACTGGAAGCGCCAGCGGCAGTTGCTGGGCGATGTGTATCGCCTGACGCGCCGGGGCGGCCTGACGCCCTTGCAAATGCTGCGGCTCAGTGTGGGGAGCGTCGCGCTGGCATCGTGGGTGCTGGCGCTGGAAACCGGCGTCCAGTGGATAACCGGGCAGCCTCTCCTTCCCTGGCATGAGTTTGCTGTCTGGTCGCAAAGTCTGGCTATCGGGCGGTGGCCGGGTTGGAAAATCATCGGCGAATGCCTGGCCGACGTATGGCTGATGACCATCTGGCTGCTGCCCCTGGTGGCCTTTGCCCGCGACCGCCTTCAGGATCGTTCCACGGGACTGGCGGTTGGAGTGCTGTTGGGCTTGATGGGTTTGCCCTTCGTCATCGGCGACTGGGCCATGGCCTTAGGCTATGCCCTGCTGGTCACGGGACTGGTCTGGGCGCTGCTGAACTATGGCTGGCTGGCCGTTGTGTTTGGCCAGCTTCTGGTAGGCGGGCTGTTTCCTCTGCTGTGGGGGCTGCGGTTTCCAAATGGTTTCGAGCCGGCGTTTCTGCTGGGTGGGATGCTCATCATCCTGCCGCTTGGGTTCCTCATCGGGTTTCGCCGGCCGGCGCGCCGCCTGCGAAAAGAGACTTTCGATCTCGCCCCTCGGTACATCCGCGATCGCCTCCGCCTCGAACGCTGGCGCGAAGACCGCGAAGTGCGGTGGCTGATTCACTGCAACCTGCTGCCGCCCTCCGGTTTTCGGGATGAGCGGCAGCGCGTCCTTGCCGAGTACGCCCACCTGCCCGAACAGGGCCAGGAGTGGTTTATCGTGCTGCCGTTGGGTCCGGAGCGGATTGGCGTGGGGATTGGGGAAGTGAGCGGACAGGAACTCCAGGCTTCCCTGCTGGTGGCGATTGTACTGGCGGCCATCCGGTCCAAGGCGGCCCACTATGCAGACTGTCCAGCGCAGGTCATCGAGCGCCTCAATGACTTTTTATCCCCCCGCTTGCGGGCGATTGGTTCGCAGGTCCGGCTGCTGTACGGTATCGCCGATTTCCGCACGGGTGAGTTTATCTACTGTAATGCCGGCTATGTTGCGCCGGTGGTGCTGCGACCGCGTGCGGGGGAAAAGCCGTCGCCCTCCAGCCTGACGGGGGCGCGGAACAGTGCGCTGGACGGCCGCACGGACCTGCGGTTTACCGAAAATCGGGTGTGTCTCGAACGGGGGAGCCGGGTAGTGCTGATGAGTGACTGGCTGGCTGAAGTTCAGGGGCTGGAGTCTGATGCGCCCGACCTTGCCTCACGCTACGAAACCCTGTTGGCGTCTCTGGATGAACCGCCGGAGGGCAACCTGCCACGTGCCGTAATTGACTATGCGCGTGAGCGCCTTCAGCCACCGCCCGGTGAATCGTTTGCCAAGTCCCCGGCTGAGACTGAAATCACCGTCGTCTGCCTCACCTTCTAAGCCTGGGGAAGGCATCCGCCGGGTCACCGGCCGTGTGATTCGGCAGCGGCGCGCTGTCTGCTCTTGCCGTGGGTACGCCAAACAAGTACCTTGCGTGGCCGGGCATGTGGCTTGTCTGGTGTGGCCGTGGCCCGTGATTGCACCCCTTCCCGGAGATGTTGCCGCAATGTCTTTCCTCGATCAGATGACCAAAGAACTGCTCAAGCGGTACGGACGCCTTGCCTTGGGCAAGCCGTTTGCCCCGGTTTTCCTCAACATTCTGGCGACGTCCGTCTGTGACATGCGCTGTGTCCACTGCTTTTTCACCGAAGAACTGGATGACAAAGAGCGCAAAAAGAACCAGATGAAAACGGAAAACATCGTCCGGGTCAGCGAGACCCTGGGGGGGAATCTCTCCGTGCTGGTCATTGCCGGCGGCGAACCGTTCACCCGCCTCGACCTGCCGGATATTGCCCGGGCGTTTTACGAAAACAACCAGCTTGAATCCATCTACCTGATGTCCAACGGGCAAATCCAGAAGCGCATTCTGCCCGATGTCGAACGCATCCTGACCGAGTGCCCGAAACTTCACGTCACCGTGGCGCTGGGCATTGACGGACTCGAAGCCGACCACGACCGGATTCGGCAGAAACCGGGCAGTTGGGCGCGGGCCATTGACACGGCACGGCAGCTCCAGAAACTGAAGAAAAGCCTGGCGCGGCTCGACGTACAGACCTGCACGTGCGTGATGAACTCGAACCAGGACCGGCTGTTCGAGTGGTATGACTTTCTCAAGCACGACCTCCGGCCGGACAAAATCAACGTCAACTACATCCGTCCGCCGGCGGCCCGCCCCGAAGAACTCAACATTGATCTTGAGCGTTACCGGCGGTTGTCCCAGATGATCCTTGAAGATTCGCGCAGCGGACAGGCCAAGAACGTGTACGGCGGGCCGAATGGCGCCTTCAAGGCTGCCGTGGACATCTACATGCACGAACTCATCGCCAAAACCCAGGAAGAGAAAAAAGCCCAGCTCCGGTGTTTTGCCGGTACAGCCGGCGGCGTCATCTACGACGAAGGCACGGTGTCGAGCTGCGAAAACCTGCCGCCCATCGGCAACCTGCGGGATTACGACTGGAATTTTTCGGCCCTGTGGTACTCCGAAGCCATGCAGATGCGGCGCGCGCGGGTCAAGGACGGCTGCTTCTGTACGCACGAAAGCAACTGCTACTACCCATCGCTGGCGTTCAATCCGAAGCACCTGGTCAAGATCAAGCGTCTCGAACGCGACATCATTGCCGCCCGCAAGCGGGTCGAAGCCGTTGAACAGCAGGCAACCGTCGCCACGGCTTCATCCTGAACCGCACGGCATGTTCAACCTGGTGTGAAAGGCACAGCGGCGGCAGGAAGCGTCTTCCGGCCGCCGTTGCTCTTTTGTGTGTGCTTCCGGTGATTCGTTTTTGCCGGGGGCCGGTGCCTGACCGGTTTGACGGCCGGGTTGCACACCTGCCGTCGGATTCGTCATAATCGGCGGCTGCCGGTGGCCGTTCCGCCACCTCTTCCGAAGTCACTCCAGGTTGGAATTTTGGGGTTTGTCCCATGTGTACCTTTCGCCGCTATGCCCCATCCCTTCGTTTGCGGGTCGCTCTGACCTGCCTCCCGTTGCGGCGGCGGGCCGATCTTTTTGCTGACTAGCCTTCCTTGGAAATCGGTTGCTCTGTCTGTCACACGCCGGCCGCACCAGGCCTGCCGGTTGCCGATGTGTTTTTTCAAGGAGGTCATCATGTCAGCCGCGATTCCAACGCTTACCAAATTCCCGCAGCTCATCACGGAACTGCCCGGCCCGAAGGCCCGGGCCATCGTTGAACAGGACCATCGCTACGTTTCGCCGAGTTATACACGCCCTTACCCGCTGGTCATCGAGCGCGGCTGGGGCGCGATGATTCAGGATGTGGACGGCAATGTGTTTTTGGACTTCAATGCCGGGGTCGCTGTGCTGGCGACGGGCCATGCCCACCCGGAGATTGTGGCCGCGATTGCCAAACAGGCGGCGGAGTTCGTCCACATTGCCGGGGCGGATTACTACTACCCACAACTTGCGGCTCTGGCCGAGCGGCTTCAGACGGAAACGCCGGGGGATTTCCCCAAGCGGGTTCACTTTGGTAACTCCGGCGCAGAGGCCGTCGAATGCGCCCTCAAGGTGGCGATGTATGCCACCCGGCGCACGAAGTTCATCGCCTTTTTCAACAGCTTTCACGGGCGGACGATGGGGGCGCTGTCGCTCACCTCTTCGCGGGCGGCCCAGCGGTTGGGCTTCGGCCGCGCGGCGCTCGATGTCACCCATATCCCCTATGCCAACTGTCTGCGCTGCGCCTACGGCAAAACGCCTGACACCTGCCAGGTGGAATGTGTGAAGGTCATCGAAGAGCGGCTGTTCAAAACCACCTGCCCGAAGGAAGAAGTCGCCGCCGTCGTGGTCGAGGCGGTACAGGGCGAAGGCGGCTACGTCGTTCCCCCGGCCAAGTTTCACCACGAACTGCGCCGGCTGTGCGATGAGCACAACATCGTCCTCATCGTGGATGAGGTTCAGTCCGGCATGGGACGTACCGGGAAGATGTTTGCCATCGAGCACTTTGGGGTTGTCCCGGACGTGCTGTGCGCGGCCAAGGGGATTGCGTCGGGGCTGCCGCTGAGCGCAACCGTGGCGCGGGCCGACCTGATGAACTGGCACGTCGGCGCGCATGCTTCGACCTTTGGCGGCAATCCCGTCGCCATTGCCGCCTCGCTCAAGACCTTTGAACTGCTCCACAACGGCCTGCTCAGGAACGCGGCTGAAATGGGCGAACGCATGCTGGGCGGCCTGCGCCTGGTGCAGGCAAAGTATGCCGACCGGATTGCCGACGTGCGCGGATTGGGCCTGATGATTGGCGTCGAGTTTGTCACTGACCGGCGCAGCCTGACGCCTGATCCTGAACTCCGCAACCGCATTGAGCAGGAGTGTTTCCGCCGCGGCCTTATCGTGCTGGGGGCCGGTGACTCCACAATCCGGTTTTCGCCGCCGCTCGTCATTGACGCCGAGCAGGTGGACTGCGCCGTGGAAATTTTTTCAGAGGCTGTCGGCGCGGCACTCAATGCCTGAGTATCCAGCCACAGCCATATCTGGTGGGCGTCCCTTGGGGAGCGGCCCACCCTCGCTTTTTGGGTTGGCTCTGGGATAGGTTGCACCGGGCAACACCAGTTTCCATGCAGGTTGCCAATCCTGAGCTTCAAAAGGATGTCGTTACCATGCAACCAGTTGGTTATGCCCCGCCGCCACCGGCCAAAAAACGCAATGTCTGGCTATGGGTTCTGGGTGGCTGCGGAGTCCTCACCCTGCTCGGTATCGTGGCCGTTGGCGTGGTTCTCTACATTGCCTATTACGCCGCCTCGCGGGCCGTGGATGAAGTCTCGAAGAACCCCGTCCGCACGGCAGCCAAACTCATCGAGTTGGCTAATCCCGACATTGAGGTGGTGTCGGTGGATGAGGAAAAGAAGCTGGTGACCTTCCGCGACAAAAAGACCGGCACCACGACGACCGTTTCGCTTGAAGAGTTTGAGAAGCAGGCCAAGTCCGGGGAGGAAACGGGTAGTCCGGGTCCGTCCACCGGCAGCCAGCCGTCGTCTTCGCCGCCGGATGTCGGCATCAGCGAAAAGGATAACCTTCCCAACTGGGTCCCGGTGTATCCGGGGGCCAAGGTCACGGCCAAGGTGACATCGGGCAGCGGCAACAATGCGTCCGGTTCGCTGACCTTGATGACGAGAGACAAGCTCGAAGCGGTGTTCAGCTTCTATGAAACCAGGCTGGACGGTACTGGTTTTTCCGTGACACGTGCCGCATCCGGCGGCTACCGGGCGATTGCCGCCAAACGTGACTCCGGGGAAAGTATCAGCGTCATGGTGATGAAAATGGAGGCTGAGGACCACACGGGAGACGATGACGACTACACGGGTATCGTGATCACCTACAAGTTGGAGTAGTGATGCCCGCCAGTGTCACGCCCAGTGTTGGACGGCATACATCAGCAGCCCGGAGCGGAGCTTCGGCTCAAACCAGGTGGACTTCGGGGGCATCACTTCTCCCCGGTCAGCAACAGCAAACAACGCCTCCAGCGAAGTCGGGTAAAGGGAAAAGGCGACTGCTGCCTGTCCGGTGTTGACCCGCCGTTCCAGTTCCGCCGTGCCGCGAATCCCGCCGACGAAATCCAGCCGCCTGTCCGTACGGGGATCGCCAATGCCCAGCAGCGGCTCCAGTACCTGCATTTGCAGGCGGCTGACATCCAGCCGCGCCAGGATGTCCTCCCCTTCTGCCGGACGAAAGCGGAAGCTGTGCCACCGGCCGGCGCAATAGACCGAAAAATCACCTTCCGCAGTGGGCGTTGGCGTGGCCGGACGTGGCTCGCATCGGGCTTGCAAAGCCGCGATGAAGTCCGTTGGTGCATAGCCGTTGAGGTCACTGACAACGCGGTTGTAGGGCAGTATCCGCAGTTGACCCGCCGGGAAAAGCACCGCCAGAAAAAAGTTGTAGGGTGCTTCCGCTGACGGGTGCGGGTCCTGCGCACGCCATACGGCGCGGGCGCGGCTGGCGCTGGCCGAACGGTGATGCCCGTCGGCGACATAGAGCGTCGGAACATCCGCAAAGGCCAGGCGAACCTGGTCGGTCTCCGGCATGCGCCAGACCGTGTGCTGAATGCCATCCTCAGCCGTGAAGTCATACAGCGGCCCACCGGAACAGGTCTGCGCCACGAGCGCCTCCAGCGCCGGTACGTCCCGGTAGGCCAGAAACACCGGCTCCGTATGGACGCCCAGCGCCAGCAGATGCCGGGTGCGGTCGTCTTCCTTGTCCGGGCGTGTCTTTTCGTGCTTGCGGATCATGTCCCGGTCGTAGTCGTCCACGGCGCAGACGCCGACGATGCCGGTCTGTGCCCGTCCCGCCATGACGAGCCGATAGACAAAGAAACCGGCTTCCTCATCAGTCAGCAGCGGCGCTTCCCGGATGAGCCGCTCCAGGTTGGCCCGGGCGGTCTGGTACTGGAGTTCCGCCTCCGGCGGGGTGTCGTCCGGCAGGTCCACGTCCGGCCGGGTGACGTGCAGCAGGCTGTAGGGGTTGTTGGCAACCAGCGCACGGGCTTCGTCGCGGCTGACAACATCGTAGGGAACCGCGGCCACGTCCGCGACGCGGGCGGGCTGGGGACGGAGTGCGCGAAAGGGATGAACAATGGCCATGGTGTGTCCGATACCGGTTTGAACGTGCAGGGAATGGGGAAAGGCTGGTTACTCCAATGGCGGGCCCTGGCGATGCAGCGCCGCCTCGGCCACGAAGTGCTTGAACAGGGCTTGTGAAAAGGGATCGTGGTCGGCGTTGATTTCCGGGTGCCACTGCACGCCGAGCACGAAGTGGTTGGGCTGGGTTCCGACGACGGCCTCGATGACGCCATCCGCCGCCCAGGCGATGGCGCGCAGGTCGCGGCCGAGTTCGTCAATTGCCTGGTGATGGTGACTGTTGACACGTGCTGTGACGCCTCCGGCCAGCTTGGCCAGCAGGCTGTCCCGGTCAATCTGAATGCCATGGGCAACCCGGCGAAAAGTGCCGCGCTGCTGGTGCTGCATGACGTTTTCGACCTGCGAGGGCAGGTCCTGAAACAGCGTTCCGCCACGGTGGACGTTGAGCAGTTGCATCCCGTAGCAGATGGCAAGGACGGGAAGCCGTCGGGCATCGGCAAGGCGCAACAACTGAAGGTCGGTTTCATCCCGTTCCGGGTGAACCGGGCCGAGTGCGACATGCGGCGCCTGCCCGTAGCGGAACGGGTCAATATCACCGGGATTGCCGGACAAAAGGATACCGTCAAGCACCTGGGCGACGGCGTCAAGGTAGCCCGGCTCCGTCAGCAGCGGGATGAGCAGCGGAATCCCGCCGGCGTGCAAAACCGCGCGCGGGTAGGTCGTGCGCAGATGATAGGTGTCCTTGTCGGGGTCAATCCGAACGGTGATACCAATGATGGGCTGCTTCGTGTATGGTGCGGGCATTGTCGGATGTTCTCGTCAGACCTGTTCACCGGCGTGGGCGCAAGCCAGCCTTGGCCCCGCCAGACCACGTAAACTCAGAATGGCGCAGCATCGCGCCAAAGGATGACCATAACGTGACAAACCTTGCAATCACAGACCTGCAAACCGGCGCCGGCGCGGTAGCTGAAAACGGTCATGTCGTCACCGTCCACTACACCGGCTGGCTGCTTGATGGAACGAAATTCGACAGCTCCCACGACCGGCGGCAGCCCTTCGAGTTTGTGCTTGGGTTGGGGCAGGTCATTCGCGGCTGGGACCTGGGGGTTGCCGGCATGCGCGTTGGCGGCAAGCGGCAACTGACCATTCCGCCAGAGCTGGCCTATGGTAGCCGAGGGATTGGGCCGATTCCACCCAACGCCACCTTGCGCTTTGAGGTCGAACTGTTGTCGGTCAAACCGTGAGGGCGTTGGTCATTGTCCCCGGCCATGCCATTTGTCTGAGACCTGATGCCCCGGACTTGACGGCGGATGACGCTTGGGCGCTTCAGCCATACCAGCGCGGGGAAGGTGGTTGCTACCTGGAGCACATCCGGGCGGGCGTCCGGTGGACAGCGGAAGATGACCACCGGTGGCTGGTGTTCTCCGGCGGAGATACCCACCGGGAGTATCCGACCCGAAGCGAAGCCGAAAGCTACCGGCAGGTGGCCGAAGCCCAAGGTTGGTGGCACTGCCGGGAAGTTGCCGCGCGGACGCTGACCGAGACCTTTGCCCGCGATTCCTACGAGAACCTGCGCTTCGGTCTGTGGCGCTTCCACGATGCCTTGGGTGCGTGGCCGGCCGAAGTCTTCGTGGTTGGCTGGGCATTCAAGCAGCAGCGGTTTCAGTGGCATGCCGCCGCCCTGGGCTGGCCCGCAGAGCGGTTTCACTACATAGGCGTCAATGATCCGCCGGACCTGGCTGCGGCCCAGGCTGGCGAATCACAGGCACTCCGCGATTTCCTGGCCGACCCCCACGGCCGGCAGGGGCGGCTGGCCGCCAAGCGCCACGCCCGCAATCCGTTCGGGCACCAGCCGCCGGCACACTGGCAGGCTCTGGGCTGGCTCACGAGGCTGGTTCCTGGAGAAGCTTTTTGACCTTGCGCTCAAAAATCCCTTCGTTGATGCCGCCGGTAACGGTGTCCCGGATGTTGCCGCGCCGGTCAATGAAGACGGTGTAGGGAATCGAGTTACCAATCCCGAAGCGGGCCGCCGTGGTGGAATCAGCCATGCCAATGGGGTAGCTGATTTGGCGTTTGGCAAGAAATTCCCTGACGACCTTCGGCCCTTCCTGATCGACCGAAAGACCAACGATTTCGAGACCGTCGCCTTTGAGACGACGGTAGGTGGCATCGAAGCCAGGCATTTCGGCAACGCAGGGCGGGCACCAGGTGGCCCAGAAGTTGACGACCACGACCTTTCCACGATGGGCGCTCAAATCGAACTTGCCGGCGTTGAAGGTTTCGACGGCAAGGTTGGGCGCCGCCCGCGCGGCTTCCGGCGCTGGCGAAGAAGAAGCCGTTTTGGACGGCGCACCCGATGAAGATGCAGAAGGCGAATCCGTTGGGGTGGACTGACAGGCCAGCCCCAGCGTGGCGCCAAGAACCAACACCAGGGTGAGACCATAACGTGGGGTAGGCGTGGACATTGTCATAGACGCTCCAGCGTGGTGAAATCCCATGTGGTTATCATGCGCCGAATGTCACCTCCAAGACAACCGGCTTGCTACCGGCCAGACCTTTAGGTAGCGTCAACCTACGCTCAGCGCCGCTCATTGCCAGCACCACGCACTGGTGAAAAACGCCATGGGGTTCGTTCCACTTATTCTGGTTGTCATCGTGCTTCTGCCCCTCGTGTGGCTGGAGCTGCGGCGCTACGGCCGGGCGCGGCTGGACGGCAAGGTGTCCGACGCAATGCGGGCGCGGCTGGGCCGCCGGTTGCTGAGCGCCGGTTTGCTGGTTGTCGTCACGGCGCTGGTGGGGTTTGGGCTTGAGTTCCGTACGCTGTTTCAGCCTTCCCAACTGGTGGGCTACTTCCTCATCTGCGGATTGCTGCTGTGTCTGCTGGTGGGCACGATGATCTATGACATCCGCGCCGTGGTGCGTCAGTCGCTGCTGGAATTTCACGACCGGGATGCCGAAGCCGCACGTTTCCAGGCGTTCATGGCGCGGGATGCCAGCCTGCCCCACGAGTTGTTCCAGAAGGGCCAATCGGGCGGGAGAGAGCCAGGGCGAACCCGCAAGCCACTGGGCTGAACCTTAGAAAGTGCACTGCCATGAGTGAAACGATTGCCATGATACCCCCGTCGCCGCCGGCTGGCGATCCGTTGATTGGACGAACGATTGCCGGACGCTTCCGGGTCGTCAGCAAGCTGGGCGAAGGGGGGATGGGGGCGGTGTACAAGGCGGAGCAGCTCAAGGTCAATCGCCTGTGCGCCATCAAAATTCTCAGTGCTTCCTTTGCCTCCGACCCGGATGCCCTGGCCCGTTTCAACCGTGAGGCGCAGATGTCGAGCGCCTTCAGTCATCCCCACGCGGTGACGATTTACGACTTCGGGGATGACAACGGGTTGCACTACCTCGCCATGGAATTCGTCGAAGGGGAAACACTGTCGTCGGTGTTGCGCCGGGAGGGACCCTTGCCATTGGCGCGAACCCTGGCGATTGCCCGGCAGGCCTGTGCCGCTCTTGATGCCGCCCACCGCATGAACATCGTGCACCGCGACCTCAAGCCGGACAACATCATGCTGTCCCGCCGCGACGATGGCGATTGGGTGAAAATACTCGACTTTGGGATTGCCAAAATGGCCGGCGACGCCCCGCAGCGCGGGCAGGATTTGACTCAGGCCGGATTCGTGGTGGGAACGCCGCTCTACATGTCGCCGGAGCAGTTGGCCGGCGAGCGGCTCGATCCCCGGTCAGATATCTACAGCCTGGCCATCATCATTTACCAGATGTTGACGGGGCAGTTGCCCTTTGCCGGCGACAACATGCAGTCCGTCATGGTCAAGCGGCTGACGGAAGACCCGCTGCCGGTGTGGAAGGTCAACCCCCGCGTGGCGATTCCTCCCGGTGTCGAGGCGGCCCTGATGCGCGCCCTGCAGCGCCACCGTGACCGCCGGACACCCACCGTGCGGGATTTCATCGGCGAACTGGAAGCCGGATGTGCTGCGCCCGGTGTGGCTGCCCCCGGAGCAACACAGGCGCAGCCGGCCGCCGGGAGTACGTCGCCTTTCGCACCGGGCACCTCCCCCTTTCCAGGCGAGGAAGCCTACCAGACGACGCCGGGTGCCACGCCGATGGCTTCCACGCCACCTCCCAGTCCGGTTGCCACGGGAGGCGCGTCCCCGCTGCCAACGGTGGCGGCCAGCCCGCCGCCGGTTGGAGGAACGGTCATGCAACCGGGTGCTGCCCCCGGGCAGGCGCTCCCGCCGCCGTATCCGGCTGCGCCTTATGCACCTCCTCCGCCGGGGTATCCGCCGGCCCAGACCGGTTTTCCTCCCGCGCCGTCGGTGGCTCCGGCCGCCAGGTCGGGCGGTGGGGTCGGCATGATTTTGGCGGTGGTGGCCTTTGTCGGGGTGCTCGTTCTGGGGGGCGGGGCGCTGGGTGCCTATTTCTTTCTGTGGCCGCGGGATAGCGGGCGACAGACGCAAGACGACACGCCACCCCGACGGAATGGTGCAGCGCAGGACCCGCCCAAGCCGTCTCCTGTTGAGGCGTCTGGTAGTGGTGCGCCGTCCAATGCAGCCAAGGAAGCCTTTGCCAGTGGGGTGCAGGCACTTGCCCAGAAAGACTATGCCACGGCCGAACGTCATTTCCGCACGGCGCTCGACGCCTCTCCCGGATTCGGGAAGGCGCATCTCAACCTTGGCATTGCCCTGTATCACCAGCGGAAGTTCGGCGAGGCGCTCGATCGCTTTGCCCAGGCGGCCCGCCTGTGTGATGACGAAGCCTGCAAGAACTTCGCCTGGAACTACCGTGGGCGCCTGCACTGGGAGCAACGCGAGTACGCGCTGGCCGAAGAGGATTTCCGGCAGGCTCTGACCCACGATGGCAACGATCTGTCGTCGCTGGCCTTTCGCGGCTTCATGCTGCGGCTGGAGGGGCAGACAGCCGCCGCCAATGAACTGTTCGACCAGGTGCTGGCGCGCAGTCAGGACGAAAATCTGAAGTCGGTCGTCCGGCAGTGCAAAGGCGCGGCGCTGCCACCGGCAACCGCTTCTGATGCCGGGATTGGCCCGGGGCAGTAACGGTTTCAGCACACCACAGTCTTATGACGCCAACCATCATCGTTCTGGATGATGAAAGTTCGGTGGCCTTCACCGTCGCCCACGCCATTGCGGCCCTGGGCTGGCATCCGGTGGTATGTCCGCTGGCACTGACGGATGCCACCCGGCTGGATGAGCTGGCGCCGACGCATGTCGTCCTCGTCACCGGCCAGGCCCCGGCGGTATCCCAACCGGTCATAGACACGCTCGTGGCCGCGCGGCTGGGGCACACGGCTTTGATTGGGATTGGCCAGGGAGCCCTGTCCTTGGGGGTGGCGCTGGGGCTTTCGGTGCCACCGGAGCGCCCGGTGAGTCCGGGACTGGTTGAGGTCTGCCACGATGGTTGCCTGGCGTTTGGCAATCTCAAGTATCGCTTTCGGGCCTGGGCATCCCGTCTTCCCCGTCTGGGGGCGGAGAATCTGCCAGAGGCGCTGGAGATGACGGCCACGACGCCTGCCGGACTGCTGCTTGGCTTCCGTCACCGAACGCACCCATGTGAAGGGGTGCTGTTTCAGCCTGAATCAAGCGGTACGCCGGACGGACTCCAGTGGTTTGCCAATGTATTTGGCGTCCGCTCGTGATGCCGGCCGGCAGCCGCACGCGCCGCCGCCAGCAGGTGCGCCATCGTCTGGCTGGCGTAGCCGGTGAGGGCAACGTCTGCGCCGACCGGCTCGATGGTGCCATCCGTCAGGTTCAGGGTTTCTTCGAGCGTGGCCGCACCCTGCCCCCCGATGGCATTCAGTCCACCACCGCCAATGATGCGCGGCGCCAGAAAGCAGGTGATTTTGTCAACCAGACGGGCATCCACGAAGGCCCCGGCCAGCGTGCTGCCACCTTCGACGAGCAGGCTGGCGATGCCCTCGGCAAAAAGCTGATTCAGCGCCGCCGGTAGCTGTGGACGGCCCTGGGCATCGGCTTCCACATAAAAAATACGGACACCGTACTGTTCGAGCCGGGACAGGTCTTCCAGCCGCTGCGGTGAAACAACGGTGACCAGCCACGTTGGACATACCCGGGCCGTCTGGACGAGGTGTGCCGTCAGGGGAAGGCGCACCCGCGCCGAATCAAACACCACCCGCACGAGCGGGCGGTGGCGGTACTGCCCGGTGCGGTCCGTGAGCTGCGGGTTGTCGGCCAGAACCGTGCCTGTGCCAACGGCAATCGCATCGTAGCGATGCCGCAACTCCTGTCCGGCCGCACGGGCGGCGGCACCCGTCACCCACTGGGAAGCGCCGGTGCGGGTGGCGATGCGTCCATCCAGACTCGTGGCCAGCTTGAGGTGAACGAAGGGGCGGCGTTCAAGCTGATTGATGATAAAGACTTCATTGAGCTGCGTGCCTTCCACGGGAAGCACATCCGTCAGCACTTCGATACCGGCTGCGCGCAACCGGGCAAAGCCACGTCCGTTGACCTGTGGGTTGGGGTCACGAATGCTGGCCACGACGCGCTGGATGCCGGCGGCAATGATGGCTTCGGTACAGGGTGGGGTGCGTCCGTAGTGGGAGCAGGGTTCGAGATTGACGTACAGGGTTGCCCCCCGGGCCCGATGGCCGGCTTCGCGCAGCGCCCAGACTTCGGCGTGGGTGGGTTCCGGTTCGTGATAGAAGCCGCGTCCCACGATGGCCCCGTCGCGGACAACGAGGGAGCCCACCAGCGGGCGGGGGCTGACCCGCCCCCGTCCCTGCCCGGCAAGGCATAAGGTTTCACGCATCAGGGCTTCATGCTGTGTCATACGGTTTCTGTCGCGTCCGGCGCTGAGCCTCACCCTGGGCCTTATGGAAGCACAAAGCCGAGCGCGGATGCACGAACCACAGCCTGTTTTCTGTGTCTTTATGTCTCTGTGCTCTCACGCCCCGCCAGTGGGGCCAGCGCACCGGCAAAAGCTGTGGTATAGTGTGACCATCGAAACGGCATGGTTCACTGTATAACGACAGGCCCAGCGCCGAATATCCATTCTGAAGCGAGCCGGTCAGCTTGTTTTCCGGTCTCACTTCCGCCGGGTGGCAGTCCTGCCCCCGATGAAAGGCGCGGTTCTACGGAGAGCACCAAGGATACGTATGTCGCAGTCACTGCCACCGGCCGACGAGCATCTGACGGACTTGCTGGCGACGCTCTCTCCCTTCAATCTGCTTCAGAGCCTGTCCCACGAGTTGCGTGCCCCTCTGACGGCGATTCTGGGCTGGACGGAGTGGTTTTCAGAAGCCATCACCGACGCCCGGCAACAGCAGGAAGGCATCCGTCACATCCGGTCGGCTGCGGAAAAGATGCTGCAACTCCTTGACGACTACAGTGATCTGGCCCGGTTTGGGGAGGCCGAAGGTCTGGCGACGGCGGCCACCGACCTGCTGGTGACGCTGCGCCGCATTGGCCACGGGCTGGAACTGGTGGCCCAGCCGCGACGACAATCGCTCCTGATTGCCGTGGAAGAGCAGGCGTCATCGGTGACGGTCTCCCCGGCGGTGCGGCAGGCGCTGTGGCTCGTCATGCGGCATGCTTTCCAGGTGTTGCCAGAGGGGGCCGTGGTGAAGGTAAGCTTCAATCCGGTTGGCCAGGTGTTGGTGGAGAGCGATGCGGCACCCCAGGCGGAGGTCAGTGCCAGTGGGTTGAAGCTGGCGCGTCTCCTCCTCGCGCGTGAAGGGGGTGCGCTGCTGGTCGAGCCACGTGATACCGGGATGGCGATTGTCATCCAGTTGCCGCCCCCGGACCCGACCACGGCACCGACCCCGGCGACGTTGACCGGCCCAGCCAGCAGCGCGGATGACAGCCTGGTGCCAGTCCCCAGCTCCAGGAAAGTGCTCGTCATTGACGACGACGAAAACCTGCTGAAGTTGCTGGGGGCCGTCGTCAGTGCGGCCGGATATTGCCCCTACCTGGCGACGAGTGGGGTGCGCGGCCTCGAAACGGCCCGGGCCACGAAGCCGGATGTCGTTCTGCTCGACATCGGCATGCCGGGGATGGATGGTTTTGCCACATTCAATGTGCTGCGCGCCGAGCCGGGGTTGGCCAAATCGAAAATCGTGGCGCTGACGGCCTACACGGGCGCGGCCGAACGGGAACGGATTGCGCTCCATGGCTTCGATGGCTTCATCCCCAAGCCATTCCGGCGCGAGCAGTTGATTCAGGTGCTTTCAGAACTTTCAGTCTGAACAAGGGTGACAGCGCATGTCCAGGACACGTCCAATGGTGCTTGAAGCCTCCGAGCTGGAAAAACAACTCGGTGATTTGTCAGCCTGGCAGTGCCAATCCGGTCGTCTGGTGCGGACACTGACCTTTCGCAACTTCGCGGATGCCTTGGATTTCGTCAACCGGGTTGGAAAACTGGCCGAAGAAGCCGACCACCACCCGGACATCCTGCTGCACAACTGGAACCAGGTTACGCTGACCCTTTGGACGCATGACGTGGGCGGGCTGACCATGCTGGATGTGAACCTGGCCCACAAAATTGATGCCGTTGTCAGCTAGGGCGCACGAAGCTCCCAAGGCACACAAGCGGTGATCGCCGGTGATGTTTTCACCCGGGTAAGGGCTGGCGCGCCTTTTGCGCGAGGCGTTCGGCCGCAGCCAGGCCACTGAGAAAAGCCGCCTCGACCCGCCCGCCAATCAGATAGTCGCCACAGAGGTCGAGATTGAAGTCAGCGCCGGCTGTTGCGGCATCCGGGTTCGGCAGGCCTACCGCCGGGTTGGCATAGCGCCACTGTTTGATGTTCACCCACCGGAGCGTCGGCAGGTCAATCTGGAAGTGCTCACTCAGTGCGCTTGCCAGAACCTGGATGACCGTTCCTTCCGGCTGGTCAAGCAGGCTGTGGCTTGCATCCGGGCCAAACTGGGCGATGACAATGCTGTTTCCGTCAGGCACCCGGTACGGTGCCAGCCGGTCGAGCCAGGCCAGCCAGCCAATGGGAGCCTCCCTGGATGTGGCCCGCAGCGCGCCTACGCCGGGGTAGGCCGTACTGGGTGGCGCGCCCCAGACCACGGTGATACAGGGGTGATACGTCACCCCTTCGAGAGCCGTTTGCAGTGTGGTGAAAGGCGTTGGGAGGGGATGGCTGCGCGCCAGAAGCTGGGCGGCCTGTGGCGCCGGAAGCGCCAGGATGACCCAGTCGGCCGAGCGGATCCCACCCAGGGTCGTGTTGTCTCCACGGGTGTGAATGCTCCAGCGGCGCAGCGTCGCGTCCCAGGCAATGGCTTCGACAAAGCATTCCCGGACGACCCGCGACTCGCCTATCCGCGCCACAATGGCCTTGGCCAGGGTGGTCATCCCGGAACGAAACATATAACGGTGCGGAAAACCGGGAACGGCACTGACTTCAGGCTGACTGGCATCTGCCAGAGCCGTGGCCAGGTCGTGAAAGGGATAACTCACGACCGGGGCCGCCAGAGGAGCCAGGGCTTCCGTGACGCCGACTTCGTGCAGAAAATCGGCAAAGGCAGTCGTCTTGACCGTGAAGTACTGCGCCCCGTGGTCGAAAGAGGTGTCCTCGTGGCGACGGGTGGCCATGCGTCCACCCAGCGCGCGGCTCTTTTCCAGGACTTCACAGTTGAAGCCACGCTGCGTCAGGGTATAAGCCGCCGTCAGTCCGGCCAGGCCCGCGCCGATGATGATGACATCCATGACGGTTCAGAAGGGCGGGAGGCACGGCATCGCGCGTCCCGGTATCTTTCAGGGGAAATAAACCCTTGGCCTGGCACCTAGCTTGGGGGCGTACCGCCATGCCACTGCAGGTTGCGCCCGTAGGCGTCCAGGATCATCTGCGCGGCACGAAAACCGGACAGCGTGGCCCCTTCCATGCTCGGCGTGTACCCGTGGTGGGTAAAGTCGCCGCAGAGAAAGAAGTTTTCGATGGGGGTCTTCTGGGTCGGGCGCCGGCTTTCAGCGCCTGGCTCACAACGATACAGGGCCTGGGGAATCCGCACCACAGTGCTTTTGATGAGGTTCGCCTGGGCCACTTCCGGGAAGAGTTCGGTGAGGTCGTCGAGGCACAGGCGGACGATTTCACCATCGTCGAGGTGGAAGATGTCCTTGGCCGGGGCGACGATCATTTCGATGAGACACACATCGTCAGCGTAACCCGGACTCGTGACCGACAGGTTGACGACCAGCGACATCACCGTTCCGATGGCAAATACGGCATTGTCGAGGGCAATCACCTTGCGGTCAAAGCGAAGCTGGACGGTGATGACCGGGATTTCTTCAACCTGCCAGAGGCGTGAAAAGAACGGATAGCTCCAGGCCTGACCCGGCAGGACTTCCCGCAGCGCGTGCAGTTCCATGGCCGAGACATAGACATCAGCGGTAAGGAATTCACCGTTGGTCAGTTCCAGCCCCAGCGCGCGGGGAGCGTCGTTGGAGAAGTCAATCCGCGCCAGCCGGGCATTGGTACGAATGCGCGCCCCGCGCTTTTCGAGGTAAGCCTGGATGGGTTGAAAGAGCCGCTGGCAGGGATCGCCGTCGAGAAAGCCGATGCGTGTGGCGTTGAACCCCTGGGCAATCGAGGCCATCTGGAAAATGATGACCCGTGCGGAGACTTCGTCGGGGCGCAGGAAACTGACCGTCCGTGACAGTGGATCGAAAAACCGTCCGATGGCTTCCCGGTTGACGCCCAGGTTGGCTGCCCAGTCGCTGAAGTTTTTGACATCCTGGTTTTCGATGAAGTTCTTGTCACCGGTAAAGGCCGGCAGCAGACCTGTCAGCAGCTTGAGTTTGTCGCCGAAGCCGAGCAGGTCACTGCCAATCATCGAGCGCAGGATTTCGACCGGCCCGGCCGAGGGCGAAAAGGAAATGTTGGAGATTTTTCCACCCTTGCTGGCATACACCAGTTGCTGCTTTTTCCACTGGATGCGGTCGGCAATGCCCACCCGCTCCATGAGGGCGATGAGGGATTTGTAGCTACCCCGAATGACGTGTGGGGCCGTTTCAACCCAGTCGCCGTCTTTGTCCAGCCAGGAGGAGACCCGTCCGCCCAGCACTGGGCGTTTCTCCAGCACTTCCACTTCGTAGCCGTTGTCGGCCAGTTCGACGGCACAGGCCAGTCCTGCCAGGCCAGCGCCAATGACAATGACTTTCATAAGGCAAACAATCCAGTGACAGCAGTCCTGTCTGGCACGCCAGGGGGCATGGCCCTGCCCTGCCAGGACTGCGCTCAACGATACGCGCAATGCAGCCCGCTAAGCTAGTGATTTTCGCTGGCCGCGAATGCGAGCTTCTGAACGCTTCGAGTTGCGCCCGTTGACCTGTCGGCGCGGGCAAGGTAAACACATACCCGGTGCCAAGATTCCCCTGCCTACAAACTCTCTGTTGCAACGCTCCAACTTCTTTCCATGTCTGAACAAAAACTGCCGACGCGCGCCGAGGACTTCAATGAGTGGTACAACCAGTTGGTCCTCCGCGCCGAGCTTGCGGATTACGCCCCGGTGCGCGGTTGCATGATCGTCCGGCCCTACGGCTGGGCGCTGTGGGAAAACATTCAGGCGGCGCTCGACCGCCGCTTCAAGGCCACGGGCCATCTCAACGCTGCTTTTCCCCTGCTCATTCCAAAGAGCTTTCTGGAACGCGAAGCCTCGCACGTCGAAGGGTTCTCGCCCGAACTGGCCGTGGTCACGATTGGCGGCAACAAGGAACTCGAAGAACCGCTTGTGGTGCGCCCAACGTCGGAGACGGTCATCGGGCACGCATACGCCAGGTGGATTCAGTCCTACCGTGACCTGCCGGTGCTCATCAACCAGTGGTGCAGCGTCGTCCGGTGGGAACTGCGGACGAAACTCTTTCTGCGCACGCTGGAATTTTTCTGGCAGGAAGGGCACACGGCGCACGCCACCTTCGAGGAAGCCGAAGCCGAAACCCGCCAGATGCTGGATGTCTATACCGATTTTGCCGTCAACGAGGCGGCGCTGCCGGTCATTCCCGGTATCAAGTCCGAGTCGGAGCGTTTTGCCGGCGCCGACCGTACCTACTCGATTGAAGCCATGATGGGCGACGGCAAGGCGCTCCAGGCCGGTACTTCCCACAACCTGGGGCAGAATTTTGCCAGGGCGTTTGACATCCAGTTTCTTGACCGCGACGGTGAACGGAAATACTGCTGGACAACGTCGTGGGGGATGTCCACGCGGATCGTGGGCGCGATCATCATGGTGCACGGCGACGACCAGGGCCTGGTTCTGCCGCCCCGCCTGGCGCCGATTCAGGTGGTCGTTGTTCCGATTCACAAAAACGAGGACGAACGTGCGCGGGTGATGGAATCCGCCACGGGCCTGTATCAGGAAATGGTCAAGGTGGGCGTCCGGGTCAAACTTGATACGCGGGAAGGGTTGACGCCCGGCTTCAAGTTCAATGACTGGGAAATGCGCGGTGTTCCCCTGCGCATCGAGATTGGGCCGAAGGATGTGGAGAAGGGCGTCGTCGTGCTGGCACGGCGGGACCGTCCGGGCAGGGAGGGCAAGTCGGTGGTGGGCCGTGAAGGTGCCATTGTCACCATTGCCTCCATGCTGGAGGACATCCAGCTCGCCATGCTCGCTAAGGCCAAGGCGTTTCGGGATGCCCGTCTCCACGATGTGGCCGACTATGGCGCTTTCAAGGAAGCCATCGAAACGGGCTTTGCACGGGTGTGGTGGGATGGCGATGCCGCACTCGAACGTCAGATCAAGGAAGAAACCAAGGCAACGCTCCGGTGCATTCCGCTCGACCAGCCTGACCAGATGGGAAGGTGCTTTATGACCGGGCGGCCGACCCGCACCCAGGCCATCTTTGCGCGGGCCTATTAGGGGCGGCAAGCCAAGGGCGGCAAGCGACTCCGGCTGGCGACGTGTTGCCGTCCGTCCGGCTGGCTTGGTCCGGCTGGCTTGGGTTGCCCGGCCGGGCAAAATCAAGCAAGCTGAAACTCCCCACCGGTTTTTTCCGCAATCGTTTCTGTTCCAAGGACACCTGCCATGTCGTCTGACGAGCCTCTTTCGCCCCAACCCGAATCGGAAGCAGACTCTGCACCGGATACGGACCGGGCATCCGGGGAAGCCTCCGGGGACACTGCGCCGGCTGCTTCCACGGCGACGGATGCCGCCGCCGAAGCTGCACCTGGGACGGCGGAGCGGGAAGTTCGCTGCCGTTACTGCGGGCAGCGCAACCGCGTCCGCGCCGACTGGACGCCACGGGCCGGCGTCCGCTGTGGCCGCTGCCGGCTGCCGCTCGATGAGCAGGCGCACCGCAAGTTTCCGGGGCTGTCGCCACATGAATACATCCACCCGCTCGACTCCCAGGCGCTGGAAACCCTTCAGCTCATTCCGGGCATTGACCCGCTGCTCAAAAAGGCGCTCGAAGTCACGGGCGAAACCTACCTGCGGGTGATGTTTACGGCCAACGGCGTCAAGGTTTCGGAAAAACAGTGTCCTGACCTGCATGCCAAACTGGAGGTTGCCTGCCAGACCCTTGGCATCCGGGAGTTGCCGGAGCTGTATCTCAGTGTGACGAATCCTCTGGGCGGCGGCGGACTGGGCTTCAATGCGTTCACGAGCGGCGTCGAGCGTCCGTTCATCGTGTTGTTTACGCCGCTCATTGAACGGCTCGATGACATCGAGGTGCTGGCCGTCATGGCCCACGAACTGGGACACATTCACTGTCACCATCTGCTCTACAAAGTCGCCGCCGAACTGCTGTTTCAACTGGGCAGCTATGCGCTGTCCCGCGCACCGTTGCCGCCGGGAATTCCCGATCTGCTGACCTGGCCCGTGCGCAGCGCCCTGCTGACCTGGTATCAGAAAGCCGAGTTGAGCTGTGACCGGGCGGCCCAGCTCGTCGTTCAGGAACCGCACGTGTTGACCAGACTCATGATGAAGCTGGCCGGCGGCACGCTGACCTCGCGGCTCAATCACGAGGAGTTCATTGCCCAGGCCCGCGCCTTCGACCAGCGCAATGAGAGCAACTTCATTGACCGCTTCTGGACGTGGCAGATTGCCAGTGGGCGCACGCATCCCTTCCCCATCTGGCGGGTTTCAGAAATTCTCAAGTGGACAGAGAGCGAAGATGGCTTCAAAAAACTGATGAAGCCCGCCGCGCTCGCCACCCTATCCTGACTGATTCAAGCCGGTTTGAGCCGGCACGCAACGCATGAGGGCATTTTCGGCTTCCACCCCGCACGAACCCCGACTTGACTTTCACGAATGGAAAACCGGGACGATCATCGTTGAGCGGACAGGCATCCGGCGTCCGCTGTTTGCCCTGCGGCAGGCCGATCAGGTTCTGGCACATCTGGTGTGGCAGCGCCGGCGCGCCGGACGGTATGTGGCACTGGCCGACGGCCTGACGCTCGATGTGAGCGTCGCGCGCATGGGCTATGAACTCACCATTCGGGATGACACCCAGGGGTTGTCCCGGTTGCGGATCAACCGCCGGCGCAACCCACATCGCGCCCGGATGACCATCGAGTTGCCGGCCGGCCGGTTTTTCGTACGGCTGCGCCGCGACAAACGCCAACCGGGGGATTTTGCGCTCCACGTACGGCGGGAGTTCTACAAACAGGACCTGCTCGAAGTGCAGTTCGAGCGCGCCCACCTCAACGCTCACCATGCTTCGCTGTCGCGCCGTCTGCTCACCATTCAGGTGTATCCCGTCATGCGCTGGGAGGCCGTTCACTTCCACCACCTCGTCGCCTTGCTGGTGGGGTGCATCGTGTTCGTCGGCGGACACGATCAGTTCCGCTTTGATCCACGGGTGAATCCCTACATGGTCAAGCGGCGCGGATGAACATCCTGCACGTCAGCTCAGGCGATGCCTTCGGCGGCGGGGAGCGGCACGTGCTGGAACTCGTCCTTGCCCTGGCTGCCCGTGGGCATCGGCTGCACGTGGCCACCCCGGCCGACGGGGCCTTGGCCCGAAGGTTGCGCGAAGCCGCCGGCGCGCAGCCATCCGTTGTGCTGCATCCGCTCCGGGTGCGTCATGCGCTTGATCTGGGGGCAATGTGGTCGTTGGTGCGCCTGGTGCGCACACACCGCATAGACATCCTGCACGCCCACTATGCGCGCGACTATCCGGTGGCCGCCGGCGTCGTCCGCTGGCAACGCCAGTGGGGAAACCACCGCCCGGCCCTGTTTCTGACCCGTCACCACTATGCGCCGTTGAACGGGCATCGGCTGTATGCCTGGTGGTTGAGTGTGGCGGAACGGTTCATTGCCGTATCGGGCTATGTGCGTGACCAGCTCAAGGCATCGCTCGGATGGGATGACCGGCGGTTCGTGGTCATCCCGAACTGGGTGGATTCCAGCCGTTTTCGCCGCCCGGCAGTCTTTGACCGGGCAGGCTGCCGCCAGCGGTTCGGCCTGCCCCGGGACGGGTTTATCGTCGGCTGTCTCAATCGGCTGGAGCCGGACAAGGGGCAGGCGACGTTGCTCTTTGCCCTGGAGCTGGCCCGGCGCCAGGCACCACAGCTTCATCTGGTGCTGGCCGGAAACGCCGATGCTGCTTATCTTGCCCGCTTGCAGCAGCAGGCCCGGACGGCCGGTTTGACGGCTCAGGTGAGCTTTCCGGGCTTTGTCGAAGATGTGCCGGCCCTGCTTTTCGCCTGCGATGTCGTGGCCATTCCCTCCCGGAATGAGGCGTTTTCGCTGGGCGTCCTTGAAGCCTGGGCCGCCGGTGTGCCGGTGGTCGTCTCCGACGTGGGTGGGTTGGCTGAGTTGGTCGCCCACGAAGAAAATGGCTTGCGGGTGGGCGTGCGGGATGTGAAGGGATGGGCGGCTGCCCTGTGTCGGCTGGCCTGTGATACAGTGCTGTGTCAGCGGTTGGTCAGGGCAGGGCAGCAGTCCGTTGGGCGCTACACGCTCAGCCACGCTGTGGTGGCGCTGGAACAGCTCTATCTGGCCCGGGCCACAAAATTCTGATTCAACAAATCGCGGTTTCTGCAACGGGATGAGCATTTCGCTCGTCTGAGGTGTCAGTTGTCCAGGTTCAGGTCAGGAACACACCCATGAGAGCCAAGGGATACGTCAGAAACCAGGTCATCCGGCGCGGATTGGCACTGCTTGTCCTGCTGGGGATGGTGGCCGGGCCCTTCCCGGTTGTGACCTCGTTGGCCCAGTCCGGCCGACAGGTTACACGTCCACGGGTGGTCGCTCCGCGCCCACCGGCAGAGCCTTCACCAGCTCCCGAAGGAGAAGACACCGCGCCTCCGACTTCCCGCCCGCGCCCCAGCTTGGGGCGGCGCGGTGAGGATGCCCCACGCCCGTCCGTGCCGTCCCCGTCCGCGCGGCCGCCGGCTGCTGACGTTGACGATGACATCATCACCATTCAGGCGACGCTGGTCACGATTCCGGTTATCGTCAGTGACGACTACAACCGCTACCTGCCGTTTCTGCGGAAAAACCAATTCTCCCTGCTGGAAGACAACGTACCCCAGGAAATCACCTTTTTTGCGTCCGAACAGGTGCCTTTTCACGTCGCCCTGGTGCTCGATGTCAGCCGCAGCGCCTACCTGAGCATTGACGACATGTGCAGTGCGGCCAATGCCTTCATTGACTACATCCGCCCGGATGACAAGGTCAGCGTCTTCACCTTCTCGGACAAGATTCGGCAGCTCTGTCCCTTCACCAGCAACCAGATGACGCTCCGGCAGGCCGTGGCGAGTGCCAGGATTGAAGGCGGTACCCGGCTCTATGACGCGGCCCAGCAAATTCTGGAGGGCTATCTGGCGCCCATCGAAGGCCGCAAGGCCATGATTCTGCTGACTGATGGTGAGGATACGACGAGCCGGCACTACAAGCCGCGGGATGTTCTCGACCGTGTGGCTGAATCCGATGTGCTGGTCTATACGGTGCAGTATCCCGCGGCGGACCCAAATCTGGTCCAGCCTTCGATTCAGTTTCCGTTCCCATTCCCATTTCCACTGCCGGGGCGCCGTCCACGTCGCGGCCCGTTCTTCCCGCTGGACGATCCACCACAGGGAGGCGGCAGCAGCCGGCAGGAACCGTCGGTGATGGGGATTGAGGAGACCTTCCTGCGGGACATCGCCACAATTTCCGGTGGGACGCACAATCCGTTCACCGATGTTGGTACGGCGCGGACGATCTTCAGAAACATTGCCGAGGAGTTACGCCACGTCTATGTTCTGGGCTACTACCCGACACGCGGACTCGACCAGGCCGGCTATCGCCGGGTGCGGGTGCGCGTCAATCTCCCTGAAGCCAGAGTGCGGGCGCGTCCTGGCTATGTCGTCACCGAGCAGATGGCCCAGCGCAACCGGACGCCTGTTCCCACCAATGCCCGTGACTGATGCGTAACCCCCGGCTCGTCATTCTCGATTACGGCGTCGGCAACCTGCGCAACCTGGAGCGCGCCTTTGCCCACCTGGGCATTGCGGCCCGGATTTCATCCGACCCGGAGGTGGTTCACCGGGCAACGCACCTGGTGCTGCCCGGTGTGGGGGCTTTCGGCGCGGCCATGGATGAACTCCGGTCGCGGGGACTCGAACCGGTCGTCCGGTCAGTGGCGCAGTCCGGTGTGCCGCTGCTCGGCGTTTGCGTGGGTTTTCAGATGCTCTTTGAGACCGGTCACGAGTTTGGCCGCCACGCCGGACTGGGATTGCTTGAAGGCGAGGTGCTGCGCTTTCCAGCCGAAGTCCGGCCCGTGCCCCACGTCGGATGGAATCAGGTCATCCAGACTCAGGCGCATCCCCTGTGGAAAGACATTCCCGACGGTGCCTTTTTCTACTTCGTGCATTCGTACTACGCCGCGCCACAGGTTTCCGGGCAGGTTCTGGGTGCAACGGATTATGGTCTGCGCTATGCCAGTGCTGTCGCGGGTGACAACGTTATGGGCGTACAGTTTCATCCCGAAAAAAGCCACCAGGTCGGCTTACGTCTGCTCCATAACTTCGCCAGCCTGTAGTGGCACCGCGTGGCCTGCCACACCTGCCTTGCGGCTTGTCTTGCGCGCACCGGCGAAATGGAAAGCCGGACAGGGAAGGGCTGGAAGGTGGCGTGGGCTACGTTGGTTCGCGTGCGAGGCGCTGCCAGAGAAAATCAGCCAGCGGCAGATCGTCCGGGTGCGTGATTTTCAGGTTCCAGCGCGGCCCGGGCACGATCCGTACCGGCACGCCCACCCGTTCAACCAGCATGGCGTCATCGGTTGCCGTCACCTGTTCGGCTGCGGCGCGCGCGTGGGCGTCCCGGAGCAGTCCGGTCTCGAAGGCCTGTGGCGTCTGCACCGCATAGAGGGTTGAACGGGGAGGGGTTTCGTAGGCCAGCCCGTCACGTACCAGCTTGATGGTGTCCGTGGCCGGGTGCCCGACCACGGCCGCGCGGTCGGCCCGGGCAGCAGCTATTGTGGCGGTGATGAGGTCAGTCGTGGCAAAGGGCCGTACAGCATCGTGGACGACGACCACCGATGCCGCATCCGGCACGGCCGCCAGCGCCAGCCGTACCGATTCCTGCCGCTCCGCTCCACCGGCAACGGCCGTGATGGGTTTTTCGACGGGGAAGGTTTCCAGCAGGGCGTCAAACACCGGCCGCGCCGTCGGCGGCAACGCCACGACGATGTGGCTTACGTCCGGGCAGGCGGCCAGCCGGCGCAGCGTGTGAATGATGATGGGACAGCCGGCAAGTTCGAGAAACTGTTTCGGGCGGTCAGCGCCAAACCGGGCACCAAGCCCACCGGCCGGAACAATGGCAACAGCCGTCATGCCCGGGCTTCAAGGATCATCGGCATGCCGTACTTCGGGCGCAGGGTGATGAGCGGCTCCGGCACGACGCGCGCTTCAGGGGCCAGGCGCAGGCGCCACTTCTGCGCCAGGGTCGCCAGAATGAGCACGCCTTCCATCCAGGCGAACCCTTCGCCAATGCAGGCGCGCGGCCCGCCGCCAAAGGGAAAGTAGCTGAACTTCGGACGTTTTTCCTTTTCCTCCGGCGTCCAGCGTTCAGGGATGAAACGCTCCGGCGCCGGGTAGAAATCCGAGCGGCGCTGGACAACATACGGACTCATGAGAATCAGCGCGCGCGCCGGCAGGCGGTAGTTGCCCAGCGAAAAGGCTTCGAGGGCGCGCCGTCCGAAGACCCAGGCAGGCGGATACAGCCGCATGCTTTCGGCAAAGACCATTTCCGTGTACTTGAGCTTGCCATAATCGGCGGCCGTGGGCAGGCGTCCACCTAAGACGGCATCCACTTCGGTGTGCAGGCGGGCTTCGACTTCGGGATGCTGCGACAGCAGATACCACGTCCAGGTGAGGGCATTGGCCGTGGTTTCGTGGCCGGCAAGGAAGATGGTCATGGCTTCGTCGCGGAGCTGTTCATCGGTCATCCCCGTGCCGTCGCCTTCTTCGTCTTGGGCGATGAGCAGCATCGAAAGCAGGTCTCCCCGGTCTTCGCTGGTGCGGCGGCGTTCTTCGATGATGCGATAGACGGTTTCATCCAGCCGCGCCCGCGCCGCACGGAAGCGGTAGTTGAACGGCAGCGGGAGTTTTTCGATCAGCTCGAAGAAGGGCAGCGTCATGACAGCGGAAAACAGTTCGATGGTCGTCGTCAGCGCCGCGCCAATTTCGTCCATTTCGCTTTTGACTTCAGCATCGAACAACGTCTTGGCGACGACCCGCAGCGTCAGCCGCATCATTTCTTTGGCCATGTCATGTTGTTCGCCGGGCTGCCATTCGTCGCGCATTTCAGCCGCATACTGCGCCATGATGCGCGCATAGAGCGCAATGCGCTCCCGGTGAAAGGCCGGCTGCGACAGCCGGCGCTGCCGTTTGTGAAACTCACCTTCGCTCGTGAGCAGGCCGTTGCCCAGAAACTTGCGCGCCCGTTGCAGGCCGCGCCCCTTGATGAAGTTCTTGTGGTTGGTGATGAGAATTTCCCGGATGTAGTCGGGATTGCTCACCATGAACACCCGCTCGCTCCCCAGGCGGAACTGCACGATGTCACCGTACCGGCGGTACATGCCCTGCAGGAGCCGGAGGGCATCCGTCCGAAAGCGGTAGATGTTGGCGCCTGGCAGGGTCCGCGCGGCGCGTGGCGCTTCGAGTTGGGCAATCATGGCAACGTTGTTCCCGGCGGATGAAGTCTCTGTACAAGTCACAGGCGTCTGGACAACAGTTTGCCGTCGCAAGCTCGGCAGCGGCGAAATTGTATGTCCGGTCAAGCCATGACGCAATCGGGAAATTTGAGTTTGGCTTCAGTTTTTGCCGGCCCGGTTTTCACTGGGAGGCTTTGGTCTCCCACTGCCTGCCCGTCCGGCGCACGACGAGTTGTGCCAGTTCGATACCGCTGGTGTCATCCGGTGGCCGGAAGTGGATGCGCTGGTTCTGCCCGATGATGATGTAGGTGGGGTGTCCGCGGCGACGCAGGTTGACGCGCAGTGCTGTCACTTCCGGCCAAGGGAGCGTCACCTGCTGCCAGACGCCCTGATATTCAACGTGGAAGGGGGTGATGGTGAGGTTGACCCGCGCCATGCTCCACGCCAGAAGCAGGGCCAGGATGCCAGGCGGCATCAGCAGCACGGCGGCCACCAGACTGCCAAGCCACAGCGGGAGCAGGAGCAACAACAGTCCAAGCCCATACACCGGAAAGCGCCAGGGGGAACGCAACGGGAATTCGCACGTGCCAAGGAAATAGGTCTCGCTCCGGGCGTTGCCGATCCACTGGGCCGTCGGCCAGTCGAAGGTGATGCGGAGTTGCGGGCCGCCGTAGCCAAGTTCGATTTCGTCTCCGCTGGTCAGGCTGGCCCGGCTGACATAGTTGCCGTTGAGGCGCGTGCCGTTGGTGCTTTCCAGGTCTTCAATCCAGATGGCAGTGCCGTCGGAGGACAGCCGGGCGTGGCGGCCGGAAGCTGCCGTGTCGTCGGGGGCCAGGCGCACCTCACAGTGGTGCGAACGGCCGATGACGGCCGGGAGGTGCCGGATGACCTGCTGCTTGCCTGCCAGACCGCCGCGCAGGTGGAGTACCGTCACGGTGACGGCGGCATTTTCCGGGAAATGGACGGCGGCTTCATTCGTCGTCGGCATCATCGCCTGTGGGCGCAAGGGGAGCGGTGGTGACGCTGCCATCGGCGGACTTGAGAATGATTTCAATCCGCTGCTCAGCGGCCAGAAGCCGCTCACGGCAGCGGCGCGCCAGCGTCATCCCCCGCTCAAAAAGATCGAGCGCCTCTTCCAGCGGAAGCTGCCCGTCCTCCATCTGCTGGACAATCTGCTCCAGTTCGGCAAGGGCTGCTTCGTAGGTGAGTGATTCAGGCGCTTTGGGAGCCGGCATAGGTTCAGAGTGTGCGCAGGTACGCGATGAGATCGTCGAGTTGCTGGGCCGTGTACTTGCTGCCAAAGGCCGGCATCCCGCCGCCGCCTTTCTGAATCTGGGCTTTGACGACAGCAACCGAAACCGGGCGATTGGTGGCCGGCATTTTCCTGCCTTTGAACAATCCCTGCAAGCCGGGGCCGACATTGGTGGTTTTGCTCGTCGCGCTATGGCAGGGGCCGCAGGTTTCGGCAAACAACTGCCTGCCGGTGGCGGCGTTTCCGTTTGCTTTGCCTTTTTGCGTGACGGCGGCAGCCGGGCTGGTTGCCAGCAGGCTGGTTGCCAGAGCGCCAAGCAGCGCGAGTGCCAGCAGGAGTGATTTGAGGGTGGTCATAACGTCTCCGGGGAGTAAAAAGCCCCTGCCGACACACACGTGGGCAGGGGCGGGAGTTGTGGCACAGGGTTAGCCCAAGTTGGACTGGTTGGACAGCCTATTTAACGACCGGCCCCTGAAGCAGCGGGTTCTTCTGGAGAACGAAACGCAGGAGTGCGGCATGCTGCGCCTCGGCCGCGCCGATACCGGCCAGCACCGGAATCAGTTCTTTGTCCGAGAATGACGTCAGGACCCCGATGTAGGCCCTAGCCGCCTGCTCTTCAAGCGTCAGGGCAAATTCGAGAATGTCCGCAGCCGACTTGATATTCGGCACGGCTTTCGCGATGGCATCGTACTCCTTGGGGTTTTTCTTCGGCTCGACGGGCGTCCCGCCAAACTTCTTGATGACGCCCATGAGCGCATCCCGGTGCGCCTCGTGGTGGCTCATAAACAGCTTGGCCGCCGCCAGCGCCGGGCCTTCGAGCAGTCCCGTGCCGGCACCGACGCCATAAGCGGCAATCGCCTGGTGTTCAAGGTTGAGCGCCACGTTGGCAATCTTCACGTCGCCGGCCTTGTCCGCGCCCAAGGCCACGGATGGCGTCAGAAGTGAGCTGCCGAGCATGGTGAAGGCGCTGGCCCCGAGGCCCACCACGCCCGCCTTGAGCGCCGCCCGGCGGCCGCGTTGAATGAGTTCACCGACTTCCAGGTACTTGTTGGTCAGGTCGCGTTCTTTCATTGGAATCACATCCTCCGAAAATGTGAAAAAAACCGCGTTACAACGATGTCGAACGGTGTGACGAGTACCGCACGACGGCATCTTGAGTGCGCGTATGCCGCACATGGCAGACATACGACCAGTGGTTTGGCCCGGATGAATGTTTTTTGGAAACACTCCCCGCGGCCACAGAGTTGCGGGAGGTTTATTGCATCGAACATCAGGATGCAAAGTTTTTGGGGCTTTCAAGCCAGGGAAGCCCCACGGGCGAACCCTCTGATGCCTGCCGGGGGTGCAGGATTGTGTTGTGAGGGACTACCATGGCGGCGCATGTCGGCTCTGGCTGCTGCCGTACGGACACGCCGCGCTGGATTGGCCATGGGGGGCTTTCCATGGGCGGCTACGGCCCATGGGCGGCTACGGCGCGGCGTCCCGGCGGAGGAAAGCCTCGGCGCGTGCCACAATTCCGGGGCCGGCTGTTTCCGGTGTCCCGGCCGTGAAGGGTGGCTGGGGCGCATATTCAATGAAAAGCTGCATGAGTTCGGCTGTTTCCTGCCCGCAGTCGAGCGCGGCGAGTGTCAGAGCGGCGTCAATTCCGGCTGAAACACCGGCCGCCGTAAGGATGTTGCCCCGGCGGACGACACGCGCCTGGCTGGGCGTGATGCCAAACTGCCGCAACATCCCGCGGGCCGACCAGTGGGTGGCCGCTTCGCCGCCGGTGAGAATCCCGGCGGCAGCCAGAATCAACGAGCCGGTACACACGCTCAGCGTCCAGCGTGTGGTGGGATACAGGCAGCGCAACCACGCCAGGGTGTCCGGGTTGCGCATTTGTGCCGGTGCATTTCCGCCCGGAACCACGAGGATGTCCGCCCGTGTGACTTCGTCACACCTTAGGTCCGCCTGGAGACGCAGAAAGGTTGAGTCAACGGTGACGGGTCCCCGTTGCCGGGCGACAAACTGCACGACCGCACCCGGCAGCCCACGCAAAATCTCGTAGGGGCCAATGGCATCGAGAGCCGTCATGCCGGGATAGAGATACACGACAATGGTACGGGTGGATTCCATGGAGTGAAGGGCGGTGTGCCAACCGGAGGTTTGACAGAGAATAAAGGCAGACCATAGCATCGGACGGCTTTCCCGAACATCATCACACGCCCTTCCGTTGGAACATGTCCCTTTTTGTCCGTCTGTTCCGTACGAAATCCGTGGCGCGCATCCAGGCGGATGCGGCGTCCGGCCTGAGTGATCACGAAACCGGCAGCACCCTGGCCAAGGAACTCACCACCTTTGATTTGACGGCCCTGGGCATTGCCGCCGTCATTGGCGCCGGGATTTTTTCAACCGTCGGTAATGCGGCCTACAGCGGCGGCCCGGCCGTATCGCTGCTGTTCATCTTCACGGCCGTTGCCTGTGGTTTTGCGGCCCTGTGCTATGCCGAGTTTGCCTCGATGATCCCGGTGGCCGGGTCGGCCTACACCTATGCCTACGCCAGTTTTGGGGAACTCGTCGCCTGGATCATCGGCTGGGACCTCATTCTGGAATACGCCATCGGCAACATTGCCGTAGCCATTTCGTGGAGTGAGTATTTTTCCAATCTGCTGTCCGGGTGGGGCTATCCCATCCCGCCCTACTTCCGCATGGATTTTCTCACGGCCAGACGTGGCTTTGCGGCCGTCAACGAACTGCTCGGACAGGGACAAAACCTCGAAGCCATCCGCGCGTTGGAGGGGATGGCGTCCCAGGTCACGGCCTATGAAGCCTGGCTCAATGCGCCGCGCCTGGGGGGGCTGCCCCTTGTCTGCAATCTCCCGGCCCTCGCCATCGTGACGCTGATTACGGCGCTGGTGTACGTCGGCATCCGCGAGTCCAAGCGGGTGTCCAATGCAATGGTGGTCTTCAAGGTGGCCGTCGTGGTGTTTGTGATCGTCGTGGGGGCCTTTTACATCCAGCCGGAAAACTGGAAGCCCTTTGCGCCCAACGGGGTGGCCGGGGTGCTCAAGGGTGTGGCGGCCGTGTTTTTCGCCTACATCGGCTTTGACGCCATTTCGACGACAGCCGAAGAATGCCGCAATGCCCAGCGTGACCTGCCACGGGGGATCATCTACTCGCTGCTTATCTGTACGCTGCTCTACGTCCTGGTTTCCCTTGTGCTGACCGGCATGGTGGCCTACACCAAGCTCCAGGTGGCCGACCCGATGGCGTTTGTCTTCGGCAGGGAAGGGGCGAATCTGCTCATCGTCGAGCGTATCGTTGCCGTCAGCGCCGTGGTGGCCACAACCACCGTGCTGCTTGTCTTTCAGATTGGCCAGCCGCGTATCTGGATGGCGATGGCGCGGGACGGTCTGCTGCCCAAGGTGTTTGCCCGGGTTCACCCACGGTTCAAAACGCCGGGATTTGCCACCATCGTGACCGGCTTTCTGGTGGCGATTCCCTCGTTGTTTATGAACCTGACCGAAGTGACCGACCTCACCAGCATCGGGACGCTCTTTGCCTTCGTGCTCGTGTGTGGCGGGGTGCTCATCCTGGAGCAGACCGCGCCTTCCGCAGAACGGAAGTTTCGTGTGCCCTACATCAACGCCAAGTACATTGTGCCGGCCGGAGTCGTGATAGCCGGGCTGGTCTTTGCCCTGTATCCGCCGGCAACCGCCGTGGCGCGCGATTTTCTGACCGTCACACCGGCTGCCGGGGAAAGCTGGCTGGGAGCCGTTTCGCACAAGGTGCCCTTCCTGGTCTTTGCCGTGGGAACGCTGGCGCTGGCCGGGCTGTGCTTTCTCAAGGACCTTTCCCTGATTCCCGTCCTGGGGTTGCTGCTGTGCGGTTATCTGATGACGGAGCTGGGAATCGTCAATTGGCTGCGGTTTCTGGGGTGGCTGGCGGTTGGTCTCGTCATTTACTTCGGCTATGGCTTCCGGCACAGCCGTCTTGAAATGGAAGCCAGGAAGCAGGTTTCCGGCTGAGAGACGGATGCGCTAGGGGGGAAGCCGGGCATCCAGTGCGCGCAGCCGCTGCGCCAGGCGGAGCAGCTCGGCGTCGCTCATCGCGGCCCGGCCCTCGATGACGGCCTGGCACCGCTCGGTGACGGCACGCCACTCACTCATTGGATGCCCGGAACGTTCACTCGCCGCCAGGCACAGCTCTTTGAGCGGCGCTGTCGTGGGGAGTCCCGTGTAGTGACACAGCCGCCGGTGAAAGCGCCGGTACAGGTTTTCAAGCGCCAGATCGCGCGCGGCCGCCGCTTTCTGAATCTGGGCCATGGCCGTGACGAACTCCAGGGCATTCGTGCGGGGTTTGACCGGCAGCCGCACCGGCCGTCCGAAGCGGCGTCCCAGGGTGTAGGCTGCCAGGAGTCCCAAAGCGACGATGTGCCACACCATCCAGGGAATGGGCGTTCCCCGGAAATACCCCAGCAGACCGAGCAGCCCGCCGTTGGTGGTGCGGTAGCCGTGATGGTAGTCGTCAAAAACCACCTGTCCGGCGTTGTCGCGTGTCGCCAGCCGCACGAGATTGAGCAGAAAACGTGCATTGTCGCCTTCGGCCAGTCCCTGGTTGGCAATGACGAAAGGATCGCCGATGTGGATGATACGTCCCTCCCCGTAACGGACTTCCGCGACGGCCGGGGTGTCCTGGATGCCAGCCAACGGGACGAAGGCTGTCATCTGAAACGAAATCTGAAACGGAAAGGGTGGATCATCGCCTGTGTTGGAGATCGGTGCTGGTTCCATCTTCACGGTTGTGGCTTTGGGAGAGACGCCCAACCAGCTTACGCCCTGAAAAGCACCACCCGGTTGCCATGGCGCGACGCGTTGCACCGGAACCTGACCGAAAGCTGAACCGGGACCTTCCGGCAGCAGGTATGAACCCGGAAGAAGCTGCTGGCGGCCGAGCCGGAGCGGCCACGAACGCTCAAACATGACGAACGTTCCGCCCCGGCCAATCCATTCCGCCAAAGCCCGGAGTTGTCTGGTTGTGGGCTTGGTACGGGGTTCGACGAGGATGACGACCCGCACTTCCTGTCGGTCGGCCAGGGCACGGTAGTCCTGTTCCCAGCGGCTGACCCGCACACCCGATTCCTGCAGGAGCAGGTAAGCGCCCAGTGTGCCGTAGGGCCGGCCGGAATGGGTCGAGCGGTCGGCGGCATAGTCATCCATTTCCGCATCCGGTTCCGGTTTGACGTAAAACAGCAGATTGATGCCCAGCAGCAGGGCCACCACCAGGGCAACGAGCAGGCTGTTGGTCAGAGTTTGGCGGTTCATGCGGCAGGGGTTTCAGGTCGGGCCGGAATGAGGGGGGCATCCCACCGGCAATGGCCGGGCAAAACAGGTCAGGCAAAACTAGGCGGCGGTCGGCAGGGCGGCGCGCACTTCCTGGTAACGTGACAGGCAGCGTTCGTAATCTTCCCGGCTGCCCTGGTGTTGTCCATACCAGAGTCGGTCGAAGCGGTCGGTCAGCTCGTGCATTGCCGGGTAGAGACGCGCCTGGGCGTGGACGGCGGAGAGATACTCGCGGTTGGTCCAGGCCGGGTTCAGCGAGAGAACTTCCCGCCGGTCAAGTTCGTGGAGCAGGGCAATATAGACCTTGCGTACCGCCTGCCTCCAGTCGCCGGCTTCAGCCGCAGCCTGTGCCTGTGCCAGCAGATCGTCAGCATCCAGATCAAGCGCGACGGGTTCGCCCAGAATGATACGTATTCCGTCTTCCGCATCGGTTGGCGGTCGGCGCAGGCGGCGTACGAGCCAGACGGCCCCACCGGCAAGCAGGAGCGTCAGGCTGACCCACAGGCCCATTTGCACCCACTGGTTTGACCAAAGCCCACCACTTTCGGCATCAGATTGTTGGCCCCGGGGCAGTTTGCCAAAAATCTTTTCCAGCCACGCCACCAGCCACTCCCGCAGGTACTCAAGGGGGGTCTTGGTTTTCCTGATGGGTTGGAAGTCCTCGCGGGCAAGAATTTCCTGGACGTTAGCCATGGACCCATCTGGTACATCGTTGGTGTGGTGCTCCAGAATGGCGAGATGGGCTTTCAGGGACTGTAGCCGTTCGTGGATGTCCATCGCATCCGTAGCCTGACAGAGTTCGTCAAGGGCCGCGCGAAGGCTTCGGTTGTCCACGGTCAGCCGGCCGGTCGGGGTCGTAATGCTTGGGCGCTCCGGCAAAAGCCGATACAGTGCTTCCCGGTCATGTGGGGGAAGGCAGCGGTCCAGGGGCGCTACAGCGCCTTCAGCTTCATCGTCCAACGTGGGTGCTTGGGTGACGTGGACTTGGAGAGCGTTTTCAATGATTTCCCGTGCCTGTGCCAGACGCGCGCGATACGCTTCCAGCGACATTTCCTCCGGCACGGCGGCCCGGACGGGAAGTGTGCCGAGCAGCAGGCACAGCCACCACCCTGTCAGGCAGAGCAGACGCCATTGGGTATCGCCCCTGGTGCCATTCATGGTCAGTATTCGTAAAAGCCGCGTCCTGTCTTCCGTCCAAGCCAGCCGGCGGCGACATACTGCCGCAGCAGCGGGCACGCCCGGTACTTCGGATCGCCAAAGCCTTCGTAGAGCACGTCCAGAATGGCCAGGCACACGTCGAGTCCGATGAAATCGGCCAGTGTCAACGGCCCCATCGGGTGGTTCATGCCGAGCTTCATGATGCCATCAATGGCCTCGCGGGTGGCGACGCCTTCATAGAGGGCAAATATGGCTTCGTTGAGCATAGGCATGAGAATCCGGTTGGAGACAAAGCCGGGGAAGTCGTTGGCCATCAGGCAGGTCTTGCCCAACCTGGCGCCCAGTTCGAGGACGTAGTTGGCAGTGGACTCGCTTGTCGCGCAGCCACGGATGACCTCGACGAGCGGCATGACCGGCACGGGATTCATGAAGTGCATGCCGATGACCTGCGCCGGGCGTTTGGTCGTCGCGGCGATCCTGGTAATCGAAATCGAGGAAGTGTTGGTGGCCAGAACCGTTTCCGGGGGCGTCAGGGCGTCGAGTTCACGGAACAGGGCCGCTTTGGCCTCGAAGTTCTCGATGATGGCCTCGACGACGATTTCTGCACCAGCCACCTCCGCCAGTTCCGTTGTCGGGCGGATACGGGCCAGAATTTCCTCCAGTTGGGCAACGGTCAGGCGTTCCTTTTTGACATCGCGTTCAAGGCTTGAACGGATGGTTGCCAGTCCACGGTCAAGGTATTCCGGGGCAACATCCCGGAGCACGACCTGGAATCCGGCGCGCGCGGCCACCTGGGCAATTCCACTGCCCATCGTGCCCGCGCCAATCACGGCAAATGTACCCATACAGACTCCTTCCGGTGTCAGACCGAATGCGACACCCCCAGGTCTGGTCTAAAGACCCGCCCCGTGTGGACAGCCATCAGTAGTACCGGTCACGGTCATCATCGTCATCGTCGTCATAATCGTCATCGTAGTCCTCGTCTTCCTCGTCGTCGTAGTCGGATTCGAGGTCGAGTTCAATCGGGTCGAGTCCGACCAGGCGGAGTATGGCACCACATTCATCACACTCGATGATGTCGCCTTTATCCGCATCCTCATCTACGTGAATCGCTGCTTTGCACTCGGGACAAGTTCCCTGTGGCATGACCATCCATCTCCTTGGCTGTGCATGGCGGGTTGCGTGGCACGAACGTAATCCAGTCAGTAACCGGCTGCAAGTCAGTCCCTGCCCCGAAACGGAAAGCGCGCAACCCGCACGCGCCGGGCCAGGTGAAACGTGGATGTCTCTTGTCGGTCTGCGCGCTGATGGTTAGAGTCAACGCCTTCGTTCCCAAACCCATCGTTTTTTGGTTGTCCACGGATGTCATCAACGGAAAAAGCGGCACAGATCAAGCTTCTGGAATCCCAGTTGGCGCAGCTTTCCGCCGCGCCCCACACTCCGGCACAGGATGCTGAAATTCTGAGACTCCAGGCGCGTGTCCGTGAACTACAGGCGGAAATTCTAGGCGAGGCGAATGAAAGGCATGAGATGACGCCCATGGACCGGGTTCGGCTGGCCCGGCACCCCGACCGTCCGTATTCCCTGGATTTCATCCACCTGCTGTTTACCGACTTTCACGAACTGCATGGCGACCGACGCTTTGCCGATGATCCGGCCATTGTCTGCGGCTTTGCCCGGTTTGAAGGGGAGCCGGTGTTCATCGTCGGGCAGCAGAAAGCCAACTACAAGCAGCGCAAGATGGAAGACCGCAAATACCGCAACTTCGGCATGCCCAAGCCGGAAGGCTACCGCAAAGCCATCCGGTTGATGCAGATGGCCGCCAAGTTCCGGCGTCCGATCCTGTCGTTCATTGACACACCGGGGGCCTATCCCGGCATCGAAGCCGAAGAGCGGGGGCAGGGAGAGGCCATTGCCCGGAACATCATCGAAATGATGCGGCTCCCGACGCCCACGATAGGCGTCATCATCGGCGAGGGGGGGTCGGGCGGCGCGTTGGCCGTCGGCGCCTGTGACCGCATTGACATGCTGGAAAACACGATTTATTCCGTCATTTCGCCCGAAGGCTGCGCTTCCATTCTCTGGAGGGATGCCAACAAGGCGGACCTGGCCGCCGCCGCCATGAAAATCACGCCGGAACCGCTCAAGGCAGCCGGGATCGTGGATGAGATTGTTCCTGAGCCGGGGGAAGGCGCCCATACCGACCATGCCGCCGCGGCCGAAAATCTGCGGCCGGTGCTGATCAGGCAACTCAAAGAACTGAGCGCGCTGTCGCCGGAAAAACTCATCGAGCAGCGGTATGCGCGCTACTGTCGGCTGGGGGCCTTCGTCGTCGAGAACTGAAGCCGGGTTCAGTAGTCTGCCACCTGCGCCTGGTAGCCGGCCACGTTGCGCTGCATCTCCACAAGGGAGTCGCCGCCGAATTTCTCGCACCAGACCTGCGCCAGCACCAGGGCCGTCATGGCTTCGGCAATGACGCCGGCGGCCGGTACGGCCGTCGTGTCTGATCGCTCGAAAGCTGCCGCCTGGGTTTCTTTCGTCAGGACATCCACACTTTGCAGCGCCCGGCGGAGCGTCGAAATGGGTTTGAGGTGCCCACGGAGGCGCAGCGGCTGGCCGTTGGTCATGCCGCCTTCCAGTCCGCCGGCATGGTTGGTGGGGCGGGTGAAACCCGTTCCATCGTAGGCAATTTCGTCGTGCAGTTGTGCGCCGGAACGTTGCGACACCGCGACGCCAGCGCCAATTTCAACTGCCTTGACGGCCTGAATGGACATCAGCGCCTGGGCCAGGCGGCCGTCGAGCCGCAGGTCCCATTGGGTGTGTGTGCCAAGCCCGACCGGCAGCCCTCGGACGACGACTTCAAACGCGCCGCCCAGCGTGTCGCCACGTTCGCGGGCCGCATCCACGGCAGCCACCATCTCGGCTTCGATGGCCGGGTCAATGCACCGGAGCACCGGGCTGTCCTGAACAGCGGCAATACGTTCCCACGGCGCATCGGCCAGCATGTCGTCGGCCGGAACGCCCCCGACGCGGATGACGTGACTGGCAATTTCGACGCCGAACACGGCCAGCAACTGCCGGGCGAGCGCCCCGGCGGCCACCCGCGCCGCGGTCTCACGCGCGCTGGCGCGCTCCAGGATGTCGCGCAGGTCGTGAGTGGCGTACTTGAGTCCGCCGGCCAGGTCGGCGTGGCCCGGCCGCGGGCGCGTCACGCGGCGCGACTTCTTCGGATCATCGGCAATGGCATCCCACTCCGGCGTCGGCTGGCTGGCCATGACAGCCTGCCAGTTCTCGAAGTCGGCGTTGCGGATGAGCAGCGCCACCGGCGAGCCAAGCGTCCGACCGTGGCGCAGCCCGGAAAGGACCTCAACCCGGTCACGTTCAATCTTCATGCGGCCGCCGCGGCCATAGCCGAGCTGCCGCCGATGAAGCTGGGCATCAATGGCGGCAACGTCAACCGGTAGCCCGGCCGGCAAACCTTCGACAATCGTGACCAGCGCCGGCCCGTGGGATTCGCCGGCCGTGATGAAACGCAACATAACACCCGATCCTTTCACCCTTTATTCAACCGTTCCGATTTCGGCCGGCTAGCGCGCTGCCGGCGGGGAAGGCGGCGCGCCCGGCCGGGAAGCCACGTCGAGCGCAGCCAGGTTGGCCCCCAGCAAAAGCAGCAGGGAAGACACAAACGCCCACATCACAAGCGAGACCGTCACGTAAAACGGGCCGTAGGTTTTGCGGAAGTCAATGAGCGGCAGGCAGGCGACGAAAACATAATGCGCCGCCTCCCACAGCAGTCCCACCCAGACGGCCATCGGCAACACCCGCCGCGCCGCCGGACGTTCACTCGGCAGGATCATGTACAGCCCGAAAAGCATGCTGATGGTGATGGGCAGGGACAGCACCTTGGCCCCGACAAGCGTCATGAAGGATGCCAGGCGCGGCATTCCGGCACTGCCTGTCATCTGTGTCGCCAACCACTGCATACCGACTGTGAGGGCGACGATGAGCAGGAAGCAGACGCCACACACCGGCACGAGTCCCATGGCCAGCAACTGGCTTTTCCAGCCGCTCCGGGGTTGTCGGACGCGCCAGGCCCGGTTCAGGGCCAGTTCCAGCGGGGTGAAGATGCCGGCGCTCGTAAAAATCAGCGCCACAATCGAAAACACCGCCACACCCCGGTTGGTGTGCTCCTCCAGCACGACCCGCAGGTTGCGCACGATGAAATCCTCGGCAACCGGCAGGTAGGTCGTTTTGAGCAGAAACAGCGTGGTTTCCACCCCCGTGTTCCAGTGCAGAACCTCACGGCACGTCAACAGTACGAGCAGCAGAAAGGGATAGAGCGCCAGCAGGGCGTTGAAGGCAATGGCCGAGGCCAGCACATAGACTTCATTGCTGGCCAGGTCGGCAATTGCCGGAAAAATGCGGCGGGCCGTGAGTCCAATGCGGTAGAAAAAGCCCAGTTGCCCCGGAGTTGCCAGCGGCGGAGCCACGTTGGGGGCCTGGTTGGCAGGGAGTGTGGTAGCAGGCATGTCCGAATTCCAAAAAAGCTTTTCGTGCATAGGTTGCCGAAGGCAAGGCGGTGATTTCAAGGCACAGTAACCATCCGCCTGCCAAAAGGTATCGTCAGCCGGCCGTCGCCAAACTACAATGCGTCCCGGTTGTTTCGGGAACAACCGGGTGCCTGCTCCGTTGACTCGACAGCGCCACTGCTTTGACAAGCCGCATCATGCGGCACGACTTCCTGCGATGACTTCTTCACGAGGTATTCAGACAATGAAAAGTGCATTCAAACGTGCGTCGGTGCTTTGCATGCTGGCCGCCGCGCTATTTGTGGCGGCCTGTACGGCCGCCAATACGGCAACGGCGACGCCGCCAGCCGGAACGCCGGCGCCACCCTTCACGGCCGTGGACAGCAACGGCAAAAAACACTCACTCAGCGATTTCAAGGGCAAATTCGTCGTGCTCGAATGGGTCAACTTCGATTGTCCCTTCGTGGTGCGGCACTACAAGAGCGGCAACATGCAGGCGCTCCAGCGCAAGTACACCGCCAAGGGCGTGGTGTGGCTTTCCATCAACTCATCTGCGGTGGGCAAGCAGGGCCATTTCAGCCCCGCTGAAATCAACGCCAAAATCAAGGAGCGGAATGCCGCGCCAACAGCCTACCTGATTGACACCGATGGCACTATTGGCAAGGCTTACGGGGCCAAAACGACGCCCCACATGTATGTGATTGATCCTCAAGGCAATCTGATTTATCAGGGCGCCATTGACGATTCCGTGTCCACGGACCCCAACGAAAAGGCCAAGGTCAACTACGTTGAAGCCGCCCTCGACGCGGCGATGGCCGGCAAGCCGGTGGCGGTCGCCACGACGAAGCCTTATGGGTGCAGTGTCAAGTATCAGTAACTTGGCAGACCTGATGTAAGGATGGCCGGACGGAGAGCGGATCGGCACCGGCCGGTGAGACCCGGGCAAAGCGAACCTGGCGATGCAGAGGGAGGCCGATACTCCCCGGTGTGTGTCGCCAGGTCTTTTCCGTGCCGGGTTGACATGGAAGAAACCCCAACCAGACACCCTGACGCCACGGCCCCAGCGTCAGCACCGGAGAGAGAAATCCCCCATGAGCGAAGAAGTACCCTCATCATTCAAAGTCAGTGACCGTCGGTTGTTCAATCCCGATGGAACACTCCGCACGGATGTGGAACAGGACACATCGCGGGTTGAATCCGGGTCCACACGGTCAACCGGTGAACCATCGGTTTCCCCCCAGAGCGCCAGCACGCCTGCGGATCAGCCGACACCGCCCAGGGAAGACCCCCTGTTCAGTGATTTTGTGCTGGAGTTGGCCACCAACGCCATGATGATGCTCGGTCTCATCGAGCATCCACAGTACGGGCGATTGCCGCCGGACATCGAGGGGGGACGGCACTACATTGACGTTTTGGCGATGCTGCTGGAGAAGACCAAAGGCAACCTGGCGCCTGCCGAACAGCGCCAACTCCAGGAAACCGTCGCTTCCCTGCGGATGCAATTCGTGGCCATCACGAAGCGGATGGCGGCACAGGTACGCAAGGACGCCTGATGCCGAAGCCACCTGACAGACGGAGGGAACCGTCCCTGCGCTGCAAAGACGGTTCCCGACAATTAGGACAGCAAGACTGAGATGGGCGCTGGCGTTTCAGGCCAGCACCTGCCGGACCCGCGACACGAGGCTGGCAAAGCCGGTTTCGTCCGTGACGGCCAGATTAGCCAGGATTTTGCGGTCAAGTGTAATGCCAGCCTTCTTGAGACCGTGCATAAACTGGCTGTAGCTCAAACCACTGCGCCGTGCCGCCGCGTTGATGCGCACAATCCACAGTGACCGGTAGTCGCGTTTCTTGATGCGGCGGCCGATATAGGCAAACTTCAGCGCCCGCTCAACGGATTCCTTGGCGGAGCGATACAGCTTGCTCTTGGTCATCTTGTAGCCTTTGGCCAGTTTGAGAATCTTCTTCCGTCGCTGTAATCGTTTGTTCCCACGTTTTGCACGAGGCATGGTATTTTCAACTCCTCAATCCACACAAACTTCAGAAAAGCCTGTTACCTTACAGCCGTTCTTCCAACCGGCCGGCACCTCCGGCCGGATTGCGCCCTGCCGGTGAGCGGCCGGCGGTTGGCGCTGTGTCACGACACCCGTTACCGATTGCCGTAGGGCAGCATTTTGCGAATCGTCGGCTCATCCGCCGGTGAAACGTAGGTGTCCAAGTCGAGATGACGCCGCCGTTTCGGGGATTTCTTGGTCAGAATGTGGCGGCAGTGTGAGTGTCCGCGCTTGAACCGTCCGTTGGCCGTTGAGCGGAAACGTTTGACCGCGCCCTTGTGTGTTTTCAGCTTGGGCATGTGCTTTCTCCTTCTGTCTCTTCCTGTTGGCGAAGTGCGCCAGCAGGCGCTGCCGGGGTCGCGCACCGGAAGGCGCTTCCAACCGGCACCTCACCCCGGCACGCGAGGTGTGGTCACTTCCTGGGCGTAAAGATGACGAACATCGTCATCCCTTCCATCTTGGGGCGGACTTCAACCGTGGCCACATGCGCCAGGTCTTTTTCGAGCCGCGCCAACACCCGCTCGCCGAGTTCCCGGTGCGTAATCTCACGTCCAATGAAGCGAACCGACGCCTTCACTTTATCCCCGTCCTCCAGCGCCCGCAGGGCGTTGTTTTTCTTGAACTCGTAGTCGTGCTCCCCAATGCTGGGCCGAAGCTTGATTTCCTTGACCGAGATAACCGTTTGCTTCTTTTTGGCTTCGTGCTGCTTCTTCTTCTGCTCGTACTGCCACTTGCCGTAGTCAATGATGCGACACACCGGGGGGTTGGACTGAGAGGCCACTTCGACCAGGTCCAACCCCCGCTCCCGGGCAATGGCCAGTGCCTGCTGGGGCGGCATGATACCGAGCTGGTTTCCGTCCTCATCAATGACCCGCACTTCACGATGGCGGATGCGCTCATTCGTGGGCACCTGCGGGCCACGGTCGCGGGTGCTTCGATTGGGTGAGATGGCGATACGACAACTCCTTTGCTGGGGCAACGTCCATGCCGGACCATGCCGATTGTCCTTTGACCGCGCACCGGACGCGGCCGTTGCCAGGGCGTGATGACACGCTAGGGCGTGATGACACGCTGCTGAACTTCCTGCGTGACACGGGCGATGAAATCGCCGACGGAAAATGTCCCGATGTCGCCGTCACTGCGTGTCCGCACCGCCAGGTTTCCGGTCTCTGCCTCACGGTCGCCCAAGATGACCATGTAGGGAACTTTGCGCAACTGCGCCTGCCGAATCTTGGCGCCAATCTTTTCACTGCGTGCGTCCAGCTCAACCCGCAGCCCCGCTTGCCGTAGTGTCTGGGCGATCCCGGCGGCGTGGTCATTCCATCGGTCGGCGATGGGCAGAACCGCCACCTGCACCGGCGCCAGCCAGACGGGAAACCTGCCTCCGAAGTGCTCGATGAGAAGCCCAAAAAACCGTTCGAGCGAACCCAAGATCGCCCGGTGAACCATAATGGGCGGATGCGGGCGGTTGTCCGCGCCGATATATTCCAGCCCAAAACGCTGGGGCAGATTGAAATCCACCTGAATTGTCGCCAGTTGCCAGGTGCGCCGAATGGCGTCAATCACCTTGATGTCAATCTTCGGGCCGTAAAACGCAGCTTCACCTTCAACGCGGGTGTACGCCAGCCCCAACCGATCGAGCGCCTGCGTCAGCGCCGCTTCCGCCAGTGCCCAGACTTCGGGTCCGCCCAAGTACTTCGCGTGATTTTCAGGGTCACGTACCGAGAGTTCAATCCGGTACTCGAACCCGAACGTGGCATAGACCTTTTGGGCAAACTCCAGGCAGCCGATGATTTCTGCTTCCAGGGTTTCCGGCGTGCAGAACAGGTGGGCGTCGTCCTGGGTAAAGCCGCGCACCCGCAGCAGGCCGTGCTGCACACCCGACCGCTCGTAGCGGTACACCGTGCCCATTTCGGCGTAGCGCAGCGGCAACTCCCGGTAACTGCGTGGCTGGGACTTGTAAATCTGGATGTGAAACGGGCAGTTCATCGGCTTGAGCTGGTATTCCAGCGGCTCATCCTCGAACTGCATCGGGGGGTACATGTCACCCCGGTACTTGGCCGTATGCCCGGAAGTTTCCCACAACCGGCTCGATGCCACGTGTGGCGTGCGAACGAGTTGGTAATCGCGGGCAAACAGCTCTTCGTAGAGAAATTCCTGCAACAGGTGCAGGATGAGTGCGCCCTTGGGATGAAACAGAACCAGCCCGCTGCCGACTTCATCCGTAAAGCTGAACAGGTCAAGCTCTTTGCCCAGCCGGCGATGGTCACGGCGGGCGGCTTCTTCGCGCTGCTGAAGCCAAGCGTCGAGTTCTTCCTGGGTGAAAAAGGACGTGCCGTAGATGCGCTGCATCTGCGGATTCCGCTCATCGCCCAGCCAGTAAGCCCCGGCGATGGACAGCAGCTTGAACGCCTTGATCCGTCCGGCGCTCGGCACATGCGGCCCACGACAGAAATCAATGAACTGGTCGCCCAGCGTGTAGAAACTGGGATTTTCGCCGCCCTTCTCACCGATAAAGTAGCATTTGAGTTCGTCAGCACTGAACTTTTGCAGGGCTTCTTCGCGCGGCATCTCGACCCGGCGAAAGGGCGTGTTCTGTTTGACGATCTCGCGCATCCGCTTCTCGATGCGCACCAGGTCATCCGGTGTGAAAGGCTTTTCCTGGAGAAAGTCGTAGTAGAACCCACCCTTGGGATCGTCTTTGAGGGCGGGGCCGGCGCCGAGTTTTGTCCCCGGAAACAGGTCAAGGACGGCGGCCGCCAGCAGGTGTGCCGTCGAGTGACGGTAAATCTCCAGCGCTTCCGGGTCTTCGGGCAGAACCGGCTCGACGGTATCCGTCGCGGAAACTTCACAGCTTGTATCCCGCAGTTCGCCATTGACGCGCACGGCGAGCGCCCGTTTGGCCACGCCCGGATCGCGGGCCTGGAGCACCTGAAAGGACGTGAGGCGGGAATGAGCGGATGCCGAAGCCGGTGACACTTCCATAACCAGACAACAACGAAGCGGGCGTGCCTGGTACGCGCGGCGTCGCCCGCCCTGAATCTGCCACACCCCAGCCGGCGTCTCCCGCGCCGCGCCCAGGTGTGGCGCAACCAGACCGATGCACCGTAAAGCCTGGTGGGCTGGGGTGAATGAAGTGGTAGTCGCGCACGGATTTGAACCGTGGACCCCTACCGTGTCAAGGTAGTGCTCTACCCCTGAGCTACGCGACTGCAAGTACCCCGACACCGGCTGGCGGTGCAACAGCAAGTCCCAAAGAATACTGGCCTGGCCAAAGGCTGTCAAAAGAAATCTGCGTTACGTTACAGTTCCCGAACCGGCTGGGGGCGGGGTGCCGGTTTCGTGGGCGGTGTGGTGGTGGGGGAAGCCGGAGGGGAGTGGTCAGGGTCATGTCCGTCAGTATCGGTTCCGGAACCATTTTCTTTGCCGCCGAAAAAGAAACCGTACTCGAAGACAATTCCGCTTTTGCCGTTGCCTGGATGATTCGGAATTTTGTAGGCCACCACGATGATCTGGTTTTTCGTCGGGTGAAAGAGCACGCCGGGGGTGAAAAAGCCAAAGTCATGCCGGCCGTAAAACCACTCGCCCAGCAGGTATAGCCGGTGCTTGATGAGGGGCTGCTCAACTGCGGCGATAGGGTGAACGGTCGTCTTCTTGAAGAGGTTTTCCGTGCCAAAACTGACGCCAGCCGTCAGACGGGTGTGCGTTTGGGGTAACACCAGGCTGCCGTGGGAGTAGGTAAATCCGCCCAGCCCACGCCCCCGCAGGTTGTACGTCACCATCTGCCCCACCGTTCATTTCATTTCCCAGGCGGGATGCCGTTTCTGAAACAGGGGCAGCGCCGTTTTGAACCCGATGCCGATGTTTTCATTCGGCGCCTGTGGCGTCCCGCTGTTGTAGGTCGTCACCGCCAGTTCGGTGTTTTTGCCAATGCCGTAGCAGTAGAAGTTGGTTGCGTACCAGTAGCGCCCCGGATTCCACGGGCGCCACTGGGTTTCGTGCATGATGAAGTGTCGTCCCTTGGGGGTGATGTCGGCTGAAGGCAGGTTGACGATGGCCTGTTGGGCTGGAACGGTCAAAATGAAGAACAGTCCCAGCCACTGGGCAAGAAACAGCCAGCGGGAAGTGATACGCATGGAGGTGTACCAGGTTTTGGTCAGCGCCGGGAAGGCTTGGCTGCCCAAAAGGTGTGGTGGGGGGGCGCTGAAAGGCGTTGTGGGGAACGTGTGACCACAAGTTTACTCCAGACATTGTATGCTGGCACAAGTAAGTGAAACCAACGCACCAGGGAGCGGCCGACCATGGCGATTCAGAAACGAACGGTAGGCGTGATCGGCACCGGCAATGTTGGCGTTGCCGCTGCTTATGCCCTGTTTATGCAGCAGACGGCGAGCGACCTCATTCTGCTCGACAAGGACCAGCGCCGCGCGGAAGGCGAAGCCCTCGACCTGATGCACGGACAGACCTTTGCCGGCCCCACACGGGTGCGGGTCGGCGACTATGCCGACCTGTCCGAAGCGCAGGTCATCGTCATGGCTGCCGGCGTCGGTCAGCGCCCTGGCGAAACCCGGCTCGACCTGATGGAACGCAATGTTGCCGTCTTTCGCGCCATCCTGACCGAACTCGACCGCCACGCACCGACGGCCCTGCTGGTCATCGCCACCAATCCGGTGGACGTGCTCACGTATGTTGCCCAGGAGCTTTCCACGCGCCCGCCGCAGCGCATCCTCGGAACCGGAACGATGCTGGACACGGCACGTTTCCGAAGCCTGCTTGGTGAACACTACGGCGTGGACCCACGCTCGGTGCACGCTTACATCCTGGGCGAGCACGGCGACACGGAATTTCCGGTCTGGAGCGATGCCCGCATCGGCGGCCTGCGCCTCGTGGGCAACACCATCAACGGCCGGCCCTACGACCGTCCGGCGCTGGATGCCATCTTTGAGCGGACGCGCCGCAGCGCCTACGACATCATCGAGCGGAAAGGCTACACGAACCTCGCCATCGGATTGGTCATCGCGCGGCTGGTGCAGACGATTCTCGATGGACAGCACAGCGTGTTGCCCGTCAGTGTGCGGCTTCAGGGTGAGTACGGTATCTCCGGCGTCTGCCTGAGTCTGCCGGCTATCGTCAGCGAGAATGGACTCGAAACGAGTATTCTACCGGAACTGGATGACGCCGAACTGGCGGCGATGCACCATTCGGCCAACGTCCTGCGCGAACGCATCGGCGAAGCCCTGCCCGGTCACGCCGGACAGGAACCGAAAACCCAGGGAGCCGGGTGACACCCCGGCCTGATCAGCCAACGATGTCGAATCCCTACCTCAACCGGGTTGCGATTCGTGACCCAGCCCAGTTTTACGGACGGCGGCGGGAAGTGGCCCGCATTTTTTCCCGCCTTGGCGCCGACCGTCCGCAGTCCATCGCCGTCGTGGGTGATCGGCGCATCGGCAAGTCGTCGCTGTTGAACTATTTGTGCGTCCCCGAGGTGCGGCGCCAGCACCTTGCCCGCCCTGACGAATACGTGTTCGTCTTCATGGACCTTCAGCAGCGCCGGCGGGTGGTGCTCGACGATTTCCTGCAGACCTGGCTGGTGGAAATTCAGCGCAGCGCCGCCATGCCCGTGACGGAAAAACCGGGTTTCGACGGTATCCATGCCGTCCTCAACCAGTTGCGGGCCGAGCGGCGCAAACTCATCGCCATTTTCGATGAGTTTGACGTACTGACCTCGAACCGGTCGTTTTCGGCGGACTTCTTTGCCTTTCTGCGCTCCCTGGCCAACAACTACGAAGTTGCCTACGTGACTTCTTCCGGGCGTGAACTCCAGGAGTTGTGCCACGCCGACCAGATTGCCGACTCGCCCTTTTTCAACATCTTCACGAACATCTACCTGCGGGCCTTTCCCGACGCAGACGCCTATGAACTCATCACCCGTCCGTCCGAACAGGGCGGTCTCCCACTGGCCCCCTATGCCGAGGACATCCGGTGCCTGAGCGGAAACTTCCCGTTTTACCTGCAAATCGCCTGCTCGATTTATTTCGAGCAGCTCCAGGATGCGGGTCGCCTCGACATCCCGGCCATCGAGGAGGCCTTCGACGACGAAGTGCGGGGTCACTTTCGCTACCTCTGGGAGCACTTTTCCGCCGATGAACGTGCTGTCTGTCAGGCAATGGCCAACGGTCAGCCGGTGCTGCGCGAGCACACCTACGTGTTTGAGGATTTCAAGCGCGCCGGGTACATCCTCACCGGGTCCGACGGCAAGCCCCGCTGGTTCTCCCGGCGCTTTCTGCCCGTGGTGCTGCATCCCGGACGCGGCGGCAGCGGTGAGTATGTGGCCGTCCCGCCGACCCTTGAAATGCCGGCCGCGCGGCGCGCCACGTCACGGGACACAGCGCGTCGCCTCGGGGTGGAGGGGCCGCCGCCTGTGCCTTCCCACCTGGGACGTTTCGAGGTCATCGAGCGGCTCGGCGGCGGCGGCATGGGGGAGGTGTTTCTGGCCCGCGATGCGGAGCTTGGGCGCAAGGTCGCCATCAAGGTGCTCAAAGCCTGCTATGCCCATCAGGCGGAAACCCGTCAGCGTTTTCTGCGGGAAGCGCGGATGGTGTCGAGCCTCAACCATCCCCACATCGCCACCCTGTACGAAATCGGGGAAGCCGACGGGCTGCCCTATCTCGTGATGGAATACGTCCGGGGCAAAACCATTGCCCAGCACCTCCGTGAACAGGGGCCGTTTCCCTGCGCTGAAGTGTGTCGGATTGGCGCCCAGGCCGCCGAGGGCCTGGCTGCCGCCCATGCCATTGGTGTCATTCACCGCGACATCAAACCTTCCAACCTGCAACTCGATGCCCAGGGCAACGTGCGCATCATTGACTTCGGCCTGGCCAAGCTCGATGCCACGGCGGGCTGGACCCAGCTCTCCAGTTCGGATGATCACCTGTGCGCCGTGTCGGACATCACCGAAGCCGGGGTTCTGGTTGGAACCGTCACCTACATGTCGCCCGAACAGGCAACCAATGACACCCAGGTATCCCTGGCCGGAGATGTGTTTTCGTTGGGCATCGTGCTGTACGAAATGACGACCGGCCGGCTGCCGTTCGATGGGAAGTCCTACTACGACGTGATGGATGCCATTTTGCATGCCACCCCCGCGCCCATTCGGGACTGGCGGCCCGACGCGCCAGTGGCACTGGTGCGCGCGATTGACGCCGCCCTCGCCAAAAAACCGGAAGCGCGTCCCACGGCGGCCGCTCTGGCCGGGATGCTGCGGCAGGCGGCTCAGTCCCCAGCCGTTTCTTCCGTCACCTGAGTCAGCCGCAGCGTCCGCCCCTGGGTGATGTCGGCTTCGGTGGCCACGGCGGCAAAGACACCTTCCGGGGTCACGATGCGGTAGGGAGCCACGGCGGCCAGCGTGGTGAGCGGCGACTTCTGCTGGGCATACGGAACCCGCCGGGCAAAGCGCCCTTCAGCATCGGCCACGACTTCATCCAGGTAATCGAACTCGCGTTGGAAATACGTCCGAATGCGCGTGCTGATCTGCACCCGCGCGCCGGGGGTGGTCTGTCCGGTGATGAGCGCGCCCGGCACGCGCTCGAAGACCTTGGCGGCCGCATGCGGCTGCTTGAACAGAGGATAGTCCGTTTCAAAGTCGCTTTCATACACCAGACGGAGTTGGGTCAGTGCTGCGTCACCCCGGGGAATACCTTCATCGGCCACCAGCCGGGCATAGAGCGAAGCTTTCATCCGTTCGTTCCAGTCTTCCCATGGGGTTGATGTTCCGGTGGCCGGGTCCCAGGCGGCATTGCGCGCCGTCGCTTTGGGTGAGAGCGGCGTGATGAGGACGTAGCGCACCCGCCGCGCTTCCATAAGCTGAAAAGACGCTTCCGGCGGCAATACCAGCATGGCCGCGCCGTCGCGGATGCCCATGCGCAGTGGTTGCGTGTGACCGAGCGGGGACGCCACGGTTGGTCGGCCGGCAACCCCGATGACCCAGTGGCCGGGCGTCCAGTCACACAGAACGGCGTAATCATGGGGGGCATCACCCCGTGGACTCGTCGCCGGCGTATGCGTTGCCAGCCAGCGCAGGGTGGGTTCGGCATCCACGAACGCTCCGGTCGGTGAGACGAGATAGGTTGGCGCGCCAATGGTGAAGTTGACCGTCGGGGCCAGCATTCCGGCAAACAGCACGGCCGGGAGGATGGCCCAGCGGCGCGTCTGATGTTGTGACCAGCGGGCCAGCCAGTCCGGCAGCCGAACCAGCGCCAAGGCGATGACCACGGCAAAGGGGACGGCAAACAGGCCGCTGAACTTGAGCTGAAGCAGCGCCAATCCTGTCGTGAGCAGGGAAACACCCCAGATCATCCAGTGCGGAACGGCGTCCGGCCGGGACTTCGGCCACGCCTCCCGTGCCACGGCCACCCACGCCAACGGCAGCAGCCAGAGAAAGCCGGTGTAGTTGTTCGTGGTGTCGGCAAAGGACGACTGAAGCAACGGCTGGCTCTCGAAAATCGTCGCCAGCCACGGATCGGCCGCGCCGATGTGCTGCACGCCGTACTGCACGAAATGCCAGACCTCGCCTGGCCACAGGCGGGGCAGGACGCCGACACCCAGCCCGGCCCAGGCCAGAAACCACCCGCTCTGCCGGTGCCAGCTTTGGCTGTTGTCCTTACCTGCCGTCGTCCAGCCCAAAGCGATCAGTGTGGCCCCGGCTGCCAGCCAGCCAGCCAGCCAGGCCGTCATGAGCGCCGGGTTGACACCGTGGGGTTCGGCCATCCGGGTTGCGACAAAGGGCGCCAGCCAGATGAGAAGCGTCAGCCACGCCCAGAGACTGACGCGCAGGTGCGCCTGCCGGGCTGCCGGCTCGGAACGGTACAGAAGCGATCCCCCCAGGGTGACCAGGGCGTGCAGCCCGACGAGCAGGGGCAGGATGGTGGCACAGAGCAGCCCAATGGCGAGGGCGCTGCCAGCCACGACTCCGTGCCGGTTTGCCGGATGCTCCCGCACGACGGCCCACAGGTAGAGTCCCGTGCAGAGCGACTCAAAAACGTGGTGATCCACATAGCCCACGGCGCACACCACCCAGAGCGAGGGCAGCCAGGCGAGGATAAGTCCGGCAGTCACTCCGGCCCAGACGCCGCCCAGGCGGGTGGCAATGGCATAGCCCAGGCAAGGCGTGAACGCTCCGAGGAGCGGCGTCAGCCAGCAGGCGACAGCCGTTGTCCAGCCCTCATCCGGCCGGCCGCTCCCCTGGAAAAGGGTGTAGGTCGCCTGCGCCACAAAGGCATAGAGCCAGTCGAACCCAAAGGGCCAGTTGACGCGCGCGCCATCGGGAAAGTTGACGTAGTGATCCACGTCGGGCACCTGCAGGCCGTGCGCGACCGCGAAATGAATGCGGCGCAGGTGGTAGAACGAGTCCGTCGAAATCGGAAAGATGCCGAAATCCGTGAAGACGCCGTCGAGATTGGAAAGCCGGATGGCAAGCCCCAGCAGATAGATGAGCGCCAGCATCACGGCCGAACGGTACAGCAGACGGCGCACGCCGGTCGGCGGCGGAGCCAGCGTGGTTGCCATCTCAGCCCACCTCCGTTCCGGGGAGTGGAGCTGCACGCCATGGCGGCCCGGAGACCAGGCTCCGTTTCCCAGCGTCACGCTTTGAAATCATCGGTGATGCGCCGCCATTCCTCCACGACGGCAGCAATGTCGCTGCGCTCGCGGGAGAGTCGTTTCTGGTCGTGTGGGTTGGCTTCTTCAAGCAGGGTTTCCAGCGCCTGCAGGGTGAGGTTGGCGGCGGCCAGTGCCTCCATCCGATCACCCCGTCCCCAGCGGCAGCGCGCGATGACCCACTGGGCGCGCCATTCGACATCCCGATCCCCCAGTTCCCGGGCCGTTGCGGCGGCCGACACGCTGCGGTCGAGCGCCAGGGTCAGTTCCTTGCGGATGAGATGGACTTCACCGAGCGTCTGAAGCATTTCGGCACGTACCTGGGCGTCATCCGTGGTGCGGTTGAGCAACTGGGCTTCTTCGAGCAGTTGCAGGGCTTCCCGGAGGTTGCCGGTACGGGTGTACATCTGCGCAGCATTGACGAGCGCCATTTCCAGCACCCGCTGGTTCTTGTTTTCACGCGCGCTCCGAATCGCCAGGCGGTAATAGGCCAGGGCATCGGCGTAGCGCCCTTCCTGCCGGAAGGTATCGCCAATGTTGTTGAGCATGGCCCCTTCACTGGCGCGGTCGTTGATTTCGCGCATGATCTGAACGGCCCGCTGGTAGCAGTCGCGGGCGCGGGACACCTGTCCCTGGCTGTGAAACGCCGATGCCATCAGCATCAGGCCCTTGCGCTCGATGTCGCGGTCACCGGTGGCCCGTGCCGTCTGAAGCATCTCGCGCCAGGTGGATTCCAGGGATACGACACTGTGCAGCACGCTCTGAAGGGAGTGCGGTTGGGTGGGGCGCGCGTCACGGCGCGGCGCGGCGGGTGCCCGGCTCTGGTCCTCGACGATGGTCTCCGCCAGGCGACCGCTGTTGAAAAGCTCACCCATGCCGAGGTTTTCGGCAAAGGCCGCCACGTCGTTGAGCAGTTCTTCGAGTGAAAACTCGCTCGCTTCGCTCCCACGTCCCGTACTGCGTGCCATCGTCAGGCTGTGCAGGGCATCCAGATCGCTTGGCATTTCAGCCCCACCCGGCTCTGCGACGGCCGGCGGCCTGGCGGCCGGTGGCGGTACGGGCGGGGGTGGTGGGGTGGAAGCCAGCCATTTGGTAGGTTCCGGCTCCGGTATCGGGGGGGCGGTTTTCACTTCCCCGGCCTTGGCGCTTTCGGCCTTGGCGCTGACTGGCACTGCCGCAATGGACCCGGTTTCATCCAGCAGTGAGGTGGCTTTGCCGGCAGGCGCCTGGTCCGCTTTCAGGGCCACGGTGGCTTTGGGTTCCAGTGGGCGCGTGGCAAGGGCGCGGTCAAGCCGCACCTTGAGGTCAAAGACCGGCCGTTTGTCTTCCAGGAAGGCGGACGCTACGGTGTCTTCGGGAAGATCGGTCTGAAGCGTGGTAATCACCGAGAGCGCTTCTTCGATGGCCGCCTGCGCGTTGGCAAAGTCCTGCCGCTGCATGAAGCATTCTGCAAGACCGTAGGCGGCCATCCACCGGACATGGGGCGATTCCACTTCCCGCGCCAGTTCGCGCGCGCGGGCATAACAGGTTTCCGCTGCTGCGAAGTCGCCTTCCGCGCGCTGGGTATCGCCAATCTCAGTGAGAATTTCGGCTTCGATGGGGGTGACTTCCGCCGTTTCGGCCAGCAGCAGGGCCGCCTGGAGCGTACTCAGGGCGGACTTGGCATCGCTGCGCCGCCGCCGAATCCGCCCGACATTGAGCAGGTAGCGCGCTTCGGCCGCGCCGTTGCCGATGTCGCGGGCGATGTCCACCGCCTGCTGGACATACTCCATGGCTTCCGTGTCGTTGCCCCGCCGCATGAAGACTTCGCCCAGTCCATTGAGCGCCACGGACTCGCCGTAGCGGTGGCCGAGGGCGTAGGCAATGCGCAGGGAGCCGGCATAGCATTCCTGCGCTTCGTCCAGGTGAACGAGTTGCAGGTGGATGAAACCCAGGAGTGCCAGCGCCCGGCGTTCCTCGAAGATATTGCCGAGATGGCGCGCCATCGTCAGCGCCTGCCGGGCGTCGGAGAGGGCTTCGGCAAACTTGCCCCGCTGGGCATTGACAGCCGCATTGACCAGACGGGCGGCCGCCTGGCCACTGCGATCCCCGGCCCGTTCGGCAACATAAAGGGCTTCGTCAACGGCTTGGAGTGCCGCCGTCAGGCGGCCGCGTTCGACGTGGGCCGTGGCGGTGACAAGCAGGGCCAGGCACAAACCGGAAGCATCCTCACGGGCGCGGAGCGTGGGCAGGGCCGCTGCGGTCAGTTGCAGGGCCCCTTCGGCATCACCCGTCAGATTGCACAGGCGCGCCAGACTGACCTGCGTGCGCCCCAGCCAGGTCAGCTCATGCGCCTGGCACAGTTCAAGCGCGCGCTCCAGCGCCTGCCGCGCATCGTCAGGTTGGGCGCACTCGATGAGCAGGTTGCCATAGGTCAGATGGTAGCGCGCTTCCTCGTCGGGGCTGAGGGGCGGCTTGGCCGCATCACCCTGAAGGCGGTTGAGCGCCTGGGCAACCCACCCGAAGAACTTTCCCGCATCGGCGAAAGCGTAGAGATTCCAGCGGGCATAACCGGCTTCAAGGGCGTATTCAATGGCCTTGCGCCATTCCTCCGCCCGGAAGTAGTGGTAGGCCAGATCGCTGGCCGTGAAATCCTGGCGTCCGAGCGCCGCTGCCGAAGCCCGTGGTGACGTGGCCTGCTGCTCCAGGCGCTCGGCAATCCGGGCATGCAACCGCTTCCGCCGCCGCCGGGTGATGCGCCGGTAGAGCACGCGGTGCACCATGGTGTTGACAAAACTGTACCGGTCTTCCCGCCAGCCGGCCATTTCCCGAATCAGCCCCAGTTTGAGGGCATTTTCGATATGCCGCAGCAGGTCTTCTTCCGTGGACTCCGTCAGGAACTGCAGGAGATCAAAGGTGAATTCCTCGCCAATCACCGCGGCGTGGGCCAGGACGTCGGCCAGATCGTCGTCGAGCCGTACCAGCAGCGGTTTGACCAGGGCGACGATGGCCTCCGGCAGATCGAACTCATCCACATCCTGGCAGACCCAGCCCGTTTCCTCGCCATGCGAAATCTGCCCGCTGGCAATCATGGCGTTGACGACTTCACAGACGTAGTACGGATTGCCCTTCGTTTCTTCGGCCAGCATCAGCGCGACACTGACCGGCAGGTGCACCTGGGCGCCGAGCAGCCCTTCGACCATCAGCCGGATTTCACTGTTGGAGAGCGGCGGCAGCTTGATCTGGTCATAGCCGCCCACATCGTCCAGTGACTGCAACCAGTTCCGTAAGGCGGGTGTGCCGTCGGGCAGACTCGTGAACGGACGACAGGCAACGATGGTCAGCAGCCGGTCCTGGCGCGTCTGACGCAGCAGGTGGCTGACAAAATCCAGCAGAAGCGGGTCGGCATGGTGCGCGTCATCGAGAAAGAGCACCGCGCCCCGCTCCCGGGCCAGCAGGCGGCACAGATAGGTCAGGTCGGCAAAAAAACTGTTCCGGTCGGCGGCCAGCCGGGCGGCCAGCTTGGTGGTGTAGGATTCATCGCACAGGTTGGCAAAGAACGTCCCATCCAAAAACTGCTCATCGGCCGGCGACAGTGACCGTACGGCGCGCAGTTCCGGGTTGAAGTAGGCCATCGCGGCCATGCGGATGTCGGACAGGGGAAACTGTCCGGCGGCGGCGCGGGTCGGGTCGCAGCGCAGGCGCAGCAGGATCGGCTGGCCTTCGCCCACATCCTCCAGCCGAATCATGAACTGTTCGATGAGGCGGGTTTTACCAATGCCGGCTTCGCCAAAGATGACCACCGGCCGTCCCCGGCGGGTGGTCACCGACTGCCAGGCTGCAATGAGGACACCAAGTTCCGGCGTGCGACCGACAAACTCCCCGCCGCTCATGCCGGTCGGAAGGTGTACCGAGCTGGGGGTGAGGGTGCTCGGCTTCGGCGAAACCGGTGCCTCGGCCGGCACAATCCGGGTGAAGGGACCTGGGGCGGCCGGAGATGGCTCCGGCGGCAGCGCCGGGATGCCCTGTGGCGTCATGATCGAGACACTGCCTGGCGCAAGCTGGCGCTGTACGCTGCGAAAGGCCTCGGCCAGCTCTTCGGCCGTCTGGTAGCGGTTGGCCGGTGATTTCTCCAGCGCCCGCATCACAATGGCTTCGAGCGCCTGGGGAATTTCGGGTCGCAGTTCGCGGAGCGGTTTGGGTTTTTGTTTGACCTGGGCAATGACGGTGGCCAGCGGCGTCGGCTCGTCAAAGGGCAGCTTGCCGGTGAGCATTTCGTAGGCAATGATGCCGATGCTATAGACATCCGACCGCCCATCAATCCGGTGGGCCTGACACTGTTCCGGCGACATGTACTGCGGCGTCCCGATGATCCCTGTGCCGGTAAGGTTCATCAGATTGGGATTGTTCATCGCCAGCTTGGCAATCCCGAAGTCGAGCACCTTGACGGTTTCACCCGTACGCAGTTTTTCCAGCATGATGTTGGCTGGTTTGAGGTCGCGGTGGATGATGCCCTCGGCATGCGCGGCATGCACGGCGTCACACACCGGCGCGAGCACCGACACGACCCGGAGGGGCGAAAGTGTCTTGGCCTGCTGGAGTTCCTGCCCCAGGCTGTGCCCTTCGAGAAACTCCATGACGATGTACGCCTCACCAATGGCGCTCATCCCGTAGTCATAAATGGTGATGGCGTTGGGGTGCTTGAGGCGGCCCGAAAGCAGGGCTTCCCGGCGGAAGCGTTCGAGGGCCGCCGGATTGGATACCAGGTCAGCATTGAGAATCTTGAGCGCGACCCGCCGCTGCATCGTGGCATGGATGGCTTCATAGACCGCGCCCATCCCACCGCGTCCGACCATGCGCACAATCTGATATTTCCCGTCCACCACACGCGCCACGGTGGAGGGTTTGTCCGAAGCCAGTGGCGCTCCGTCCTGGGGACAGATGTTGTATTCATCAGGGTAGGTCGCACCACACTTCGGACAGGACTTCATGACGGGAACTTATGGGCAGGAGAGTCCGGGGCGCATCCACCGCACACGGTGCCGGTAGCCAACCGAAAGGGGCGCTGGACAACATACGACCCCGCCGGGCAGCCAGTCTGCCGCCGGAGGCCGCCGGGCTGAAAAAAGCGAAGGAAACCGCAGAGTATAGGGAGAAGTTCCCGCTGGCAACCAACATCTGTCATAGCTGTGGAAACCTCGCCGGTGAACCCCTCATCCGAGTGCCGCGCCGTTTGTCGCAATGACCTGAGCATACCACGCAAAGGAATCCTTCGGAGTGCGAACCTGCGTGTCATAGTCCACATACACCAGCCCGAAACGCTGCTTGTAGCCCTCGGCCCATTCAAAGTTGTCCAGGATGGACCAGTGAAAGTACCCCTGCACCGGCACGCCTTCCTCGACGGCACGGCGTAGTTCGCGCAGGTAGCGCGTTGTGAAATCAATGCGCTGCGGGTCGTGAACTTTTCCATCAAGCGCCACCCAGTCGCGCAGCGCCAGTCCGTTTTCCGTGATGTATATCGGTCTTTTGTAACGTTCGTGGAAAAATTTCGGCCCCCACCGGAGCGCTTCCGGCGTCACGGGCCAGTCAAAGGCCGTCAGGGGGGTGGCCGGCGTCGGAATGACGACCCGCGGCCCGCCGCGTCCGTCGGACTGAATCTTAAACCCGAAGTAGATGTTGACGCCACAGAAGTCCACCGGCGTTGAAATGACGGCCATATCCCCGTCCGCCACCTGCGGCGCGTCGGCCTTGTACAGCGCCAGCCCTTCGGCCGGGTACTCACCGAGAAAGACCGGGTCCATCCACCAGGCGTTGTTGAACGGATTTTTGAGCGGCAGCCCGACCGAGGCGTTGAACAGAAAACCGTAGCCCTGAATCCCGAAGTTGAACGCGCGCGCAGCGGCGATGTCTTCGGGTTGCTCGGTGGCGGGGTAAGCAATGGGCGTTGCCGGCGCAAAGCCAATCCGGGACTGTTTGACGTGGGCGCGCAACGCCTGAACACCTTTCCCATGCGCCAGCAGTGCGTGATGGCCTGCCTGGAGCACGTCCTTGAGGGGCAGCAACAGCCCGGGGGCATGCCGCCCCGCCTGGTAGCCCAGCGTGATGAACACCTGCGGCTCGTTGAGGGTCATCCAGTAAGTGATGCGGTCGCCCAGCCGCCGGGCAGCGACGGTCGTGTATTCAGCAAACCAGTCGGCGCTGTCCCGGTTGGTCCAGCCTCCGCGCTGGTGCAGCGCCAGCGGCAGGTCCCAGTGATACAGCGTGCAGAAGGGCGTTATCCCGGCCGCCAGCAGTTCGTCCACGAGGCGGTCGTAGAAATCCAGCCCCCTGGCGTTGACCGTCCCGGTGCCTTCCGGGAGGATGCGCGCCCAGGCGAGGCTGAAGCGGTACGCCTTGAGACCCAGCTTCTTCATCAGGGCCACGTCTTCCTTGTACCGCCGGTAGTGGTCACAGGCGACATCGCCTGTATGGCCGCGCCAGATGGCATTCGGTTTGCGCACGAACATGTCCCAGATGGACTGCCCCTTGCCGTCGGCATCCAGGGCGCCTTCGATCTGGTAGGCCGCTGTGGCCGCACCCCACTGAAAGCCAGCGGGGAAGGTTGTTCCGGCTGGCTTCTGGCTGGTGCGTGGCTTGCGCGAGGGGGTCTGCGGTGTTGCAGCGGACGTCACACTGCCGGCTGCCAGGGCGGCCGTGGTCGTCAGGGTTGAGGCCAGAAAGCGCCGCCGGGAAGCCCGGCGGCGGGATGGGGCGTCCGTCTCTTGCGTGACCGGTGTTTCAACGGGGAGCTTGTCCATGGACATTGGGCACTTCGGTTTCCTGGTCGGATGAAGGGTGGATGGTGGTTCGATAATGATAGCTTCCATCCCGGAGTTCGAGAATGACCGCCGGTTTGACAGCATTCCGATTGGCGTCGAGCGAAATTGTGCCGGTGACGCCAGGAAAATCACGGGTGGCCGCCAGGGCGTCGCGGATTTTTTCGCCGTCGGTGCTGTTGGCCCGTTCAATGGCGGCGTAGAGCACCTGCGCGCCGTCGTAAGCCAGCGCCGCCAGGGCATCGGGGGTGTCGCCGTACCGCTGGCGGTAGGCGGCAATGAACGCCTGCACCCGTGGGTCCGGGTTGTCCACGGAGTAGTGGTTCGTGATGAAACAGCCGTCGAGGGCTTCCTTCCCGCCGCGCCACAGGTCAGGGGAATCCCAGCCGTCGCCGCCGATGAAGGGCACCCGGATGCCGAGTTCCCGCGCCTGTTTGATGATCTGTCCCACGTCGCCGTAGTAGCCCGGCGCATAGACGAAGTCCGCGCCCGCTTCCCGGATGCCCGTCAGTTGCGCGTTGAAGCTGGCGTCGCCGGCCTGGTAGTTCTTCTCGATGACAACCGTGCCGCCGAGCCGCGTGAAACTTTCCCGAAACGATTTGGTGAGACCTACGCTGTAATCGTTCTTGACATCCGTGATGATGGCGGCGCGCCGCAGCTTGAGGTCATGAACGGCAAACTTCGCCGCGGCTTCACCCTGGAAGGGGTCAATGAAGCAGACCCGAAAGATGAAATCGCCCTTGCGTGTGACCTTCTCGTTGGTTGAGGAAGGCGTCAGCATAGGGACGCGCTTTTGCTGACACACGGCCGCCGCCACAATGCTGCGCGCCGAGCCGACTTCGCCCAGAACGGCGATGACGTTGTCGCGCGTCACGAGGCGTGTGACGACGGTTTTGGCTTCTTCCGGCTGACCGCGGTCGTCTTCGAGGATGAGTTCGATACGTGAACCACGAATCCCGCCGGCCGCATTGCGTTGTTCGGTGGCCAGGCGAATGCCCCCCATGGACGACGTGCCGAAGGTCGCCGTGTCGCCGGTCATCGGCATATAGACGCCAATTTTCAGCACCGGGGGCAGCCCGTCGCCGGCCGCCGCCCGGCCTTTGCGCTCACAGGCCGCCACGCCTGCCAGGGCCGCCAGCGCCAGCCAGACCCACACGACCTGCCACCGCCGAAGCCACACCGGGAACGTGGAAGGGCGCAAAGCGGAACCCGTCATGGATGGTCGCATCCCAGGTAAGGGCTTATTCCAGCAGCCCCAGGAGTTGGCGCTGGAGGGTGATGAGTTCACGGATGCCCTGCATGGCCAGATCGAGGAGCGCATTCATGTTCTCCCGCGAGAAGGGACGCTGCTCGGCCGTTCCCTGCACCTCGACAAGGCGGCCATCGCCTGTCCCGACGACATTCATATCCACTTCAGCCCTGGAGTCTTCACGGTAATCGAGGTCCAGCAGGGGCGTGCCGTTGACCGTTCCGACACTGACGGCGGCCAGATAGTCCGTCACCGGCATGTCTTTCAGGACGCCATCCGCCTGAAGCTTGCGGGCCGCCATGACGAGCGCCACAAACGCGCCGGTGATCGCCGCCGTGCGTGTGCCGCCATCGGCCTGAATGACATCACAATCGAGGTAAATCGTCCGCTCGCCCAGCTTGGCAAAGTCCACGACGGCGCGCAGGCTGCGCCCAATCAGGCGTTGAATCTCATGTGTCCGCCCGGAGGGATTCCCACGGGTGACTTCCCGTGGGGTGCGCTGGTCGGTTGCACGCGGCAGCATGGCGTATTCGGCCGTCACCCAGCCGGTGCCCTTGCCCTTGAGAAACGGCGGCACTTTTTCTTCGACACTGGCCAGGCAGATGACCCGCGTATCACCAAATTCGACCTGTACCGACCCTTCCGCGTATTTGTTGACATGTGGCGTCAACTGTACCGTTCGCAGGGCATTGGGGGCGCGCCCACCACTTCGCATGGCTGGTGTCTTCCGGTTGTTCTGGATGTTGTCCGCGTTGTTTCACAACTCCGGCAACGTGACAAGCCCCTTGTATCAGGAGAGGGCACGTTCGGGAGCAGGCAAAGCCACTTCAGCCGGCAACAGCGCGTTCCACGGCCGCAATGACGCGCTCCCATGTGGCGTCAGTCATTTCCGGCCAGATCGGCAGACTCAGGACTTCAGCCGCAGCCATCTCACTCACCGGCTGGGCCGGAAACCGGCCGGCATAGACCGGAAGCTGGTGAATGGGCGTCGGGTAGTACACCATGGTTCCGATGCCCTGCGCCTGGAGCGCCTGCCGGATGGCGTCCCGCCGCTCCCGTGGGAGGCGTACGGTGTACTGGTGAAAGACATGCCCCGGAGTAACGGCCGGCGGCGTCACCCCAGGCAGTGAGGCGAGCCGGGCCGTATATCGTTCGGCCAGGCGTCGCCGGGCGGCATTCCAGCCGGTCACATGGGGCAGTTTCACCCGCAGGATGGCCGCCTGAAGGCCATCGAGCCGCGAGTTGTAGCCGAGCATTTCGTTCTGGTAAGGCACGAGGGAGCCGTGCGAGCGCAGCTTGCGGGCGCGTTCGGCAAGGCGGGCGTCGTTGGTGACAATGAGACCGCCATCGCCATACGCGCCCAGATTTTTCGACGGGTAGAACGAAAACGCGCCCACCGTGCCCAGCGTCCCGACATAGCGCCCGTGCAGCCGTGTCCGGGTGGTCGGCTGACAGCCCTGCCCGTTACAGCCGGCACATGGCGGCAGGTACTGCGCCCCAAACGCCTGGGCGGCATCCTCAATCACGGCCAGTCCATAACGTTCGGCCAGTTCCAGCACCGCGCCCATAGCGGCCGGACGCCCGAAAAGATGCACGGGCAGCAGGGCCCGGGTGCGGCTGGTGATCCGGGATGCCACCGCGCGCGGGTCAAGGTTGAAGCTTTCGGCTTCGATGTCGGCAAAAACCGGCATGGCCCCGACCAGACTGATGGCCTCGGCCGTGGCAAAGAAGGAAAACGGCGTGGTGATGACCTCATCGCCCGGACCGATGTCGAGCGCCCGCAGGGCGATGACGAGGGCATCCGTGCCGGAGTTGACGCCCACGGCATGCGCCACGCCCAGATGGTTGGCCACTTCATCCTCGAAGGCGGCCACTTCCTCGCCCAGAACAAACTGGCGCGACCGGCACACCCGCTCAAAGGCGGCCTGAAGTGCCGGACGCAGCGCCTGGTACTGGGGTTCGAGGTCGAGAATCGGCACGAAGCCGTCGGGCATGGGCGTCGTTTCAGAACACGTCTTCGGCAAGCGGTTTGGCCAGCTCGGCCCGGGCGGCGACTTCGTTGAACTCCAGTCCAAAAGCGGCGCAGGCCGACTGCACCTCGCGGAGGGTAATGTCCGGCCGACCATACCACTCCCGCGCCCGTCCGACGACATGCGCTGCCTTGCGCGCCACTTCCTGTTCCGGCGTGAGCGTGCCGCTGCGCTTGAGACGTGACTTGATGGGCGGTGATACGAGATGCAGTTCCGGCGCACTGTGCTCGTCCGTGGCTGGTTCGGGCGTACTGTGGCTGCTCTCGGCCGGATCGCTGGGGTGGTCGTTGCGGTCGGCGGATTTGAGAATTTCAGCCAGTCGCCGCGACAGCCGCGAGGTGTCCAGTTGCGTGCCGGGGGCGTGTCCGGGCGTACGGTCAGGGGCGTCCGAAGTGGCTTTGCCGTTCCCGGCTGTGAGTGGTTCCGGTCCGGGCAGCGGCGCTTCGCCGTGGCGGGTACCCGGTGGGTTCGAGGCGAGTGTTTCCCGCGCCCGGGCGGCCGCTTCGACCTGCTCGAACAGTTTTGCCAGCCGGGACTTTTCGGAAACCTGGGAAGGCGTCTCACGGTAGGCCACCGGGACAGCAGCCTGACCGTTCAGTGGTGCATTCGGGGTAAAGCGGTTCAATGGCTCGGCTGCCGGTGGCGACAGCGCCGCTTCCGACGGGCCGGATGACCTGGCGTGGAGACCCTCATAGACCGGCAACAGGGCCGCTGCCAGCAGTTCATAGCGATCATCGAGGTTGCGCGTGTCGAGAATGTCACGAATGGCGTCCAGCGCCTGACGAAAAACCGTCTGGGTTTCGGACGACATCGTGGCCGCCAGTGCCATGCCTTCAAGCTGGAGGCGGCCGTACCAGGACAGAAGCGCCTCATGGTCAGACACCGGCGGCAGGCGGAGACAGCGCAGCAACGCCACCACCCGGGTGTCGGGGGGCGCCGTCGGTTCAGATGCAGCGTCACTGGTGATGGAGCGTGTAGAGGACGTGGATTTGCCCGCAGGAAGCTCCGGGGGAAGCGCCCGGTGACGATCCTCGCCGGTGCGAGCCTCGCCGGTGCGTGCGCCAAGACGGAAAGCCAGCAGCGCACCACCCACGGCCACGACCTGTCCTGCCAGCCCCAGCACTACAAAAAACAGCAGTTGCACTTCGTGGTTCATTGTGCTGCTCACTTGTGAAATAAGGTCGGACGCAACGTGGAGACCAGCTTGTATGTATGGCCGTGCTGTTGCACGCTTTCTCTTTCACCGTACATTGCCAGCGGCGGCAAGCCAAGTTTCGTTTTGTAAGTTCTGATACATTCCGTGAATTCGGCCGGTCAAGACAACAGGCAAGCCCTGCCTTGTCGTACCCGGTCATCGTCATTTACCGTCGCGGATACGCGCCTGAATCCCGGCGTAGGCACTCTCTGTTTCAAGGAGGCCCCCACGGTGGTGGCTCAAATTCTGGATGGGGCTTTGGTGGCCTCAAAACTCAATACCGAAACGGCCGCGCGGTGTGCTGACCTGACGGCACGGGGCGTCCGGCCGGGGCTGGCCGCCGTGCTGGTTGGTGACAACCCGGCATCCCGCACCTATGTGACCAGCAAGGCCAAAACCTGTACGCGGCTTGGGCTGTATTCGGAAGTCGTGACGTTGCCGGCGGAGACGACGACGGCCGGGCTGCTGGCACTGGTCGCCACGCTCAACGCCCGGACGGACATTCACGGCATCCTCGTCCAGATGCCGTTGCCGGCGCAGATAGACGCGCCGGCCGTCATCCGGGCGATTGACCCGGAAAAAGACGTGGACGGTTTTCATCCGGTCAACGTCGGGCGTCTGGCACTCAGGCAGGAAGGCTTCGTGCCCTGTACGCCGGCCGGCGTCGTGGCCCTGCTGGACCATTACGACCTGCCACTGCGCGGGCAGCGCGCCGTGGTGCTGGGGCGAAGCACGATTGTCGGACTGCCGCTTTCGCTGCTGCTGCTCCACCGGGACGCCACCGTGACGATATGCCACTCACGGACAACCGACCTGGCGGCCGTGGCCCGGTCGGCAGACATTCTCATCGCGGCCATCGGGCGGACGGCCTTCGTCACGGAGCCGTTCATCCGCCCCGGCGCGGTGGTCATTGACGTGGGCATCAACCAGGTGACGACCCGGGCGGATGTCCAGGCGTACTTTGGCGATGATCCGGCGCGTCTGGCCGACCTCGAAAAGAAAGGCTACACGCTGATTGGGGATGTGCATCCACGCCAGGCGGCAGAGCTGGCTGGTTACGTGACGCCGGTGCCGGGCGGCGTCGGTCCGCTGACCATTGCCATGCTCATGCGCAACACCGTCCTGGCTGCCGAACGCGCTTGCCGGCGGTAGGGAATGGTTCATAATCGCCCGTAGTCATTCCCCCGCAGAGAATCAGGTTCATGTCTTCGCTTGCCTGTGGCGCATCGTCATGAAGGAGCCTTTGGACGCGCGTTTCTACATTGCGCCAATGCTGGAAAGCGACCTGCCGGCCGTGGTCGAACTGGAGCGCCTGGCGCGCCTGAGCCGGTGGGGATATGACGGCTACCGCACCGAACTGCGCCACAACCCGTTGGCCGTCATGCTCGTCGTGCGGGGACAGTCGCCGTTCCTGCGCCGTGCCATCTATGGGTTTCTGGCCGGACGGGTGCAGCTTTCGGCCCGGCATGACGGCCGCGAGCTGCACATTGCCAACATCGCCGTCTATCCCGAAGTCCAGCGGCAGGGGTTGGGGCGGCGGCTTCTGAAAGAGGCGCTCTACACGGGCCGCCTGTATGGCGCGACGACGGCCTTTCTCGAAGTGCGCCAGTCAAACCATGGCGCCCAGTCCCTGTATGCGTCGCTGGGATTCGTCACCACGGCGCACAAGCGCAACTTCTACACGGACCCGCCCGAAGATGGCCTGCTGATGGAACTGACGCTGTGAGTTGCAGGGCCGGAACGGGCGCTGACTTGGCCGGACGGCGGGGAAGCTTTTACGATGGGCGCACAATTGCCGCGCCCTAAACGGCCTGACACCTCCCGGAAAGCGAGTCACCATGAACTATCGTGAAATACCGGAAGCCCTGACCTTCGATGACGTTCTGCTCGTGCCGGCCAAAAGTGACGTTCTTCCGGCCGAGACCGACACCACCACCCGTTTTTCCCGGCGCATTCAGGTCAATATCCCCATCGTCAGCGCGGCCATGGATACGGTCACGGAAGCGGCCATGGCAATTGCCCTGGCCCAGCAGGGCGGGCTGGGGGTGATTCACAAAAACATGTCCATCGAGGCGCAGCGCAGCGAGGTGGACAAGGTCAAACGCTCCGAAAGCGGCATGATCGTCGATCCGGTCACGATGACGCCCGACCGTCCCATTTCAGAAGCCCTGGCCATCATGGCGAAGTTTCACATTTCGGGCGTTCCGGTGGTACGGCCGGAAGATGGGCGGCTCGTCGGCATTCTCACCAACCGCGACCTGCGTTTCGAGACACGTCTGGAGTTGCCCATCGGCGAAGTGATGACCAAGGAGAACCTCATTACCGTGCCGGTCGGGACAACGCTTCAGGAAGCGCGTGGCATTTTGCAGAAACACCGGGTCGAAAAGCTGCTCGTTGTGGATGAGGAATTTCGTCTCAGGGGGTTGATTACGGTCAAGGACATCCAGAAGGCGATTCGCTACCCGAACGCGACGAAAGATGACCTGGGGCGGCTGCGGACGGCAGCGGCCATTGGCGCAACGGGCGACTATCTGGAGCGGGCGGCCGAACTCGTGGCGGTGCGGGTGGATGCCCTGGTCATTGACACGGCGCACGGCCATTCGACCCGTGTGCTGGAAGCTGTCCGCCAGATCAAGCGGCGGTTTCCCGACGTTGACCTCGTGGCCGGGAACGTGGCCACCGGGGAAGCCACCCGCGAACTCATTGCGGCCGGGGTGGATGGCGTCAAGGTCGGGATCGGCCCCGGCTCAATCTGCACCACGCGCATCGTTGCCGGGATTGGCGTCCCACAGGTGACGGCCATTCTCGACTGCGCCGCGGCCGCCCGCGAAGCCGACCTGCCGGTGATTGGCGACGGCGGCATCAAGTTTTCCGGCGACATCACCAAGGCGCTGGCCGCCGGCGCAGATGCCGTCATGATCGGCTCGCTCTTTGCCGGAACGGACGAAAGCCCCGGCGAGCTGATTCTCTACCAGGGGCGCAGTTTCAAGGCGTACCGGGGCATGGGGTCGCTGGCGGCCATGAAGGAAGGCAGCCGCGACCGCTATGCCCAGGACATGGAAACCGTCGAATCGAAACTCGTCCCGGAAGGCATCGAAGGGAAAGTGCCCTACAAGGGGGCACTGTCTGCCCTGGTGACACAGTTGGTCGGTGGCGTACGCGCCGGCATGGGGTATGTCGGCTGCCGGACCATTGCCGAACTCAAAACCAATGCCCGGTTCGTCAAGATTACGGCGGCGGGCCTGCGCGAAAGCCACGTTCACGATGTCATCATCACCAAGGAAGCGCCCAACTACCGGCTTGAAAGCCTGCCGTAGGACAGCCTTGGCCATAGCGCCCGGCTGTCTTGGCTGTCCTGTCCTACAGCAGCGTGCTGGTGGCAAAGAAAAAGGCCACTTCGGTCGTGGCGTTTTCGGGTGAGTCCGAACCGTGGACGGCATTTTCGCCGACATCCGTTCCGAAGTCGCCCCGGATGGTGCCCTTGGGGGCGTCTTTCGAGTTGGTTGGCCCCATAAGGTCGCGCCAGGCGCGGACGGCGTCTTCTTTCTCCAGAGCCATGACCACCACGGGCCCCGAACACATGAAGTCAACCAGTTCCCCGAAAAACGGCCGCTCGCGGTGAACGGCGTAAAAACCTTCGGCCTGTGGCCGGGTCAGGTGCATCAGGCGCATGCCGCGCAGACGAAAACCGGCATCGGTGATGCGCTGGATGATGTGACCGGTGTTGCCGGCGCGCACGGCGTCGGGTTTGATGATGGCAAGCGTCGTTTCAAGCGACATGGTTTCGGTGTACTCCATCCGACAACATAAGAATGTGCCGCAGGTTAGCGATGTCCGGCGGCGGATGGCAACCAAAGCGAGCTGAAGCTGCTGGAAGCCTAGGCCGTATGTCCGATGACGGCGGCGACTTTGGCCCCGATGTCGGCCGGGCTTTCGACCACGTGCATGCCGGCGGCGCGCATGGCTTCCATTTTTTCGGCCGCGGTCCCCTTGCCGCCGGCAATGATCGCGCCAGCGTGGCCCATGCGGCGACCGGGTGGAGCGGTGCGGCCGGCAACGAATCCAATGACCGGCTTGGTCATTTCCTGCCGGACGAAGGCGGCTGCGGTTTCCTCATCCGTACCGCCAATTTCGCCAATCATGACGACGGCATCGGTGTCCGGGTCGGCCTGGAACAGGCGCAGGACATCCACGAAGCGCAGGCCAATGATGGGGTCGCCACCGATGCCGACACAGGTGGACTGTCCCAGTCCAAGCTGGGTGAGCTGGTGAACGGCCTCGTAGGTCAGCGTCCCACTGCGCGAGACAACGCCAATCCGGCCGGGGCGGTGGATGTGCGCCGGCATGATGCCCACCTTGCACTCACCCGGCGTGATGACGCCCGGACAGTTGGGGCCAATCAGCCGTGTGCCGCGCTTTTTGACGAAGTCGAACGCCCGCATCATGTCCACCGTCGGGATGCCTTCGGTAATGCAGACGACGAGGGCAATGCCAGCTTCGGCGGCTTCCATGATGGCATCCGCGCCAAAGGCCGGCGGCACATAAATGACACTGACGTTGGCTCCGGTGGCGGCCACGGCCTGGGCCACGGTGTCAAACACCGGGGTGTCTTCGTGAATCGTGCCGCCCTTGTTGGGCGTCACCCCGGCAACGACGTTCGTGCCGTAATCCTTCATCTGGCGGGTATGAAAGGTGCCTTCACGCCCGGTAATGCCCTGTACCACAAGACGGGTCTCTTTATTGACCAGAATACTCATAAGCAATATGGCGGGCCGCTGCCGCGTGAATGTGCCATTCACGCGCAGGGCGGAAAAGGGACTCAGAACCTGAGTCGGATGTATTTGAACGGCGACTGGCGCACGTCATAAAGGGTTTTGGTGAGTTCAGCCGTGAATTCGGCAAGTTCGCGCCGCAGGCGCCCATCGTGGAGAAACCGGCCGGCGCTGCCTTCCTGCTGTTCGAGTTGTTTCTGGATACGGGTGACGTGGGCGCGCGTCGTCTGGAGCCGCTGACGGAAGGCGTCTTCCCGGGCGAGGCGTCCCAGCGTGCCCTGTTCGGCCGTCTGTTGCAGGGTGGTCAGGCGGGTCGCCAGACGGTCGTACCGGCTCTGAAGGGCCGTGACCCGCTCGCGCCAGGTTGGATCGGCAAAGAACTGACCGGCTGTGCCACGGCCGCCCTCGATGTCGGCCCGCAGCCGGTTGGCCGCGGTCTGAAGCGCCGTCACCCGTGGTTGCAATCGCCGGCGCGCGACGGAACCAAACCCGCGGCCGGTCTGAAGCGCCTGCTGAAGTCCGGTCAACTCGGTCTGAAACTGGGCCATCTGGTCGGCGAGTTCACGCCGTTTGAGGACGGCCCCCAGAGTTCCCTCGCCGCGTTCGAGACGTTGCTGAACGGCGAGGAGCCGTTCACGCATGGCCTCGAAGTTGGCGTTGACCTGGGCGCTGCGCAGCGCAATGGTCCGGGAGTCACCTTCAATCTGTCCGGCAATGAAATCCCCTTCGACCACGAGCGGCGCGGCGGCACTACCGGGGATGATGTCCACGATCCGGTCGGCCAGGGTTCCGTCGCGTTTAAGGACGGCAATGGCGTCCCGGTGAATGAGTTGCGCCGCATTCAGCCCCGTCAGACGCCGGTCAATGCCAAGTGTGACCTGCACCTGTGGCGTATCCCACCGCACGACCTTCTGCACACTGGTGAACTCGATACGCTGCACGGCCCCCACCTTGACCCCGGCCAGCCGGACTTCAGCCCCCGGCCGCAGACCGTCCACGTCGTGGAACGTCACGTAGAGCAGAAAGCGATGGCGGTCCTGGTAGGACTGCCAGGCTGCGGCCGCCGCCACGATGGAGAGCGCCCCAACCACCAGCCAGAACGTGCGCCGCTTGGCTGGTTCATAGCGTTCAGCGCTGCGGGTCGGAGCAATCTCTTCGGTTGGCGAGGGAGAAGCCATAACGGCAGGCACCAGATGAGGTCAACCAAAAGCGCCCAGAGCATAGTGCGCCGAACAGCGCAGAGGCAATCCCCGCCCAAATAACAAAACTTTTCTGGAACATCTTTCGCCGGAAACGGTATAGCTTGCCTGCCAATACCCTGAAGCTGTCCTGCCCGGGACGCCCCCCCTTGCGCGGCTACGCCAACACCCTGCCAGTTCTCACCCGACACACATCATGCAACGTCGCTTTTCCTGCTTTCGCCTGTGTTCGTTCCTGGCGTTGACCTTCACCTGGACTACTTTTGGTGCCGCCCAGGAAACGTCACCTCCTCTGCTGGCGCGCACGCCAACCGCCAACCGGACACACATTGTGTTTTCCTTTGCCGGTGATCTGTGGCGCGTGCCACGCGCCGGCGGTGAGGCCGTCCGCCTGACAAACCACTCCGGCATCGAGTCAGACCCGATCTTTTCGCCCGACGGCAGCCTCATTGCCTTCACAGGGCAGTATGACGGCAACACGGATGTCTATGTGATGCCAGCAACCGGCGGCATCCCGCAGCGCCTGACCTATCACCCGGACACCGACCGGGCCGTGGGGTGGACGCCCGACGGCCAGCGGGTGCTCTTTGCCAGCCCGCGCCTGAGTGAATCCGGGCGGACCCAGCGCCTGTTCACCGTGGACAAAAACGGCGGCCCGGCTGAACCGCTCCCCCTGCCGATGGCCGCCCACGGCAGCTTCTCACCGGACGGCTCCCGGCTGGTGTATGAACCCGTGCCCCGCGCCTTTGCCGCCTGGAAACGCTATCGCGGCGGACGGGCGTCGTATCTCTGGGTAGCCAATCTGGCCGATTCGAGCGTTACGAAAATCCCGCGTACCGACACCAATGACTTCAACCCGATGTGGATTGGAAAGACAATTTACTTTCTTTCCGACCGCAACGGCCCGGTGACACTCTTTGCTTATGACCCGGCTTCCGGCAAGGTGACGCCGGTGCTCAAAAACGACGGACTCGACATCAAATCCGCCTCGGTGGCGGTGGGCGGTGAAGAAGCCATTGTCTATGAACAGTTTGGCGGACTGCACCTCTTGGATGTGAAAAGCGGACGCCACACGCCGGTCAACGTCACGCTCGCAGGCGACATCAGCACGGTACGTCCGCGCTTCGAGAAAGTCGGCTCACAGATTACGAACGCGGCTGTCTCACCAAACGGCCTGCGGGTGGCCTTTGAAGCCCGGGGCGACATTCTGACCGTCCCGGCCGAAAAGGGTTCGATCCGCAACCTCACGGCGACGCCCGGCGTGGCCGAGCGCGACCCGGCCTGGTCGCCCGATGGCAAGTGGGTGGCGTACTTTTCCGACGCCTCCGGTGAGTATGAGCTGCACCTGCGCGAACAAACCGGCCTTGGCGAACTCAAGGTCATCAAGCTGGAGCCGTCGTTTTACTATGCGCCCACCTGGTCGCCGGATAGCAGGAAGATCGCCTTCACCGACAAGCGGCTGAACTTCTGGCTTGTGGATATTGAAAACGGCGTCCCGGTGAAGTTCGACACCGCGCGCCGCACCGGCGGGGCCGGGTTCCGTCTGCGCGGCGGTCTGTCCTGGTCGCCCGACAGTCGCTGGATTGCCTACACCAAGCCGATGCCCTCGGCCTACAGCGCGGCTTTCGTCTATAGCCTCGAAAGCAAGCAGGTGACGCAACTCACGGATGCCGCCAGCGATGTCACCCACGCCGTCTTTGACCGCAACGGCAAGTCTCTCTACCTGCTGTCGAGCACCAACATCGGCCCGGCCATCAACGGTTTCGACATGTCGAGCTACGCCCACCGGAACGACACCGTGCGGTCGGTGCACGCCGTCGTGCTGCGCAAAACCGATCCTTCTCCCGTGGCCCCGGAAAGTGACGACGAAAAAACCGCCGAAGACCGCAAGCCCGGTGACGGCAACCCGGCCGAAGCCACATCCGCACCCGCTGGTGGCCCGCCCGGCGTGTGGGCATCGGGACGCCCAGGGGAAAAAGCGAAAGAGCCGCCCAAGGTCACGATTGATTTCGAGGGACTCAGCCAGCGCATCGTGGCGCTGCCCATCCCGGCCCGCGCCTTCGTCGGTTTCGATGCCGGCAAGCCCAACATCCTGTACCTGTATGAGTCCGCCATGGGCATGCCGGAGATGACGGGCCTCATTGTCCACAGGTTCGATGTCGAAAAGCGCAAGCTGGAAAAGCTGCTGGAAGGCGTCACCAGTTTTCAGCCGACGGCCAACGGCGAGAAGTGCCTGTACCGGCAGAGTCAGCGGCCGGGTCCGGGGCAGGCGCCAAACCAGGCACAAAGCTGGTTCATTGCCCCGCTGGCAGCGCCCATCAAACCCGGCGAGGGCCGGCTGCGCACTGACGACATGGAAGTACGGGTCGAGCCGCGCCAGGAGTGGGAGCAGATGTACCGCGAGGTGTGGCGGCTGGAACGCGATTTCTTCTACGACCCAAACCACCACGGACTGAACCTGCCGGCCACGGCGCGGAAATACGAGCCGTATCTCAAAGGCGTGATGCACCGCGCCGATCTGAACTACCTGTTTGACGAAATGCTCGGCGAGCTGAGCGTCGGACACCTCTACGTCCGGGGTGGCGACATCCCGGAAGTCAGGCGCGTGCCCGGCGGTCTGCTGGGTGCTGACTATGTGGTTGAAAACGGCCGCTACCGCATTGCCCGGATTTACGAAGGCGAAAACTGGAATCCGCAGCTTCGCGCGCCGTTGACCCAACCCGGCGTCAACGTCAACGTCGGGGACTACCTGCTGGCGGTCAACGGCGTTGACGTTGTGGCCACGGAAGACATCTACCGCTACTTCGAGGGCACCGCCGACAAACAGGTGGTGCTCAAGGTCGGCCCCAACCCGGACGGAAGCCAGTCCCGCACGGTGACGGTCGTCCCGGTGGCCAGCGAAGCGAGCCTGCGCAATCTCGCCTGGATTGAAGCCAACCGGCGGCGTGTTGCCGAACTGAGCAACGGCCGGCTGGCATACCTCTGGCTGCCAGACACCGCCGCTGGCGGCTACACGAACTTCAACCGCTACTTTTTTTCGCAACTCGACAAACAGGGCGCCGTCGTGGACGAACGCTTCAACGGCGGCGGACAGGCTGCCGACTACATCATTGACTACCTGCGCAAACCGCTGCTGAGCTACTGGGCCGTCCGGGATGGCGAAGACTTCCGTACGCCGTTCGGAACGCTGCCCGGCCCGAAGGTCATGATCATCAACGAGTATGCCGGTTCCGGGGGCGACCTGATGCCGTGGATGTTCCGGCAACTGGGCATTGGCCCGCTGGTTGGCAAGCGCACTTGGGGCGGCCTCGTCGGGATTGGCGGCTACCCGGCGCTGATGGACGGCGGCACCGTGACCGCACCGCACTTTGCCTTTTATTCGCCGGAAGGGAAGTGGGAAATCGAAAACCGGGGGGTTGCGCCTGACATCGAAGTGGAGCTTGACCCGCAGGCGTGGCGTGCCGGACGCGATACGCAACTCGAACGGGCCGTAGCCGTCGCGCTGGAGGCGCTGACCAAAAATCCGCCGCCAGCCAGGCCAAAGCGGCCGGACTATCCGAACTATCACCGCAAAAAGTAACTCACCCAAGCCGTTGGTAACGGGTGCAAAGGCGGACAGCACCTTTGGCGGCGAAGCCACCTCCGCCGCCAAAGTGTTTTCCGGCTGGATGTGAGACCGGCTAGCTGGCCGGCGGCGTGGCCCCCGGCTGCCGGAGACGCACGAGCCGCCAGCCGCCATACACGAGTAGAAGGACACCAACGCCAGCGCGAAACGTCAGACCGGTCGGGGACGCCAGCCCCCATTCGAGCAGATACCACGTTCCGACAAGCACGAAAAAGACCGGCACCAGCCACTCCAGCGGGGAACGACGTGGTTTCTTTTCAGGCATCAACGGCGTAGTCTCTTTCCACAGACGGGTTTGGGGCTAAAACCATGCCATGGTCTGACCAGCCGGCCAAAAGCCGGCACCGTTAGACGCAGATTTTTTGAGGAAGTGCCGTGGAACTGGCCGGAAGGATTGCCCTGGTGACAGGTGGGGCGCGCCGTTTGGGGGCGGCCATGGTGCGCGCCCTTGTGGCGCAGGGCGTTCACGTGGCACTCCACTGCCACAGCTCACATCCGACGGCGGAGACGCTTGCGGCCGAACTCCGCGCTGGCGGAGGCACGGTCGAAGTCTTTCCTGCCGATCTGCGTCAGCGGAAGGACGTGGATGCCCTCTTTGAAGGCATCCTGCGCCGTTTCGGGACGCTGCACATTCTGGTCAACAATGCGGCGGTTTTTGAGCGCCGTCCCTGGCCCGAACTCACCGATGCTGACTGGGAACAGACACTGGCCGTCAACCTGACAGCGCCTTTCTGGTGTGCGCGCCGGGCGGCGCGGCTGATGCTGGCGCAGGGACAGGGGAAAATCATCAACCTCGCCTGTGTCGGGGGTGTCCGCCCGTGGGCGCCGTATGTCCACTACAACGTCTCCAAAGCCGGCCTCATCATGCTGACCGAAGGGCTGGCCAAGGCGCTGGCGCCGGTCGTGCAGGTCAATGCCATTGCACCCGGCATCGTCAACCTGACCGGAACGCCGGAAGGGGTGACGCCGGAGGACATCACACAGGCGCTGCTGTACCTGCTCAGCGCCGATGCCGTGACCGGTGAGACCCTGTTCGTGGATGCCGGCTACCGGTTGGGCCTCAAACCGCCCGCAAACCTTCGGCCGGCATAGCTCTGTGAAGGTGAACATGCTATGGTTGCGCAACTTCGCGTAAAAGTTTCGATATTTGCACGCAAAAGAGAGAAAACGATGAAGTTAGTCGCTTTGAGGGCGCTTCTCGCCGTGTTTTTCGCCGGTTGCTTTGCCACGGGCCAGGTTGTTTCTGCGGCGCTGGAAACGCCAGCGCCGGTGCTGACGCCGGCGCTGCTTGAGCAAACCGAGTGGAAAGTCACCGGCCCCTTTGGCGGTACGGTGCGCGCCCTGGCGCAGGACCCGACTGATCCCAAACGGATGTTCATCGGAACGGCCGATGGACAAATCTACACGACGGTGGACGGCGCGCAGACCTGGCGCTGGCTGCCGACGTTCAACCGCCCGCAGTACATCATCGAAAGTATCGTGATTGACCCGACGGCAACCGACACACTGTATGCGGCCGTGTGGGTGCTTGAAAATGACCGCGAGGGCGGGGTGTACAAGTCCACGGACGGCGGGCAGACCTGGCGGGCGGTGTTGAACGGAGAGTCCGTCCGCGCCTTTGCCATGGCTCCGGGCAATGCCAGTGTGCTGGTGGCCGGAACCCTGAATGGCGCATTTCGTTCGACGGATGGTGGGGAGACATGGGCGCGGCTGTCACCGGCCGGACACCCTGGCATTCGGAACATCGAATCCGTCGCCATTGACCCGCGCAGCGCCGATACGGTCTATGTCGGCACCTGGTATCTGCCGTGGAAGACGACCGACGGCGGCAAGAACTGGACCTTTATCCACGGCGAGACCTCAAAGCTCATCGAAGACTCTGACATTTTCAGCATCGCCATTGACACCTTTGATCCCGACCGTGTGTATTGCAGCGCCTGTAGCGGCATCTACCGCAGTCTTGACGGGGGGCGCAACTGGACGAAGTTCAAGGGCATTCCCTCCAGCGCCCGCCGGACGCACATCATTTTTCCGCATCCCACCCGCGAAAAAGAAATCTTCGCCGGTACGACCGAGGGACTCTGGCACACGACCGATGGCGGTGAGACGTGGCGGCAGATTCTGCCCACGACGACGACCATCAACGAAATCCGCATTCATCCGTCTGCGCCCCAGCGGGTCATCGTCGGCACGGAAAACCGGGGCGTCCTCATCAGTGAAGACGGGGGAAACACCTTTCAGGCATACAATCAAGGATTTGTGACGCGCCGCGTGTCGGGGCTGCTGGCCGACAGCATGCAGCGCGGACGGTTGTTTGCGTCCGTGATGTTCAACGGCGCGGAAGGCGGTGTCTATGTCTCCAATGATTTCGGTCAGACCTGGTATCCCTCCTCGCAGGGGCTTGGCGCGCGGGATGTCTATGGCCTGCACGCGCCGGTGGGGGATTCGCGCCGTCTGTATGCCGCAACGAGCGATGGGGTGTTTGTGACGGAAAATGGCGGAAAGCTCTGGCAGCCGGCCAACCCGCCGGCCACCTGGCGCCCGACGCCGGTTGCACCGGGCGGACGGCAACCGGCGAACACGCCAACTGCCCGGCCGTCTGCCAAAGGCCGCCGCGCCGCCGCCCGCCCGTCCGCGTCCCGAACCATTCTGCGGCAACGGTTGAAGGGTCACGTCGTCGAACTGGTGTCAACCACTGACGGCTGGCTCTACGCCGCGGCCTGGGAAGGACTGTTCCGAACGGACAACCCGGTTAGGGGCTGGGAAAAAGTCAGCCTGGGCGCGTACCGTGGACGTGTCTTTTCGGTGGCCGTGTCGCCGCAGTCGTCAGAGGTCATTCTGGCCGGCATCTCGGATGGGATGCTCATGAGCCAGGATGGGGGCGCGACGTGGCAGCGGGCCGACCTGCCAATGAAAGCCTTCAAGGATGCCACCTGCGTGCAGGAAATAGCCTTTCACCCACGCCGCCCGGAAACCATATTCGTCGGGACACGGCGGACGGCCTATGTCAGCTTTGATGGCGGCAAGTCCTGGGAGCGGCTGGCACGCGGCATCGGCTTTGGTGACATTGCCGTGATCCGGTTCAACCCGCGCCAGGCGGATGAGGTTCTGATTGGCGATGCCCAAGGTGGGGGGCTGTATCTTTCGGTCAACGGCGGGCAGCTCTTTTACCGCCTGGACCAGCGGGCCGTGTTGCCGGGACATCGGATGTGGGCGGCGGCTTTCGATGTGTTCGCGCCGGGGCGCATCTATGCCGGCTCGGTCACTTCGGGGGTGATGGTTGTGACCCTTCCCGGACTCTCTCCGACCGCCTCAGTGCGTTAGCCCCGCTGGACCGGTATGCCGGAGCTTCCTGAAGTCGAAGGCGTCGCGCGTGAGTTGCAGCAGCGCCTTCAACAGCGGCGGGTCATTGGCGTCCGCATTCACCGTCCGCGCCTTGTTGCGCCACAGTCTGTCGCCACGGTTGTCGCAGGGATGCAGGGGGCGGTTTTTGCCGAAGTCGGGCGACGCGGCAAGTACCTGCTGCTGCACCTGGACAATGCCCATACCCTGCTCGTTCACCTGCGGATGGCCGGGCGGTTTCTGTATCTGGCGCCTGACGCCCCGCTGCCAAAGTTCACCCACGCCGTCTTTGACCTCGACAACGACCGTCGCCTGGTGTTTCAGGACCAGCGGCACTTCGCCATCATGCGGCTGGCGCCCACGGCCGCGTTGTTCCAGCTTGAGGAACTCCGTCATCTGGCGCCCGAACCGCTGGGGCCGGATTTCACGCCGGACTACCTGCAACGCACGCTGGCCGGCACGCGGCGTCCCATCAAGGAAGTCCTGCTCGACCAGACGCGCGTAGCCGGGTTGGGAAATATCTACGCGGCGGAAGTCCTCTTTGCCGTCGGCCTCCATCCGCTCACCCCGGCCAACCTGGTGTCCAAATCCAAGGTCAAAGACCTGTGGAAGACCATCCGCATCCTGCTGGAAGCCGCCATCGAAGCCGGCACGACCCTTGACGTGAACCCGGAAAACATCACCGGGCAGTATTTTGGCGCGGCTTTTGCCGAGGCTCTGCTCGTGTACGACCGGGAAGGCGAACCCTGCATCCGCTGTGAAACTCCCATTGCCCGAATTCGCCAGGGGCAACGCTCGACCTACTTCTGCCCCAGGTGTCAGCGCCCACGTGCCAGAACGGGACGACAACCGGCGCCGTGATGTGCTAGGGTGCGGCCCTAACAGTTTTTCAGCCCCCTTGGTTGGTTTTTGGTGCGCCGGCCGAAGCGCGTGTGCTCGGCAGGCCAGGTTTTGAGGAAAGGTAGCCTTGTGGCTGAACCGCTTTCGGGAAGGGATGACTTCTTATGGAGCAGCACGTCGGTAAGGCTTGGGGAACGCTGAAGTACCGGGACGCAGCAGGAAAAGAAGCGACGGCCATGCTGAACAAACCGGTTTTCCGCATTGGTCGTCTTGCAGACAACGACTTGCAGATTGATGACCCTTACGTATCCCGCCTGCATGTCGAGCTGCGCTTCGATGGTGTGCAGGCGACGTTGGTGGACCGGAGCAGCACCGGCGCAACGTACGTCAACGACCAGCGCGTTTCGGAAGCGCAACTGCGCAGTGGCGACCGGCTCGCACTGGGGCGCAAGCTCGCCGGGACGGAAATCGTCTTCGAGTATGCCGATCAGGGCGCAAAGCCGGCCGAAGCCGCCGAGCCACACCAGGTGATGTCGGTCATTGACCACTCCCAGACGCGCTACCTCAATACGTCTCTCATCCGGGCAACCCAACTGACCAATGCCGCGACCGTCAATCGCCTGAAGGCGCTGTATGAGATTACGAGCGCGATTCTGGCGCTGACCAACCGCGAGGAACTGGCCGAGAAGCTCCTGACGCTGCTGTTTGACGTGTTGCCGGCCGAGCGGGGCGTCATCCTGCTGGCCGACCCGAAAGACAACACCCTGCGCCAGCAGGCGGCCCGGCTGCGCAGTGGGGATGCCGCCCAGGTTTCGCCGAGCCAGACGATTGTGCGCCGGGTCTATGAGGGCAACGTTGCGGAACTATGCCTCGATGCCCGCAACGACGCCCGCTTTGCCGGTCAGCAAAGCATCATTTTCCAGTCCATCCGCTCGGTGATGTGCGCCCCGATCAGCTCGGCGAGCCGTATCTGGGGCGTGTGCTATCTCGACAACCTGACGACCAGGAAAACCTTTGAAGATGAGGAACTTGAGTTTCTGATGGCGGTTTCCCGGCAGGCCGGGCTGGCGCTGGAAAACATCTACCTGCTGGAAGAACAGAAAATCACCTTCCAGAGCTTCGTGACGACGTTGGCGGCATCCATTGACGCCCGCGATGACCTGACGGCCGGACACTCGGCGCGGGTGGCGCGGTACTCACGCTCGATTGCGAAGTACATGAACCTGCCGGAAGCCGAGCGCCGCCGGATTTACTACGCCGGGTTGCTGCACGACTACGGCAAGATCGGGACGCGCGAGGCCATTCTCTGTAAGCCGGGCAAGCTGACGCCGGAAGAGTACGCCCACATGCGCGACCACGCCAAGAACACGTACGACATCCTGTCGAAGATTCACTTCACGCGGGATATGCAGGACCTGCCGCTGGTGGCCGCCGGACATCACGAAAACCTCGACGGCAGCGGTTATCCCTTCGGTCTGAAAGGCGATGAGATTCCGCTGGGCGCGCGTATCATTGCCGTGGCGGACTTCTTCGATGCCCTGACCCACAAGCGTCACTACCGGGAACCCATGCCGATTGAAGAAGTGCTGGAGCTGATTGACGAAAGCACCGGCACGAAGTTTGACCCGCAGGTGGTGGCGGCGCTTAAGCAGTTTGTCCAGCAGGAGTTCATCCCCAATCAGCGCAAGCGCGCCGAAGCCGAAGCGCGCCGGGCGCAAGCCCAAGTGCCGCAGGCCGCGCTCATTGACGGCGATACGACGATGCCGGTCATGCCACCGGAAACGGTGATGTCACCGGAAACGGTTTCCATGGATCCGGTGACGCTGTAAACCGCGCTACGGGCAGCGTTCTTCCAGGTCGCGGGCGACGCTCGAAGTGGCATCCAATCCGACGCAGCCCCGCACCGGATCGTAGCGGTAGGGGATGCCGGCCGGGTCAAGCGGTGCCCGGTCATAGCGCCCGAAGCGCCTTTCAAAATCCTGGTGAAACAGCGCCAGCGGCCGTCCCAGCGTGTCGTAGGCTTCGTCCCGGTGCGCGGCCAGAAGCGGATACAGCTCGGCAAAGCTGGCCGGGTTGCGCTGGTAGGTTTCGCGGAAACGCCCGATCATCCGCTCCATGAAGTCGCGTTCATCGAGTGAGGTGAGTTGTTGCAGCCGCCATTCGGCGCTCAGTCGTGCGCCTTCATGTTCAGCTTCGTCGCGCAGCTTCTGAAACAGCAGATAGGAGGTCCGGCGATCGCCCCCACGGGTTTTGGCCGCGCCGACCATGACGGCTGTCCAGTCCCGGTCGTTGGGGCTGATGGCCAACGCCGAAGCCCGCTCGTAGGCTTCGGCGCATTCGTCGTACCGTTTGGCCCGCCAGCAGATGGCCCCATAGTCCGACCACAGCCGGAACAGGGTTTTCTGATCGGTTTGCACGGCAATGCCCTTGCGCAGAAGCGCCAGCGCCGCATCGTAGTCAAACTCGGCAAGGAAAATCGCTCCCGTCCGGTAGGCGGCCGTGAAGTTCGGGTCAACCGTCGTGGTGATGTTGAGCAGCGGTTCCAGCAGGGGCATGTCGTCCCGGGAAAGCTTTGAAAAATCCACCGCCCCTTCGCCGGTCAAGCCCCCGCCGAGCTTGCGTCCGAAATACTGAACGGTACGAATCCAGTAGAGGTCAGAAACGACGCCGTCGAAGCCAAACGACAGACGGCGTACGGTCTCGCCCGACTGCACATAGAGCGTTTCCTCGATGGCGCGGTTCTTGCCGAAGGTTGCATCGAATCGCACCTGCAGGGGATAGAGGCTGGCGAGACCAATGAACACAACGCCCCAGTACAGATAGGCCCGCCACCGCCCGGGGGAGGTCGTGGATGCGGCTGTCGTTGCCATGGCGTCCTTACCAAAGGGCCTTTTGCCCGGAAAGGGGTTACTTGAAGTTGCGGCGCTCAAAAATGTAGAGCGTCAGGGACAGCAGAATACTCAGGTACACGACGCCATACAGGCAACTGAGGGCCATCTGGGTGCCCGTAATGGGAATGCCGTGGGCCGTGCGCGTGATGAAGTTGAAGTTGTGCAGGTTGGGCAGCAGGTAGTACAGCCCCCAGAGCACAATCTGCGTAATGCGCAGTGAGGGGTAGGTCTCGACGTTCAGCACATCGGCAAAGAGCTTGATGTCCGGGGTGAAGTTGCAAATCAGGTAACTGACGATGCTGAACAGGGTGGCCAGCGCCGGCGTCGTGAACGACGAAAAGAGCAGCGCCAGGGCCGTTGCCAGCAGAAGTTCGACGTAGAGCAGAAAGGCCGCCGGAATGATGCCGAATGGAGAGGGATCGGTCGGTCGGCGGACGTAGAACAACGCCACGAGCAGGGCGATGAGCATGACGGTGCAGTTGACCAGCAGCGTCAGCGACAGGCCGAAAAACTTGCCCAGAATGAACTCATACCGGTGCAGTGGCTTGGAAAGCACCGTGTAAATCGTACGCCGCTCGATTTCCTTGTACACCAGCCCGGTGCCAATAAAGACGGCAATCAGGTATCCAAACAGCAGCAACGTGCTCAGTCCGAGGTCCACCATGGCCTTGCGTTCCTGATTGATGGACAACTCCCCAATGAGCAACGACGCCGCGATGAGAATCAGGACGGCCACAACCAGGTTGTAGAGCACCTTGTCGCGCACGGACTCCCGAAAGGTGTTGAGCGCCACCGTGGAAATCTGCTTCATTGCGTCAAACCCGTACGGCAGAAACGGGCCGTTCTCCCCAAACGTTGTGGATGCCGGCAATTATCCCCTTACCGGCGGGAGCAAGGCAAGCGGATGACATCCCCTGATATGGCCAATGGTCTGGCGGTCGTGGCCCGCCGCCCTTACGCCTGGCGGCTTCGCCGGGGCGTCCTGACGCTGGGTGACAGGACCCGCCTGATGGGCATCATCAACGTCACACCGGATTCATTTTCCGACGGCGGACGCTACACCACCGTCGAAGCCACCGTGGCCCAGGCGCAACAGCTTGTCACCGAGGGGGCTGACATTCTGGACATTGGCGGGGAATCCACCCGCCCCGGCGCGCAAACGGTGGATGAGTCCGAGGAAATGGCGCGGGTCATTCCTGTGATCGAAGCCGTAGCCCAGGCTGTGGACGTGCCGCTTTCGATAGACACCTACAAGGCTTCCGTCGCCGAAGCCGCACTAGCGGCCGGGGCGGTAGTGGTTAATGACATTTCGGGTTTTCGTTTTGATGCCCGCATGCCGGAGGTCATCGCGCGGCATGGCGCTGGCGTTGTGGTGATGCACAGTCGCGGCACGCCCGGCGCCCTGCACGGCTTGTCTCCGGTGCTGGACATTCTGGCGGATGTCACGGCCAGCTTTGAGCGCAGCCTGGAGGTCGCCCGCACGGCCGGTATCGGCCTGGACAGCATCGTGTTCGATCCCGGACTGGGTTTCGGCAAGACTCTGGAAGACAACCTGTGGCTGCTGGCCAGCTTACCGCGCCTTGCCACGCTGGGGCGGCCGCTGCTCGTCGGTCCGTCGCGCAAGTCCTTCATCGGCAAGGTGACAGGGAAAGCCGACCCATCCGACCGGCTTCTGGGAACCGCCGCCAGTGTGGCTTTGGCGATTGCCGGCGGCGCGCATATCGTCCGTGTCCACGACGTGGCCGCCATGCGCGAATGTGCGGCGCTGGTGGATGCCGTCCGCACCACTGTTTTTCCAACCGGCGAGCCGGGGTAACGACACCACAACCGGCCGGCGTCACATCACCGGCAGGGATTCACCTTCTGAAATGGCCAGTTTTCCGGCGTCGCTCCACAGGCGTTCAAGGCCGTAAAAGTCGCGCTGCTCCGGCGTGAAGACGTGGACGATGAAATCGCCGTAGTCCATCAGCACCCACTGCCCGTCGGCATAGCCTTCGATGTGGCGGGGATAGGTTTTGAGCAGCCCCAGTTGGCGTTCCACCTCATCGGCCAGCGCCTGCGCGTGGCGCGAAGACGTGCCCGTGGCAATGATGAAGTAATCGGCAATCGAGGTCAGCCGACCGATGTCCAGAACCACCGGCGCGACGGCCTTCTTTTCCTGCAGGGCATGAATCGCCTGCCACACCCGCCGGTCTTCGACCTTGGGCGGCGTGGTTTCGGCGGGGACGGCCGGTTTACGTACGGGGAGACGTGGAGCAATGTCGTTCGTCATCAAGCGTGGTATCCGTTCGAGTAAAGTCCATAGACATGAATATACCGCTCCACGAGCGGCGGTACGAAGCGGGCAATGGAACGACCTTCGCTGACGGCCTGCCGGATGTCCGTCGCTGAGACATCCAGGGCAAACAAATCGGTCAGGAAAACGTGCATGCCGGTTTCGCCAAGGTTGCTCGTGACGGCTCGCTGGCTGGCCCGTCCGCCCCGCAGGTCAATGACCCGCCCGGCACCGTACTGCCCGGCCAGCGTGGCCAGATCGCCGACTTCATACTTCGGGCGCGTCATGACGATGAGGTGGCAACTGTCGAGCAGGGTTTGGTAACGCTCCCACTTGGGCAGGCTGGCAAAGGAATCCGCGCCCATCATAAAGAACAGGTGCGTCTCGTCGCCATAGGTCCGGCGCAGGGTCGCAACCGTGTCAGCGGTGTAGGGGCGCTCCGGCGCAAAGATTTCCACCATCGAAACGCGGGCAATGTCCATCTGGAGCGTGGCCAGCACGGTCATCGCATAGCGGTGGTAGGCCGAGGTTACACGGTCGAAGTCCTTATGAGGTGGGCTGTAGGTCGGGATGAACAGCAGTTCGTCGAAGTTGAAGATGGCCGCCAGACTCTCTGCCAGCCGCAGGTGGCCGTAGTGGATGGGGTCAAACGTGCCGCCCAGCAGTCCTACGCGCCGCCAGCGGTTGCCGGTGGGAAGCTGTGGCTGAGCCGCCGGTACGGTGCTTTCCGGTACAGTGCTTTCCGGTGCAGCGCCGGCCGGTGATGTGCTGGGACGACTAGGCTTTCGGGTGCGTCCGGTCATAGACCTCCATCAGGCGGTCAGTCGAAACGTGCAGGTACTGTTGCGTGGTCGTCAGCCGCGCGTGCCCCAGCAGTTCCTGAATGGCGCGCAGGTCGGCCCCGGCATCGAGCAGATGTGTGGCAAATGAATGCCGCAGGCTGTGGGGGCTGATGTGGTGCAGGTCGCTGCACTGCCGGATGTATTTGTCAATCAGACGCCCGACGGAACGGGTTGTCAGCCGCGTGCCCTGGTAGTTGAAAAACACGCCGTTGGGTTCGCGCTTGTCCTCCGGGGCATGGGCAAGCAATTGTCCCCGTACGCCCAGGTACAGCTCCAGTGCCTTGCGGGCATGCTCGCCAAACGGGACAATGCGTTCCTTGCGTCCCTTGCCGCGCACCCGGACGCACTGGTTCCTGAAGTCAATGTCTTCGAGATTCATCCCGACCAGCTCCGACACGCGCACGCCGGTGGCATAGAGCATTTCCAGGATGGCCCGGTCACGTTTGCCCAGTACGGTTTCGAGGTCAGGCATTTCCACGAACCGCATGGCTTCTTCGACAGTCAGGTGGTTGGGCAGCTTGCGCTCCAGACGCGGTGAGGCCACGAGTTGCGCCGGGTTGAGTTCCAGAACCCCCTCCCGGCAGAGATGGCGGAAAAAGGCGCGCAGCGTGGCCAGTTTGCGGGCAATGGAGGTTTTTTTCTTCTTCTTTTCGTACAGCGTGGCGAGGTATTCCCGGATGGTGATGTTGTCAATGTCGTGGATGCTGACCTGACGCCGGACGCCCTGGGCATTTGGCGGACAGAGAAAGTCGTAAAACTGCTCCAAATCCCCCATGTAGCACCGCAGGGTGTGCGCAGAAGCATTGCGTTCATACATCAGAAACTTTTTGAAATCCTCGATGTAATCGGCCAGCGTCGGCGCTTCCGTCATGCCTGTTTCAACGCCTCCCCATCCGGTTTGGAACACAGCTTTGCTATTGTGCGTCACGCGCGATCCCCTCGCAACGGGCGCTGCCCTGCCACGATGAACAGCACAACGGTTTTGGGCACAACCACGATGACCTTGAGCCAGCTTCAGACCGAACTCACCGCCGAGCTGGATGCCATCCGGGCCGCCGGCCGGTGGCGTGAACTGCGCCCGGCGCAGGCTCCGCCAGCCGTGACCTTCGTCTGCGAAGGGCAACGGTGGATCAACTTTTCCAGCAACGATTATCTGGGGTTGTCCACGCATCCGCGCCTGATCGCGGCCGCCCAGGCGGCCACGGCCGAGTGGGGCACCGGGGCGACAGCAAGCCGCCTGATTTGCGGCACGCTCGACCTGCACCGCTCCCTGGAAGAAGCCCTTGTCGCCTTCAAGGTTGGCGGACATCCCGGCTACCGCGCCCTGCTGTTCAACAGCGGCTACCACGCCAACCTGTCCCTGCTGACGGCGCTGACCGACGCGCAGGACGTGATCTTTTCCGATGCCCTCAACCATGCCAGCCTGATTGACGGCTGCCGTCTGAGCCGGGCGACGACCGTCGTGTATCGGCACAACGACCTGGACGACCTGCGCGCCAAACTCACCCGGTACGGGCAGGCGCGGCGCAGGCTCATCGTCACGGAAGCGGTGTTTTCAATGGATGGGGATGTCGCACCACTGGCTGACATACTGACCTTGGCGGAAACCTTTGGGGCGTGGGTCGTACTCGATGAAGCCCATGCCACGGGCGTGTTGGGTCCACAGGGAAGAGGTCTGGCGGCGCAGCTTGACCACACCGGCCGCCCGATCATCGTGATGGGCACGCTTGGCAAAGCTCTGGGCAGCTTCGGGGCGTTTGTCGTCGCGCCGGCCGTGGTCATCGAACTGCTCATCAACCGGGCGCGGCCGTTCATCTTCACCACGGCCCTGCCGCCAGCGCCCGTTGCGGCGGCGCTGGAAGCCGTGCGCCTGCTTATGGAAAGCGATGCCCTGGTGGAAGGGCTGCATTGCAACATCAAGCACATGGCAACGGCGCTGGGGTTTTCACCGGACTGGACTACACCGGTTTTTCCGGTGGTGCTGGGCGCGGAAGCGGCGACCATGCGTGCCATGCAGGACTTGCAGGCGGCCGGGTTCCATGTGGTGGGGATTCGCCCGCCCACCGTCCCGCCTGGCGCGTGCCGGCTGCGCCTGACGGTGACGGCGGCCCACACGCCAGCCCAGATTGCAGATGTGGCGGCTGCTGTCCGGTCAGTGATGCCGGCTTCCAGTCTCGTTCGGGCGACTCATTCGTAGCGCAGGGCTTCGGCCGGGTCGAGATAGGCTGCCTTGATGGCTGGAATGAGGCCGGCAATGAGGCCAATGCCGACCGAAATCCCGAATCCGATGCTGACCCACAGCATGGAGACGCTGGAGGGCAAATCCGGGATGGTCAGGTTGATGATTTGACTGAGCCCCAGCCCGGCGAGAATCCCGATGCACCCGCCAAGGCCGGTCAGCGACATGGCTTCAATCAGGAACTGCATGATGATGTCCCGCCGCCGCGCCCCAAGCGCGCGCCGGGTGCCGATTTCCTTGGTGCGCTCGGTGACGGACACCAGCATGATGTTCAAAACGCCAATCCCGCCGATGAGCAGCGCCATGCCGGAAATCGGGACGACAATCGCCGCCAAAACCAGGGTGATTTTCCCAAAGCCTTCTTTCTCGGCCGTCGGGGTCGAAAGATGAAAGTCGTCCGGTTTGTAAAACGGTACGTTGCGCCGCTTGCGCAGCAGCCGCGTAATGTCGTCCACCATGCGGTCGAGTTGCCCGTCCCTGGCTTTGGCAACAATCATGTAGTTTTTGTCCCGTGGGTAGAGCCGGCGGTACGTGGCGTGGGGAATGATGGCGCAGTTGTCCTCCCAGTTGGCGCCGGGAAACATGCCGCGCGCCGCGCTCTTTTCCAGCACGCCGACAACCCGGAAGATTTGCCCGTTGATGGTGAATTCGTTGCCGACGGCTTCCGTCGTGCCGAAAAGCGTTTCGGCCGTGTCATAGCCGATGACGGCCACCGACACCCCATGCCGGCTTTCGACTTCGGTATAGTAACGCCCGGTCAACATCTGCATGTTGCGCGCTTCGAGAAAGGCCGGATCGCCGCCGCGCAAGACCGGATTGTTGGCCTGACGGTCACGGTATTTCAGGATGGGCGCATCGCGACTACCCGGCCAGCGGCCCAGACAGGCCGTGGCGGCCGCCACGCTCGGCAGCTCGGCGACGGCCAGCCCGTCTTCGTAGGTCAGGTCCTTGCGTTGCCGCTCTTCAAACGTCGGTTCGCGTGGGCCGCCGAAGTCCAGCTTGGAGATGAAGATGGTGTTCGTGCCGAAGCGTTCGACCATGGCGGCAAAGCTTTTTTCCAGGCCCGTAATGACCGAAGACACGAGGATGACGGAGGTCGTTCCGATGATGACCCCCAGAACCGTCAGCAATGACCGGAACTTGTGCGCGCCAATGGTGGCGATGGCCTGCCCGAAGCTTTCCCGAACACTGTACAGCAGCAAGAACGTTGACCTGCCCTTTCTGGATGGATTACTCGGCGCGGAGGGCCACGATGGGGTCGAGGTTGGCGGCGCGGTAGGCCGGGTAAATGCCGAAAATCAGCCCGACGCTTGTCGAAACCAGCAGGGCGAGGACGACCGCCCAGACTGGCATTGAAAATGGCAATCCGAACTGCGCCGCGATCAGGAGACCAAACCAGGCGGCTGCCAGTCCCAAGACACCGCCGATGCTGGAGAGCAGGGAAGACTCCACCAGAAACTGCCACAGGATGTCGCGCCGCCGTGCGCCCAGGCTTTTGCGGATGCCGATTTCACGGGTACGCTCGGTGACGGCAACCATCATGATGTTCATGATGACGATACCGCCCACGACCAGCGAAATGGAGACCACACCCAGTGCCACGGCGGCAATGAGACCGGTCAGATTGCGCCACAGGTCTTTGACCGCGTCGGCGCCGAGGAAGGCAAAGTCGTCTTTCTGGTCGGGGCGCAGGTGGTGACGCGCCCGCATGATACCGCGAACCTGGTCTTCCATGGCTTCGAGGGTAACGCCGGGCTGGGGCTGGAGCACAATCGCCAGGGATTGCCGCGGCCCGAACATCCGCAGGTGCACGGAAGGCGGAATGACCACAAAGTTGTCGCGTTCATTGCCGAGAAACGAGCCAAGCTCTTTGGAAACGCCGATGATGCGGAAAGGCTCGCCCTGGATGCGCAGTTCGCGTCCCACGGGGTTGGCTCCGCCAAAGAGCTTCTCGCGCACCTTGTAGCCCACGAACACCACGTTGGCGCGGTTTTCGTCGTCGCTTTCGATGATGAACCGCCCTTCCTCGACGTTGATGTTCCCGGCACCCATCGCCGGAATGCTGGGTGAATAACCAATGACCGAAACATTCGTCAGTTCGTTGCCGCCCTGCCGCAGGTAGGGAATGGAGGTGTCCAGCCGGATGCCCATTTCCCGCGCCAGACTGGCGCGGGCGCGCAGGTCACGGTAATCCTCCATGGTGATGATTTTGTTTTTCTGAACCCGCAGCCACTCGTCGAGACTCATCACGATGCCATAGCGGTCGAGAATGATCGTGTTCGCCCCGAATTCCTCCTCCATCGTCTTTCCGACATAGACATTCAGTCCCTCGATGACCGCCGCCACGGCAACCACGGTCATCACGCCGAAGATGACCCCCAGCAGGGTCAGAAAGCTGCGCAGTTTGTGGGCGCGCAGGGCGTCAATGGCCAGCCGAATGGCCTCACGAAAGGGCATAGCGCCAGTGGACATGGAAAACCTCAGCCGAAAGTTGCCGTCCGGTGGAATCGTCCATGCGAAACGTCAGGAACCACCCACGGGTTTCAAGAATACCTGGCCGTCCCCAACGCCGGCAGTGACTCCGCCGCGGTACACATTGCGCCGCGGCACAATTCGGCGTACAACCATTTGCCTGTGAACCCAACATTGCTGTTTCCCTGCCTATGATCAAACGGGTGACTCTGGCTGGCCAGCGGCTGGCGTGGTGGTTGTTGGCGGTGGGGCTGACCGGCATCATGGCCGGGCTTCCCGCCGGCTGCCGTACGCTTCAATCCCCACCGACACCGGAGTTTTTTGACCTCATCGAGCGTTTCCTGCCACAGTTTGACGGCTCGCGGGAGCGGGCCGGCCAGCCCCCCCTGACCCGGCAGGATGCCGAACGGCTGCTGGCCGGAGCGCACACCGAGCGACGCTGGCAGGGACAGGGTGGGCAGGAAGTCTTCACGGTCGTCCAGCCGGTACGCTTGGGCAAGGGCATCGCCCAGTGCCGGGTGACGGTCATGGCACTGCCGGGGCAGGCGACCATTCACGGCGTCCTGTTTCAGTTGTCCGGGCTGACCGATCCGGCGCTGGCCGATGATGAAAACCGTATCATTGACGCCTTCGTGCAGCGGTATGGCGATCCGGCGGATGTGGATGCCCCGGACATTGATCTCGTCTGGCCCCTGCCCCAGGGCGGGCTGGTGCTGCTGGCCGCCGAGGCGGATGATCCGACAACCACCTTTGCCCTGCGTCCGCTCTCCGAAGTTCCCGCCGACGAGGCGCTGGGTCACGGCGGTGAACTCCGCGACCACGATTGAAGCGTTGCCACGACTGGTTAAAGCGCAAAGCGGGTGGGCTGGAAACCACCCGCCTGCCTGGGAGATGAGCCGTGCAGGACTCGAACCTGCGACCCACTGGTTAAAAGCCAGTTGCTCTACCGACTGAGCTAACGGCCCGTGTGTCAAAGCACAAGACTGCAAAAGTAGGGGAATCCCCGCCGGGCTGTCAACGTGTGTTTGCCTGCCCGGATTGCCCCTGACAGAGCCGTTCCGCATAATGGGCAACACGCAAACGCTACTGCCAACCGACGACATGGCTGGCCCAAAATGGCTGTCCCAAACCCACACCGATGAATTTTGACCTCAAGAAAACTGTCAACCTGCCTTCCAAAGACCTGCCCATGAAGGGCAACCTGGCGCAAGCCGAGCCGCAGCGCCTCCAACGCTGGCTGTCCGCCGATGTCTATGGCGCGCGGCGCAAAGCGCGTGCCTGCCGTCCGAAGTTTCGCCTGCACGACGGCCCGCCCTATGCCAACGGACGGATTCACATGGGAACGGCCTTCAACAAGATTCTCAAGGACTTCATCGTGAAGTCGCGCAGCATGCTGGGCTTCGATGTGGCGTACATTCCCGGCTACGACTGCCACGGGCTGCCGATTGAAACCAAGGTCGTCAAGGACCTCGAAAGCAAGCTGGCTGCCAGGCAGGTGCCCATGACGCCCCTCATCATCCGTCGGGAGGCGCGGGCCTTTGCCGAACGCCACATCGTGCAGATGAACCGCGACTTTCAACGCCTGGGCGTGCTTGGCGACTGGGAGCACGCCTACCGCACGATGAGCTACGACTACGAAGCGGACATTTTGCGGACGCTGGCGGCCTTTGTACGGCAGGGCAGCGTCTATCGCGGGTTGCGTCCGGTGCACTGGTCTATCGGCGCGCAGTCGGCGCTGGCCGAAGCCGAGCTGGAATACCGGGAAGTGGTTGATCCCTCGGTATATGTTGCGTTTCCGCTGGTGACGGACCCGGCAACGCTGTCGCCGGCGCTGGCCGGCCGGCAGGTGGCCATCATCATCTGGACGACCACGCCCTGGACACTGCCGGCCAATCTGGGCATCAGCTTCGGGCCCGACTTCGACTACGTTGCCGTCGCGGCTTCGCCGGTCAATGGACAGGGGGCAGTCGGCCCGGTGTACATCGTCGCAGAAAAGCTCCTGCCTGAACTGGCGCAGAAGTTCGGATGGGCAACGTGGCAGACGCTGGCCACCTTCAAGGGAACGGCGCTGGATGGCAAAGTGGCCCGGCATCCGTGGCTCGACCGTGAATCCAGGCTCATGGTTGGCGAACACGTCACGCTCGATGCCGGCACGGGTGCTGTTCACACTGCGCCCGGACACGGGATGGAAGATTTTCTCATTGGCAAGCGGTATGGACTGGAGCCGTACTGTCCGGTGGACCAGCGTGGGGTGTACACCGACGACGTGGCCTACTTTGCCGGCCAGCAGGTCTTTGCCGCCAATCCGTCTATCATCGAGCTGCTGCGGGCACGCGGCATGCTCGTCTTTGCCGAGGATTATCCCCACAGCTATCCGCACTGCTGGCGCACGAAGACTCCAACCATTTTTCGCGCCACGCCGCAGTGGTTCATCTCCATGGACGCCGCCGACCTGCGCCAACGCGCCATTGCCGAAATCGGGCGCGTCAGGTGGTTGCCGGCCTGGGGCGAGGAGCGCATGCGCAATATGTTCATCAACCGGGGCGACTGGTGCATTTCCCGCCAACGCGCCTGGGGCGTGCCTATTGCGGCCGTGCGCTGTACGGCCTGCGGAACGGTTCACGCCAGCGCTGACTTCATGGAACAGGTCGCAGAAGTCTTTGACCGCGAAGGGGCAGATGCCTGGTACGTCCGTCCGGTGAGCGATTTCCTCCCGCCTGACTTTGCCTGTGAAAGCTGTGGTGCAAAGGATTTCGAGAAGGAAATGGACATTCTGGATGTGTGGCTCGATTCGGGCGTGAGCTGGCAGACGATGGAGCGCGCCGGACTGGCAACGCCGGATGAACCGGCCTCGGATGTCTATATCGAAGGCTCCGACCAGTATCGCGGGTGGTTCAACTCGTCCCTCGTCGTCAGCCTGGGAATGCGCGGCCATGCGCCCTACCGGACGGTCATCACCCACGGCTATGTCCTCGACAAAGACCGCGAGAAAATGTCGAAAAGCCTGGGCAATGTCATCGAGCCCCAGGCATTGATTGAAACCGGCGGGGCTGACCTGCTGCGCCTCTGGACGGCGAGCGTGGACTACACCGACGACGTGCCCATTTCCGAGGAAATCCTGGCGCGCATCGGGGATGCCTACCGCAAGCTGCGCAATACGCTGTGCTATCTCGTCAACAACCTCCCGGACTTTGACCCGGCACAGGATGCCGTGCCGTTCGACGAGCTGTTCGAGATTGACCGGTGGGCGCTGGTGGAAACCAATGAACTCGTCCGCCGCGTACGGACGGCCTACGAGCAGTATGCCTTTCAGGTGGCCTACACGGCGTTGCTCAACTTCAGTACGACGCAGCTTTCAAGCATCTATTTCGATGTTCTCAAGGACCGGCTCTACACCTACGCGCCGAAGTCCTACGAGCGGCGGGCCGCCCAGACGGCGCTCTATGACATTGCCAGCGCCATGATTCGCCTGCTGGCACCCATTCTGGCATTTACGGCCGACGAAGCCTGGGAAAAGCTGACGCGCCAGCCGTCCGGTTCGGTGCATCTGGCCGAGTTTCCGGCCTACGAGCCGGCGCGGGCTGATGCGGCGTTACAGGCGCGCTGGGAGACGTTGCTGGAGGTGCGTTCGGCCGTGCTCAAGGAACTCGAAAAGCAGCGGGTGGCCGGGCACATCGGCTCGTCGCTCGAAGCCCAGGTGTCGCTCAGGGCCGGAGGGCAGCGCGCGGCAACGCTGGCCGACTACGGCGCGGAGGCGCTGTCCTTTCTGTTCATCGTTTCGCAGGTGACGCTCGAAACCGCCGGAAATGAAGACCTGGTGGTACAGGTGGAGCGGGCGCGGGGCCGCAAATGCGAACGGTGCTGGCACTACGAAACGACCGTCGGCGAGGACCCAACCTTTCCCACCATTTGTCACCGGTGCGTCCGCAACGTGCGGGCCGGCTGGTATCCGGCGGCATAAACGCCGGATGTTTTTGGCCGGCCCGGCAGCCGGGCCGGCCGGGTATTCCCGAACGGGTATTCCCGAAAAAGTGGTCACGATTGCCGGATCCCGCCTTCGGTCAGGGCGCGGGGATCAAGCAGGCGGTCGAGTTCTTCGGCCGAAAGACTGGTCATCTCCAGAGCGACTTCCTTGACCGTACGGTCTTCGGCGTAGGCGCGTTTGGCAATCTTGGCACCGAGTTCGTAGCCAATCACCGGGTTGAGGGCTGTGACCAGAATCGGGTTGCGGCCGACCTGGGCGCTGAGGCGCTCTTCGTTGACGGTGAAGTTGGCAATGGCCTTGTCCGCCAGCAGCCGCACCGCATTGGCCATCGTGGTCAGGCTTTGCAGCATGTTGTAGGCAATGACCGGCAGCATGACGTTGAGCTGGAAGTTGCCGGATTGCCCGGCAATGGTGATGGTCGTGTCGTTACCGATGACCTGGGCGCAGACCATAGCCATGGCTTCCGGGATGACCGGGTTGACCTTGCCGGGCATGATGCTGGAGCCGGGTTGAAGGTCCTGAAGCCGGATTTCGGCCAGTCCGGCCTGCGGGCCGCTGTTCATCCAGCGCAGATCGTTGGCGATTTTCATCAGGCTCACAGCCACGGTTTTGATCTGCCCGCTGAGTTCGACAATGGCATCCTGAGCGCTGAGCGATTCAAAGAAGCTGTCGTTGGGCCGGAAGGGGAGTCCGGTTTGTTCGGCCAGCCGCGCGGCAAAGCGGGCGGCAAATTCGGGATGGGCATTGATGCCGGTGCCGACGGCCGTACCGCCCTGGGCAAGCTTGGTGAGGCGTGGCAGGGCGCTTTCAATCCGCTCGATGCCGTGGGCGATTTGCCAGGCCCAGCCGGTGAGTTCCTGGGCGAGGGTGATCGGCATGGCATCCATCAGGTGGGTACGCCCGGTTTTGACCACATGGGCAACACTGGCGGCCTTGGTCTGGATGGTGCTGTGCAGATGGCGCAGGGCGGGCAGCAGGTCGTGCGTCGTGGACAGACAGGCGCTGACGTGGATGGCCGTTGGGATGGCGTCGTTGCTGCTTTGCCCCATGTTGACGTGGTCGTTGGGGTGGACGCGCATGCCGAGACGTTCGCTGGCCAGCGAGGCAATGACCTCATTGGCGTTCATGTTCGTACTCGTTCCCGAACCGGTCTGGAAGATGTCGAGTGGAAAGTGCGCGTCGTGTTGTCCGGCGGCGACTTCCAGGGCGGACTGGGCAATGGCTTCCGCCAGGTCGGGTGCGAGCAACCCCAGTTCCTGATTGACTGTGGCGGCCGCCCATTTCACAAGGGCGAGGGCTTCAATGAAACGCCGTGGGAAACGCAGGCCGCTGATGGGAAAGTTTTCCACGGCGCGCTGGGTTTGGGCCCCATACCGGGCCGTGGCCGGGACGCGCACCTCCCCCATACTGTCGTGTTCGATACGAAACTGCTCGTCGGTCACAGAAAGACTCCTTGCCATGAAGGTTAGCTGACGCACAGGATGGAGTATGCGCGTTGGCCGTCGTCGCTTTCAATGCACACCGTGCGCCGAACGGTGTCTGACGGGCGTGTGGCGCAACCTGCAACGCCGTTGAACGGGAACAATTTGGCTGGGAAATGAGAAAGCCTACCGTGACGGTAGGCTGGCGGGTCGGCAGGGCTGGTGAAGTGGTAGCGGCGTCCGGGATCGAACCGGAGACCTACGGGTTATGAATCCGTCGCTCTAACCATCTGAGCTACGCCGCCGCAAGACTTTCATAACCTGGCTGGTTGACGATAACCAGGCGCAAGGTGAGCGCTGGGTAAATTGGCCGAAGCCGCGATGAATTGCAAGTCCGGGCGGGCCAGCCAAAGCTGCCGTGAGGTGACTTGACAGCGGGTGCAGTCGGTTCCTAGCCTGTTTCAAATGGCACAGGTCAAAAGCAGTCATCATTATTGACGCCCGCCAGCGTGGATCATTCAGGGATGACACTCGCAACCCTTCCATCGGGGGTGGAAGTCCTTGGGCGCCGGGTGAAGCGCCCCCCTCCAATGCTATGCCCGAACGAATTCTGATTGCATCAGACGACAATCTGCTCGGTGCGATGGCCGGTGCGCTGCTGACCAGTAATGGTTATGAAGTTGACCTGGTGGATACCGGAGAGGCCGTGCAACAGCGGCTGGAGACCCAGCCTTTCGATGCGCTCATCATGGGTGTCGCTTTGCACCAACCGGGCTGTCTCGATCTGTCCCGGTGGGTGCGCGGGCAAGTCGCGCTCCGCAACCTGCCCATCATCCTGCTCAGCCCGGCAGCAACACGCGATGACGACGTGCCCTCGGCACTGCATGCTGGCGTGGACGAGGTTTTAGCCGTTCCTTTCCGCCACCAGGAACTCATCCTCAAGTTGCGCCGCATGCTGGAACGGCAGCGCTGGGCGGTCGAACGTCAGCGGCTGGTTGCCAATCTGGCGGCGGTAGCCGACGGCATTGAATACTGCATCCGTCCGACAGGTGAACAACCTCTGCCCAATTTTTCAGATGCCACCGATCTTGCCGAACAGGCCAAATGGCAGGAGTTGATGACCTCGCTCAATGCGGCCATCGAGTCCCTGCAAGACACATCGAACAGTGAAGAAACCGGGATTTTACGGCGTGCCCTCGAACAGCTCTCAACCGCATTGAAACGGGCCGGGCGCTACGTTCAGGTGCGCACCCAGGCGCAGTCGCTACGGGACGCCAACGAGAAGCTGCGTGAACTGGAACGCCTGCGGGCGGAGTTTACCAATGCCATCGTCCACGACATCCGGTCGCCATTGGGGACAATTATCTCCACGATGGAACTCATCGAGCAGCAGTTGGGCGAGCCACGCCCCAAGAAGTCCGACATCCTGCCCCTTGTCACCGGCGCGCGCACCGTTGCCACAAAACTCATCACCCTGGTGTCGGAACTCCTCGATTTCTCAAAACTTGAAGCCGGCAAGATGACGCTGGTGCTGGAACGGCTTGAAGTGGCAAAAGTCATCGAACAGGTGGGTGAGGAATTTGAGCCGGCCATCCGGCGCAAGTCCATCCAGTTCAGTTACGGCTGTGAGGATCACCTGCCGACGATTATTGGCGATGCCGGCAAACTGCATCGGGCGTTGTCGAACCTGATGTCCAATGCGGTCAAGTTCACTCCCGACGGCGGTCAAATCTGGCTTGAAGCCCGGCTGGTGGAAGGCACCCAGGTGGATGCCGGTGTGCCTTACGTAGTCTTCAGTGTCGTGGACTCTGGCGAGGGGATTCCCGCTCAGGACCTGCCCTACATCTTTGACGCCTACTACCAGGCCGCGGGACGCAACAAGGACCTCGGAACGGGGCTGGGGCTGGCGATTGTCAAACGGATTGCCGCCGCGCACGGCGGTAACGTGGCCGTCCGCAGTCAGGTGGGGGTAGGCACGGCATTTTCCATGATGCTGCCCCTGGCGCCACCCAGCGACGGTCAGGCTCTCCTTCCAGCACCAGTCCCGGCCACGGCACCGGAGACCATCACCGATCTGTCCGACGTGCTGACTGCCCCGGCTGAAAACCCTGCGCCCACACCGCCACCTTCAAACTAACCCACCTGGATTCAGGCGTGACCTGCTCATGGGATGCCGTCACGTGGCTGATGTAAAGGGCAAGACATGGCTTCATTGGAAACCGTCGGCTTGGTGGTCAAGCCGCATCTGAAGGACATCACAGCGTACCTGGCAAATCTGGCGGCGTGGCTTGGCGCGCGTGGGTGCCGGGTCATCGGCGAGCCGTCGGCGGCGCACCTGCTTCCACCGACTGTCACCGTCGTACCTTCAGAAATGTTGGCGGCGCAGTCCCACCTGGTCATTGTCATCGGCGGGGATGGGACGATGATTTACACCGCGCGTTTGCTGGGGGCACGGGATGTCCCGGTGCTGGGCGTCAACTATGGCTACCTGGGCTATCTGACCGAATATACCCCGGAGACGGTCTATACGGCCCTGGAACGTGTTTTTGCGGGCACCTTCCGCACGGATGTACGCATGAAGCTGGAAGCCACGGTCGAACGTCTGGGTGTCCCGCGCCTGACGGCGCAGGCCGTCAATGACTGCGTCATCACGAAAAGCATGCTGGCCCGGCTTGTACCGATTGAGTGCCGGATCGGAGGGCAACTCGTCTCCATTTTCCACGCCGATGGGCTCATCATCGCCACCCCAACCGGCTCGACGGCCTATTCCCTGTCGGCCGGAGGGCCGATTGTTCACCCGGCGATGCAGGCCATTGTCCTGACGCCGATCTGTCCGCACACGCTGACCAACCGGCCGCTGGTGGTGCCGGATACGAGTGAAATCGAGTTGCGTCTGACGACCGAACGCGGCCCCTTCAACGTCGAAGATGTTTTCCTGACCTTTGATGGGCAGACCGGATGCGCCGTCGAACCGGAAGACCGCGTGGTGATTCGCAAGAGCGCCTCGGTGCTGACGCTCATCGAGCCGGAAGGCAAGGACTACTTCCAGCTCCTGCGCGATAAACTCAAGTGGGGCAACGGGTAACGGTTCATCATTGGAACCCGGCTTGATTTTTCCCGGCGCCCGTGAAAACTAACTGGAAGCAAACGAGCCTGGTTCATCCCTGATTTCGCGTCCCATTGACTCACTGACCCAGAGTTCAGTGGGGCGTCGCCTACTGCGACGATGTCGCTTCCTGATTGGCTTCCCCGCTCATCGTCGGCAATTGACCCCGCGCCAGACCTCTGTCCGGTCTGCCAGGGGACCGGGTTTGAATATGACCCGGTAAAGCGCCGCTCGCGCCGGTGTGTCCGCTGTCGCGGCGGGTCCGAAAGCCTTGTGGAGCGGGCGCGGATTCCAGCGCGCTACCGCGAAAGCAGCTTTGACAACTTCCGGGTCAATCCCGATGACGAACGCCAGAAGTCACTCGTGACGGCCGTGCTCGCCTGCCGGCGCTATGTCAAGGACTATCCGGTCGAACGTGGGCTGGGGCTGCTCTTTCTCGGTCCCTGTGGGGTTGGCAAAACGCATCTGGCCGTGGCCACGGCCAATGCCCTGATGCGGCTCAAGCGCGTGCCGTGCCTGTTTTACGACTTCCGCGACCTGCTCAAAGCCATCCAGGAGACGTATAACCCGCAGACCCAGATGACGGAATTATCGGTGCTGCGTCCGGTCTATGACGTGGACGTGCTCATTCTGGATGAGCTGGGGGCGGGCAAGGCCACGGAGTGGGTGCGCGACACCATCACGCACATTCTCAATACGCGCTACAACGAGCAGAAAACGACGATTATCACCTCCAACTACCTGGACCAGCCAAGCGACCGCTACGACGAAACGCTTGAAGAGCGCATTGGTGTCCGGCTGCGCTCCCGTCTGTACGAGATGTGCAAAACCATCCAGATGTTTGGGGAAGACTACCGCCAGACCTACCTCAACAAACGTCTGTTGATGCAGTCGTAGCCTGCTGGACAAAAGCCGCCGCACTGCTGCTAGCCGTTGCAGAACCACTCCCGAAGCGCATCCCGATCCTCGGTTTGCGGAAGATGGGGAGGCAGGCTGCGCAACACCGCTGGTCCATAGCGTTTGGTGCGTATCCGTGGGTCGAGCAGGCAGAGAATGCCCCGGTCGGTACGGCTGCGGATCAGGCGTCCAAACCCCTGTTTCAGCGCCAGGATGGCCTGGGGGAGGCTGTAGGACTGAAAGGCGTTCCCGCTGTTTTCCCCGCTCTGGTTCTCGATGTGCTGACACCGGGCGGCCACCAGCGGGTCGGACGGAACGGGGAAAGGCAGGCGATCCACAATCACACAGGAGAGCGCTGGCCCCACCACATCCACGCCCTGCCAAAAACTGGCAGCGCCAAAGAGCACCGCGCCGGGTTCGGCCTGAAACGTTTTGATGAGGCTTGATCGGGGTTGATCGCCCTGTATCAGGCAGGGAAATGGCACCTTTTCTCTGACCCGCCCGTAAAGCTGCCGCATGTGCCGCAGGCTCGTGCACAGGACAAACGCGCGTCCCTGGGTGATGTCGAGCAGTGCGATGATTTCGTTCACGGCGGCTTCGGTGAAGTCAGGGTGATTCGGGTCAGGCATGTCAGGTGGCAGATAGAGCCGGGCCTGCTGCTCGTAGTCAAACGGCGAGTCAATGAGCAGTTCGTCGCTTTTGTCGAGTCCAAGCCGTGAGCGGATGAATGCAAAAGAGCCGTCGGCCGTCAGTGTGGCCGACGTCAGCACGACGCTTTCCACCTGGTGAAACAGTTGCTCGCGCAGCAGCGCCGCAATGTCAATCGGTGTGGCTTGCAGGGAAAACCGGCGGGGTGAAGGGCGTTCCCACCAGTACACGTAGTTGGCGTCCTGGGCTTGAACGATACGGAGCAGCCGCTCGCACAACTGACGCGCGCGCGGCTCCAGGCGCAGCAGGGCCGGATCCGTATTGATCCCGAAGTTACCCACCTTCTGGTGAGCCGCCTGCCCAAGGGCTTCGGCGAGCTGATCGAGCGCCGCGGCCAGCGCCGTGTAGCCGGAAGCTTCTGTGGCCAAATCCGAAGCTTGCAGCATTCCGCGTGCATCACTTCCGCTGCCGGCCCTGTTTCTGTTGCCTGCCCGGGATGCCGGGCGGCAGACTTTCTGGGCGAACGTCCAGAAATGGGCGGCGCGCTCTGCAACTGCCTGCGAGGCCTGACGCACCGCATGGGCCCGCTCGGCATCGGGGATGAAGGTTTGCGCAATGTCGCGCAGCAGTTCGGCAAACTGCTCGTTGCTGATCTGAAGGCTGAAGTAGCTGGCGGCGGTATCCTCGATTTCGTGGGCTTCGTCAAAGATGACCCGGGTGTAGTCCGGCAGAAAGGCCCCGTAATTGCTGCGCCGCGCGGCCAGGTCGGCAAAAAACAGATGGTGGTTGACGATGACAATGTCGGCTTCGCGGGCCTGTTGGCGGGCACGGGTGATGAAGCATTCGTCGTAGTGGGGACACCCCTGCCCCAGGCAGCGTTCCGTCCGCGCATCGAGTTCAGCCCAGATGGGCAGGTGTTCCGGCAGGCTGGACAATTCGGCGCGGTCGCCGGTGGTCGTCGTGTGAGACCACTGGCGGATGACCTCCAGATGACGCACCTCATCGAGTCCGGGCAGGCGTCCTTGTTCCTCGAAACGCGCGAGCCGATACAGGCACAGGTAGTTGTTTCTTCCCTTGAGCAGTACGACCCGCAGTTGACGCCCCAGCGCCTGTTCCAGGCGCGGGATGTCGTGATGCAGGATTTGCTCCTGAAGGTT
>Ga0272446_1000151_pt1 | contig 101257 bp, 76 predicted proteins | sample YNPCB0061_FD_194587 | JGI IMG/M metagenome (GOLD analysis project Ga0272446, IMG submission 194587) | Hot spring microbial mat communities from Yellowstone National Park, WY, United States - YNP-CB-006-1 | ecosystem: Environmental > Aquatic > Thermal springs > Hot (42-90C) > Sediment | place...
AGCGTGTTGTTGCGTTCTTTCAACAATTTCGGCTCACGGTAGAGCACTGAAACGACAAAACAGAAGATGGTAGGAAAGTCTGGTTAGAGCTTTCAACAATTTCGGCTCACGGTAGAGCACTGAAACAGGCAAGCGGCTACAGATGTACAAGGTGCATCAGCACTTTCAACAATTTCGGCTCACGGTAGAGCACTGAAACAATTGCGCGCTCTTGTTATACATTCGCAGCCTACAGCGCTTTCAACAATTTCGGCTCACGGTAGAGCACTGAAACTGATGAACAACGGATTTCAATAGAACACTAGTTCTAACTTTCAACAATTTCGGCTCACGGTAGAGCACTGAAACTCTCTCGTGTGTTGGGTTTGCACTGGTGGATATACCACCTCTTTCAACAATTTCGGCTCACGGTAGAGCACTGAAACTCTCTCGTGTGTTGGGTTTGCACTGGTGGATATACCACCTCTTTCAACAATTTCGGCTCACGGTAGAGCACTGAAACGTTTCGTTGCCAAAACGCGGTTAGTGCTCTGCGTTGCTTTCAACAATTTCGGCTCACGGTAGAGCACTGAAACCGTTCGCGAGAGCGGACTTCTTCTCTTCGTCTATCACTCTTTCAACAATTTCGGCTCACGGTAGAGCACTGAAACCGTCTATCAGGTATGCGACATACCGCAACTCACGTGGCCGCTTTCAACAATTTCGGCTCACGGTAGAGCACTGAAACTCGATCTCCGTAACTATTCCTATCCCTTTCGGTGACTTTCAACAATTTCGGCTCACGGTAGAGCACTGAAACTGCCGGTGGTAGCGGAGTACGATGAACGGCCACGTGAGTCTTTCAACAATTTCGGCTCACGGTAGAGCACTGAAACCGTCAGGCGTGAACGTCAAGATGGGTACAAGAGCATCACCTTTCAACAATTTCGGCTCACGGTAGAGCACTGAAACCGCATCGTCCTTCGCGTTTGATGCGCGCTTCAAGACCTTTCAACAATTTCGGCTCACGGTAGAGCACTGAAACGTACACGATCTACGTCACGCACAGACGTAACGATGCACCTTTCAACAATTTCGGCTCACGGTAGAGCACTGAAACGTCGCAGAAGTGATGCCGGTGCAGGCCGGGGTTGACTTTCAACAATTTCGGCTCACGGTAGAGCACTGAAACAAGCCCAGCGCGGCGCGTTCGGCGCGTTGGAGCAGACTTTCAACAATTTCGGCTCACGGTAGAGCACTGAAACTACACATCGATGAAAAACTGCGTTACGTATTTTACTGTTTCAACAATTTCGGCTCACGGTAGAGCACTGAAACATATGCAACGCGTCTTGCTCGAAGTCAAGCCAGCGACTTTCAACAATTTCGGCTCACGGTAGAGCACTGAAACGCCAGCTCTCCGCGCGTTGGCGAAAGCGCGCGCTGACTTTCAACAATTTCGGCTCACGGTAGAGCACTGAAACGGGTTCAGCATCGACTTTCCGGGCGTCCGCATCTGTCTTTCAACAATTTCGGCTCACGGTAGAGCACTGAAACGTAATTCATTACTCCGCGTCCGCACGCGGGCAAAGCTTTCAACAATTTCGGCTCACGGTAGAGCACTGAAACGTAATTCATTACTCCGCGTCCGCACGCGGGCAAAGCTTTCAACAATTTCGGCTCACGGTAGAGCACTGAAACTCGCGGGCAGCGCGCTGGCGAGCGCGGGTGTTTCATTTTCAACAATTTCGGCTCACGGTAGAGCACTGAAACAAGCCCAGCGCGGCGCGTTCGGCGCGTTGGAGCAGACTTTCAACAATTTCGGCTCACGGTAGAGCACTGAAACTACACATCGATGAAAAACTGCGTTACGTATTTTACTGTTTCAACAATTTCGGCTCACGGTAGAGCACTGAAACATATGCAACGCGTCTTGCTCGAAGTCAAGCCAGCGACTTTCAACAATTTCGGCTCACGGTAGAGCACTGAAACTTGCACACGATCACACTTGGGGTGTTCCCCCAGTTCTTTCAACAATTTCGGCTCACGGTAGAGCACTGAAACCGGGATACGTCGTGGTCGCTCCCCACCAATGGAGCACGCTTTCAACAATTTCGGCTCACGGTAGAGCACTGAAACCTGATAACAACATCAACGACATCCCACTCGTCAAACACTTTCAACAATTTCGGCTCACGGTAGAGCACTGAAACAGCGCGGCTTGTAGAACAATCTGGTTGCGCTCGACGCTTTCAACAATTTCGGCTCACGGTAGAGCACTGAAACCGTATCTTGCGGACAACGAGGGAGAGGTGTTTTTACCGTTTCAACAATTTCGGCTCACGGTAGAGCACTGAAACCGAAGTTCATCTCTTTATCGAACAAAAACAGATGACTTTCAACAATTTCGGCTCACGGTAGAGCACTGAAACCGCGCCGGTGCAATTCGTTCTAAGAAGTCCGGTACCGGTTCAACAATTTCGGCTCACGGTAGAGCACTGAAACGACCACTCTACAGTAGCCTGAATCTGCTCAACCCAGCTTTCAACAATTTCGGCTCACGGTAGAGCACTGAAACACCCAACGATAGCCGTATGGTGCGTTTCCCTCACCAACTTTCAACAATTTCGGCTCACGGTAGAGCACTGAAACCATTGCATCTCGTGCGGTTGAAGCAATCCGACATATTAGCTTTCAACAATTTCGGCTCACGGTAGAGCACTGAAACACCCAACGATAGCCGTATGGTGCGTTTCCCTCACCAACTTTCAACAATTTCGGCTCACGGTAGAGCACTGAAACCGGTGACATGTGCTAAATCCAAGACGTATCAGAATGCCTTTACACAGCGAAAATGGGGCGGTTTAGTAAGCCGCCCCGTTTGTGTTGAGCGTGTCATTCAAGAAGAGTCTTGATCACTATCAGCCTTTTCGTGCTATTGTCATCAGGCGTTTGAGTTTTAAGCGACTAACGCACGGATGACGTGACAAATCGCTTTGGGATGCCAGAATGGTAGAGACGATGATGAGCGGCTTTCTTGATCATCGAGTTCGTCCGGTGAAGGGATGGGTAGGTTAGATGGGTCTGGAGGTGGACTGGCTGGAGGTGGGGTTGTGGGGAGGGTAGTTGTCTTGCGCAAACGATGGGACTGACGGTTCATGGTCGCCTCCTAGTTCTGAATATATGGGGGATCATCAATAAAAACGTTTTCCTAGCCTGAAAGTTACGCTGGTTGGCGGGGAGATTGTGCAAAATGGACAATGCGGTTGGCGGTTTGGCGTTGCTCGGTTGCGAAGCGGATCATCGTTATGTGCGGTGGATGGCTTCAGTGAGCTGGGGGAAAAGCGGTTGTCTTGTGCCGGCGATGGAACTGATGGCTCATGACTGTATCCTGAGTCTGAGCAGATGGTAGATCATTTCATAGAAAAGAAAAGTACGAATCGTGGAGTGCGTCGGTAAATGCCAGGAATAGGAATTACAAAGTTGCCGTTTCGGTTGTGTTTGGTAGGCCAATGGGCTTCATTTGCACACATTACTAGTACATCGCTCTCTTGCCTTTACGCTTTCTCGCCTTTCTCTAGCCTGTGGTACAATGCGAGAAGTATATAGATGACCTCGGTGAGGGTGACCGATGCAGATCACGCTGAATATTGAGCAAATCCGGGCTGATACTCCTCTGCCACCACTCTTTCGTGTTCGCCAATGCTGGCAAACCACACCCGTGGCTGATGTGGCGGCTACGGTGTGGGCTGAACTTGACCGGCTAGGGTTGGCGGCACATATCCGGCCAGGTATGCAGATTGCAGTGACGGCCGGTAGCCGTGGGATTACTAATATTGTGCAGATTACGGCAGCAGCAGTTGGCTGGCTGCGCAATCATGGGGCACTACCCTTTATCGTACCAGCAATGGGTAGTCACGGTGGCGCAACAGCAGAAGGACAGGTCGCGTTACTTGCCTCACTTGGGATCACTGAACAAACGGTTGGCTGTCCGATCCGTGCCACAATGGACGTGGTTGAATTGGGTCGTATTGCCGATGGTACGCCCGTCTATATGGATCGGTTTGCTGCTGAAGCCGATGGTGTGCTGGTGATTAATCGGATCAAAACCCACACATCCTTTAAGGCGCCAATAGAGAGTGGTTTAGCAAAGATGTGTGCAGTTGGTCTAGGCAAGCGACATGGCGCCGAAATTGTCCATCGCACTGCGGTGTACGGTCTGAAAGAGCAGATTGTGCCAATGGCGCGCATGATTGTCGAACGCGGCCGTGTGCTGGCCGGGCTGGCAATTCTCGAAGATGCACGTGATCAGACTGCGGCAATCGTTGCGCTGCCTCCGAATGAAATCGGTGGTGCGGGTGAGGCTGAGCTGTTGCTCCAAAGTAAAAAGATGATGGCTCGATTACCCTTTGACCGCCTTGATGTGTTGGTTGTGGATCGGATCGGTAAGAATATCAGTGGCACCGGTATGGATACCAACGTGATCGGGCGGTTGCCTATCCCTGGTGAACCACCACCCGACCGACCGGTCATCAATGTGATTGTGGTGCTTGATTTGACCTCCGAAACGCACGGTAACGCAAACGGTATTGGCCTGGCCGATATTACAACTGCCCGTCTGGCTGCTAAGATCGATTTTCATGCAACCTATGTGAATGTCTTGACTGCCGGTTTGGTTGGTTTGTGTAAGGGTGGCTTGCCCATTACCCTGCCTACTGAGCGCGATGCGGTGGCAATGGCGGTTAAGACGTGTGGACAACCTGATCCTGCGGCGGTGCGGTTGGTGCGTATTCCCGATACGCTTCATCTGGAAGAGTTGTTGGTGAGTGAAGCTCTCTTGTCAGAGGTCGCGGCCAATCCCGATCTTGAGTTGATTGGTCCCGCCGAGTGGATTCTTGATAGCGAAAGATAATTTTGTAATGTCTCGTCATCTCTTGCATTATTGGGATGCGGTTGCGCTCGACAGGTGGGAACGGGCTGCACCATTGCCTACCGATGATAGGTATGCCCGAATTGCACTGATCAGCCCATTGCTCCAGATTCCCTCTGCGTTGGCAATTATTCCGAGTTGGGCTGCTGATACGCCGCCAGCAAGCTGGATTGAGTTGCAATTACGGGTACAACAGAATGGCATCTGGAGCGGTTGGTTTCGTATTGCAGCATGGGATAGCGATGGAACGCGGCGAAGCAGTTTTCCGTCGCAGACGAATGAGTTTGGTTCGGTTGCTACTGATACCCTTCTCCTGAAGACACCAGCTCAGGCTGTGCAGGTGCGTGTGTTACTCTGTGGCTTGCCTGGGGCTGATATGCCTGAGCTTGCTGCACTCGCTCTCTGCGTCACAACGACGGCAAAACCAGCAGGTTTTGCCTCTCCACCAGAACTCTCGGCGATCGGGTTACCGCTCTTGCTCTGTCAGTATGACTATGCCGGTGGTGAGGGGTGGTGCAGTCCAACCGCAGTTCATATGGTGCTGGCATACTGGTATGCACAATTAGCCGATCCACGTTTGGCTCCTTTTGCGCAACGCGAGACGCTCCCTGAATTGACGGCTGCCGGTATCTTCGATTCGGGCTGGGACGGAACCGGTAACTGGTCGTTTAATACCGCTTTTGCTGCCCGCTTCGGCCTGCGTGCTTATGTGACACGGCTTGACACCTTAGAGCAGATCAGTCGGTGGACGGCTGCTGGCGTGCCGGTAATTATCAGTTTGGCATGGGAAACTGGTCAGATCGAAGACGCTCCGCATCGTACCGCCGGGCATCTTACGATTGTGCGCGGTTTTACCGAGACGCATGCCTTGATCGCTGAGCCTGCCGGGCGTGACCGATTGCTGCGAGCATACCCTCACATGCAGTTAGCAGCCGCCTGGCAAGCCAGTTCAAACGGCACCGTTTACCTGATCTATCCGCCTGACTGGCCTCGTCCGCAACCCGGTCTCGCTGACGCATGGGTGTGAATTGGCTATGCGTATTCTTGTTCTGGCTCCGTATCCAGCATACCCGCCGCGCAGCGGAGGAGCACTGCGGATGTTTCATCTGTTACGTGCTCTGGCCAAACAACACACCGTTACGCTGCTGAGCTTCGCCCCCGACGAATCGGCTGCACAGGCGCTTGCTTCGTTGCAAAACCTGATGCACTTGCAGGTCGTCATCGGTCCGTCTCCACGTTCATTATTCCAACGTGCGTTGACCACCGTGTTTAGCCCGCAACCCGATATGGCATTGCGCAATGCGAGTATGGCGTATACTACGGCATTGCACAAGCTGCTGACCGATCAGCAATTTGATGTGGTGTTGGCCGAAAGTATCGAGATGGCGCCCTACCTCCTCCAGGTTCGTAAGGCAGGTCTATACACGATCCTCGATGAGTTCAATGCCGAATATCTCCTCCAACGCCGTGCGGCTCTTACCGATTTACGCCGTTTCCCGGCGCCGAAAGCGTTGATCGGTGGTATCTATTCACTTATTCAGTGGCTGAAACTAGCAGCCTTTGAACGGTATGTTCTTCAGGTTGTTGATCGGGTAATTGTTGTTTCAGCCGAAGATGAACTGGCGCTACGCCGACTGGCACCTCATGCGAAACTCCATATCGTACCGAACGGCGTAGACTGCACGTATTTTGCCCCTCCAACCAAGGCACCTCCCCCGACCAATGATCTGGTCTTTATCGGCACACTCGACTATCGGCCAAATGTTGATGCTGTGCTGTGGTTTGTTGATGCGGTGTTCCCCCTAATCAAGCAAATGCATCCTACGTTGCGGCTACGACTGATCGGACGACGCCCACATCCGAAAGTGCTCGCTCTACACGATGATCGGCATATCATAGTAACCGGCGAGGTTGCCGATACACGTCCGGCACTGACAGAAGCTGCGGTTGTTGTAATTCCGATGCGAATAGGTGGTGGCTCGCGGCTGAAATTGTTAGAAGCGTTAGCGATGGCTACACCCGTTGTCAGTACGTCTTTTGGCGCTGAAGGTGTTGCCGGTCTGCGCAACGGCGAACATTTGTTGCTGGCAGATACCCCGGCTACATTTGCCCAGGCTGTCTCGCGCCTGATAACCGATCGTGCATTTGCGCAACAATTAGGTCTGGCTGGGCGTACCTTTGTGTGTGCCAATTACGATTGGACACGCATTGCACCACGATTGGAAGCCGCGATCAGTCCAGCAGCTATACTTACGTCTTGACGGGAAAGGGGTGACCGGCGAGTTGCACTATATATGTTTTGTTGGCCCTGGCTTCTCTTGTACCAGCAAAGACGAATTCGTTCAGAAGCCTCTGGCATCGTGAGCATACTGTGGTACAACACACCTTCCCCAGATTTTACACGTCGCAAGAGCACCTAAACCTGTTTTGCTACGATGTTACCACTCTCATATGCGTTCACTCATTGACGGTTTCAGCTATCCATTGCGTGCGATACGGTTCATCGTCGGGCAACCGGTGCTTTGGCGCTACATTGTGATCCCGATTGTGCTGAATATCATAATCGGATTGATCCTCTACACGACATTGTTATGGGCCGGTTTTCAGGCAATTGAAGCCTTTCTTGTCGGCTGGCCGGTATGGATCGAGTGGTTTGTACGAGGGCTGCTGGTTATTGCCCTTTTTTTGGGGCTTGGATATATACTGGTGCGCTTCGGGGTGGTTCTCGGCTCTCCTTTTTATGGACGCCTGTCAGAATTGATTGAAGAACGTTTGCGCGGCGTCGTCAGAACCGCGCCACCACCAACTTCGGCATCCGTCATGCACGATGTGTTGCGCGCACTTCTGTTTGAGCTGAAGAAGTTGTTATTGGTGCTGTTAATCGGTACTCCAACCCTCCTGCTAAACTTGATTCCTGGTGTGGGAACACTCCTGGCAACCGGCGCCGGTATTGCTATCGGTGTGACCATTACTTGTCTCGACTTCTTTGATCCACCTCTTGAACGTCGCCGACTTTCGTTTCGTAGCAAACTGAGTTTTATCCGCCGTCATTTGCCGGCTAGCGCCGGATTTGGTCTGATATGCCTCGGATTGGTGAGTATACCGTTCTTCAACCTGATTGCTGTACCGATTTGCATCACTGCCGGTACCCTCTTCTTCTGTGAACACGACAACCTATCTAGGTAAGGAAACAATGCGGTAAATATTGCCATTATGGTCGTCGGAGACAAAGATCGTACCATCTGCCGCGATAGTAATCCCCGCTGGTCGTCCCCAAGCCCTACCACATTCCTGTTGCGGCTGATCACGGAAGCCGGTTAGAAACGGATCGGCACTGACCGGTATGCCATTGCTGACCTGAATGCGCTGTACTCGGCAATCACGGGGCGTCTGGTCGGCATTCCAGGAGCCATGGTACGCAATCAGTATTTCACTATCGGAAAGACGCGCAATACCGAGGGGGGCGTAATGGGCCAGATCGGTGAAACGAGCCGGTGTCGCCAGGTCACACGTGCTGAAGGAAGCGTCAAGCGGTACACGCTCATCACGCACTTCTCTGGCATCGTTCGGAACTGAGCCAATCACCGCCGTATAGCAATACGGCCAGCCGTAATGTTTTCCAGCCTCAACCTCAATAATGACCTCTTCCGGTGGCAGGTCGTTCCCAAGACCATCACTGCCGTTATGGGTTGCCCAAAGTCTTCCATCGGGCAAGAAGATAAAATCAACGCTGTTCCGTAATCCCTCGGCCCAGACGGCCCGCCGGCGGGGGTCGGGATCATTGACAAACGGGTTGTCGGCTGGAATATCCCCCTCTAATGTGTAGCGTAAAATGGCAGCCCGTCGTGGATCGCCTTCACTACAACCGACAGTAATATTGCATTTTGAACCGACCGCGACGTAGAGCATGCCATCAGGCCCGATACGTGCCGTTCGGGTTGAATGACCACCATCGTTTGGTAACCCGTCAACAACCACGCTCGTTTCCGAACGGTCAAACACTCCATCAGCATTGCTGTCGTGCAATCGCCAGACAGTTGCATTGCCGGCAGCATATAAATCTTGACCGTACCATTCCAGGCTATGAACACCGGTCAGATTCGCTACAACGACCGTTGTCTCATCCGATCTCCCGTCACTGTTCTTATCTGATAGACGTACAATACGATTGGCACCACGCTCGGCAACATAGAGTTGACCGTCGGGGCCGATTGCCATCAGGCGAGGCCGGTTAAGACCGTGTGCGTAGAGACGCACAGCGTATCCTTCAGCAACTTGTAAGCGAGTGCTGACTTCGTCGTCGGACGGAATGAGCGCTCGGTGCTTGACAAAGGGCAAGAATAAACGATAAGCTGCCTGGGCCAGCCCCACCCCACCGACAACCAATACGACGAACACAATCAGTAATGTGTGCCGTTTCATTCTTGACCCGCACTTTTGCCAAGCGGTGTATTGTCCTCAGTACAATACACCGCTTTCACCGGCCAGAAAAACTTACCGGTTGAGACGCGCTTTGATCTCTTCTGTCAGCAGCGGCAAAATCTCGTTTACATCACCAACAACACCGAGCGTCGCAATGCGGAAAATAGGTGCTTCCGGGTCTTTATTGATGGCCACAATGGTGCGGCTAGTTCGCATTCCGGCCAGATGCTGGATCGCGCCACTGACACCGGCAGCGATATAGAGTTTAGGACTGACCGTCTTTCCGGTCTGACCAACCTGGTGCTCATAGGGAACCCAGCCATCGTCAACAATTGCCCGTGAAGCACCGTAAGCACCACCCAGAGCCTCAGCCAATGGTGGAATCAGACGATAGTAGTTCTCTTTATTGCCCAAGCCCCGGCCACCGGTCACGATAATTGCAGCGTCAGTCAGGTTGACTGCACCAGCCTTGGGCGCCACCGACAGTACTTCAGTACGTGGGGTAAGTTCGGCTACCGTTAGCTCGGTAATTGGTGCGCTACGGTCGGGTTGGGCTACTGCTTCCGGGAAGCTCTGCTTACGCACCAATGCCACAACTGGCGTCCCGGTGGTGAAGCGATAGGTATTAATGACATTGCCACCATGCGACGGTCGCGTAGCCTGAATAACACCATCAACCACTTGAATGTCGGTTGCATCGACCACCAGACCAGCACCAAGATCGGTTGCCAGCGCTGCGCCAAAATCGCGCATCTGGAAGCTAGATCCAGCCAGAATCAACGTTGGATGAAACGTCTTAACTGCTGCAATTGCTGCTGCAACATAACCGTCGGTTGTGTATTGACGTAGTGCCGGTGCATCAATCGTATAGACCTGATCGGCGCCAAAATTACCAGCACGTGCCGCAATGGCTTTTGTCGGCCCAATTGCCAGTGCTGCCAGCGAACCACCTAAAGCATCTGCCAGTTGCCGCCCCTTGCCGAGCAACTCGCGCGAAATGGCGGCCAGATCATCGCCAACTGCTTCTAGAACAACCAGTACGCCATTCATGATCTGCTCCTTTCCGCGCTTAAATCACTTGATACTCCAACAGCTTATCGACCAGCTTGCGAACTTTGGTGGCCGCGTCCGGCCCGTCGATGATCTCGCCCTTGGGACGAGGTGGCGGTGGTACGCGCTCGACAAGTTGGGCGGTTGGGGTAAGGTCGGTGGCATTCAACCCCAGATCGGCGGCTGTCCACACTGGTGGCTCAACCTTTGCCACACGCTTGATTTTGAGGAGCGAGGGATAGCGTGGTTCGTTAATATCTTTGATCACCGACATCACTGCTGGCAGGCGACAGGCAACTGTCTCAATCACACTCTCTAGATGACGTTCAACTTTAAGCATTCCGCCGGGTTGCAGTTCCAACACCTTGCCAACATATGTTACCTGTGGCCAGCCCAGCAAGCGCGCCAGTGCAGGTGCAAAAGCACCACTCTCATCGTCGGTACTGTTGCGGCCGGTGATAACCAGATCAACATCTCCCAGCTTACGAACGGCAGCCGCAGCCACACGAGCGGCTGTAATCGGATCAAGCTGAGTAAATGCTGGATCGCTGAGCAACAGTGCATCAGTTGCGCCCATTGCCAACGCCCGCCGCAACTGCTCGACCCAGTCAGAGGTGCCAATAGAGAGTGCCGTTACCTTACCGCCGTGCTGTTCATTCCAACGAATACCCTCTTCGAGCGCGTATTCGTCGAAGAGGTTGATAATCTTCTCGATCCCCTCGGCGTCGATGGTCAAATCCGGTCGAATCTTAACCGAATTGTCGCGGGGGACCTGCTTCAAACACACAACAATGTGCATGATGGCCTCCTTCGTACCACAAAGCGATAACGCACTGCATTATAACAGAGGATTGCCTTCACGTATTGATGTGCAAGGCTGCCGGAATATCGCGAGCGTATTGGAACAAGCCAGAAGGCAACTGTGCAAGTTGTAAAGCTAGATCAGCACGTACACCAACTAGCGTCACCTTGGCGCCGAGTAACCGTGCGCCTTGCCCAACCCGAATCAGGGTCTGCATGATCAGTTCATCGAATGTTGCCATGCCATTCACATCAATCACAACTGCCCGTGCCCGTCGCTGCTGAATAGCCTGCAATAAGGTCTGTTCAAGTTGCTTGCTCCGTTCTGCATCAAGATGACCTACAAGCGGTAAGAAGAGCGTGTGCGGTCCTAATGCGGTCACAGGTAGGCTCAAAGCCCTGATCGTTGCCTGCAATTCTCGTTCGCGAGCAAGTTGCGCCTGTTGCGCCTGCAATGCGGTTGCTAACTGGTGTTGCCGTTGCTGGTTTGCCTCTAGCAAACGCTGAAACGCATCGCGCAAGCGTTGGAGCTGTTTGATCGAACCAACCGAACTAAGTTGACCCTGGGTTTCGGTTCGGGCAAAGTATTCGGCATCAATTGTGAGCCGATCAACGTACTTCGCTATCTGCCAGTTTAACGTAACCGCCATAGCTATTGCAAGGACAGTTGCAAGAGCAACAGCAAACGCGGCATACCAGAAACCTTCATTAACGATACGTTCCAGAGCGTCGATCGCTTGCAGATACTGCACTTCATACTCTCGCTGGGCACCGACGACCAGACTGTGGATGGCACGCACGTTGCGGTGATAATCAGCGGTGCTGATCATTGCCTTGGCTTGTTCACGGTTACCACGATCCAAAACGGCGAGCGCTGCATCGTGTTGAGAAACCATCACATTAAAGCGCGCAGCCAGCTCTATTTCAACGAAACTACCACCTTCCTGTGGCATGGATTCCTCGAGAAAGGAACGCACCATTGCCCGCTGTGTTTCAAGAATTGTGCGATCACTCTGACGTCCGGCAATAATCTCGCTCACGTGGTACTGTTCAAGGAGAATCAGCGACTCGCTTTGAGCAACTTCAACCAGATCGTTCGCCACCTGATCGACCTTCTTGATAGCCTGAGCGACACGCTGTTGCGTCACAATGGCGAGCACCCCAAAGAGAATGAGGGCAATTGCCAGCGGTGAGAGTGATAAGATGAGACGAGTACGTAGATCCATACGGCTAGCACGTTAATGAGTAGACAGTGACCTTACCTACATATATTACTGCATAAACGGGGTCTTAGCGAATGAAGCAGTACCATTCCTTACCTGTCTTGGTGCATCGGTCGGAGCGCAGCAGTGCTGTGCTTGCTCAGCTCGCCCACGCAGGGAAGTTGAGACAGATTGGGAACCATTTTCTGCCTTTCTCCCACCATCCCTACCTTACGTCTCACAATCTACCGCCAGGCGTGCTGCCGGATCACCCAGCAGCATATAGTTGCGGGCATCATTCCGCGCCATCCAGAGTGTTGCCAGTTCATGTGGTTCGGGTTGCTTCCCGAATTTAATGTTCTCTAGCTCTTCAGACAGCGTCAACGAACGTGCTGCCTGAATAATGTTGAACTGGTCGGTTGCACTCCCCAACCGTTTACCACTTACCAATCGCCCAATCACGTCTTCAAAACTCTGCGTCTGACCACGCGCTCCATCCAGACTAAAGCTGTAAGTCCATGCTCGTTCGACATGACCAACGACACCAAGCGCACCGCGTAACAACATCTGCTGCGGCAGTTGCGATACGAAGGTAAAGGGGGCAATTAGTGGACGACCTTTCTCTGGATCAAAAATGAACTCATCGCGTTGCGGACATCCGGCGCCATAACAGGCAAAGAGTAAGGCTACCATACCCTCCAACGAGAGATTGGTCGGCAAATCCTCAGCCGCAAACCAGTGCTCGCGCTTAATCCCACCAAACCCACTCCAGTCTTGTGTCACCAGCGCGCCCTGATACATCATAAGTTCTCGATCATTGACCGGCAAGCCCAAACCATGGGTAGCGCTAAAGAGAATAGCCGGTGGCTGATTGCCATCGCGCAATGCTTGTTCCAGATTACTGCGAGTGGCATCACCTGCTAGGAGAAGCCGTTTGGCGAAGCCCCGTTTTTGGGGTAACCCGCGTTCGTGCCAGGCTGCCAACGGCATTACCAACTCAACGGCACTGCGTTCAGTTGATTTATCAAGATCATGGCGGGTACCAAAATAGACGATCTCACGTCGGAGTCGAATATCACGTACCGCTCGCCGCTCATACTCAACCAGACGTTGCGCATACGTCCGATAATCGGCATAGCGGTGTTGACCTCGTTCATCGGTAAAGCAGAGCCGACCAACTCCCCAGAAGATGTCTAGTTCGTATTGAAAGTTGAAACTGATAAAGGATCGATCATCAGGTGTCAGTGGTCCTGGGCGCGCCGCAATTAAGAGGTAGAACGGAACACCCTGACTCGGCTTAACCGGCCCGGCTATCGTCCCGTGACGTGCTAACCAACCATTCACCCGTTCACCAGGACGATGGATCAAGACCGGTGCGCGCTGTTCCCACGGCTGCTTGGGATCGGCATAGCGGGCAGCCCATTCAGCGCAGGTCTCACCTGCTCGAAACGCAACGGGCGGTAACGTGATGCCCTGTTGTTCGGCGCGGTGTTCGATAAGCGGCCAGAGTGCCTCGATTAAGCGCACATCATCAGTTGCACTGACCACCACTGCCCAGCGGGCCTGAGCCAGGTCTTCTTGATCAACATCAGCAACAACGCCAAAATGTTTCTCTTCTGCTTCGCTGCGTGTCTTATGCAGAGTGTGCAATTCTTTGGAGTCTTCGCTCCGCTGAGCCAGCTCACTCGCACGTATCGTATCGATCCGTAAAAGCGGCTCGCCTCGCCGACCATCAATACCGTTTGGATATAGTTCCTCTGCATCCTGCGCGTCAGCGATCAAGATCAACGGGCCTTGATAGCCGACAACTGGCGGTGGTTCAGCGGGTTTGGCTGGAGTTGTTATCGTTGGCACCGGTGCAACTGCGGAGGGTGATGACCCAATCAACACCTGCACCCGTTCAATGAGCGCATCGAGTCGACTACGCAGGGCCTGCATTTCAACCAGAATGGAAGCCAGATCGTCGGCTGGCGATGTGCCCAATGCCGACGGTACCGTTGCCGGCCGTTCGATAATCACACCGGTCGCGATCAATGCTGCCAGACCTTCCTCGAAGATCAACTGGTACGGTACATAACAATGCCCAGGACCATCAGGATTTTCGTTCGCCCAATCGCTCCCCCACGAATTGCGCACAATAAAGTAACCGCCGCCGGGTGCGCTTGGATCATCGCGATAGCCCAGCGCACACATTGCGTGACCGCCCAAGCGTTGCTCGCCGGGCAATGCCCGTCGTACCCGCCCAATTCGCCGCACCTGGCCGCTGTTCGTCCAATGTTCGCCGATCATTAAACCGATTAACACCGGACGACCGGCAGCCAGGGCAGCCTTTATCTGATGAACATCACGTGCTGGCAATAGTTCAACATCAGCGATGCGACGCTGTCTTGCTTCACGAAATGCCGCATCGCTCGGTCGTTCGTGTCCTGGCCGTTGATGATCAACCGGTTCTGGTCGGTAGGGCCACGTCTCTTCACGACAAACTCCCAGCTCTGCAACAGCACGCATAGCCACCAATGGATTGGTACCAACGTCACCAGGAATTCGATCACGATCCTTGCTGATCCAGTAAATAAATTGTTCTGAGAGATCGGTCGGGTCTTTACTGAGTATCTGGACCATGGCAGCAATACTGAAGGCGACGCAAGTATTGCGCGGCCCCTGACTCACCGGCGGCGGTAGCGTGAATAGTGGCGGCACTTCTGGCGGCAAACCGACCGGCGGACTAAACGAAGTCGCATCCACTTCAGGAAGATCATCGAAAATAGCCCCGGTGCCAACCGGCTCCATTGCCACATCAACACTGAACGAGCTGGCGTCAGGTACAACCTCCAGCGCCGCCATCACCATCGCCCGTACATCATCTTCGCTCCGCCCCAAGACACGGGCCAGCGCCGCCAATCCACTTCCTAACCCTGTGTTACCGGAACGGGCTGTTGCAACAAATTCTTCCACACTGGTGATCCAGTATGCAGCCAGTGTCGTTCGGGTTGTTTCATCAATCGCGGATACTGCGGTTAATGGTGTGAGCGTGCGCATGGCACATCTTCCTATCTTATACTAACGGTAGCACTGGGACGGCGAATGATCGATGTCAATGTTATGTCTACCTTATACGGGACAGAATGCCACAAAGGAGTGCAGCGAATTTCGGTTTGGCAGCTTCGCCGGCTGCCATCACCTCTTCGTGGTTGGCTGGTGGCGCGTCGGGCAAAGCCAGATTCGTAATGAGTGAAAAACCAAGCACACGCATTCCACAATGGACAGCAACAACAATTTCTGGCGCCGTTGACATTCCCACCGCATCAGCGCCCCACATTCTGAGCATCCGCAGTTCGGCTGCACTCTCGAAGGTTGGACCACTCAACATACAATACACGCCCTCGCGCAGTGGAATACCGAGTTCAGATGCTACAGTACGGGCCAGCGGTACCAGATCGTTATCGAACACACCAACCATTGCCGGAAAACGTGGTCCCAGGCGTTCGTCGTTAGGGCCACGGAGCGGATGATGGCCAGCCATACCAGGCAAGAAAATCTGGTCATTGATCCGCATAATATCGCCAACCTGCCAGTCTGGACGTAAACCACCGGCAGCGTTGGTTACGATGAGCGTTTCACAACCCATCGCATGTAAGACTCGCACCGGGAAGGTTACCTCTTGCATACTGTAACCTTCGTAAAAATGAAAACGCCCCCGCATCACGGCTACCGGTTGACCAGCCAACAACCCAATCGCCAGTTCACCACGATGCCCGGCTACTTTCGGCTCGTGAAAACCGGGAATATCGCGGTAAGGAATGACAACAGCATCTTCGATCTCGTCGGCCAGTGCCCCTAACCCTGAGCCAAGGATTAGACCAACGCGAGGGATGTGGCGTAAGCGCGGGATAATTGCAGTACGCGCTTGCTCGATGTCGTTAAACATTCAGCACCTACTCTATTTTAAGACACGGCATCAACTGTCTGTGCTGATTTGAGCACAGACCACTAATCCAAAAGGCCTGCGTGCAGGAATGATTGTTTAAATTCTACTCAATAAATCACGTTTTTTAGCCTCAAACTCTTCAGGAGAAAGAATCCCGCGATCACGCAACCGGGCTAGCTCCTCTAGGGTACGCTGAATTTCCGTGACGCTACTTACCGGGCGACTGGGGATATACCCTTCTGCTTCCAGATAGCCATACCCACGTTCAAGATTATGTTTCGCCTCGAGCAACGCCCGTTTGAACTCGAGCGGTGCCTCGATCCGATCCATCACGTTGGCGCCTTCAGCACCTGAAGCGGTTAAAATCTCGATAGTACCGAAATTGAAGATCCGCCCTATGATGCTCTGGCGCAGCTCAATATCATTGATCTTCTCTAACGACGAGTCAATCACGCGCTTATTGAAGACACCACGTATTTGTAACACACGGCGATCTGTAATAACGATCTGTTCCGAATTCCAGCGCAGAAAATCGAGAAAACCGCTGATCAGCACGATGATGCTGATCACAAGACAGATCAGCAGAATCAGATCACTGATACTGATACCACCGATCATTGCCGTTGAATTGTTCCGGAATGCCAGATTCGAGGCAACCCCGGCCGCAACCAGAATTCCAATCAGCGTCAGTTCGGTCAAGATGTTCATAATCAACACAAAAATGTGCTGACGGGCGACGTACAAAATCTGCTCTCCCCGCCCGAGCAGGCTTTCCACATAACTCATGGCCCGCCCTCCTTTATTTCAGACAATGTGGTCGTCATACGTTTCCTACTGTGATGATAACAGATGATTGAGAAACTCTGCCGATTTGAGATCCCGTTCCAGGAGATGGCGTATACTGGCCCGTAAGAGGTCTGCTGCTTGCTGACGGGTTGCCGACGAAATGCGCAGCGTTTCACCAGCAGCCACCGGTTGGGCCTGAAGGTAGCGTAGTAATCGAAACGTCGCCTCGCTCAGGGGTAAAGCATGCGGATCAGCCGTCCGATGGTTTGGACAGAGCACGCCACCCAGACTTGGGCTATATCGATCAGCATCTGGCGTAAGCAGCTCGTTGCAAACAACACAATAGTGCAACTGAGGCCGATAGCCGAGCACTTGCAGAAGGTGAAGTTCAAAGCTGCGCAGGGTCAGTTCAGGAGTTGGACTACGATCAAGGGATTGGAACGTTTCGACCAGCAGCCGAAAGAGCGGTGGATTCTCTTCAGCCTCAGCCGTCAAACGGTCGTACAATTCGGCAACATAAAAGCCACAACCGAGACGGGTCAGATCACTTCGCAACACGGGAAAGGAACTCACAATCTGGCTCTGGGTCACAATATCAAGATGACGCCCGACAGCTAGCATCATCTGCACGTGTGTGAAGAGTTCAATGTGACCGGCCAGCCGACTCTTCATTTTGCGTGTACCTTTAGCAATAACCCATCGCTTCCCAGCAGGAGTAGCAATCAGGAGCAGACGATCGGCCTCAGCAAAATCGGTACGACGAAGAATAATGGCTTCGTTGCGATAGACTCGCTCGCGCATGAAACGTATCGCTATCGCGCCCCGTCGGACTGGACCGGCGATGCGCCTTGTGCAGGTATCGAGATCAAGTATGATGAGTTTGCTATCACACCTGAACACATTCCCGCAGAATAAATCGGTTGATTGCCTTCGTTTATCTGTTTATGATCAGTGCAATATTCTCGCCTCATTATAGCCGCTCAACGAAGGCCGATCAAGCATCTACTTTACCACGTTGTCGGCCTGGAGTACAATAGTGCGCTGGTGTAAAGCAGGGATTTTCAACGTTTTTCCCTGTCCGACAATGATGGGAGATAGGGGCGAATGAGAAACAGGTGCCTACTTGACCGTCACTCCTCTTTCCGCTCGTGGATGTTGGAAGAAGGACAGGGAAGAGAGGGGCGCTGGTTACCGTCGCTCCGTTCTTCTTGCGGATCGGTCGTTGGATGCACCCAAAATTAAAACGTTGAAAAACTTCAGGTGCATAGTGCTGACAAGCGATATAGGGATCAATGTACCTCAAACGACTGGAAATTCAGGGTTTTAAGACATTTGCAACCCGTACTGTATTCGAGTTTCAGCCGGGAATTACGGCAATCGTCGGGCCGAATGGGAGTGGGAAGTCGAATCTGGCTGACGCCGTGCGCTGGGTACTCGGTGAGCAGAGTATGGCAGCCCTGCGCTGCAAGCAGACCGGTGAACTTCTCTTTGCCGGTGGAGGGAAGCGGCCACCCGCCGGGCTAGCCGAAGTAGCACTGACGATTGACAATAGCGATCGCCTGTTGCCAATCGATTTCGATGAGGTCACTATCACGCGCCGGGTAACCCGCACCGGCGAAAATGAGTATTTTATCAACCGTGCCCGTGTACGGCTCCGTGATCTGCTGGCCACCGTTGAACCGCTCGGTGGTTCGTACACGATTATCAACCAGGGCTTGGTTGATGCAGCGCTGACGTTACGACCCACTGAACGACGCCGGTTGTTTGAAGATGCCGCCGAGATCGGCGGATTCGAGTTACGTAAAGCCGAGGCTCTGCGACGACTACGCGAGAGCGAGGCGAATTTACAGCGGGTATCTGACCTGCTGGCCGATCTTGAACCACGGCTGCGCACGCTGCGCCGCCAGGCCGGCCAGGCGTGTCAGTATCGCGAATGGCAAGCCGAACTACAGAAGCTGCTCACACGCTGGCACTACACCGGATGGCAGGCAGCCCAGGCTCAGGCACAGCAGGCCCAACATCAGGTGCAACAGGCAGAAGATACTCTCGCCCGTCTGCGTATTGTGCAGAGTGAAGCCACAGCCGCGCTTCACGTGCATCGGACTGCTTTACGTGAACGACGCGCAGTGCTAAGCGCATTACATCATCAAGCTGCTCAGCTTCATCAGCAAGCCGAGGCATTACAACGCGATCTGGCTATTGAAAACGAACGACTGGCTGCGCTGTCGCGGCGCAGTGAAGAGATTGAACGACAATTAACGACATTGGCCGACCGCCAACACACAACTGCCCAGGAATGTGAGCGAGTTGCTACACAGTTGACACAAGTTGAACAAGAATTGACGGCGCTTCGTCACCAGCTTGCGCAGGCAGAGCATAAACAACAAACTGATGAACAAGCATGGGCCATCCTCACTTCTCAGATCAAAGCTGCGCAGGAACGCGCATTACAGGCTGCGCGCACTGAAGCTACCGTGCTCAGTCAGATCGATCAGCTTTCAGCACAACAGCGCCGCTTGCAGACCGAGATCGAGCGCGTGAAAACGGCTTTGCACCAGGCTTCTGAAGCAACAGTTGCTGCCCAGGTTGCGTTTGAAGAAGCGCAAAAGACTCTGGCTGCCGCCGAGCAGGCGTATCAAAGCAGTCATGCAACAGTCCAACATACCCGCCAGGAGATTGATCGTTTGCGCCAGGCTCGCGCCGCAGTAGACGAAGAGCGGGCCGCTTGTCGCCATACCTTAGCCGAACGAGAAGCCCGTTTGGAAGCATTGAGTCGGTTGGCCCGTTCCCACACCGGAACATTTGCTGGGGTACGAGCAGCTCTCGAATGGGCTGAACGAAACCGGCGGCGTGGCTTTTTGTTAGTTCAGCAGATTATCCGTGTCCCCCCTGAGCTAGAGACAGCTATTGAGGTTGCACTCGGTGCCCGCTTGCAACACATCGTGGTTGAGGAATGGCGCGATGCCGAAGAGGCCATCGCTGAACTGCGCCGTACCGGTGCCGGGCGTGCAACATTTCTACCCCTTGATACGCTACGCCGTCCGCCTGATACTCGTCGGCCTCCTGCCTCGCCCCACGTTATCGGTGTTGCAGCCGAGCTCGTCACGTATGATCCCCATTATACGGTCGTCGTCGAACAGTTGCTCGGTCGTACCCTGGTAGTGGTCGATCTGGCTACGGCGCGCAATGAATTGCGTCATCTTCCACCAGGTTGGACCATTGTCACGCTAGCCGGAGAACAGGTCCAAAGCGGCGGAGCCGTGACCGGTGGTGCACCTACAAAAGAGAGTGGTGTGCTACGCCGTGAGCGCGAATTGCGCGAATTACCGGCATTGGTCGCGAATGCACAGGCTGCGTTGTCGGCAATTGATGAACGACGTTCAGTGCTGGAACACGAATTGCAAGCGGCCGTCGCTCGGTTACGCAGCGCCGAACAGGCTGAACGTGAAGTGCAACGCCGTCTTGATACGGCGCGCAACGGAGTCGAACAGGCCCAACATCGTGTGCGCCAACTCGAACAGGAACAGCAGTGGCTTGTAACGCAGCAAGAGCGGCTCTTCCAGGAAAGCCATACCACGGCCGAACAGATGGCAACCCTGCAACAACGACAGCACGATGTGCGCCACGAGCGGATTGCTGCCGAGACCGATCTGGCAGCACTGCGTGAACAGCAGGAACAACAATCGCACCATGACCGGACTGTAAAAGAGCGACTGGCCCACCTGCGGGCTGAGCTATCGGCTGCCGAAAGCCGACGGCAGATGCTCGCTGAACTACTCGCCGGTCATCAGCGTACCTTAACCGACCTCGATCATCAGCACCGTGAACTTAAATCTACGCTTGATGCACTGCACGTTCAACGTACCGAATGCGAAGCGGCCTACCACTCAATGCTGACGCGCCACAAGCAAATACTGGCCGATCTTCACGTAGTACGTGCTCAGATCGAGCCAACCGAAGCCGAAATTCAGGCAGCAGAGGTGGAACTGGCGCAACTGGAAGCTGCCGAAGCTCAGGCCACCACCGACCTGCTGGCCGCTGAGGCCGAATATAATCGCCTGGTTCGTGAAGCCCAACGCGCAACTGATCGGCTCGATACAATCTTCGAGCGGGCTGTAGCCGACGGTGTCGATCTGACCCAGCCACCACCTCCCGACGAGGGTCCGCCAGTAGATGAGTTACCGACAGCGATCGAGACGCTGCGCACTCGGATACTACGGCTCGGTGTCGTGAACCCGCTGGCGCTCGAGGAGTATGAAGAGGCGGCCAATCGTCATGCCTTCCTGACCACCCAGGCTGCCGATCTGCGCACCGCGATGACAACGCTCCATCAACTCATCAATGAACTTGACAACACGATGAACGAACGCTTCCAACACACGTTCAACGCCGTTGCCACCGAGTTTAGTGCTGTTTTCCAGGAATTATTTGGTGGTGGTAGCGCACGCCTTGAACTGGTTGAAACGACCGACGGCGAAGAGAACAATGGTCAACGATCGGTTGTGGGGGTTGAAATTGTTGCCCGGCCACCAGGAAAACGTCCGCAAAACATTGCCCTGCTTTCCGGCGGTGAACGAACACTGACCGCCGTGGCACTCCTCTTTGCTATTCTGAAAGTTAACCCTAGCCCATTCTGCATTCTCGACGAAACCGATGCAGCCCTCGATGAGAGCAACATCGGGCGCTTCCGCGAGATGTTGCGACGCCTCAGTGACCGCACTCAGTTCATCGTCATTACCCACAATCGTGGTACGATCGAAGTAGCGGATACCCTCTACGGCGTGAGTATGGGTGATGATAGCGCATCACGTGTCGTTTCGCTGCGTGTTGCCGGGTATGTGGGAGCAGGAATATGATTAGTGCTACTGAATTGAGCGGGCTTCTAAGCGGACGGATCGGTTCGCTTACCATTACGCCTACCGGTGACGTGCGAATTGATGATCCACCACCAGGTGCGATTCTACCCGGCAGTTTCAACCCCCTGCACGAAGGGCATCTTGGGATGCAACGCGCCGTCGTCGTCATGACCGGCCAGCCGGTACATTTTGAGTTAACGGTTCGTAACGCCGACAAAGGCGAGCTATCGTTACCAGAGATCACTCGCCGCGTCGCTCAATTTGCAGGGCGTCATACCGTCATTCTGGCCGCGGCACCACTCTTCGTACAGAAGGCACGCCTTTACCCTGGTCGTGCCTTCGTGCTCGGCTACGACACAGCCCTGCGCCTCGTCACATCAGCGTACTATGGGAGCGAATCCGCAATGCTGGCTGCGTTTGCAGCCATTGCTGCCGCCAACTGTCGCTTTTTTGTCGCCGGTCGTCAGATCGACGGGCGTTTTTACACTCTCGCCGATCTTACCCTACCGGTCGGCTATGAACAACTCTTCACCCCGATTCCCGAAGACCTCTTCCGCCGCGATATTTCATCTACGCAGTTACGGGAACGTGCTGCTTCCCAAGGCGGAACAGTGTCGTAGGGATGATTTCCAGCGCTCTTGCCAGTAGTGCTACCCCTTCCTTTTCTACATTTGGAATAAGGATGGACAGAGAGACAATGATCCAAACGGTGAGGAACCGGGTCAAACACGCATGGCATGTTCCGGTATCCTCCACCATCCTTAGTTCAGACCAGAAACTTGATCGAGTACAATGGCAGTAGCCAACTCGCTCGGTGGAGTAAAGTTATGACTCGTCCTTCTGTTCGTGAAATGCGCGAAGCGCTCGAAGATCAAATCCTCTCACCATACGCTGCCAGAAGTGTTGATGCTGTACGCGACACCCTCGAACCTCCATGCCCGATTCGCACGGCGTACCAACGCGACCGTGATCGTATCTTACATTCCAAGTCATTCCGACGGCTTAAACACAAGACACAAGTTTTCATCGCGCCACTTGGCGACCACTACCGTACCCGACTTACGCACACGTTGGAAGTGACACAGGTTGCCCGAACCGTTGCCCGTGCCTTACGCTTGAATGAAGACCTGACCGAAGCAATCGGGCTTGGTCACGACCTCGGTCACGCCCCGTTCGGTCATGCTGGAGAAGTAGCATTAAGCCGTATCTGTCCTGGTCACTTTCGCCACAACGAGCAATCACGCCGAATTGTCGAAGTGCTCGAACGAGATGGGGCCGGTCTCAATCTAACGTATGCCGTTCGCGAGGGGATTCATCTTCATTCAAAAGCACGTCGTGACATTACCGCTACGGCATGGGGGACGGCCAAAACCCTGGAAGGGCAGCTTATCAAGTTGTGCGACAGTATTGCCTACATCAACCACGACATTGACGACGCGATCCGCGCCGGTATTCTACGCAGGGAAGATTTACCGCCTGAGTGTACCGACGTGCTAGGCAACAGCTCAAGCGAACTACTGACAACCATGGTGAGCGATCTGATCTATCATAACTGGTGGGCTACTGGCGAGGGAACACCACCCGATCCACCTGTCCTGACAATGAGTCCGCCAATCCTGGCGGCTACCAACAAATTGCGTGACTTTCTCTATCAACACGTTTATTGGCGACCGGAGGCAACGGAGGAAAATGAGAAAGTTGCATTCGTCATCGAAACCTTGTATCGATACTTTCTCAGCCACCCGGAGGCAATTCCCATCGAACTACGGACAATTGTCGAGCGACGTGGGGAACCGATCGAGCAGGCCGTTGTTGATTACATTGCAGGGATGACAGATCGCTATGCGCTGGCAGTGTTCAAGCAAATTTTCGTGCCGCGTACTTGGGGAGCGATATCGTAGTCTCTGTCTGTACATGTCGCCCCGTGTTCGTTCGGTGCCTGCTGCGCCTCCCGCTGACGGGAACGGAAGGATGCCGGCGGAACCGAAAGATAGCGGCCTTCCCGCGACAAGGGAAGCAGGTCAGACGTATGATCAGGTTGCGGTACTTCCTTCGTCTCGCGATGGTGAGAGGGGCCGAGAGCCTGGTGACGCCGAAAGCTGACGACCGCACGCTACGTTGGGCGTAGCAACGAGAGGCGCTATGAGCGTGATCGACGATATTAAAGCCAATGTTGACATCGTTGATCTGATCAACTCGATGGGTGTTGGACTACGCCGCAGCGGACGTAGTTTTGTCGGCTTTTGTCCGTTCCATCCCAATACCCGTACACCGGCGTTTCACGTCTACCCCGACACGCAGAGTTTCTACTGCTTTGGCTGTCATGCATCAGGCACGGTGTTTGACTTTGTGATGCGGAAACAGGGGCTGGATTTCAAAGGCGCCTTGGAGTTGCTAGCCGAGCGGGCAGGGATTCGGCTCGAACCGAAAAACGATATCCAACGGCAAGAAGATGCCCGTCGGGCACGTCTGCTCGAGATCAACGGTGTTGCGACACGCTACTTTAACTACGTGCTTCTCAATCTCAGCCGTGGTGCTCCTGGCCGTGAGTACATCGCTAAACGAGGGATCAATCGCGACGCGATTGACGCTTTTCAGATCGGCTATAGCCTCGATGACTGGCATCATCTCTTTACCTATCTGCACGAGAAGAAAGGCTATAGCGTTGAGGACATTATTGCCGCAGGTTTGGCCATTCCCGGCGAACGCGGGCCGTATGATCGCTTTCGCAACCGTATCATCTTCCCGATCCGCAATATACGTGGTGAAGTGATTGGCTTTGGCGGACGAGCATTAGGTGATGCCCAGCCCAAATATCTCAATACCCCCGAAACACCACTTTTCAAAAAGAGCGAGGTACTTTATGGGTTAGACCTGGCGCGTGATGCCATTCGATCTGCTAACCGGGTCATTATCGTTGAAGGGTACGTCGATGTCATCACTGCCCATCAATACGGCTTTCGCAATGTAGTGGCACCGCTCGGTACAGCATTGAGCAAGGCACATATCAACCAGCTCAAACGGCTCACCGATCAGGTTTACCTTGCCCTGGATGCCGACGCTGCCGGGCAGAAAGCAACCCTCCGTGGGCTGGAAACCATCCGCACAACCACCGAAGAGGAAGGTGAAGGTCGGCTTGTCACCACTGCGCAGGGGATTGTCCGACTGGAAAATGATGTAACCATCCGTATCATTCGCTTACCTGCCGGGCGCGATCCCGATGAGGTCATCGCTGCCGATCCGCAGCTCTGGCAAACGTTAGTTGATAATGCCACGCCGGTGATGGATTTTTATCTGGAAGCGTACACTGCCGGTCTTGACCTGCATGATCCGGCCCAACAGCGCCTGGCGCTCGAGCGGATTATTCCCTTGCTGAGTGAACTTGACGGTGCTGCGCAGCGCGTGTACGTAGCTCGCGTTGAACAACTCACCGGTGTACGTAGTGAGTTGATCGTTGATCTGCTACGGGCCAGAATCCAACCGCCCCGGCGAAACGAGCGGCATCGCGGTATTCGATCTTCATCGCCGCCACCGGCACCACCGCCAACCGCACCGCCACCAATCGATGAACATCGACGTGATACTGAAGCCTATCTCCTGGCACTGGCTCTTCGTTACCCTTCTGTTGATATGGCGATTGAACGTCTCCTGGAAAGCTATGCCGAGCGCTGCCCTGCGATAGGCGACATCTTCGGTGCTGGCATAGAAGATCTGCTCGAAGAACCGATCCACCAGGCCATCTGGCAGGCCTATCTGGCAACGCCGCTTGAATTACGACCCACCGACCCCGACAGTTTGCAGGCTTGGATCACGACGCTAGGTGAGCCGCTGAGCAGTGAAGCTAGCAAACTCCTGACGATCCTCGCCCGCCGCCCCGACGACGTGCGGTATCGTCATGAGGCTGAGCAATGCGCACGCATGCTTCGCAAAGCCCAGGTGATGGCGCGGATACATCGTTACAGAGAGCGGCTGAACGATCTGACAGACGAAGAGGAACTACAGCGCGTAATTCAACACATCCGCGACCTTAGCACCTATGCTGAACAGATCACCCGACCACGCCAATCGAGCACCTTCCCCGATCTGCGTGACTTGCTCGGTCAATGACGTTTCATAGGCGGCGCGGACACAGCTCAGGCAGAGCATTCCCGTACTGTTTCAGACATACTCTGAGGCACGCATAGGGCTTTTTGGAGTTCTCTGCTTCGGGGTTCCATTCGATAAACCAAACGGTTCAAAAACGAGGCAACACCAACGAACATCCCACACCTGGGAGCACGGGCTGCTGGCCCGCACCCTGTGTTATAGCCGCGCCTGTATACCAACCTCCCGCAGGTCATCTCTACTACCGGGCCGCCATTGCGAGCGCAATCCCCTGTGCACGATACACTGGCCACTCAGCTTGCGGCGCAACACTGATCACAATCATGACACCAGAAAGGCGTGCTACACCGGCAACAGAAGTGCCATCAGCACGCTGACCACGAAACGTTACAAGTTGACTACCATCAGGAAGTTGATAAGGCGCTTCACTCTCGATAACTGTTACCCAATCGACAACCGTTTGTGCCCATCGATCAGCGCTGAGAAGGGCTGGATCAGGAACGCTTCGCCGACCGAGAAACAGCCCTCGATAGGTTGCTGCCAAATCGGTTGCCTGGGTTGTCGGCAATAATTCCCAATCGCCAGGAAACATAATTGCCCCGGCGATAGTCTGAGCAGTCACCAGACCCGCTGGCGCCCAGACCAGGCGACTGGCATAATCAACGCCCGTCACCAACCGTCGCTGTGGTTCACCCAAAGGTGACACCTGCCAGATTTCGCCCATTCCCATATCGGCATACAGGGGAGCGTTCGGATCGGCATTTGGGTTCCACGCTGACGGCACCATCACTGCTAATGCACTCCCATCAGGCGCCCAGGTCGCAGCCGTAACCCGCGGCAACCTGATCGTCAATTGACCACGCAGCCTCAGATTCCCATCTGGTAAGGCTTCACTGCGTTCTCCGAGCAGTTCAATCAGGTACAGCTTCCATACATCATAACCGGCAAAGCCTCGCGCATCGCTAAAGTTATACTCCACCAGCGCTAATTGTTTTCCATCAGGCGAAAAAGCTGGCGGACGATGCCAGCCAGCTCCGGCCAGCGTTGGTACACCACCACCTGCACTACTATCGGCAACCATCGTCAGGTTGATGTCCACGAGGGCCTGATAACCCATAAAACGTTGATACGCCACTTCTCGCGCATTGGGCGACCACACCGGCGCATAGACAACATGGCCTGTTTCAGGCGAACCATTAGCAGTGGCAAAATTCCATTCGTTCGCGCCAGCACGATTGATCAAACGAATAGCGTTACGTTCTCCAACGAAAGTCAAGAACGACGGCTGAGTCGTTGGAGGCGTTGCGAAAGCCAGACGACGGCCATCGGAGGCGAAACCAGGATCACATCCCGGCCCAAGTGCACGCTCAGTCGCTGTCGGCACATCAAAAATATAGACAGTCGCCACAGTACACCAGCGACTCCACCGTTCCCAATCAAACGGCAGTATCGGTTCCTGCGACGCAGCGGCATACGCCAGCGCCAGGCCATCTGGTGTCCAGCTCAAGCTATATGCAATACGACCATCGACCAACCTACGCACAGCACCGCTCGCCCGATCAACAATACTGATACCTTGATCGGTCGCAACGGCAATCTGCCGACCACTGACATCGACCGCCCAATCAATTACCTCAGACGTCAGGGTACGCTCTCGGCCGCTAACCGGATCAAGCGCCACTAACGTTCTATCGCGTAAAAACAGTATCTCAGCGGGATATGCTGGAGCAATGAGGTTGGGTTGTGCAACGAGTGTTGGTTCAGTTGTTGGCACTATTGTCGGTGAAGGTGTTGGTACCGCCGTTGGTACCACACGAGTTGCCATAGGTTCGGTAACTGTTGGCGAAGCGGAAGGTAAAGAGGGTGATGGTATTGGAGTAGGCGATATAGCCGTTGCGCATCCAGCCAATAATGACAGAAACAACACCCAAAGATGGCGCAGCATGAGACACTCCCTCTGCTCAAAATACCTGTCTCTATCATGACGAACGCGGCCTGAAACCGGTTCCCGCGCATCATCGGGCGAGAATGAAACGCGGCTACGTGCGCACACCGCCAATGAGTTGCGCACCAATCATAACCGCCATCGCACGGAGAGGCATGAGGTGAGAACCCAAGGAGTTTCACACCGTTCAAAGAAAGTGCTGCTTCATCCCGGCCTCCTTCCTTTCTGTGAGAGAGCGGAAGGAGGCAGATTGGGAAACCGCGATCACGCTCCTCCCCTTCTCTGTCATCACCATAGCAGGGAAAGAAAGAACGACGAAAAGCGCTGTAGCACACAGAAGCGGATCGCCATGGCGTAACCGCTATCGCCCGCCAATACACTGAACCTTACTGCTGGGCAAGCGTGGTCACATCAACCAAAATCTCGATCTTACCCGCAGCCTCAGCCGCCTTCCGCAACTCAGCAACCCACGGCAGAAACGTCGTACTAAACGCCTCTTGGCCGGCAGGCGTCTCCAGAAATGCCCGATCATCAAACGAGCGTACCTGTGGCCCTTCAATAACTTCAATGATATGCCAGCCAAAATCAGTCTGCACAAGGCGCAACTCACCTGGCGCCATACTAAAGACCGCCTCATCAAACGGCGCTACATAGACTCCACGTGGCGCCCAGCCCAGATCACCCCCTTGCGCCGCCGATCCTGGATCATCAGAACGTGCCCGCGCCAGAGCCGCAAAATCAGCTCCTCCCTGTAATTCGGCTAAAATAGCTTCTGCGGCTGCCTTCCGACTCTCAGCCTCGTTAGGCGCTGCGGCAACCAAAATATGGCGAGCGCGCACCTGTGTAGCCGTCGTGTGTTTCAGTAACATCTGCTCGATCAACTGATCACGACCCAAGAGACGGCGCAACTCTTGCACATCGGCAATCTTATTCTCTTGCAAGAAGGCTTGAAATTGGGCATCATCACCCCCCGCCTGCGCCAGCCGCAACTGCTCAACCTGGCCATCAATGACCGACTCATCAATCGTCGCGCCCTCGGCTAGAGCAGCCTGCACAACCAGTTCAACATCGATCATCTGATCGAGGATCGCCTTAACATCACTATTTGGTAGATAAAACCGATCAAAATCGCGTCGCAAAATAAAGGCATCTCCCACCCGTGCAATCGCATCCGCCGGCGCCGCCGATGGTCGGGTCGGCGTCGGTGACGCCGGAGGAACGTTCGTCGTTGGTGAACCGGCAACGGTTGGGCCTGATGGCGCACTACAGGCAGTTAGCATCAGACTCACGACTAATCCGATCCATACCGTATGCCGAAGCGACCAGTTCATACTCACAAAAAACTCCTTCTAAACCACAAAGCAGGTGCTCACAATTGACGCACCGTAATACGGGTATCGTACCACATGTTACCGAGCGTTAGACAGCCATTTTCCATTTTGCATACCACCAGGAAACGTATCACGTACCTTTACTGCATCCTGAATAGTTTGACAATTCAGATCCTGCAACAAGGTGGTTGTTTCGATGAAGAACAAGCCACAGGACGAATATCTGAAATACACGGTGAAACCAGTATAATCGCCAAGCTCCCTCGCAAGTTGAACAAAGAGAGGAACTCGCTTCTCCGTTTCACTTCTCCTTCCTAGTCTCGTATTTGATTTTCTTCATCATCGTTATTGGATAGAAAAAGAACGTTGAAATAAACGTACACAGATCTCCTGGTCAATCACCGAACAAGGTGGTATAATGCTCTATACGACGTAATAAGCACGTATCATGAGGCCTTCGCCGAAACAGTCACTTCTTGGACAAGTGACATAGCACAATCAGATTACGGCAGAGAAATTGTTTTAGAAGTGGAGAGGTGAGATATTACCTATCCGTAAGCATATTTCTCAGGCATGATATGGAGATACGAGATAGATTTGATCTACTTTGTTATGAATTACTAACACCCACAGCAGGAATTTCAAACTCAATAAGATATATCCAAGGGTATATCATTGATGAACACACAACTTCCAGACACCGTTAGCTTCAGTGGACACGAAACCTTTACCCTACGTAGTAACTGGCTCAAGAAGGCATTCGATCTGCTTAAAGAAACGCCTGACTTGTTCCGTTACCAGGATGCTTTTGTCAGGTTAGGTGTTGGTAAAAACATGGCTCAAGCCATTCGATTCTGGGCCACTGCAACTAGACTCTTTAGGAGAACAGAAAACGGAAACCTAGAGCCGACCAAGCTTGGTGAGGAACTCCTCGCGGATAACGGTTGGGATCCGTTTCTCGTGACCGCAACATCACACTGGCTGATACATTATCAGATCACCTCTCGTCCAAATCTGACATTTACGTGGTACTATACATTTAACATTCTTAAACGTGGTGAATTTACAATTCATTCATTATCAGAAAAAATTAGTGAATATCTAGTTCAGATAGATCGCAAAAAACCTTCAAAAACTACTTTAGAACGAGATATTGATTGTATGATTCGCTGTTATACTCGACCGTCAACTACGCAGTCTACGCTTGCCGAAGATGTGTTACATTGTCCATTAAATGATCTCTATCTCGTTCAAGCTCTCTCTGATCAGACAGGTACTCATTATTACTTGACGAGTGGTTCACAACCATCTTTACCTGATGCCCTAGTTGCATTCGCGGCATTAGAACAAGCCCGTTATCTCAAGCGTCATACACTTACCTTCAACGAGCTCGCTTACGGTGAGCGCTCACCAGGACGAATCTTCCGCCTTGATGAAGATAGCCTGCTTAGCCGATTATTCCAGTTTGAAGAATTGACGAACGGCCAGGCAACATATAGTGACAGTGGAGGCATTCGCCAGATTATGTGGCGAACTATCGACGATCCAGAGCTTGATTGGTCACTCCTTCGAATTGCATTCTCTCGTGAAACCACCTATGCTTGATCTGATTTCCATATCGTCACGATTTACCCGATCGGTTCACATTCATCATGATTTTCGAGATTTACGCCACCGTCTTGATGGTTATGTGGTAACTCCACTTGTTCAACAAACCACAATTCGTATTCTTCGCGGTCTACATTCCGAAAATCGCGAGCGTGCTTTTTCGATTATTGGCCCTTTCGGAGCAGGTAAATCGGCATTTGCCTTGTTTCTTGCTCACTTTTTGCAATGTAATGTCCAGTCGCGACACTTGTTACTCTCATCTTTGCATGCCGATAGGAATGCATTTCCGGTCGATGTTCCTTCCTTGTTAGCTGTTACTGTGCCAGGGAATAACACGTCGCTCCGGTATGCTGTTGTTCATGCGCTGATCGACGCTCTAAAACGTTCACGAATCAGAATACCCGAAACTATTCAGCGGGCTATAGATGAGAAAACACTTGATCCGGTACAAACCGCTGAGCTTTTCGAATATACTGCTCACTATCTTAAGGAGCACAGCCACTTTAAGGGAATTGTGTTGATCATTGACGAGTTGGGTCAGTACCTCGATTATGCCGCCTGTCATGATGATGAACGAGATCTCTTCGTACTACAAACACTGGCCGAAACTGCAGCGCGCAGTGGTGAAACACCGATCCTTGTCGTAACCATTCTCCACCAGGCATTTGAACACTACACTACCTACGCTGGTCCACGGCGGCGGATTGAGTGGGCTAAGGTACAAGGTCGATTCGTTGATCTGGCATTTCAAGAACCAACCAGCCAGATGGTACGCTTAATCGCCGCGGCATTGCGACCTGGGGGGAGTGCTGACCGACTTATGTCGCAACGACGGCAGTGGGCAGCACGGATTGCACCAATTACCGAGGAACTAGGTTTACGCCCGATTGAGATACACTACACCGAGTGGCAACAGATTATTGCCAACAGCTTTCCGCTGCACCCAATGACGTTGCTTGCGCTACCAGGCATTGTTCGTCAACTCGCGCAAAACGAACGCTCGTTGTTTGCATTTTTGAGTTCCGATGAACCATGGGGTCTCCGCGATGTTTTGGCTCAGGCACACGAGGATGATATTCCTATCTATCGACTGACACATCTGTTTTCGTATATCGAAACCAACCTGGGTGCCGGCTTGTTTACTCGTGGCCGGGGCCGACGTTGGGCAGAACTGGTTGAGGCACGTACCGCTCTATCAAGCCACGATCCGGTCTGCTTTGATACACTAACCATAATTGGGGTGCTCAGTGCCCTTGAACGTGCTGCTGGTATGCGCGCTTGTCAGGCGCATGTTGCCTTTGCTCTCACTGACGATCCAACAGATCCAGCAATTGCTCACGCACTGGACATCTTGCAGACACACAAACATATCGTCTATCGTCGGTATCGCGACAGCTTCGTGCTTTGGGAGGGGAGTGATCTCGACCTCGAGACACTTACTCAAACTGCACGACGTTTGCTTACGGAACGATACACGCTCTGCGAATTACTTCATCGTTATACTGATACTACACCACGCATCGCCCGCCGGCACAGTTATCGCACTGGCGCAACTCGGGTCTTCGCTATACGTTATATCGACGTCAGTCAACTCACTCCTTCTCTACCGCTAACGTCTGAACACGATGGCGAAATATTACACATTGTCCCGGCAAATGATGAAGAACGTTCACAGGCATACCGATGGGCAACAGACTCGGCACGGGCACATGAAACAGCACGAGTTATTGTGATCCCCAAACGGATCGACGAATTCTATGATTTGCTCCTTGAAGCCGCAGCATTACGAGTTCTCCTTGAAGAACAGCCGGAGTTAGAACATGACCGTGTTGCCCGACGTGAGGTCAATAGCCGGTTACTTGAAGCAGAACAGGACCTCCGGGCTGTCATCAGTAGAACTTTTGGCTTCCAAAATGATTGGTTTTACCGGGGGCAAGCTGTCATCATTACCAATGAACGACACATTGACAACCTGCTCTCTCAGGCTGCCGACATCACATACGCACTGAGTCCGCGGATCTGGAATGAACTGATCGTGCGCGATATCATTTCATCGGCAGCAGCCAAAGCACGACGAGATCTAATAGCCGCACTCCTGACGCGCTCAGAGCAAGAACTGCTTGGCCTTGCCGGTTATCCACCCGAACGGGCTATCTACGCTAGCATCTTTCAAGCGGGTGGTCTCCATCGTCAACGATCTGATGGAACCTGGGAGATCGGCCCGCCTCTTGACCCCGATCCACTCCATTTACGACCGGTCTGGCAGGCCCTGGAAGACAGATTACGGTCAACAGCAACGACACCACTGCAACTCACCGAATTATACGCCCATATACAACAACCACCGTATGGGGTAAAGGCGGGCTTACTACCGATTCTGTTTGTTGCTTTCTATGTCGCTCAGACTGGCGAATTGATGTTCTACGAGCATGGCAACTATGTACCGATGCCTGATATGGCGATGTTTGAGCGACTATTAGCCCGACCTCATTATTTCGCAGTGCGGCTTTGCCAGGCTAGAGGAATTCGCTTACAGGTCTATCGAAAACTTGCTGCGGCGTTCGCTCCACAGGCACTTCAACAACGCATTCAACCCGCACTCCTAGCAGTGTCTATCCGGATTTTGCGCATCTATCATCAGCTCCCGGTGTATAGTAAACAGACAAAGCAGATAAGTCATCTTGCCCAATCGATTCGTGCAGCACTTAGGGAGGCTCGTGCACCGGATGAATTACTCTTTGTTCTCTTGCCACAGGCATGTCAACTGCCGCCATTCAGTGATACCGATCAAGATGACGCAACAACTATCGACCTGTTTCTCTCGTATCTGCAGCAGGGGCTGAAAGAGCTTCAGCAAGCGTTCCCAATGTTGTTGCAAACAATCGTGCAACATACGATGCACGCTTTTCATCTCAGCGGCGATCCGGCACAAGCCCATTTCTCACTCTTGCATCGCTACCAACGGATTGCACATCTTATCAACGAACCGCAACTCCACGCGCTTGGCGCTCGTTTGGAAACTGCACCTCCAAACGGCGAGGCCTGGGCTATCAGTCTGGCAGCACTCGTCGTGAAACGACCACCGGATCAATGGCAAGATGATGATCTACTGGTGTTTCAGGCTGCGATCCGTGATCTTGCACAACGTTTTGCTGCTGTTGAAGAACTTGCACTCTATGCTACACAAACCTCGTCACACCATGATATGATACGAATTGGTCTTACGAATGGTAGAAAAGAGTTGAGTCGTATTATTCATCTCCAGCATCATCCGCAGATTCAAACAGTACGAGATGAGATACGAAAGATTCTATATGGTACGAATAACCTCAATAAAGAACAAAAGATTAGCGCACTTGTTGAGGTGTTGCAATCATTGTTACAGGATGAATAGGAGAATATAGTATATGCCATCTCAACAAGATATTATCGCGCAATGGGCAGCGCGTCCTGGACGACACATTGTCAATTTGAGTGGTGGAAAAGACAGTACTGCGCTTGCAATTTTTCTTCACGATAAGATTCCACAACTCGAATATGTATTCTGTGATACCCACAAAGAGCTACCAGAAACGTATGCGTATCTTGATCGTTTAGAATCATTTTTACAAAAAAAGATTACAAAACTTAATCCAGAACGAGGATTTGACCACTGGCTCGACATGTACGGTGGTATGTTGCCATCAGCGCAGGTACGCTGGTGCACCCGTAAGCTGAAGATTGAACCATTTGAGGCCTATATCGGCAATGATCTCGTTTGGAGCTACATTGGTATTCGGGCAGATGAAGGTCGTAATGGATATATTTCAACCAAACCCAATGTTCATCCCGTGTATCCATTCAAAGAACTCGGCATGACCATCACTGATATTGAAGCAATTCTGGAAAACAGTGGGTTAGGACTTCCGGAATACTACAAATGGCGTCAACGAAGTGGCTGTTTCTTCTGCTTTTTCCAACGCACTGGTGAGTGGATTGGCCTAAAGGAACATCACCCTGATCTCTTCGAGCAAGCAAAGGCGTATGAGTCAGAACGGGGTGGCGAGTATTTTTACTGGCGTCAGCGCGAAAGTTTAGCAGAATTAGAGAAACCCGAACGAGTTGCTCAGATAAAGCGTGAACACGCATTTCGTCTCGAACAAGAGCGACAGAGACGACCAAACCGTCCGCTGATAGAGCTTTTGGGGGCAGTGCTTGATGCCGAGGATGACGAAAGGGGATGCGATATTTGTCATCTGTGAGGTTGAACGATGCAGAGATACGTAAATCCATTTGTTGAGTATCTCAATCGCTACACAACCGCCTCACCCGATCATGAGGCGGCCTTCGATGAATTCATCGCTGGTGCACCATCGCCCGCTGCTGGCCCGCTCCAACTGACCACAAAGTTAGAACATTTTCTTCAACAACTATACCAACGCGATCAACCTCCGTCTGTGATTTTGACCGGAAACGCTGGTGATGGGAAAACATACCTCTGTCGTCGTATTGCTTCCATCTTGCAGCCGAATCAGCCTATTGATTGGGATAAACTGATAGATCAACCGGTTCGGCAGAATGGCCGAGCGCTTTTCATCATTAAGGATTTGTCGGAACTGAATGAAGAAAAGGGTAAAGAGATATTACGACGCCTGGCACGCACGTTACGTGAGCCTACGTGCCGGGATCGTTATTTGATTGCGGCTAATGAAGGACGGTTGCGAGCGTTGTTAGCTGAGGTGAGTGAACCTGAGCTCGAGACAGACATCCGTAAACAACTCGATCAAGAACATCCTAACAATTATCAACAACTTCTTGTTATCAATCTTACCCGTGTAGCAACCTCCACTTTCATTCTAAAAACCCTTGAATGGATGACCGATTCTCGACACTGGCGTGATTGCCATCATTGTCCGGTGCAGACCAAATGTCCTATTTTCTATAACGCTCAGCGCATAGCGAATAAGACTGTTGCTCAAAGAATACAAAAGCTTTATAACATTCTTGAAGAAACCGGTTCCCATATCACGTTCCGCGATATGTTGATTCATCTGGCATACACCATTAGCGGTGGAAAGCAGTGTGTGGATATCCAGGCTGGTGTTCAGGAACGTAAAGACCTCTCGTCGTTAGCATACTACGAAAATATCTTTGGTCGCGCTGACGACGAAGGTTTTAGGCGCAAATCCCATGTCATCCAACTGCTTGATCTGCTCGAAATAGGCAAACATTCCATTTTTGCGATAGATGAATTTATCGTTAGCGGGGGTGAGACAACAGAAGAGCAACATGAGCACCAGCAGATATTTAGCGAAACAGTGGATGTACACTTCAAATATTTTCGGCAAATTCAACGTAAGTACCTCGCTGATAACGAGCATGAACAAGAGATTATTCAGTGGCTACCACACTGCCGGAGAAAGATGTTCTTTGAGAGTAGTCTATTTCACTATGGACAGCTCCTGCCGTTTCGTTTCTTCGATCTCTACCAATCTTTACTGAGCCAGCCAAATAAGCGTCACGAGGAAACCCTCAGACTTTTTGTAAAGGGGTTAAACCGTTCATTCACACGATTGTACCTTAACGAAACCGAATATCTTTACGTAACGGCTCGATATCTACATAGTATCAATCAACCGCATCCATTAGTATTATTAAAGATACCAATTATTAATTTATCTTTTTCGATAATTTCTGGTTCGCATGATTACCTTGATTGCTCTGAGGTGCAACTATACCTCGAAATAGTCCCACCGGCTCAGGTTCGCAGAAACGTCGATTCGATACGCTGGTCATTTGGGTTACTACAGTTTGAGTACGTACTGCGGATCGCAATGGGTGGTCATCCCTTAGTTCTTTCAGCCCAATGTGAATTGGATATTCGTCGCTTAAAGGATCGGCTGATCAGTACGTTCGTTATCGAAACAGCGAATAATAGCACCTCAAGTATTGAATTTTTCGTTCCTAACCGTTATCGTTACGAATTACGTCGACTTGGTATTGATGAACAGGGCAAGATAACTACGGTATGATGCATATAGTTGGAGGAGTATATGCATGCTTATGGAAACTACGATATAAATGAACAGTATACTCCTGAGACCGTGATTTGGGGCCATCGTCTACGTGAGGGGCAGGAATGGATTGAGTATTTGCTTGAATTTTTAGCAGTACTGGCCGGATATAATTATAGCTTTGGAGTCTATACAGATGAATATATTGTCCCAAAACGACTTGGTCTGCGAAGATTTGTCTTCTACGATGAAAACGAAAAGAGCCCAGACCCACGGGATGAGGACGCAGTAAAGAAATTAAAAGAACGAATCGTTCATTATGTACAGGCTAACGGTTATCCAGTAGAGGACATCATTCAGCAAATACGCTCACTTATTCGCTCATTCGCGATTATTGAAAAGAACAGATCATGGTATGCAAAAAGTCTATTTCCTGTTCATGAAGAGTTTATTCTTTGGGAGGCACTACGAAAAGGATCGAAGAGGAACACATATCGCGATGATCTTACCAAACTTTCCTTGCATGAGCTTGATAAAGGAGTTGAATTTTTTGCCCGTAATTTCTTTGCTCGTGGTGGTGAGCTGTATTATCTGATGATTTCAGCCGGGACAGCAACCGAACCGTCACGGCGAGAAAGGATTGCCAATCGCTTCAAAACATTGCTTAGAGACAGCCACCGGACGCTTGGCAGAATTGCCTCGATCATTAATCAAGCATGGGTTGACCTGACAAAATCGGATGTAAAAGCAGAAGATATCGTGAAGGGCAAACCTGGCTGGTTGCCAGATCCAACCTGCCCCCTCTACACATACTTTGCCGAAGACCTCGATAATCTGCTAGATAACCAGCTCGATGAACTTGAGTGTCTCGAATTAGTCGCTCATCTTATCTGTTTTCATATCATCATTTATATTTATCACCGCGCTCATCCACAAAACTGCTCTGATTCTACGCTGCACCAATCAGGTCGTTGCCTTCAAGTCTGTCGGCCGGAAATCCTTATCGATCTCCCAGGTGATAATGACGGGCAAATTATTCGATCAATATCAGCCAACTTGCTTAAACGGCATGAACGCTGGCAGATCGATCAAGTACGCCATTTCGTTCAGAATAGGGTCACATTGTCAATTCACCAACAACCTAATGCACAACCAATCGATATTGTCGAACGATTGGCCGATGAATATTTCGGTAATATTCGTCAATCGACGCGAAGTGAATTTCAGAAATCGATTAGCAAATTAAGGCAGCGTGCTACTAAAATGAAGAATGAAGAGATTGTTGAGGAACTTATTAATTTGATGTACGACGCACTCGCTAGTAACTTTCATCGTCACTTTCTAGGCATCCACCGCCGACTGGGGCGAGCCATTGGTTTGATTGCTCCACAGCGTGGGCCACAACCTCGTTTCGTTCTAGGCGATACGCTTCTGAAAACTCTGACAATGGTTATCGTACCGCCAAGTGGATCACTCCCTTTCGGTACATTTCTTGAACGTCTGTACCGACGTTATGGCATCATTATCGGACCAGGTGAAGCAAAACAGACCGACTTAATACATCGTTTTGCAGTCAATGAAGGAGCTTTTGCGAGTAATCGTGATCGCTTCCTCAACCGTATGAAATACGCTGGCTTGCTAACCCAGTACTCAGATGCAACGGCTATGGTTCATCGACCATAACGAGATTGAGGGACCGTAATATGAAAGAAAGAGTTAGCCAGGCCATTGCCAACACAATTATCCGATGTATCAGCAATGTCCAACCCTCCCAACAACATCACCGCATATTTATTCGTATAGAAGATTTTGACACTGCGGTCTATCAGAATATTTTGAAGTATTTGCGCAATCGTCAAAAAATTAACGATCATCACATTTTAGTCCGTAGCATTAGACCAATTCCCGGCTTTGAGCAATATAGCCTTGAGCCTAATCGCTCGGCCACCTGGTACCGTAATCACTTGCAAGCAGGATATATGCTTATCCTTATTTTTAATCAGCGTACAAGCGATGCACAGAGTCTTAAAGACTTGTATACTATCAACCCAGTTACACTTGCAACAAAGGAATTAAGTGAATTGATCGACTCAGGCATTCAAAATTATCAATACAACAACGAAGAAAAAGAGTCTATCGTTCGTTTCATTCAAATTCAGCTACGAAAGGCCGGAATTGTACCATCCCTTGAGCACATCGTTTCATTTCTCATTGAACTAGACCGACTTCTCGTCGAGAGCTACCGGCTTCCCGAGGCAATTGCTTATGCGCTCCCGCAACTCCATCTGTTCCGTTGCAGCCAACTAGCGCAGCGACTGCAGACAGCAGGTAGTAGTAAGCTCTTACGCGAAGTGTATCTCGCTTCTCGGATAGGGATGGAAGTCATAGACGAATCAAAAGAAAAATCTTATTTATCCAATTTGGGAACAGCTCATTTCAGTGATCAGAGTGCTTTTGGAGGATTTTCACCTGAGGTTAAAATGAAACTTTTACAAGATTTTATAACCGGAAAGCTGATTGACGATCCTAAACGCCGGCAAGAAGTATTCCAGATCGATTGGGAAGAGGTACAGCAGATTATAAGACCACGTAAAAATAGGATCGACATCGAACAAATTGTTTGTGAGCTGGAAGAAGCTAAGACAGAACATCCTGATACGAATAAAGACATTGAAGAGTTAATCAGACAACTACAGTCTGGTTCAGAAGTTGATAGCCAGCTTGTCGAGGATGTTTTGAAAGCAATAGGTGAACTCCTTTCACCCGAAGTTCGCGCCGCACTGCGCAAACTGCTACGACCACGTCCGACCAGAAATGCAGATTTTCTCAATGGCTTGATGCATTTGCTAGTCGAATTGCAAGATATTTATCAATCAAATCTTACAAAAAACTGTCACATCTGCGTGAAGTTTGTCGAACCTGATCGACTTGATAACACGCTGATCGAGGCTATACAGGTATTTCGATATTTGTACGGCGGTATCGATCAGGTTATAACCAATGTTACATGGGATCTAAACGCATTGTGGCGGCTTGCGTCGCTTGAGAACACCGACGGTGAAGAAGATGATGAATCACAAAAAGTCAAGCGTGAGACAAGAGAAGAGCTTACATTTCAGGTCGTCATCCGCGATTCAGCTAATGATAAATCCATTGGATCGGCGAAATTGATCTGGGAATATCATTCTGATAGCATCCAATCGATTACGGTGAAGGCGTTGGAACATGAATGGAAACGCATTCAAGCCGGGTATGTACGAATTCCTATGTACAGAGTAGGACAGACTACAACAAAGCTGTTGCATATCGATCTTCTGCGTCCGATAACAACACTGGGGGCCTGGTATCAAAATACAACTGATATACGAAACGAGCTCAATACGCTAAAACTTCCCGACCAAACTACTCTCCCAATTTTTCAGGCTCTTAACAAGCTAGAACAAGATTGGAGAAATTTCATTGAGCAATCACAGAACGGATTATTTTCCTCTCAGATTGCTCATCTGAGCCAGTCTTACCAACACCTATTGCAGACAATGATTCGTCATGCTTCAAAGAGTAGGTATCGCTCTTTGTTCCATATTATCAACCAATCCTGGATGATACGGCAACCGAGCGCTTCTTCCTGGGCAATTATGCCACTCTTTCATCCGATCAAACTAGATTGGTTGTTGCAAAGAGCACAGCTATTTCACGAATTGATCCAACACATGTTTTACGACGATCCGCCATCGATTGCAGTAGATTACAAGATTGTCCAACGTGAAATAAGCAACGTATACAGTTCAAGCAATGTACCACCCGTCGTCATGTATGATCGAGCAAGAGGAAAGAACGATTGGCTACTAGCAAGCGCAGAAGCCTATGGATATGAGTTGTTCGTTAGTTTGCAACAGCACGACGAGGCTACTTCGTTTGATTATCTGGGAAATGCTGATGAGCAACAAGTAATTACTGATCAAGTTATAGATACGGTAACTAATGTTATTCAAGACTATATCGAGATCTATCCATTCGCTCAGGATGGGCTTCGGATATTGCTTCTCGAGTGTCGGAGTAGTGATTTACCGATCATGCTTCTGGAACGTGTAAAGGCCACGAACTCTCGTCAAGAAAATTCCTGGCGCCTTCATGTGGTAGTACATACCTCAAGGTACGGAGCGACTCTTTTCCACCAGATTGATAAATGGCTAGAAGACACGCTATCTGTTCAGGAGAGCCTTTCTTATATTCCTTCAATAACTATCGATGTGTTAGAGTGCCCGTTAGACGAAGTCTTTAAACATGTTAAATCAGTAGATATCGTATCCATTGTTGATCTCTTCTCACAGGACACAAAAAACTTAAGTTGTCGACTAACAGAAAATAATGAAGAATTATCGGATGCAAGTTGGTTTACAACACCCATCCGCCCGGATCCATTAGAGGAAGGACAGATATATCGACGTTTCCAACTAACCTCCAAGAGAAAAACCTCACTTATGCGACTATTTTTACTGAGTCAGTATGTTGGAATTGCTGAACCTGGTGATGACTTACCAAACGTTCAATCCGATATCCAGTTGTTCTATAACCAATCATTGGAAAAATGGCAAGACTTGCTTAAGCAGCTTCACCAAACTGCTCATTGGGTGGTGTGCTATGATCGAGTGGTTGATCGATTCTTACTACAAGCAACCTGTGATGACGCTCAGATCATCCGTTATGCCCTTGGTCTAGGGAAACAACGCCTATATCATCTGACCGTTTCTTCTTCAGGTCGCACCCAGCAGTTAGTTGTTCAGCGCCTGGCAAACCGTCTGCACGAAATGCTTCCTCAAGTCGATTACCAACGTTGTCAAAATATCGCGAAACGTCTGGCCCACGAAGCAAATCGTGTTTCAGGAGACATTGTCTTACGAGCTGCTGGGCCAGGTGCATTTCTCAATGAACTTATCGGGCTGGTAGCAACGATTACAAAGACTGAACATCTATTTCAGCAGCAACATCCTCATGCGCTCTTTCTCTGGCTTTCGCTCGATAATTTCAAACATTGGTTTCCAAGTGGCAAAACAAGGAAAACTCCAGACTTGCTGCTGATTGGATTAGCGAACGAAGATGATCGGTGTATTATCCATTTGCAGATCGTGGAGGCTAAGTGTATCCAAAGTAATGCGTTAACTCGTGAAAGGCGTGATGCACAATTACAGGTACGGAACGGGGTGAATCAGTTGATTCGCGCCTTTGCACCGGGTGCTCATCATCTTGATGCGCCTTATTGGTATGACCAGCTTTACCGGGCAATAGCGGGCAATCTACGTATCGGTGACGATCAACGATCAATCTGGGAACTTGTGCAGCGTTGTTTGCCGGTCGGCGATTTTCAACTTGTCACCAGTGGACATAGCTGGATATTTTGCTACGATGCTCAGGTGGGTGACACTAATGTTATTGAACAACCATTTAGTTCCGCTTCTGAAGCACCAGAAGTTCCGTTAACTGAACATCTTTGCGGACGAAATGAACTCTTCGCAGTCTTGGGTAGTCTAGTTAACCAGGCAATCATACCTGACCCATTCATTAATGAGTCTGTTGATCGAGGAGAACTATCAGTAAAAGGTGATGATGTAACCATCGAAGTCATACCTGTAGCTCCCAAAGCTGCAGGGGATCAGTATGAACCACCATCGATCCTACCCCTTGAGGTTGCTGATACACCCACTCCTCCACTAGCGGACAACGCTGCGAGGGATCAGTATGAATCACCATCAATCTCACCATTCGTAGTTGCCGATACACTTGCTAATCCGCTGAATGTAGATCGTGAATGGCTTAATCAGAAAGCATCGGAAGTAGAACAAGCATTACGCCGTCGTGGGGTGCAGTTGTATACTATCAACCCTGCTGATGCTGATATAGGTCCCAGTATTGTACGATTTAAGTTTCGACTTAAACCCAACCAGCAACTTAAACGATTGAAGGCAATGATTGAAGATCTAGCTCGTGACTTAAAATTGGAACGACCACCGTTTATTGACAATGTACCCGGAACGGATTTTGTCGGTATCGATATACCCCGAAGTAGTCGTGAAGTCATTGATCTTCAACCGTTACTCAGCTTGCTTCCTGAACCGAAGCCAGCAGAATTACCCATCATTATCGGTATATCACCAAACGGGAAGCTCGTAATTGAAGACCTTGCCGAGTTTCCCCATCTGTTGGTGGCGGGTACCACAAAGTCTGGCAAATCGGTGTTCTTACGCAATGTGCTGATCAGTTTGCTCTCGGTCTATCGCACTGGTCAAATTGAATTTCTGATTATTGATCCTAAACAAACCGATTTTGTTCAGTTTACTAAGCTTCCGTTCTTGCGTAAGGGCAAGGTGATCGTAGAACGGCGTGCGGCACGTGAAGCACTATTAGAGTTAGTACACGAAGAAATGCCCCGCCGGCAGCGCCATATTGCCCATCGTAGTATGAAGATTAAGAACTTCAACCAGCGTTATCCGGCAGAAGCCTTACCACCGATAGTTGCAATTATTGATGAATATGGACTGCTGACAAGCTTAATGAATAAGAAAGAACGGGAAATGTTTGAACAAGACCTGAGTGCTCTTGCCGCTGCCGCACGTTCTGTAGGCATCCATCTCATCATTGCTACCCAACATCCAAGTGCTGAAGTCATTACTCCGACGATTAAGGCGAATCTAGATGCTCGTATCGCCTTGCGGGTCGCTTCATCAATCTACTCACGGGTAGTTTTGGAGACTCAGGGAGCTGAGCACTTACTCGGCCACGGCGATATGCTCTTCCGGCGACCGGATGGGAGTATTATTCGATTACAGGCACCTTTCATTGATGAAGATAAGATTCCTGACTTGCTACGAATGATAAAGGCTCGCTTCTAAGGGGTTCGTGACACGGTGACACGGTGGTTTCAGATACGATCTCAACCGTATACCTGCCCTCAGCCGGTTGCAGGCACCGGTTCCTACCTGTCACTTGCATGTCATCGTCAGGCCATGAATGTTGCAACGCCCGTTGGCAACAACTAGATCCTCGGCTACAAGAATGACGGCTAGCCAGAACTGTTATGTGGCATCACTTCTCTCATTCGTCGCCTAAACTATACGTAGTCTCACCACCTCTGTACCCACCCTCCCCACATTGTCCTCCCCACGGCCGTGGTACAATAGCAACGCCGGGTGGACTGAAGTGTTTATAGATGCTCTTGGCGAGTGAGTTCGTGCCTGCTCACCTGGAGCAACAGTGATGTGAAGGAGCTTGCATGGCAGTGGTAGCATCCGTAGTTGACAATCGTCGGGAACAGATCGGTTGGTACTTCTACGATTGGGCGAATTCAGCATTTTCGACCACAGTTGTAACCGTCTTTTTGGGGCCATACCTGACCTCAATTGCCCGCAATGCGGCTGATGCGAATGGATTTGTCTACCCCTTTGGGATTCCGGTGGCAGCCGGATCGTTCTTCCCCTATGTTGTGTCGCTCTCGGTTTTGTTACAGGTCTTTTTTCTCCCTATTCTCGGCGCTATCGCCGATTATTCCAACGCCCGTAAGCAAATGCTGGCTATCTTTGCTTATACAGGTGCGTTTGCGACAATGGGCCTCTACTTTCTCGAGGGTACAAACTATTTGTTAGGTGGAATCTTATTTCTGATTGCCAATCTCACCTTCGGCGCCTCGATTGTCTTTTACAATGCCTTCTTGCCGGATATTGCCAGTGCCGAACGGCGTGACGCGGTTTCTTCACAAGGATGGGCCCTTGGGTATCTCGGTGGTGGATTGCTCCTGGCTGCCAATCTGGTCTTCTTCCTCAATGCCGAGTCGTTTGGCGTAGAGAGTGCGATGGCAGTACGCATCAGTCTGGTGTCGGCAGGGATGTGGTGGGCGATCTTTACCCTGATTCCGATGTGGACACTTCAGAATCGGGGTGCGGTTCGCCAGTTGCCGCCAGGCGAAAACTATTTGACAGTCGGTTTTCGTCAGTTGGCACATACCTTTCGCCAGATGCGCGGCTATCCACAGACGCTGCTATTTCTGGCCGCCTATCTGCTTTACAACGACGGTATTCAGGCTGTTATTGCCCTGGCGGCTCAATTCGGTGCCGAAGAACTCGGCATTGGGGAGTCTACTCGGATTGCGACCATTTTGATGGTGCAGTTTGTAGCCTTTGTTGGTGCGTTGATCTTCGGTGCCCTGGCGTCTCGCCTCGGCTCGAAGCGTGTGCTGTTGGGTAGTTTGGTGATCTGGACGCTGGTGGTCAGTTATGCTTACGTTATGCCAGCTAATAACGAAGCACAGTTCGTTGCCCTGGGTGCGGCAATCGCACTCGTATTGGGGGGAAGCCAGGCGATCAGCCGTTCGCTCTTCTCGTTGATGATACCCAAAGGCCAGGAGGCAGAATACTTTAGCCTATACGAGGTTGGCGAGCGTGGTACAAGCTGGCTGGCACCATTTTTGTTCGGGATAGCGTACCAACTTACTGGGAGCTATCGCATCGCGATTGTGTCGCTAATCATCTTCTTCATCAGTGGGTTTCTCCTGCTGTTGTTCGTCAATGTGCGAAAAGCAGCAGCCGAAGCCGGGAATGAAGCGCCAGCGCACGTATGAGGCATTGCCAGGGGCAACCCCTTGGGTTGCCCCTATGATTGTGGGCGACGACGGGTATTTTTACGACCTCGTTGCACCATGATCTGCCATGCTTTGTCCGGGTCTATCATTGTACGCAATTGTTGATCGCTGATCCGGTGGGCCTGTCGTTCGTTGAGTTCGGCAATCTCACAGAGATGCTCTTCATCTTCTGGTGAAATGTTCACCTGCTCGCGCCAATACCGCCAGGCGGCAAATCCGATCAGTCCGAGAAGAACGGTCGTGACTACCGCAATCAGGATTCCACCGATCTGTTCCATAGGGCACCTCTCAGCATGTCGGTCTTGCGGTTTGCCGAATCATGGCCAGAAGCTGATGACGGGTGAAGGGTTTACTCAACACCGGAAATGGTGGTGCGTTGCCGTTTGGCATGATATGTTGCATGTATCCTGACATTAAGAGCACCCGTATCTGCGGGAAAGACGCCTGAAGATGATGGGCTAGTGTGATCCCATCACCGTGTGGTAATACGACATCGGTTATCAACACATGGACTTCGTGTTGTTGCGCAATGGCTATTGCCTCCTGCGCATTAGTTGCTTCTATAACAGTATACCCATGTTCGCGGAGCAGACGAGCTGCCATCTGTCGTACTCCAGGTTCATCTTCAACCAGTAAGATCGTTTCACGATCAATGTTCTCACACGGGTTCTCACTGTCAATTACGTCAGTATTGACATCTATAGTATCGGCAGACACTACCGGTAGGGCAACGGTAAAGCAACTTCCAACACCTGGCTGACTATCAACGTTGAAAAAACCTCCGTGCTGGGTCACAATACCACTACAAATAGCTAATCCCAGCCCACTTCCCTTACCCATCGGTTTGGTCGTGAAGTATGGTTCAAAAATATGTTCGCGAATGGATTCATCGATGCCAGTGCCGGTATCACATACTGATAGTAAAACATATCGGCCAGCCTGAGCCTGACTGAGTGGCGGAATATCATCAGCAGAGATATACTGATTGGTCGTGCGAATCGTTAATTGACCGCCATCTGGCATTGCATCACGGGCATTCACTACCAGATTAATCAGTACCTGCTCAAACTGGTTCGGATCAATCTTTACCTTTTCTACTGCATCACTCAATTCGAGTTGTAAATCAATGTGTTCGCCTATCAGACGCTTCATCATGCTCATCGTGTTACGAATCTGGCGATTGATGTCGATCACTTGCGGTTGACCTGGCTGGCGGCGGGCAAACGTCAATAGTTGCCGTATCAGCTCACTGGCCCGAACTGTACTCTGTCGTATCGATTCAAGTTCGGGATAGATTGGGTGATCGGGGGTTATTTCTAACAAAGCTAACTCTACATTGCCGGTAATGACGGTCAGAAGATTATTGAAATCGTGAGCGATCCCACCGGCCAATTGACCGATAGCCTCCATCTTTTGTGCCTGAAGCAATTGGGCCTGCAATCTTGCCTGTTCACGCTCGGCCTGTTGACGTTCGGCAATTTCACGCTGAGCAGCAGCGTACAGTTTGGAATTGTCGAGGATCAGTGCAGCTAGTTGGCCCAGCAACATCGCAAGTCGAATCTCGTCCGGGGTGAAAGGTGAACTATGCTGATCACGAGCCATACCCAGTACACCGAGACACTCATCTTCCACAATGATTGGAATGGTCATTGCTGGTCCAAAATGAAACGATTCATAATCAGGTGAGTGGTCCGGCCATTCGGTGTAGTTGAGAACGATGGCCGGTTGACGGGTTTGGAACGCTTTCCATGATAAGACGGCGGTAGAAGATGATTCACGACGTGCGACCCGTGCCGGTAATGGTGGTGTACATGCACGGATAACAAGCGTCTGCTCATCCTCTACTAACAGAAGCTCAGCGTAGCTAACATTGAGCAATGTATACGCACTATCGGTAATTGCCTGTAAAAGGTCATCTATCTCACGACGTTGTAACCAGTCGAGGGTAAGTCGGTGAAGGGCAGCGAGACGATCTCGTTGGCGACGGACGCTCTCTTCTGCCCGCCGAATGTCGGTAATATCAACATCCATGCGGACAATGTCGCTGACCCATCCTCGAAAGAAGAGTGGGAACATCGCTGAATACATCCAACGCACATCACCGGTTTTGGTACGGATTTGCCAGGTTCGTGGGGGAAGAGCCTGACCGCTTTGCCAAATCTGTTCGATGTAATGTTCAAATTCGCTTATCTCCTGACCGGTCAGGATCAAATCTTGCAAACGTTGACCACAAGCTTCGGCTGCCGTGTAGCCGTAAAATTGCTCACATACCCGGTTCCATTCTAGTATCACACCGTGACGATCAACACGTTGGATGGCAACCAGTGGTGTCTGTTCGATAATATCGGTAAAACGACGCAGAGCCTCTTGCAGGCTTTGCTCGGCTTTCTTACGAGCCGTGGTCTCGCGAAACAGCAACACGTGACCACTCGACTTCCCTTGATACCCTTCGATAGGGTTGATTATCACGTCGAAGAACCGTTCAGGGTGGGGAGGATAATCGAGTTCGAGCCGTACTGGCTCGGCTGAACCAACTGCTTTTAGTAACGATGGCCATTTGAGGGCAGTTTCTAGACGATTGTTGATTGCCATTGAAGAGCCGAAGAGTTGTTGGGCAGCAGGATTCAGATCGACGATGCGCTGTTGTTCGTCGATAACGATCATCGCATCAGACATGACCTCGATGAGACGGTTGCGAGCAATGGGGGTTAGGTTCAAGAATTGATACCGGTATAGTCCAGACAAGATGAAAGGCGCTGAAAGTAGGAGCGAAATCGGTGTCAGATCAACGCCAAGATAAGTGACCTGACTGAGGTATGTCCAGTTTGATAAAAACGGGAAAAGGAACCCAATGCCCAGTAATAACATCTGGCGCCGAAAGAGCGGTGAAGCGTGCCAAAACGCGCCGGCGATCAGAGCCAGACCACTGGTCAGGCACAGGTATGAATAGCCGATATGAAACCAGTACCAGTATCCAGGAATCACCCTGAGTTGAGGTGGTATCTCGGCACTCAACAATACTTCATTGTAGAAGAGACGGTGCCAGGGATTGGTAAGTGCAACACCGAGGGTAATACCAGGTATGAGAAACAGCAACCAACGTGCCCCTGATCGGTTCCAGGGCTGAAAGTCGAGATAGCTAAAGGCAAATAACAGCCAGCTTGGCGGTAGAAAGACGATGCCAAATTGTTGGGCTATGCGCCAAAACAGTTTCTGTTCCAGTGTCGCTGATGCTAATTCCAACCCATCAGCACCTGCCCAAACAGTAATCGCAGCCAGCATCAGCAGAAATGCCATCCCTCCTGGTCTGGTACGACGTGGCCAGAGATACGCAAATACGCTCACTGCCGCTACGCAGACGATGCCGAGCAGAAAGATTGTTATATTGCGATCGAACACCATTCTTTTGCCTCCGGTGCATCGGACGAGATTGGCGCCAAGAATGTTACGCACCCTTGTGTTACCTACATTGTAGCCGGAAATAGCCTGCGTGGGTTAGTTAATTTGACAGAAAGATTGCTCTCGGTCATAATATTACCAATTCCTGGGTTTCTAATAAATAGAACTGCGATGAGGCGTCCATGGCTCCGATTTGGAGTTTACGAGAGTTTTTAGTCCGTAAGCGGCAGGCGCTGGCTGCGTTTCGTGATCGGTTACGGGATCAGCAAGTGACACCGGTCAGGTTGAGCGCCGCTGTTACAGTTGCAGCAGGCACAGGTTTACGTCCGGTGCGGATACGCGATCATACGGTGTTGAGCGATTCGGGGCCAGCCCTCGGTGGTTATGATCTTGGTCCAAATGCGCCTGAGCTATTGCTGGCAGCAATGGCCAGTTGCATTGCGCATTCTGCGCTAGCAATTGCCGCTGATCGTGAACTGGCAATCGATGATTTACAGGTTGAAGTCAGTGGTCAGATCGATTATCGCGGTGCGCTGGCCGTCAGCACTGATGTGCCGGTGGCACCCACTGATCTGCAATATACGATCCGGTATCGCGGTGATGTCAGTGATGCCGAGATGAAAGCCCTTCAATCCGATCTCGAACGCCTTTGTCCGGTCTTGCTGGCGGTGTTGCAACCACAATCACTCCACGGACAGGTAGAGCGGATTGAGGCTTGAAGCTCTGGGAGCGATGGTCAGAAGAGGCGATCGCATTCTCTACCCGATGCCCCTCTCGGTAAGTATTGGTTGCAAAAGGTGGATTGAAAACTCGCTTCTGCTGATACGTTGACGGTGTGATTTGCAGAAAGTATCTGAAAAGGAGAGGTTGTATGTGTCCACCGCGCTTCATCGAGTCGATCCAGTCGCCCGAAATCAGTCGGCGCAGTCTCCTCAAATTTGGCTTGGGTGCAGCGGTTGCAGCCGTGGCTGCACCGTTTACTGCTGAAGCGGCCACCAGTACGCGGGTGAGTTTTCAGAATGTTGCCGATCTGACCCATTTGTTAGGAACCCAATTTCCTCTCTTTCCTGGCGCAGCGCCATTCCAGATTACACCAGTGGTCTTCCACGACCGCGACGGCTATTACGGCAGTATCTTGAATTATTGGGAGCATTCGGGCACCCATATGGATGCGCCGGTGCACTTTGCGCCCAACGGCCTCTTCGTCGATCAAATTCCGGTGCGATCACTGGTCGTCCCGGCGGTCGTGATCAACATTACCGAACGCGCTGCACGTGATCCCGATACGGTGGTTACTCCAGATGATATTCGGGCCTGGGAGCGACGGTACGGTCGCATTCCCAATAATGCAGCAGTACTGATGGCCAGTGGTTGGGGCGCACGCGCTCATTCGGTAGAGCTGTTCCGCAATACCGATTCGAGTGGGGTGATGCATTTTCCCGGTTTTGGGAAGGACGCAATTGATTTTCTACTTACCGAGCGTAACATCAGTGGAATTGGAGTTGATACGCTAAGCCTTGACCATGGCCCGTCAACGACGTTTGCTGTTCACTATACGTTGTTGCCAACCAATCGTTGGGGATTAGAGAATCTGGCGAATCTGGAGTCTATTCCGCCCAGCGGGGCAACATTAGTGGTCGGTGCACCGAAGATTGCCGCTGGCTCCGGCGGGCCGAGCCGGGTGTTTGCGTTGTGGTGATGTGCAAAGAAGGGGCGAGTCTGGAACCTCGCCCCTATACAATGCCCTCTGCACGGAAGCGACGAATCTGTTCGGCAGAATAGCCAAATTCTGCCAGTACAGCCTCTGTGTCAGCGCCAAGCACAGGCGGCGCCGAGCGAATGGTCGCAGGGGTAGCGCTGAAGACAGGCGCCGGGCCAACCATCCGTATGCCATCAATCTGCTGTACCATTGCTCTAGCCTGGGCCTGGCGACTATGAAGCGCGGTAGGGATGTCGTTGACCGGCCCGCACGGCACGTCAGCAGCATGCAACTTTTCTACCCAAACCGCAACCGGTTCACGGGCAATGATCTCGGCAATAGCTGCGATTAAACGTTCACGATTGATGACCCGGGCCGGATTCGTGGCAAACCGTTCATCGGTCACCCACTCAGGACGGTCGAGCACCTGACAGAAACGGGCAAATTGTCGGTCATTCCCGACGGCAATCATGATGTAACCATCGGCAGCGGCGAAGGGCTGGTAAGGTACAATCGTAGCATGGGCATTACCGTACCGTCGTGGTGGTTGACCAGAAATCAGGTATGCCGAGGCGACATTTGCCAACCAACTGAGTTGGACGTCGAAGAGAGCGAGATCGATGTATTGGCCTTCGCCACTTAGCGTTCGATAATGAAGTGCGGCCAGAATACTGGTCGTAGCGTAGAGACCGGTTGTAATATCGGCGATAGCAACCCCAGTCTTCATCGGTGGACCGTCTGGATCACCGGTAATGCTCATCAATCCGCCTTCAGCCTGAATGACGGTGTCGTAGCCGGGTCGGTGCGCATCAGGACCGTACTGACCATAGCCGGTAATGCTACAGTAGATCAGTCTCGGATTGACGATTCGCAGATCGTCATAACTCAGTCCTAGCCGCGCCATTGTCCCCGGTAAGAAATTCTCGATCAGAACATCGGCCCGTTGGGCGAGAGTGCGGGCAATGGCCTGACCGTCTGGATGCTTGAGGTTGAGCGTCACACTCTGTTTGTTGCGGTTAACGGCAATGAAATACGCACTGCGTCCATCCTCGGTGAAGGGTGGTCCCCACTGGCGCGTTTCATCACCAAGACCAGGTTGTTCGATCTTGATCACACGCGCACCCAGATCGGCGAGAACCATGGTAGCGTAAGGGCCGGCGAGGACCCGACTAAAATCGAGAATGAGCAGATCGGATAAAGCACTAGTCATAAACACACCTTTTTCAGATACAAACAGGGCTAGAAAGTGCAATCCAAACAGCCACGAACAAGAGTATTTCTGAGCCGTATGATAGCCAACCGGTTAATTTTCGTACAGTGCATTGTACGGTGGGCTGAAACCATAATCCTCTACCGGCAGCTAACACTCTTTGTTATAACTACTCCTTATGCTGTCTCCTGCGTGTAACGTAGTATCCCGGCTTATGATACCATTCCCCGATGTCAGGGACGTTCAGACAAAGTGTTGAGGAGTCGACTATGCATGAACGGATCGGTTTTATTGGTCTGGGCATTATGGGGCGCGGAATGGCAGCCAATATTCTCCGTGCTGGCTTTCCGCTAACCGTCTGGAATCGGACACCGGGGCGAGCCGATGAGTTAGTAGCAGCCGGAGCACGGCTGGCGACTTCGCCAGCCGATCTTGCGGCACACAGTGATATTGTGATCAGTTGTGTGAGTGATACACCTGATGTTGAAGCGGTGCTATTCGGGCCGCACGGTGTTGTAGAGGGCGCACAGGCCGGAACGCTGGTTATTGACATGAGCACGATCAGCCCGCAAGGAGCACAGCAGTTTGCTGCTCGCCTTGCAGAGCGCGGCATTGGCTTTCTCGATGCGCCGGTAAGTGGGGGCAGTGAAGGAGCTGCGCACGGGACGTTGAGTATTATGGTTGGCGGTCCGGCTGATCTGGTCGAACGAGCGATGCCGGTTTTGCAGGCAATGGGCAAAACCATCACCCATGTCGGCGACCATGGCGCCGGACAGACGGTGAAGTTGGTTAATCAGATTCTGGTGGTTGGAACAATGCTCGCTATCAGCGAAGCGCTTGTCTTTGCGCAGGCGAGTGGCGTTGATCTCGAAAAGACACTGGCAGCGGTCAGTGGCGGTGCTGCGGGAAGCTGGATGCTCACAAATCGCGGTCCACAGGTCATTCGGCGCGATTGGCGGCCCGGTTTTACTATTGATCTTCAGCAGAAAGACTTGCGGTTGGTTTTAGCGGCGGCTGATGCGGTCGGGGCGCCGATGCTAACCACTTCTACCGCCTTTCATCTCTACCGTACCCTGCAAGCCGCCGGTTTGGGGAATGAGGGTAATCATGCGTTGATTAAGGCGCTTGAACGTCTGGCCGGTATTGAAGTTGGGCAGCACCGCGATTAAACACATCTGGCAGAACAGGGGTATCTTTTGTTGTACCCCTGTTCTGCTATTTAATTTTAATCCGCTCACCGCTGATCTGTTCCCACAACCAGACGACCAGGAACAATCCGCAGATGCCGAGCAGAGTAAGATTGGCGAACACTGCGGCGTTGATAATCAGGCCATTCTGACCAATAATGCGTACAAGATTCCCAATTGGGGCAAGGACGCCCAGCAGTGCTACGAGCGCGGCCAGTCGTTCAAAGAGACGTGGGTTACCGCTGCGTTCAATTGCGACTCCCAGGCCGAGGAGAACGATTCCAAACAGGGCAGGAATAGTAGCCGTTATTGCACCGGTAGAAAAGACACCGCCAACCCCAAGGACAATAAGCAGAATAGCAGTAGCGATAGTGGTATTTACCGACATGGAATAACCTCGTCAGTCATAATCTTCTGGCTTGTTACAAGATTATACGAAATAATAGGAATAATGGATGCCATTTTTTACAAAATATGAAACACCGTAACGGATCGTCGCCATTCCATATCGTACAACCGAACAACTGTAGGGGCAAGGCATTGCCTTGCTCCAGCAGCAAAACAATTACTTACGATCACCAGAAAGGGGCACGTTTGCGCCGTGCCCCTGCCGACATTCTGGCGTACAGCACCTCAAGCTTGATCAAGGAAATCCTTCAGCAGCTTCCCTAATCGTGGATGGCGCAATTTGCGCAATGCTTTGACCTCGATCTGACGCACTCGCTCGCGCGTCACACCAAATGCCTTTCCCACCTCTTCCAGCGTGCGCGGCTGACCATCGGTTAAGCCGTAGCGCAGCTCCAGCACACGTCGTTCGCGCTCGCTAAGCTGATCGAGGGCGGCAGCAATCTGCTGACGGAGCATACCACTTGCCGCTGCGTCATCTGCATCAAGCGCATGGGGATCGGGAATAAAATCGGCCAACGTGCTATCGGCCTCTTCCCCGACTGGGGTTGCCAGCGATACCGGGTCTTGCGCAGTACGTCGCAACTCACGCAGCTTCTCCTCGTTCATGCCGAGATGATTTGCCAGCTCGGTATCGGTTGGCTCGCGACCGAGCGTCTGGGTAAGTTGACGACGGGCTGTCTGAATGCGATTGAGTGTCTCGCCCAGATGAACCGGCAGTCGTACCAACCGCGATTGATCGGCCAGGGCGCGCGAAAGCGCTTGTTTGATCCACCAAGTCGCGTAGGTACTGAACTTATAGCCTTTCTTGTAATCAAACTTTTCGATTGCCCGCAGCAAACCCAGACTTCCTTCTTGAATCAGATCGAGTAGCGGCAAGCCACGGTCGCGATAACGCTTGGCAATACTGACCACCAGACGTAAATTTGCTGCCGCCATTTGCTGACGGGCCTCATCACCCTGCGCTTTCACCTGCCGTAAGCGTGCCGCTTCAGGGCTATCGGGCGGGAGGGTAGCTAATTTCCGTTCCGCCTCCTGACCCCGTTCAATCAATTGCGCCAGGCGCTTTTCTTGTTCAGCCGTGAGCAGCGGCACCTGTCCGATCTCACGCAGATAGAGCCGTACACTATCGCTCAGCAGCGCGTCTGACAACTCATCGTCGAGATCGATATCCATTGCAGACAGCGATGATGGCTCATCTTCCAGAACCACTTCATCGCCGTCTTGCACAGGGATACCGGCCTCGGCTAACATGGCGTAGATGCTATCGATCTGTTCGATCGATTCATCAGAGTTAGGGATCAGCCGCTGAATATCCTCGAATGTGACGAAGCCTCGTTGCCGTCCCTGCGCAATGAGCGCCTGCAAATCAGCCGGATTGATCGCAGGACCGGCGCGGTCGGTCTCGGGCTGGCTTTGCGTCATAGTACTTCCTCGTCTGAGACCTCATAAACACTGGCTATCGTGCGTCTTTTATTGTAGCACAAGCTGTTACCCGCGCAGGCCGAGAACAGAATGGGCAATGACCCCACGTAAGATTTCCGACGTTCCTTCACCAATGGTCAGCAGCCGTGTATCGCGGTAGAGGCGTTCAACCGGATACTCTTGGCTATAACCGTAGCCGCCAAATACTTGAATGGCATCGCGACAAATACGCTCTGACGCTTCAGAAGCGAAGAGCTTGGCAATAGCCGCCTCGCGGGTATAGGGGCGACCGGCGTCTTTCAAGCGCGCGGCGCCATAGACGAGAGCACGGGCGGCTGCCAGATCAACGGCCATATTTGCAATCATATTTGCCACCGATTGATGAGCGCCAATCGGTTTGCCGAAGGCCGTGCGCTCGCGAGCGTATGCCACTGCGGCCTCGTATGCAGCCTGGGCAAGACCAATGGCCATCGCTCCGATGCCAATTCGACCACCATCCAGAACTTGCAGGAATTGGATAAAACCACGACCACGCTCACCGAGCAGGTTTTCACGTGGGACGCGCACATTATCGAGCATCACGGCGGTACTGATTGAGCCGCGTAAACCCATTTTCGGTTCGTGTTTACCGAAGCTCAGTCCCGGTGTTCCGCGCGGAATGATAAATGACGAGATGCCCTTCTTGCCGAGTTCGGGGTCGGTGACAGCAGTAACGATGATATGACCGGCAATGGGGGCATTGGTGATCCACATTTTTTGGCCGTTGATTACCCATTCATCACCAACTAGGCGAGCAGTGGTGCGGGTAGCACCTGCATCAGAGCCGGCGTGTGGTTCGGTGAGACCAAAAGCAGCCAGATATTCGCCTCTGGCAGCCGGCACCAGGAAGCGACGCTTCTGTTCTTCGGTACCGAACATTGCAATCGGCGCGCTACCCAGGCCAATGTGGGCAGCGTATGCCAGGGCTGTGCTGCCACAGCAACGGGCCACCTCTTCAATCGCAATTGCGGTGCTCACACTATCAGCACCGGCACCACCATACTCTTCAGGGAAGGGCAAGCCCATCAGACCGAGCTGAGCCATTTTTGCAAAAGTCTCACTCGGAAACGCACTGTGTTCATCGACGTAGCGGGCCTTCGGTGCAATTTCCTTCTCGGCAAATTCACGAACGGTCTGTCGAATAAACTGCTGTTCGGGTGTCAATTCAAAATCCATACAGGGAATCCTCTCTAGTACTGCTGCTCAATGAGTATGGATTGCCGGATCAAATGCCATGACCGGCACGCCTTCCATCGTCTCGGTCATCAGATGGTCTACCACAGCTTTCAGGTCGTTTGTTTCGGCAAACACGCGCAACTGGCGGTCGGCGCTCGTTCCATGCTCGACAATCTTGAGCAGATATTCTACCTCATGTCGTGAGCCAAGCATATCAACAACATCGTCTACCAGTTCAACGATCTCATACACCAGCGCCTTCGCCTCCACTTCTTTCCGTTTACCGAAATCGATGAGTTTACCATCAAGCCCCCAGCGTTGGGCCCGCCACTTGTTCTCGTTGATCAAAGCACGGCGATAGACGCGGAAGGTCATATTTTCCTCGAACAGGGTGTAAAACTTCACGATGAGCGCCTGCATAGTGGCGGCCAACGCCAGACACTCTTCGACTTTGGTAGCAATATCGCAGACGCGAAACTCAAGTGTACCGAAGAAGGGGTGAGGACGCAAATCCCACCAGATCTTTTTGCCATTATCAATACAGCCGGTATTGATTAACAACTGTACGTAACGCTCGAATTCACTGGCCGAATGAAAGGTTGGCGGAATACCGGTACGCGGAAACGTACTGAAAATGACGCTACGGTACGACTTGAAACCGGTATTGCGTCCCATCCAGAACGGTGAAGAGGTACTGAGCGCCAATAAATGCGGACAGATATAGCGTGCGACATTCATTAGCTCAATCGCGACCTCGTTGTTGGGCATCCCAATGTGGCAATGCATGCCGAAGATGAGGAGTTGGAGCGCGGCCTCCTGCATTTCACCGACAACCATGCGGTACCGTTCATCGGGTGTGATCTCTTGCTGCATCCACGATGAGAAGGGATGGGTACCTGCGGCCACGATCCGTAGGTTGTGGCGAGCAGCCAGACCAGCAATTGTGCTGCGCAACCGGGTAATCTCGGCCCGCGCCTCGCTAATTGTGCGGCAAGGACGAGTACCTACTTCAACGATGCTCTGATGCATCTCTGGTTTGATTTGTTCGCGTAGAATGGTACGACCTGGCTCAAGGATTTGAGTGATGTAGCTGCGTAACTCACGAGTTTCAGGATCGACGATCTGGTACTCTTCTTCGATCCCGATTGTGAACGCAAAATCGGCATCGTTGGGATTATACACGCTCACCGCGCACTCCTCACTGATGATGAAAAACGTTTTTGTACCGGTATCCTGTATTATATCGCGTCTTGCGAAAATGTGGGGGAGTGTTGGGGGGATGTCTTTTGGTCTTACGAGAACCAATGCGCTGTAACCGGACGGAGGGATACAACGATGAATACCATTCAGGCGCTTAAAACGTCATTGACCTGCGCGGTCGCCCGGGTCTGGGTACGCGGACCTCTGGCCCGCATTGAACGTGAGGTGAACGAACACCGCTCTGCTGACGTGCATAATCGGCGAGCCAACCAGAGGTACCATAAACGTCATTGACCTACGCGGTCGCTCGGGTCTGGGTACGCGGACCTCTGGCCCGCATTGAACGTGAGGTGAACGAACACCGCTCTGCTGACGTGCATAATCGGCGAGCCAACCAGAGGTACCATAAACGTCATTGACCTGCGCGGTCGCCCGGGTCTGGGTACGCGGGCCTCTGGCCCGCATTGAAAGTGAGGTGAACGAACACCGCTTTGCTGACGTGCATCATCGGCGAGCCAACCAGAGGTACCATAAACGTTCATCTGAGCGGAAAGCAACGGGCCTCCACATGCGCTACGGACGGGTCGGAATCTATCTGTACCTTGATCCTCTCTTCTTCTACCCTCCGTCCCTATGTCGGATGAGGTGAAAACAGAGCACTTTGCAACGTGCTAACCATCACCCATACTGGGCAAAGAATCATTAGACATACGCTCACTTCTATACTCATACCGTCTAAACGACCAAAATCGGTAACTGACGGGCACGCAACAATGCTTCAGTTGTCGAACCAATAACCAGATCGCTTAACGGATCGCGGTGGCCATAGCCGCCCATTACCAACAGATCGGCGCGAGTCTGCGCGGCTGCGTGGATGATTGCCGAAGCCGGTTCACCGCGTTCGATGATATACCCGGCAGCAATCTGATACTGTTCGAGATAACGAAATGCGCGTAACCGTACCTGTTCGGCACTAGCGTTTCCTTCGAGCACGGTGACAACGTTGAGCGCCAGGTGCCAGCGTGCGGCGAGGTATGTCGCCAGATAGAGCGCCTCTTCAGCTTTACGACTACCATCGTAAGCCAACAGTAACCGCTCGACCTGCGTAACCGTTTGGGGTACCGCTAACACCGGACGTACTGAACAACGCAGAATTGTGCGCAAGCCAGAGGCCAAACGCGCCAGCGGTGATGAACCGGGTGGATGGTTTACCTGAACCGCGATCAGATCGACCAGACGTGCCCGCTCGCGAATTGCCCGCCCGATGGCGCCAACCTCGATGGCACACTCACCGCGCACACCAGCGGTAGCGCAGCGATCTATAAACGTCTGCACGACTGATCGAGCAGCAGCCGAATCACGCTGACGAGCACTACGCACAACGTGGAGACCGAGTAGTCGGATCGGCTCACGTTCAGCCCATTGCAATAACTGATCGAGAACCTACCATTGGTCAGGCTGACTACTCACCGGCACCAGCACCTCGCGAAACAACCAGAATGCCGGATCAAGCCGACGATGGCGACGCCAGACACCGGCCGGTGTCGCTGGTTCGAGGTTGTCGGGGATCATCCGCTCAAGGAGTTGTTCAGCCCGACCAGGTGCTTCTGCCAGATCATCAATAGCCTGGGTCAGACTGATTTCCCAGCTCAATCGTTTGCTTAGCTCGTCACGGTGATCACAGAGCCAGAGATAGAGATCGGTCGTCGTTCGTTGCGGAAAATCGCGTAACAGCCCCCGCTCCTGAATCAGATCGGCAATCGGACGATACACCTGATCGTACCAGATGCAGGCCGCTTCCACGAACGATGACGCAGTATCGGCTGTGGTCAGTCGTTGTTGAAGATGCTCGATCTGTTGACGCAGCTTCTCATATTGTCCGGCAACAGTTACTCGTAAATCACAACCGGGCCGCAGCGTGTCAAGCCGGGTGGCTTCGAGAAAACCAGCATATTCACCAGCGATGATCACCTCCTCTAGTGTCATTGACGGATCAATCGGCACTCGCGATTGCAGCGGGATGACATACGCCTGGATGTGATCCATCCCCATTTGACGTGCTACCGATACGCGATGATTGCCGTCGATCACAAAGTAAGCATCGCCGATCTGATACACCTCAATCGGAGGCCAGCCATGCCAGCTTTCAACCGCAGCCATCACTCGTGACCAACGCTGCCAGTCATCGTCGCGGCGAGGTAAGAAATTGCGGTTGAAGTCATGGTACCGGCCAACACTGCCTACGATTGCGTCGAGCGGAATTTCACGCAACTGACGTTCGCCAGCTACACTGGCACGGACTCGTTGGCGAACTTCCTCAAACGGCAGCAAATCATCTGACTGACCCCGTAGGCGCGCCAAGAGATGTTCAATATCAGCCCGCCAGCGCAGTCGTTGAAAGTCGTGCAGTGCTGCCACCATGCGGCTATTGGTTGATTCGTCCATAAGGGTTCTATCTGAACAACGGCGGTTGTTGCGACGAGTATCATGGTACCATTGAACACGCATTTCGTTCAACGGAACCTATGAATGGTACGCAAGCCCCCGGCCCGCCTCGGGCTTGCCCCCCTGGGTACACGGGCCTCCGGTCCGCCTTGCACCTGCCCCCCTGGGTACACGGGCCTCCGGTCCGCCTTGCACCTGCCCCTCTGGGTACGCAAGCCTCCGGCCCGCCTCATGCCTGCCCCCCCTGGGTACGCAAGCCTCCGGCCCGCCTCATGCCTGCCCCCCCTGGGTACGCGGGCCGCCGGGCCGCCTTGCACCTGCCCCCCTGGGTACGCGGGCCGCCGGCCTGCCTCGGGCCTGCCCCCCTGGATACGCAAGCCTTCGGCCCGCCTCGGGCCTGCCCCTCTGGGTACACGGGCCTCCGGCCCGCCTCGGGCCTGCCCCCCTGGGTACGTGGGCCGCCGGCCTGCCTCATGCCTGCCCCCCTGGGTACGCGGGCCTCCGGTCCGCCTTGCACCTGCCCCCCTGGGTACACGGGCCTCCGGTCCGCCTTGCACCTGCCCCCCTGGGTACGCAAGCCTCCGGCCCGCCTCGGGCCTGCCCCCCTGGGTACGCGGGCCGCTGGCCTGCCTCATGCCTGCCCCCCTGGGTACGCAAGCCCGGGCCGCTTCAGGTAGTATGGGAGACAACAGAACGCGCACCACAGACGGGTTAGGAACCTACCCATCCCTTGCCCGCCTCACTCTGCCTACTGCCGCTGCCGTCCAGGAATAGCCTTGAACAGCGCTGGAAACACAACGAGGGCAACCCGCTCTTTCAGCAAGTTGCCCTCGTAAGCGGCGTTCTCGCTCGCTCTACCAGCCATTGAATCGAGCTGCTGCCTGGACGGCTGGTGTTATCGCTTCAACTAGCCCTTGCACTGAACCGGAAGTTCCACTCAGCAAGACATTCGGGAACAATCCCAGGGCAATGATAACCAGCGCCAACCCACCCAGCGTCATCAGTTCACGACGTTGCAAATCTGGCAAATCAAAGTTCACCGTATTACGCACTTCACCCATGAAGGCTACGCGGAATACGCGCAGAGCATACACTGCTGCCAGGATTATGCCAATCACCGCACCCACCGCAAAAGGCCAACCGAGCAGTGGTGAGGTAAAGATACCCTGCAACATCGTAAACTCACCGACAAAGCCGCTTAAACCAGGCAGACCGGCCATTGCCAGAAGTGCAAGCAAGGTAAAACCGGCGTAGATGGGTGTCACCTGCCATAGACCGCCAAATGAACCAAGTTCACGACTCTCGCGGCGCTCCTCGATAACAGCGACGATGATCAGCAGTGCTGCGGTGACGATACCGTGCGATACCATCTGGAGCAGAGCACCATTCATCGCAATGGTATTCAAAGCCAGTATGCCCAACACGATAAAGTTCATATGACTAATCGAGGCATACGCAATCATGCGTTGCAAGTCGCGCTGGGTAAAGGCGATGAGCGCTCCGTACACAATGCCGATAACGGCCAGAACCGCAATCCCTGGCGCTGCCCAAGAGGCAATCTCTGGGAAAAGCGTTATATTAAAGCGGATAAAGCCATACACACCGAATTTCGCCATCAACCCGGCCAGCATAATTGCTACCGGTGTTGGCGCAACGCTATACGCATCAGGCAGCCAGGTGTGGAATGGCCAGAGTGCCAACTTAATGGCAAAGGCGAGGAAAAACGCACCGAACAGGAGCCGTGCGACCAGCGGATCGAGCGTAAAGAGGCCCGAACGCATATCGGCCACAATTTGGTTGAGGGCAAATGTACCGGTGTAGGTCGGATCGATGACGGCTACTGCATTACGATGCAAGAGGTGCAGACCGATAATAGCCAGCAGCATTAACAACGATCCGCCGAACGTATACAGGAACAGCTTCAATGCGGCCGCAGCTCGACCATGGCTACCCCACACTCCGACGAGGAAAACAATCGGGATTAATGCCAGTTCATAAAAGACGTAGAAGAGCAGCATATCCTGGGCGAGGAATACCCCCAGGAAAGTAGTTTCTGCCAACAGGAGCAACACGAGCAGCAAGCGCAGGCTACGTGTCTGACGTTGCCAGGTTGCGGCTACAGCAAATGGGGCCAGGAACGCAGTCAGACCGACCAGCCACAGATTAATACCATCAACACCTATCAAGTAATTGGCACCAAATGCAGGCAACCAGGCCACCGAGTCGACAAATTGCAACGGAGGGCCAACAACGACACCGGATGCAGGTCCATAAGGACCGGTATAAAACAGGACAATAACGGTTCCGGCAACGACAAGGGTTGCTAACGCTGCACTCATTGCTGTCCAGCGATGCAGCGTAGAACGTCCTCGCGGTTGCAACAAAATTACTAGGGCACCAAGCGCCGGTAGCCAGAGCAACAGTGACAGGATGGGTAGGCCAAGCAGGTTCATAAGCGCCAGACCTTCTTTCATTTGAATTAAACAATAACCACACGACAACACGACACCCATTTGGTGCCGCTGAACTAAAGCTTTCTTAGCTTAACCGTCGGTGACGACTTCGTCAGGAGTGAAGATTATGGTGTTAATAGAGTGATACCATGGTTTCCGGTAGATGTATGATTTATCGAAGCGATATGTTGTTCTACCTGTTTTAGCCGAGGTTACACCCGTATTGTCACCCTGTTTGTGATAAACCTCACGTTTGCACCACGCTTATTGTTATAGCCCGATTCTGTTTTTTTGTCAACCGCTGAAGGTTTGGCTTTTTGCAGGTATCATTCAATGTAGAAGGGTCAGTAAAAATGTAGAAGGTTCAGAATGGTTCAAAAAATTGTGATACATATCACAAGAGTGAGTGGAGCAACAATGTTGGGCATCCATGTCGTACAACCCGCGACAAGAACTCTCGGACGGTCCTGAATGACCAGAGACTCTTCCCTTTTCCCCCGTGACGTCGAGAGGAACTGGGGAGACGCGCCAACCGACCGGTTTACGTGGAACGTAGCACTCTTAGCAGGAAACCCCCTCACCTTCTCCTAACGCCCTTACTCTCCCACTAGAGAGCGAGAAAGAATCCGTTCCTTCTGCGTTTCTCTTTCTCGAACCAGGAGACCTGCACGAGCAGGTGAATTCATGAGTCAGGAATCGTTGGAAGCGGGTGCGTGATGTTGTTCGTACCATTCTAACATCAAAGATGACCCGAAACCTATACACTAAAAATCCTCCCTACCGTTATAATAGTTCTGACGACAAATGGGCATGTATGCTACAATGGTGTGGAATGCCTATGAAATCAACACAACCTTTAATTGACACACATCTCCATCTTGCTTCAGAGCAGTTTAATGAAGACCGCAGAGCGGTGATTGAACGGGCTATTGAAGCCGGTATCGCCGCTATGGTTGAGATCGGCTACGATTTAGCCTCGAGTCATGCAGCCGTAGCGCTGGCGAATGCGCATCCGGTCATTTTTGCAGTCGTTGGGATTCAGCCTAATCATCTGCATGATTTACCGTCAGACTGGATCGACCAGATTCGCAGGCTCGCTACCCATCCAAAAGTCGTGGCAATTGGCGAGATTGGTCTTGATTACTACTGGATGAAATCGCCACCCAGTGAACAAGAGAAGGCGTTTCGGGCGCAACTAGCCCTGGCCGCTGAGCTAGGGTTGCCGGTTGTGATTCACTCACGTGAGGCAATGCCCGAAACTATTGCGGTCTTACGCGATGCTGCACGTGGTCCGGGCGTGATGCACTCATTCTCAGGAGACTGGACCGCGGCTCAGGAGTGCCTGGAACTGGGTTTCTACCTTTCATTCTCAGGACCTCTCACGTTTCCAAAATCAGCAGCGCTTCATGAGGTCGTGCAACAAGCACCGCTAGAGCGTCTGTTGATTGAGACTGACAGTCCATACCTTAGCCCGCATCCGCATCGAGGGCAGCGGAATGAACCGAGTCGGCTGGTATATATTGCGCAGAAACTGGCCGATCTGCGCGGTCTGTCGTTAGCAGAATTGGCACCACAGCTCTGGCAGAATACGCTACGTGCGTTTCCGCGAATGGCTGAGACATTAGGGTAGGATGAACCAACCAGCTCCGCCAACTTTAATTAGTCTCACTCGTGTCTGGTGGATGTTGCCGGGCGTCGGCTTGATTGTACTCCTGACTGGTGCTGTCATCCGTAGTCTGGCTATATCTGGCTGGGCTGGTGGGTTATCGATTTTACCGTCGATAGGTGCATTTGCCCTAGTGGTTGGGTTGGTGCTGGTAAGCTGGCAACGCTTACCGAGCTGGAGTGCTCATATCGTAGCGCTGGTTTTCGCCTGGGTCTGGATCGTCCAGCAGGTCGGCCCACTGCTCGATGAACGACTCGTCAGTTGGCGTGACCGCGCCGTTGAACTGATTATTCGGATCAGCGGCTGGGTTCGCGTGCTCGCCAGTGGTGGTCGTGGTGAAGACATCGTTTTGTTTGTGGTTGCATTAGCCTTTCTCTGCTGGTGGCTGGTCTACGCAACCGTTTGGGCCGTGTTTCGCCGGCAGCGACCGTGGCTACTGATTGTTGCCAACGCCGCAGTATTTCTCGTTAATTACACATATGTGTTGCCCAAACCCGATACAGAGGCTCTCGTTTTGATCGCCAGCGCGTTACTATTGCTGGTGTATCACCATGTGATGCAGCGCCGGTTGGTTTGGGAAACCCGGCAGATGAGTTATCCTGACCTGTTACCTTTGCGTGCGATGTGGGCAGCGACGGTCGTTGGTGTGGTCTTGATTGCGTGTACTGCACTCTTACCTGCCGATATTCCCACTGATCGGGCAGCACAGACATGGGAGATGCTGCGGTCGCCGTTTCGCATTGCACGGGCCGCATGGGAAGATGCCTTCAGCACGATCAACGCTCCGCCCGGAGCCGGAAGCATTTCGTTTACGGCCAGAGTCGCACCTCTTGGTGGTTCACGGGCACCGGGTTTCGATCTCGTTATGACGGTGCGCTCGTCACGTCCTGAATATTGGCGAGCAGTTGCATTTGATCGGTACGATGGATCGGGTTGGTCGAACACGACCGGTGAGCTAGCTCGTTCAGCATTGGGTGTTGCTACTGCCGAACAGGCACGTACACCGCTTGCTGCCGGTGAGACCCTACCACTCACTGAGCGGCGGGCACGGCAGCTCATTACCCAGACGATCACGCTGGCACAAGAACGGAATGATGACCTGATAGTATTTGGAGGGGCGCCATTACAGTTGAGTCTGCCGACGCGAGTTGAACACCTTGTTGTTCGTGATGAAAACGGTAGAGTAGCGCCGGTTTATGACGATGTGTCACTCATTACTGCGTTGACACCATTGTGGGCCGAGACAACCTATACCGTGACCGTCCTGGCTTCAGTGGCCGATGTGCAGAGTCTGCGTCAGGCCGGTAGAGATTACCCAACATGGGTTCGCGAACGCTATCTGCAATTACCCGATACGCTGCCGGCACGGGTACGGGCAGAGGCTGCGCGAGTCATTGCGGCTGCCGATGCTGAAACACCATACGATCAGGCTGTCGCTATTCAAGATTATTTGCGTCGGCTGACCTACAGCGAGGACATTCCACCCCCGCCAGCGAATGTTGATCTGGTAGACTGGTTCCTCTTCGAGCAACGGTCCGGTTACTGCGACTATTTTGCCTCGGCAATGGTTGTTATGTTGCGTTCAATCGGTGTGCCGGCACGTTGGGTACGCGGTTACGCTAGCGGTGATTTTGATCCTGATCAGGGGGTGTATATTGTGCGCGAAAATGTCGCTCACAGCTGGCCAGAAGTGTACTTTCCTGGTATCGGCTGGGAGCGATTCGAGCCAACGGCAGCCAGTTATACGTCACTTCCGCAGCGTCCACTACAGCCAATCTTTGGCGCCGAAGACGAAGGGGTTGCGAGTAGTGTCGGGGGGGCTGGCCTCGATCCGGGTCGGTTTGAGGAGCTTGACGATAACTCGATTGCCAGTAGTGCAATCGGTGGAGCTGCTACTTCATCATCGCTGAACAACCCACCAGCCCGTTCTGGTGGAACACCGGTCGGTTGGCTCCTAGTGATGCTAGCGATCCCGCTGAGTATTAGTTTGATATTGTTTGGGTGGCAGTGGTGGCTCAGGCATGAATTGCGGGGTCTTCGTCTGGCAGCCGCAGCATACGCCGAAATGGCATGGCTGGCCCGACTGGCCGGACTAGAGCAGCAACTGTCGGAAACGCCACAAGAATATGCCCAACGTCTAGCGGGTATCTTGCCTGAACATGCCGCAACGATACGTGGTATCGCAACTGCTTACACCACCGAGCGCTATCGTCGCGGCGTAGCCGTTCGGGTACCAGCGGAAGCTGATCGTCGAATGCTCCAACAGGCATTATGGCGTTATGCAGTGCAACACGGCTTGCGGCGCATCTGGTTACCACTCCGCAGGCCAATGGCATAACGCTGGCGAGTCAGTGTTTTCCTAATTCACCCTGTTGCCAGCGGATATTCCCGCGTAGTAGCAAGTTCGATGAGCGAAGTTTGTAAGCGAGATCGGCCGCCATATTGCGCATGACCAGATAGCCAATGCGAGGGTTTCGTTCACACAATGTAGCGAAATCACGCTCGTTGATCACCAGTAAAACACACGGATCAACGCAAACAACCGTTGCCGAGCGGGTAGCACCACCGAGCAGTACCATCTCACCAAAACTCTGCCCTTTGTAGAGCAGATTAATCGTTGAAGGCGCGAACCTCCCCTCCGATGTACGGGTATTGATCATAATCCGTACACAGCCTTCGTGGATGATAAACAGCTCGTCGCCTTCATCTCCTTCACGGAAGACCGCTTGCTCAGCACCGATGCGGCGTACCTTACAGATTGTAGCAATCTGCAACAATTCCTCGTCGCTCAGACCGCTGAACAGTTCAACCCGTCGTAGATTTTCGACAACGCCCTTATTCATCTTTCCCCCACCAAATTGTGCCTCACTGGGAGCAGCGTTCTAATCATGCGACGGTGCGTTCAGTGAGCCGGTGCGTACTTTGCTACTCACTAGGGGAGTTACCGGTTCGTGCATTAACCAGTGATAGCAGACAGCCGCAAGTGGTGCAGCCAGCCAGTAATTAAAAAGTCGAAAAATAATAGCAGCCGGCACTGCGGCTGGACCTACTCCCATCTGGCTCAACACGGCTACCAAGGCAGCTTCAACCGTGCCACCACCGCCTGGGAGTACATTGAACGTTGATGTAACCAATGCCACACCAAAGGCAGACAAGACGACCGCGAAGCTGACATCGGTACCTAGGGCGTGCAAGACCAGCAGCATCGCTAGACTGTGACCACTAAGCGCAGTCAACTGGATCAGCACCAGCAAGAATACATCACGGCGACGATGGATCAAGAGGCTTCGACCACGCGACAGGTCACCGACAATCCGATCAATCCAGGTGCTGCTCCACCGACGGCCAAACAGACGTCCTATTCCCTGCTGTAGGCCGTAAAGCCATTGGTGCAATGTTTGCTCACTGCGGGTCAAAACAAAGATTGCGATACCAATGACGGAAAGACCAACGAATCCAGCAATATAACTGGCACCAGTTGCTTCAAGCCCACGCCATGCAAAGTAGCCCAGGCTAAACGAAAAGATTAGCAGCATTGCCATCACATAACTGAGGGTTTCGAGTGAAGCCAATAGTGCCGACTCACCGGCCCGAATACCACGCCGGTTAAAATTACTTATGAGAAACGCATAGCTTCCAACCCCACCGGCAGGCACCGACTGACTGATAATAATGGCCGTCAGGGCTGTTGCCCACAGACGGAGGAGATTCATGCGGTAACCGAGCGAACGGAGGACAACATTAAAGACCTGCGCACTCATCAGATAGCTAAGCGCAATCAGCACCAAAGCCGCAAATAGCCAACCGTGCTTTGCTTCATTGAGAAGACTGAACGCTTCAACGATCCAGTGGCGGTTGAGAATAGCCAGTATGATAATGCCAATACTGATGAGGGCGCTGGTAATCAGTTTCCATGGTTTAACGCCCATAGGTGTCCTTTCGTGCCGTAAAACTGTTGCTGTTGAGTTTGCAGAAGTAGGGTCGAGCGTGTGTTGGCGCCGACGCATGCGTTTAGCAGGCGGTCTATGCGTCGTCCTACGACGTCGGGCTTTACCAAACGATGGCGAATACGCCCTCTTTGCCGGTTGGTTCTTCCCAGTGAACCTCAACTCGCTCGACTTGCGCTTGACTGGGGCCGCTGTAGCACCAGCTAATAAGCTTTTGAACGGCTGGTCGTGGTCCTTCAAAGACTGCCTCCACGCGACCATCGCTCAGGTTGCGTACCCATCCTTTGACCTGCGCCTCACGCGCTCGATCGCGCGTATACGCTCGAAAGCTAACGCCCTGTACGCGACCGGAGATAAAGACATGAGCACGAACGAGATCCACGTTCCACCTATCTGTCGCCATAGCTCTACGTACAATTTACCTGACTATTGCTGAGTATAGCGCACGAACAGCAGCTCTGCAACTCGTATACAGTAAAAACTTTGTCAGAGATGTGTATCATAGTACAGTGCGATACTCCTATTATACAGGGGGGCGCAACAAGTGCATGACAGCTTCTTGTACCGACATGGCTATCCGTACTCCGCGTGCGGCTGCTGCCTGGTTGATGGCACTGACAATTCCATGGTCCCAGGTGTCGGCAGCGTCTCCGATCCGAGCACTCGTGTGGGCAACGGCAATAGCGGGCATATGCACTGTATCGAGCAAGTATAACCCGGTAATACCGGCATCATCTTTCCCTTTACCGGCATCGTTGAAGACCACGCCAGCCAGTGTGACGGTAAGGGCATAACGCGCCGAGCTGAGGCCACCGTGTGAACCACTCACTACACAAGCCCCTGTCTCCTCTGGAGTAAGGTATGAGATAGAGTCCATCAAGACGACTCTACCATAGACAAGCGAAATGACGGTTTTACGTTCCATACCCTAAACACGATAAAAGCCGGGTCTATCCCCGGCTTTCCAATCGTGTGGGGTGCCTGATGGGGCTCGAACCCACAACTTCCTGATCCACAGTCAGGCGCTCTGCCATTGAGCTACAGGCACCATGCGGCACTGAAGAATATATCACAACCACGCCATCTCGTCAAATGCGGAAAGAGGCAGTTCCTAACCGAATCTATACCCTCTCACTTCTCCATTTCACTACCAGACAAAAACAACGTTGCAAGACCCTCGCTTCTATTGCAGCACACTGAACACTACAACGCCATACTGCCACTGAGCGCGGAGCTGAAGACCGGCAGCAGCAAAGTACTGATTGAGTTCGGCTAGACTTGGAAATTGGAGACCGCCCGTTGCCAGGAGCTGTTGCAGTATCTGTCCGGGTCGCGTGGTTGCCCGCACCAGACTCATCATGACGCCTCGACCACCAGAACGGAGCAGGCGTCGCCATTCGGTCAGTGCAGCCGGTATATCGCCGATTTCGTTGAGCGTACCTCCCATGACCAGCACATCGACAGTAGCATCAGCAAAGGGTAAGGATTGAGCGCTGGCCCGCACAAAGCTTATCGATAACCCATCACGACGGGCCCGCCGTTGTGCTTCGTCGAGCATGGCCATGCTCAGATCAACCCCGACAACGAAGCCACTCGCATTGCTTTGACGACGTACCTGTTCTAAAGCACGTGCGTACAGGCCATTGCTGCAGCCAACATCAATCATCAGCCCACCCCGTTCGGCACCGGCCAGACCGGTGATGAGGTGGAGTTCACGGTTAAGCGGGAAGTACTCCCCGGTGAGCAAACTCAGTGACAGCGGTCGCCAGGTTCGTTCGTAAGCCCAGGCTGCTGGCGGTAAGTCATTCACTATCTGGGCTATACTTGCTGGTTGGTGTTTCCCAATCACATCGAGAATGCCGTTTATTATTGGATACACCACGTCACAGAACGAACAACGCAGATGACCGGTAATGATCGTACTATCGGTCATTTGATCAATTTGCGCTACCTCTAACGTCGCCGTAGGGTGGTAGGGACAGGTTATGAATGGGAGCAGTCTAGCCTCCATACCACCATGATACCACAACGACGTTACGGTATCACTGTACATACCGACGAGCGACCGCAATCAAACGTTCATACTCGATTGGTTTAGACAGGAACTCGGCACAACCCGACTGACGCGCACGTTCAATATCGTTTCGTGTCACGTGACCACTCACTGCAACTACCGGAATCCGGGCAAGTTCGGGATCACGTTTGATATATTCAGTCGCTGTCCAGCCATCGAGGCCAGGTATCGACAGGTCCATCAGGATCAGCGCTGGCCGATGCTGTTTGGCGAGTTTGATTGCGGTGTATGCATCGGCAGCGAGTTCGACCTTGAAACCGCTGAAGCTTAACATCTGACCGATAATATTGCGATTGTCCAGATTATCATCAACGACGAGAATGAAGCTCATGCCGGTTCTCCAACAAGAGGTAGTTTCGATGCCAACGATGAGGAGTTAACCGCAGAAACAGGCCTGGTTGGGATCCAGACGGTAAATGTTGATCCAACACCCACATCACTTTCCACTGCGATAGTGCCACCAAGAGCCTGCACAATCTGCTTGCTCAATGCCAGACCAAGACCAGTACCCTCATAGCGCCGGGTAACCGATGAGTCGATCTGGCTGAACGGTTGAAAAAGTTTGTCTTGTTTATCGCGTGGAATACCGATCCCGGTATCGATCACCGCGAACTGAATACCGGCCACATCGCCGTGCTGTACAGATGTTACTTCGAGTCGGATCGTTCCGTTTTCGGTAAACTTGGCAGCATTGCCGAGCAAATTGATTAAAACCTGACGTAAACGACGACCATCTGTCTCGATAGTGTCAATTTCGGCAGGACAATATGCCTGAACCTGGTTATGATGACGCTGCGCCAGCGGCAGTGTCATCGCAACCAGTTCATCAACCAGCGTTGGGATATGCACCTGACTGTACTCCAGTTCAAGCGCACCCTGTTCAATTTTGGCAAAATCGAGAACATCACTGATCAGTGTCAGTAAATGTCGCCCAGAAACCAGGATACGTTCCAGGTACTGCGCATGTGGTTCAGTTACCGATTTGCTGAGGTGCAATAGCTGGGCATAACCGAGGATCGCGTTAAGAGGTGTCCGCAGTTCGTGGCTCATCGTTGCCAGAAAAGCACTCTTGGCCTGACTGGCCGCTTCTGCTGCGGCACGAGCACGTTCTGCTTCGGCTTCAGCCTGCTTGCCGCGGACAATCTCTTCCATCAATTGAGACTGTCGGGCAAGACTTTCTTGCAAAGCGCGGTTGCGATCTTCTAGTTCACTACGCTGGTGACGAAGGCTTGCAAGCATCTGATCAAATGCCCGCGCCAGGTCGCCGATCTCGTCACGGATCTGCTCATTAATAGAACCTACGAAGTTACCGGCTGAAACCCGATTTGTTGCTTCCACCAGGCGTCGTAGACGACGGGCAATACGCGCCGAGAGAACCAACCCAATTGCAGCCGAAATAATAATCGCAACGACGGTATCGAACATAATAAATGTACGCGCTGTATCATAACTTGCAGCAACTACGTCGAGGGATGCGCGCGCCTGCCGCTGATTCTCTTGTACTAACCCGGCCATCGCCTGATCGAGCGCATCATACGCCGGATTCATCCGTGAATAAAATGGTTGAACGCTACCATCACTCACCAGACGAACGGCTGGAATGAAGCGCTCGTGATTCGCCTTGACCACCTCGCTCCAGGCCGCTTCAACCGCATCTAATTGCTCTTGTTCACGTGGAGAGCCGATCAATGAGCGATACGTCAGGAAATAACCGCTCATCTCAGATTCTATCGCTCGCATCTGGTCGAGAATACGGTTACGATCACCACTGTTAGTGTAGATGAGAAATTCCAGTTGGCGAGCGCGATAACGGTTAATGGCGGTTGTCATATCGCCCACCGTATCGAGCGACGGGATTGTATGGCGTTCAATAAAGACAGCCCGTTCGTTCATCGTAGCCATCTGATGAACGGCAAAATAGCCGAGGACCATCATCAAGATCAAGTCGATGGCTAGAGCGCCTAGCAATTTAGCTCGGATCGGAAAACGCATCGCTAGCGATCCTCTAAATGCAACAATTGCTCTATCGACAGGCCAACCTGCGATCCGCCGGTAAATACCGAACCAGTTATCCGCCGTTCAAACCGACGGAAGGCCAGTTGGTATACAGCATCAGGTAAAGGTGTGTACAACGCCCGCTGCGCAAACACGGCGCCGTTCTGTAGATACATCTGGACGAAGGCCTGCACGTGCGGTCGACTCGCTCTATCGGCACGCACATAAATAAACAGCGGCCGAGACAGTGGCTGATAACGACCATCTGTTATCGTTTCTAGTGTTGGTGCAACGCAGCCATTCCCATTGTCGATTGCCACAGCCCGTAGCTGCTGGGAATACTCAACATAGTAGGCATAGCCGAAGAATCCTAATCCTAACCGGTCGGCTGCAACATCCTGAGCCAGAAGATAATCGTCCTCGCTGGCCGTGTAATCGCTACGGCTCACACCTTCCGCACCAACAATTGCCGAGGTAAAATAATCATACGTTCCGGAGTCAACGCCAGCGCCGTACAGATGCAACGGTTCATCGGGCCAATCGGAGCGTATCTGATTCCAGCGCGTGATTGTACCCTGCGCTTCTGGCGCCCACATACGCTGAAGCTCGGCTACAGTCAAACACTGCGCCCAATCATTCTGAGGATTAACCACAACCGTCAATCCATCGAATGCTATTGGTAGCTCGATAAAGGCGATGCCCTGTGCGGCACATGCGTCCATCTCGCTCTGCTTGATCGGACGGGAAGCATTGGAAATATCGGTCTCGCCAGCACAAAAACGAGTAAAGCCGCCACCGGTGCCACTGACCCCTAAGCGTACGGCTACATCAGGGGCAAGCTGGCTAAAGGCTACAGCGACCTGCTCAGTAATTAGAAAGACAGTACTGGAGCCATCGATTTTAATTTCACCACGAAGCTGACCGAAATCAATCGCCGGGAGTGAAATTGCTGTTGACCGAGTCAACTGTGGTGTAGGCGTTGGTGTTGGCAAAGAGATGTTCGTCGGTTGTGCGGCGGGCATTGAACCACACGCAGCGAGTGATAAGACAATAAAACTGTAGATAAGCAAGCGCAGATACCGCATGTGTTGTCACAGATGTCTTGCAATTAATCGGCAAAGCGCAATTGCATAACCCTGACTATTGTAACACTTTGACTGATCGTCGTTGGTTAAGAAAATATTAAGCGTCCTTGAAGGCTTGAGGAACAGGCTTCACAAACGGTTATTGAGGGTTTGAACAAAGACCCTGATTGCTCATTAGGCTCATCCGGTGCGCGTCGTACCATTAGCTGGGAGTAGAATAGGAAGTAGGGTTGAGTGGGAGGGTAAGGATTTTCAGAGTTCTCAGCTTCGAGTCACTTTCGATGAATGAACGATGAAAAAGCGGAGTGACAGCAATGAACATCGTGCACCCGCTTCCGGTAACGCCCGGCCCGCGCAGTCGCTTGGGTGGGCGGGTCTCGGTCCCGCGTTGTGCATTGTGCGGCTAGCATCCATCGGTGGACGCAGCAGCACACCATTGCCCCTTCAGGTCACGGGTATGAACGGCGTGATGACGGGCGTTGGGCAGATACCTTCGGAACGGGGAGCTGGAAACTTCCTTACGCGCTGCGGATAGTTTGGGAAACGGTATCTTCTGACCACTCTTCTCTCTTTCCGCTCTCCACGCCTCTGCCGGGTAGGGTGAGAACTTTGCCAATCTCACTTCGAGACATGTAATATATTGACAAACTTCAATATATCTGCTACATTCACCGACAGGATCGCTTATCACGGGAGGACAAATGGTTGTACCAAACCAAGATCGGGATAGTGTGAAGCTCAGGGTAGGATGCTGCACGCCATTCACCGATGAACCACTGACCGAGAGTGAGGTAACCCACCTTGCCGAGACCTTATCCTTACTTGCTCATCCGATACGTCTGCGCATCCTTGCTATTCTGGCACGTCATGCCGGTCACGTCTGCGTTTGTGATCTCGAAGCAGCGCTCCCCGTAAAACAGCCGACCGTTTCTCATCACCTGCGTTTATTACGCGACGGTGGATTGATCGAGGGTGAACGGCGTGGACAGTGGATCTATTACGCAATTCACCGCGAGGCGCTAGCTCGTGTTCGGGCGATGATTCATACTTTCTTCGATCAGCTTGGCGAGGCGTGAGTCGAGTTGAGGAGGGTGTTTTTTTATTGTCAGTATATTGATATTCTTCAATATAATCCTGAAAGGAGCAGGTATGCCATACCCTATCGCAATCATCGGCGCCGGACCGGTCGGGTTAGCCGCTGCGGCCCATCTTGCCGAACGAAGCGAGCCATTTGTGGTGCTGGAAGCTGGTGCTGAGGCTGGTGCAGCCGTCTTACGCTGGGGCCATGTGCAGATGTTTACCCCGTGGCGCTATTGTGTTGATACAGCAGCTCATCGTTTATTGTCGGCTGCTGGCTGGCAGATGCCGCCATCCGATACATTTCCGACCGGCGCCGAACTCGTTACCCATTATCTTGCACCTTTGGCTGCCCTACCTGAGCTGGCCTCTTCCATACGTTATCGCCAGCGAGTTGTGGCGGTTGCACGCCGTGGTCATGACCGGCAACGTGGCCGTGATCGGCAGGCGGTACCGTTTCAATTGACCCTGGTTGATGATGCAGGTCAGGAGTCGCTCTTATTGGCACGTGCAGTTATCGACGCTTCTGGCACGTACCTTTCACCCAATCCGCTGGGAGCAGCCGGAGTTCCGGCCATTGGCGAACGCAGAGTAGCCGATCATATCTTCTACGGTATTCCTGACATTTTAGGCCGCCTCCGCTCACGCTACGCCAACCGTCGGGTGTTGGTTGCCGGCAGTGGTCATTCGGCGTTCAATGCCTTGCTCGATCTGGTAACTCTGCGTGCAACTGAACCGGCAACGCAGATCATCTGGCTAGTACGACGCGATGCCACCAATCTTGAGCGTATGTTTGGTGGTGGCGAAGCCGATGCTCTGGTCGCACGTGGTCGACTAGGAATGCAAATACGGTCACTCATTGCAGAGGGACGAGTGACAATGGTGACCGGCTGGCAAACCGATCAGGTGCGACAGACAGATGACGGCCTGGTAGTCAGTGACGGTGAGCGAAGCCTCCCTCCGGTTGACGAGATTATTGTCTGTACCGGTTTTCGGCCTGATCTGACAATCATGCGCGAATTGCGCCTGGCGCTGGATCCCGTTGTTGAGGCACCGGTGGCTCTGGCCCCGCTGATCGACCCCAATCTGCATAGTTGCGGTACAGTTCCACCACATGGTTTTACCGAATTGCACCATCCTGAACCAGATGTCTTCATTGTGGGAATGAAAAGTTACGGTCGAGCACCTACGTTTTTGCTCTTGACCGGCTATGAACAGGTACGTTCGGTAACGGCGGCATTGTGTGGCGATTGGGAAGCTGCTCGTCGGGTGGAGCTGAAACTACCGGAGACAGGGGTCTGTAGCGGACCAGGTGGTTATGATAATCAGTGTTGTACGTCTGCAATAACCACGTTTTCCGCGACAATTGAGTTACAATCGGTGCCACACTCATGTTGTTAAAGCAACTATGGTCTGGTCGCCTGTATTACGGCTGGGTGATGCTGTTGACCGTCTCGGTCACCGAAGTCATTTCGTGGGGCATTTTGTACTATGCCTACAGTGTGTTCATCTCACCGATGACCACCGATCTGGGAGTCGGTCAACTCACTATAACTACCGGTTATTCAGTGACACTGCTGACCAATGGGCTGGCAGCACCATTGATTGGTTGGTGGCTTGATCGCTACGGTAGCCGTGGACTAATGACGGCAGGTTCACTCGCAGGCTGCGGGTTGCTCATACTCTGGTCGCAGATCACCACACCGCTACAGCTCTACCTGGTAATGGCCGGGGTTGGTATTGCCAGCGCTGCCGTTCTGTACGAACCGGCGTTTGCAATTATTGCCACCTGGTTTCGTCGCGAGCGCGGTCGGGCACTGCAAGTATTAACCTTCTTCGGGGCCTGGGCCAGCTTTATCTTCATTCCGCTGGCCGGTTGGCTGGTCGATCTGATAGGCTGGCGCTTAGCGTTACTGGTACTGGCGGCAATCATGGCACTCACCATCCCGCCCCATGCACTGGTTCTGCGACGATGCCCAGCCGATCTAGGGTTGACACCTGATGGTGTGTTATCGGCAACAGACCTTACGATTTTTCCTGAACCCTCCGTGCGAGTGGGAGTGGCAATCAGGGACTTACGTTTTTGGTTACTGAGTATTGCGTTCGCAATGAGTGGGTTTGCGACAGTAACCATGACGATCCAGCTTATCCCCTACCTCCTGAGCCGCGGCGAAACCCTGGTATTTGCCGCTGCCATCGCCGGAGTGCATGGTTTTATGTCATTGCTCGGTCGCTTGTTCCTCGGCCCCTTCGGCGAACGATGGTCACGCCGATTGGTGACGATTGGTCTGTTTGGGATGCAGATCATCGGGCTGACAGTTTTGATGTTTTCTACACATCCTTTTGCCGCACTTATATACATCGCACTCTTCGGTGCAGGTGCTGGAACACAAACCATCATGCGAGCAGCACTCATTGCTGAAGAGTATGGATCGGTAAACTATGGAGTTATTAGTGGTATTCAGAATATCATTCTCATCGTTGCTCGGACTGTAGCACCGATCGTTACCGGACTGCTGGTAGAACGGATCGGGTACAACGGTATGGTATGCTCGCTGATTGGTCTGCTGGCGGTCGGAGTACTTGCCCTCTTCATGGTGGAAAAACGTAACGTTGCCCAGGTTTGACTCATCTTAATCAACGAAAGCATAAGCAGCACATGGAGCAACTTCATGAAACGACGAGTGGTGATCATTGGTGGCGGTGCAGCCGGCATGAGTGCGGCAGCCAAAGCACGACGAACTGATGCCGAGCTTGATATTGTCGTGTACGAGCGATCCGGTTTTGTGAGCTATGGTGCTTGTGGTTTTCCCTACGTTATCAAGGGTGAGATTGCCCGAATTGAAGATGTGATTGTACGCACACCTGAACAGTTTGCCCGACAGGGCATTCAAGCGCTCATTCATCACGAAGTGTTGGCAATTGATACTGAACGGCAAACGGTACGAGTACGTGATTTGACCGGTGGACGTGAGTTTGTTGACCATTGGGATGAGTTAGTGCTTACCACCGGTGGTCAACCGGTTCGTCCCCCTCTCCCTGGCGTCGATTTACCTGGTGTTTTTACATTGCGGAACGTTGAGGATGCACGGGCGATCCAGCACTGGCTGCATGAACAACAACCCCGAACTGGGGTCATTATTGGTGGTGGTTATATTGGTTTAGAGATGGCCGAAGCGCTGGCTGCACATGGCGTACAATTAACGCTGATCGAGCGGCTATCGCAAGTACTACCGAGTTTCGATAATGAACTGGCGGCTCAGGTTGAGGCCGAATTACGGCAGCACCAAGTCGATGTTCGTCTGGGTCAGACTGTTCAGGCAATAGTCGGTGATGAACGGGTACGTGAAGTACTTATCGATGGGCAATCAATTCCGGCTGAAATAGTCATCCTTGCCGTTGGTGTACGACCAGGAGTTGCGCTTGCCCGTTCGGCCGGTATCGCGCTTGGAACAACCGGTGCGGTAGCGGTCGATGATCATCAGCGTACGAATGTTCCTCAAGTATGGGCGGCAGGTGACGTGGCCGAAGCCTTACATCGGGTGACGGGGAAACCGGTCTGGGTGCCACTGGGGACAACGGCAAACAAACAGGGGCGAGTTGCAGGCGAGAATCTGGCCGGTGGTGACGCACGATTTGGCGGAATTGTTGGTACGGTAGCAGTAAAGGTTTTTGATCTGGAAGCAGCGATGAGTGGTCTGTCCCTGGCACGTGCGCAGGCCGAAGGTTTTGCGGCCAGAGCAATCAGTGCGACGGCAAATTCACGTGCGCACTACATGCCGGGACATCAGCCAATTACCGTCTCACTTGTGTTTGATGAAACGAGCCGACGCCTGCTGGGCGGGCAGATGGTTGGTCATGAAGGTGTGGCCAAGCGAATCGACACTATTGCGGCAGCATTACAGGCTGGTTGGACCATTGACGAATTGGCAGAGTTGGATGCGAGCTATGCTCCACCTTTCGCACCGGTCTGGGATCCAATTCTGGTAGCGGCTAACCTGGCACGCAAGTAGGAAGGTTGTCCATCATCTGTCGGCAAAATCACCGAATCGTTTTGCCCTCACAAACGGTTATATATATGGAACCGAACAACATTGTAGGGTGAGGGCAACATGATTTCACTCCGCATGCACGAACTACCCGCGTATGATCAACCACGAGAACGACTGGCCCGATTGGGAGCGGGAGCCTTGAGCGATGCCGAACTGCTAGCAATCTTGCTGCGTGTCGGTACCAACGGCACCAATGTCTTGCAACTGGCTTACCAGTTGCTTGCCGAATGCGGTGGCTGGGCGGGGTTACAACTCCTCGATTTCAACGATCTCTGTCAGCGCCATGGCATTGGTACGAGTAAGGCGGCCAGCATCAAGGCGGCACTCGAAATCGGACGGCGTCTGGCCCGTAGTGGGATTGATGAGCGGTTCCCGATCCGCTCACCTGCCGATGTGGCAACGCTCTTGATGGTCGAAATGAGTCATCTCGATCAAGAGCATCTCCGTACCGTCTTGCTCGACACGAAAAATCGCGTCCAGCAAATCAATACAGTGTATATTGGCAGTCTTAATTCGGCTACTATTCGAGTTGGAGAGGTTTTCAAAGAGGCAGTACGGCGCAACAGTGCGGGCATTATCGTGGTACATAATCATCCATCGGGCGAGGCGACTCCTTCGATAGACGACATCGAGGTTACCCGACAGTTGGTGGCAGCCGGTCGCCTGCTCGATATAGAGCTGCTCGATCACTTGATTATCGGTCGTGGGCAGTACGTCAGTCTCCGCGAGCGCGGACTGGGTTTTGAGTGAGCGGTAATGAACGGCGCCTCGGTGATGGCGCGAGCAAGTACCTCGCGCCATTCAGGCTTCCTTTACAACAAGACGATGGCCGCGATACAACAGGTTAACTCAACGCCGGATGGCGTCGATGTTGGAAGATAGTATCGACACTCACGCCACTATGGATACGCTGAATGACTTCAGCGATCAGCGTACTGACCGAGAGGATTGTCAGACCAGGCCAACGACGTTCAGGCAGGATCGGGAGTGTATCGGTCACGACAACTTCCCGCAGCGAACTGGCGCGGAGCCGTTCAATCGCATTCCCGGCGAAGACGGCATGCACACAGCAGGCATAAATCTCGCTGGCGCCTTCCTTTTCGAGGAGTTGCACCACTTCGAGAATAGAACTACCGGTGGCAATCTCATCGTCAACGATCAGGCAGCGTTTCCCGCGTACATCACCGATGAGATTGAGGATTTCGGGAACGGTGAGCGAACCATCTTTACGATCAAAGTGCTGTAATCGGCGTTTCTCGGCAATTGCCAACGGCGCATTGAGTGCTTCGGCGAAATTACGGGCACGTTTCGCAAAACCAACATCCGGTGAAACCACGATGAGATCGTTCCAGCCCTTATCGGCAAAATAGCGCACCAGCAGATTCATCGCGGTCAATTCATCCATTGGGATTGAGAAGAATCCCTGAATCTGACCGGCGTGCAGATCGATAGTCATCACCTGATGAGCACCAGCAACCTGGATCATATCGGCTAGCAACCGTGCCGTAATCGGTACTCGAGGCTGATCTTTCTTGTCTGTTCGCCCGTAAGCATAATAAGGGATCACGGCAGTGATCCGACCGGCAGAAGCGCGCTTACAAGCATCAAGCATAATCAACAATTCCATAATCCGATCACTGAGATCGGGCATGGAGAGCGATTGAATGACAAAGACATCCTTTTCACGCACACTCTCGTTGAGCTTGACAAAGATATTTTCGTTACTAAACTTGACAATCGTAATATCACCTAGTGGCACACCGAGACGTTCGCTGATCGCACGAGCGAGTGGCAGATTGCCATTCCCAGCAAAGATCCGCATCTCATCGAAGCGGCTTCCCATTCCTTCCTCCTTAGTATGAGGTATTGCTTAAACAACACGCGAATCAATTGCAAACATCGCCAGTACTTCGGCACGTGATAGGCGCCAGCCTACCGGCAAACCATCAGGAGCAGCGAGATCATCATACGCAATGTGCAGCGCGCTCAACCCTGGTTGTTGAAGGAATATGGCTAGCGCCCGCGCCGGTGAAAGGGTAAGCAGCCGTGGTGAACGCGCCAGACCGGTACGTTGGGCAAAGCTGACGGCAGCATCAGCACTGAGAAACGCGAGCAGTAGACGAGGGCGTAACCCTGGCCTTGGGGTGTCACCGGATGCAGCCATCGTCGCGTCTACCGGTCGGTTCGTGCGATAGACATACAGTATTCGAGCCGGTTGTTGACCATCAGCGATCAGCCGTTGGTGAAACTTTGCTAAGGCATAGGTAACCTGAGCAATTTCACCACCGGCCTGGCGTACCACAGCAGCAAGCATAGCCAGATCGCGTTGGTCTGAGGCCATATCCACTCCGTTTCTACGCATACCTTCCTTATGGTACCGGTGTAGGACGCGGTTGTACGGTCTGTGGCCGTGGTTCACCAAAATAGAGTGCCGACCCAAGTAGACCAAGTTGCACAACGTAGGGAGTGCCAGCAGCTTCAGGGTGTAGCTCAAAACGAGCACGCTCAAAATACTGTACCCGAAAAGCACGTCCATCAGGTTGTACTTCATCAAATTCGGCGCTAATCGGGTAGCCGAATGACATCAGACCACCATTCTCTTCCCAAAACTGGAGAAACAGTCCACCTACGCCGAAACCCGTTTCGGGAAAATAACGCAAGCCCGGACGCGACTCAAAGGGTTCAGGTCGTAGAAAGGTGCGTCCGGCCACATACTCAACCCCCACCAGACCGATCTGAAACTCGTAGGGCGTACCGGCCAGTTCGGGCCAGTGTTCGACCCTGGCGCGTTCAAACCACTGCACCTCACGTCCATTTAAGAACAACGCTGGGCTAATCGGCAACCCAAGCCGACGGAGACCGCCGAGTTGTTCGTAGGCAGCAGCAAACCTTGGCGCAACCTCTATTACGGTGGGAGCAACCCCAGCTCGATATTCAGCAGTGGCAACGTTTGTTGACGCTTGTAAAATCAAATCACGCGGTGCGAGGCGATTTGCTCTGGCAGTAGGACGACCAATACCACTAATTCCGATGATAATAAGCGCCAGGATGATTAACACCAGAACGCCTAACGCTACCACCATACCAACACGTAGCCGATTGTTACGAGCCGGTCGCTGGCGGAGAGGCTTCGTTGTAGCCGGATCTGGAATCGGCGCAGTTGTGGTTGGTTGCGCACCATTCGGATTGGCAGTATCCTGTGGTGAAACCTGGTTTGGAGGTGGAGCAACAGATTCGCTCATCGATCACTCCTGTATATGAGCGAGAATCTCATCAGCCACAGCCCGTAGTTCATCCATGCTGGCCGTTCCCGGACGCCACAACTTCACCGAACGGTCACCTTCCCAACGCGGAATAATATGGACGTGATAATGAAACACCACTTGCCCGGCAGCCGCACCGTTATTCTGTATCACGTTGAACCCATCGGGCTTCAGAGCATTGACGATAGCTCTGGCAACCCGTTGCGTCGTCAGGGCGACTGCTGATACTAGCTCAGGAGGCAAATCGAGGAGACCCGGCAATTCAGGTTTGGCAATCACCAATGCATGACCACGCGCTGCCGGATTGATGTCAAGAAACGAGAGGGTTAAATCATCTTCGTACAGCTTGAAGGCAGGAATTTCACCGCGCACGATTCGAGTAAAGACCGATGTCATAGCACCTCCGAAGCGTCACTAAGCGAAGCGAGGTCTTCTTGTTCTCTGAGTGTACCAGGATAACGGTTGAGCCATGCCAGCGCAACTACGCCCAGCAGGACCCCAAACCAGAGGGTACAAAAACGGATCACAATAGTGGCAGTCGTCGCCGCACTGGCACTTAGACCGACCAGTGCCAACAACAAACCAACACTGCTTACCTCCGATGCGCCTAACCCACCGGGAAGAAACGAAACTAGACCAAACAGAGTACTGGCAGCAAAAATAAAGGTGGCCTGCAACAACAACAACCACGATGGTATACTGCCAACCCCCATTAATACCCAAAAGAAGGCCAGACACTCAAAACCCCAGGAAATAACGCTTATCATCGTCGAGATCAACAGAATCCGCCAATGGAGTAACTGGGCCGTTGTGGTATAGATTGTCTCAAGCCGTGGCGCAAGTCGTTGACCCAACGGCAGGCGTGCGATCATTCTAATGATCGCGAGGGCCAGCGTTTGCCGCTGCACAATGATAATCCCAATGATCGTCAAAAGTACCAATATTACAAAAAGTGGTCGTGCTGGCGGGTAGAGTGTCAGCCCCAACCCCATGAGCAGCAGCATTGCAATACCATCGGTTAATCGTTCGGCCAATACAATCGGCGCCGACCGACTGATCGGCGTGCCGTTGCGCTGCCGCAACAGGAACGATTTCAGCACCTCACCCATTTTTCCCGGTGTCACCGACATCACCAAACCGGCAGTAAAAATGAGACCGCTGGTTGATCGATCAATATCGCGATCCAGCTTCAAATAGCGGAGGTAGTAATCCCATTTCAGCCAGCGCAACCAGTAATTGATAACGGTGCCGATCAAAATAAGGGGGAGCAGCACCCAATCAAACGTCAGCAGATCATTCCCGACAGCACGAAGATCGCTAAACAAACTGATCGCGATCACAACTGCCAGGCCGATGATGAGCGAGGTCAAAATCGATTTGCGCAATCCGGCACGCAAGGAGGTTGTAGCAGCTTTTTGTTCCATAGCGGCTCAATTATAGCACAGGAGGGAGATTGTTCTGGGTGAAAACAGGTGCAGAACCGGTGACTATCGAGTACAATACTGGAAGAAATTGGTTACCAGCGCGAGGCCATCTATGTCGATCCGTCTCACCCTATTCGGTCTGTTCTTCCTCTCCGTATTGGTAGCAACGACTCCGGTCACTCCGCTGCAAGCAGCCCATACAACCGACCTCATTGTCAAAGTCGCAAGCCCCCAGACGCTAGCGACGGTCACGAGGGCAATTCGTGCGCAACACAGCGAGCCTCTCGGAGGACAAACCTATCTCATTCGCTTACCTGCCGGTATGCCTTCTGAACTGGCCCTTACCCACATCCGATCACTCAACGGCGTGATCTACGCCGTACCGGACTATGAGCGTACCGTTAGCCGCATCTCTAACGATCCACTTCGTGACCAGCAGTGGGCATTGGGGACGATTGCCGCTTACGATGCGTGGGACATTACAACCGGTGGGCCAGTCGTGATCGCAGTTATTGATACGGGAGTTGACGCAAATCATCCTGAGCTGGCAGGTCGTGTCCTGGGTGGATTTAATGCCATTACCGGTAGTTCCAATTCCGGCGACGATAATGGTCATGGCACTGCGGTAGCTGGCATCATCGCTGCCAGCGGCGATAATGGTGAAGGCATTGCTGGGCTATGCTGGGGATGTGTCATCTTACCAATCAAGGCCTGTTTGAGTAATGGTCGTTGTCGCGACTCCAGCGTCATTAGTGCCATTCGCTGGGCAACCGATAACGGTGCACGGATTATCAATCTCAGTCTGGGCGGATCATCACCTTCGCCGGCGCTCCAGGAAGCGGTACGCTATGCCAATGAACGAGGTGTACTGATTGTTGCAGCGAGTGGTAACGAACGAGCTGAAGGAAACACCCCAAACTATCCGGCAGCCTACGCAGAGGCCCTGGCAGTCGGGGCAACCGGGTATAGCGATGAAGTGACTGGCTTTTCTAATACCGGCGACTTTATTGATCTAGTTGCACCAGGCATTGATATTGCCACTACGATACCGGGCAATGGCTATGCGCTGGCAACCGGTACATCATTTGCCAGCCCGTTCGTGAGCGGTGCCGCAGCACTGATTATGACGTTACGACCCGATCTGAGCAACAGCGATGTACGCTGTGTGCTGGCGATTAGCGCCGATGATCGCGGAGCACCTGGTCGTGATAGCGAATACGGGTACGGACGCCTGAACGTTTTGACAGCGCTCCAAACGGCGACAACCTATGGCGGTTGTCCACTTGGAACACCTGTTGGCGGGAGTGCGGTTAGCTTCGACCCTTTTGCGCGTGTTGATGCACCAACTGATGGCCGTATCTATTTCCCTGAAACCGGACATACACTAGGTGGCGGCTTTCGGGTATACTGGGAACAGAACGGTGGCTTACCGATCTTTGGATTTCCGATCAGCGAAGAGTTTACTGAGATCAGTAGCGATGGTCGGCCAGTGACCGTCCAATACTTCGAGCGTCACCGGTTTGAATGGCGACCAGAAAATGCCCCGCCGTACAATGTTCTTCTTTCCCGGATCGGTGATGATATTCTGCGTCGGCAAGGGCGCGACTGGATGACCTTTGAACAGAGTGGGCCAATTTCTGGTTGCCGCTACTTTGCCGAGACGAATCAGTCGGTGTGTGAACCATTTTTGAGTTACTGGCAGCGCAATGGTTTGGAGTTTGATGGACGTCCCGGTAAGAGTTATGCTGAAAGTCTGGCACTGTTCGGACTTCCGCTCTCAACGCCACGAGTGGAAGAAACCCAACCGGGAACGATTGTGATTGTACAATGGTTTGAACGGGCACGCTTCGAGTTGCATCCTGACGGGAAAGTATTATTGGGCTTGTTAGGAAATGAGTTATTAGGGCGATAAATCTCGCCGACCGTTCTCGCGCGAGTGCTTGTGCTATACGTCAAGAGTAGGGTAGCGCCGTTCCCCCACAGGTGTAACCCGACGCTGGCCGAATGGTGAGAGGCTTATAATGCTTATCGGTGCTCAAACGAGGCGTGGATCTTGGCATGTGACACTTTTAGATGGACACCAATTGGAATGACGCACGTCACTCGCGAGTCGTGACCGGAGACACTAGACAGCCGCAGCAAGAAAACCGCATACTACAGCATAAAGGAGCATAAAGGTCCTGAGAAAGTCTCATCACGCTCTGATAAAAATATGAGAAACAAGACAGATACCACTATACCCGATCACCAGCCGGAACATTTTTTACCCGCTGAGGAACGCATCAATGTGATCACCCATGGTTTAGGCGCACTTATCAGCGCACTGGCCGGTGCCATCTTGCTTGGCATGGTCTGGCAGCGTGGTGATGGTTGGCAGATTGCCGGTGCCACGACCTTTTGTGTGACGCTTACCCTCCTCTACCTGGCCTCAACCCTCTACCACGCCAGTCGTAGCCCTCGCCAACGGGCCATACTCGAGATCTTCGATCACAGTGCCATCTTTCTGCTGATCGCCGGCACGTACACTCCGTTTACCCTGATCAGCCTGCGCGGTACGCTGGGCTGGATGTTGTTTGGTCTGGTCTGGGGGCTAGCTCTTGCCGGTGTGGTGATGAAACTGTTCCTCACCGGTCGGTTTCGTTTACTTTCGACGTTAGTCTACATTGGATTGGGATGGCTGGTGGTTGTTGCTGCCGATCAAGTTTTACAAGCTCTTAGCCCACTGACGATTGGGTTGTTAGTTGCCGGTGGTGTGGCCTACACTGCAGGAACCCCCTTCTACATGTTGTCGCAACGGCGTTACATGCACGCTATCTGGCACGGCTTCGTGCTCCTCGGCAGCCTGTTTCATTTTATCGCGGTAGCGTTGGTTGTCTTTTAAGAGCATATCCGGACTCCCTCACCTTCCCCCCTAGCCCCCCTTCCTCTCCCGCGCTGCGGGCGAGGAAGGGGAGATGATTGGTTCCCCTCACCTTCCCCCCTAGTCCCTTTCTCGCCCACGCAGGGCGAGGAAGGGGGGAGGTTGGCTCCCCCTCACCTTCCCCCCCTAGCCCCCCTTCCTCTCCCGCGCTGCGGGCGAGGAGGGGGGGTTGGCACCCCCTCACCTTCCCCCCTAGTCCCTTTCTCGCCCACGCAGGGCGAGGAAGGGGGGATGGTTGGTTCCCCTCACCTTCCCCCCTAGTCCCTTTCTCGCCCACGTAGGGCGAGGAAGGGGGGATGGTTGGTTCCCCTCACCTTCCCCCCTAGCCCCCCTTTCTCGCCCACGCAGGGCGAGGAAGGGGGGAGGTTGGCTCCCCCTCACCTTGCGATGCACGAGATTCATGAGGAGGGGCGAGGCACCGCCTCTCCCCTACAGGGGGATACACGACGATGGTCACGTAGCGCCGATCCAACCTATCCTGTTGCAGCAGGTAGGGGCACAGCGGCGCTGCGCCCGTCCATCTATCGATGGGTTGCCTCCATGACACCGTGGTTATTCGGATAGGCACGACAAGCAATAGGGTTGGGTCGTGAACCCAACCCTGATCGTGTTGATGCAGCGAGGATCGTTCTGCCCCTGCGCACGGGCCATCGGAGCATTTTCAGATACGCTCTTACCTGCCCCTTGCACCACCTTAGAAAATTGCCAGATACCGATCAATCTCCCACTGCGATACGTAAGCCCGGTAGCTCTCCCATTCTTGCTGCTTGGCATCGAGGAAGCGTTCGGCAACCGATGGCCCAATCGCTTCGAGGATTACCTCATCTTCGCAGAGTGCATCGAGAGCCGAACCGAGCGAGGTAGGGAGCATCGCCAGACCACGAGCACGTGGATCGACATGGAACAAATCTTCTTCTGCCGCATCGCGCAGTGGTAATTTGCGTCGTATCCCGTCTAGTCCGGCTGCAAGCATTGCCGTGTAGGCCAGATAGGGATTACAGGCCGGATCGGGGCAACGCAGCTCAATGCGGGTTGACTGGTGCCTACCCGCTGTAATACGCGGTACGCGCACCAGAGCAGAACGATTAGTACGACCCCACGAGATATGTACTGGCGCTTCAAAACCAGGAATCAGTCGTTTGTATGAATTGACCAGCGGCGCCAGCAACACGCACATCCCACGTGCGTGCGCCAGCAAACCGGCGATAAAGTGTCGGGCCAGTGGCGAAAGACCATAAGGGTCTTCTGGATCGGCAAAGAGGTTCTTGCCGGTTTCGCGATCCACGAGGCTCTGATGCACATGCATGCCGCTTCCATTCACGCCAGCCAGTGGCTTAGGCATAAATGTGGCATGGAGACCGTTACGTTGGGCAACTGCCTTCAGCGCTACCCGCGCTGTTATCAGATGATCGGCTGAACTGAACGCATCAGCGTAGCGTAAATCGATCTCGTGCTGTCCGGGAGCTACTTCGTGATGTACCGCCTCAACCGTAATTCCCATGGCCTGTAAAGTACGGGCCATCTGACGACGGATATGAGTTGCCAGATCGGTTGATACGTCGAAATAACCGGCTTTGTCGTGCGGTTCAAGAATCTGACCATTCTGATCAGTCTTGAAGAGAAAGAACTCCAGTTCAGGAGCAACCATAAACCGGTAGCCGATAGCAGCAGCCTGATCGAGCATGCGACGAAGCACGTTGCGCGGATCACCGGCAAACGGTTTGCCATCAGGGGTATAGACCGAGCAGATCAGGCGGGCAGTAATCAAGCCATGCTCTTGATCCCACGGAATTATTGCGTAGGTCGAGATGTCGGGCACGAGGTACATATCGCTCTCGACCAGTCGGGCAAAACCCTCTATCGAAGAGCCATCAAACCAAACGCCGTGATCGAGAGCATCCGGCAACTCCTCAACCGGTATCGTTACCGTCTTCCCGATCCCCAGGACATCGGTGAACTGCAAATTCACAAAAGCGACATTATCTGCTTTAACGCGACGCAATAGCGTTTCGCGAGGATCATCACTCATGAGCGGTACTCCTTCCTGGCGAGCAGCACTCAATGTAGGCTGTTACCCATTTCCTGTACTATACCATACTCCATGACGCTGATCCGGAATTTAAAAGTGAGGAGTGAGAAGGAGCAGACTTACTACTGACCTTACTCCGCTGGGGGGATGCTCCCTTCCGTCATCACCACCGATGGTCTCACCTATTGTGAGCGAGTCGTTTACCGATAGTCTGGGCGCAGCAGTGCTGTACCTGTCCACTATCAGCGATTGAGCAACTCTACGCATAAACTAATGTCGGGTGTGAACGAAAGGTGCATGCACCGCGCATCGCACTGCACCGGGAAGAGCAGCTTCCTAACCTGCCCGCGACGCTGCGCGCACCTGGCGGAAAGTGAGAGGCGCGGCCATAACGGTTGTTACCGCACCGACGCACGCAAGTCCCTAATCGACCTGTGCGCGCCGGAGTATCCTGTGAGCAATTACGGAGCATTCGGGCTGCTAGCTGCCAGTTTCTGGGCCAGATCGACAAAGAACTGGAGTGACTCAGGGTTTCGTAACGAGTCGGGATTAGCCGCTCTTTCAACCGGTACCCCCATCAAAATCTTCTTCACCGGCACCTCAAGTTTCTTACCGCTCAGTGTCAATGGCACTGCTGGAATCTGGAAGATGTCATCAGGAACGTGGCGTGGTGAGAGGGTATTACGAATGACCTGCTTAATCCGCTGCCGAAGATTATCATCGAGTGTTACCCCCTCGCGCAAGACCACGAAGAGCGGCATATACGAACGACCACCCAGCCCCTCAAGATCGATCACCAGGCTATCGAGCACTTCTGGAATATTTTCCACAGCACGGTAAATCTCACTCGTACCCATCCGCACTCCCTGGCGATTGATAGTGCTGTCCGAACGCCCATAGATGATGATCCCGCCACGCTCATTGATCACGATCCAATCGCCGTGACGCCAGACACCTGGGTATTGCTCAAAATAGCTGGCTTTGTAGCGGGCATAATCCGGATCGTTCCAGAAGTAGATCGGCATTGATGGCATGGGGGCTGTAATCACTAACTCGCCCATCACACCGGTAACACTGTGTCCATCAGTATCGTAGGCTTCAGCCCGACAGCCAAGAATGCGACACTGTATCTCACCACTGTAAACCGGCAAAAGCGGACAGCCACCGACAAAGCCACTACACACGTCGGTGCCACCACTGTACGAAACTAGCCAGACATCACGCTTCACGTGATCGTAAACCCACTCGAACCCTTCCGGTGGCAGTGGTGATCCAGTTGAACCGATTGACTTAATGGTATGCAAATCAAACTGCGCAGCCGGTTCAATGCCACTCTTCATTAAAGCAGTGATGTATCCGGCACTGGTACCGAAATAGCGCATCTGCGTCTGCTCGGCCAGACGCCACAATACACCCATATCAGGATACGCCGGGCTGCCATCGTAGAGGATGGGGATGGCACCAACCAGGAGACCGCCGATCAGAAAGTTCCACATCATCCAACCGGTTGTGGTGTACCAGAAAAAGGTATCACCCGGTCGCATATCGAAGTGGAGGTCGAGCGATTTAATATGTTCGAGCAGGATACCACCCTGACTATGAACAATGGGTTTTGGTAAACCGGTCGTCCCCGAGGAGTAGAGCACCCAAAGTGGCGAATTGAACTCAACGGGTGTAAAGTGCAACTCGGCAGCTTGTCGCATTGCCTCTTCCCACAAGATGACTCGCCCGCGGAGGCCACTTGTATCCGCCGCCGGATCGAGATATGGAACAAAGATTGTCAGTTCCAGGTCTGGTAAGGCAGCCTGAATCGCTGCAACTTCAGCTCGCCGATCAAATGCCTTACCGCCATATTGATAGCCATCAACGGCGATCAACACCTTGGGAGCGATCTGACTAAAGCGGTCAATCACACTTGGACTTCCGAAGTCAGGTGAGCAACTCGACCAGATTGCGCCGAGACTGGCTGTAGCCAGACAACCGATCAATGCGTGAGGCGTATTCGGTACGTAGGCGACCACGCGATCACCCGGCTTTACACCCGCGTCACGCAGAGTCTGGGCAAGAGCAGCCGTTTGTGCACGTAAGTCATCCCAGCTCAGGGGCGTCGGCGCCTGCCGTTCGGAGGCCACGATCACCGCCGGTCGATCTGGCGTTGCGTGGCGGAAAGCGTGTTCAGCATAGTTTAGGTGAGCACCGGTAAACCAGCGCGCACCCGGCATCTCACGACTCGATAGAACTGACGTATACGGGGTGTAGGCTTTGATCTGATAATATTCCCACAATGCCGCCCAAAATGTTTCGATCTCATCAACCGACCAGCGGTACAGCGTGTGATAATCGTCGAAATGTAAGCCGTAACGTTGCGCTAACCAGCGCATAAAGGTGCGCATCGTACAGTTAGCCTGCAACTCTGCCGGTGGTTCCCACAACAACTTTGGTGTGGTAGTCATTTTTGGCCTCCGTCTGGTATTAGAGGGCGATAAACAATCGGGTCATGACAGTGCAAAGGCGTGATCACGTCTCGCAAATAATGCCCCTTATTGAGAAAGATTGAACGGACTCAGATCCGTGATAGTAGCAGCGTGGAATTACATGCTTCCAATTATGATCGATCTTTTTGAAAGACGCAACATAATCGGACTACGAACGGGGTTTTCAGAGTTCACCGTTTTTGTCGGGTTCACCGATGAACGCCGTTTACACCCGCACGACAAGCTCGGAATCCATACCGTGCGACCTTATATGCAGGCCTCCAGCCCGCATCCCGCAAGGCATGGACGGAACGATGGTTAGCCCCCTCTGGCTCGCCGATCGTGCATATCACGGCATCATAGAGACGAGTTCCATGCCCTGGAACACCGCTTGCAGGGGAGTGAGGAGATAATGGAATGGTGTGCTGATGTGCCAACCGATGGTTTCCAGGCGCACATCGCACAACGCGGGCTGGAGGCCTGCGCTTCCAGGTCTCCCAGGTACCCCATCAACATCACTTGAAGGCTGTGGATGACACGATGTCTGCATAATGTGGGCTGGCGGCACGTACCCTAAGAAATAGCGTGAGTCGGGTGTCATTGTCAGCAAGTACGTGATATTCGTTGGTGTTTTCGAGCTATTCGGTCGGGGAAAGGGATACCAACCTCACGGGTAGCGCACATAGTCCACTAGCGCCATCACCTCTGGATCGGGAGGTGGCCCATACCGACTAACCAGCCAGGTTACCAGAAAATTGACCGGTAAGCCAAAAATACCGGCAGCAGAGCTTGAAATACCTAGAACCGTCCACTCAGGTGCAAAATACGTAATTGCCATGTAGCCAGCAGTTACCAGGAAACCACAGATCATTCCGGCAACAGCACCCCGGCTATTGGTACGCTTCCAAAAAATACCCAGCACCAATACCGGAAAAATCGTAGCTGCTGCAAAAGAAAAAGCCCATGCCACAAGCTGAACGATAATCGCCAGTCGTTGCAGAGCAGTCAACGCCGCTAGAATAGCCACAACCAGGATCGACAACCGTCCCAGCAACAAACGCTCGCGTGAACTGGCCCGTGGATTCAGTGTACGATGATAGATGTCATGGGCTGCTGCCGAAGCGATCACCATCAAGAGGCCATCGGCAGTGCTGAGCGCGGCTGCCATGCCCCCGGCGGCCACCAATGCGACAACGGTTGTCGGCAACTCGGCAATTTCTGGCGTTGATAACACGATCAGGTCTTGATCGATCTGCAATTCACGATATTGCAAAATACCATCGCCATTACCGCCTTGATCCGGATCATCGGCAATCATCAACAAGCCGGTATCTGCCCAACGCTTCGTCCATTCAGGCAGTTCGAGAATTGGCTGCCCAACCACTGAGTTTAGAATCTCCCAGCGCGCAAAAGCGGCATAAGCCGGGGCCGTTAAATAGAGCACACAGATCCACACCAGTGCCCAGGCAACACTTTTACGACTATCTTGTACCGTAGGTACGGTATAGAAGCGTACCAGAATGTGTGGCATTCCGGCGGTGCCCAACATCAAACACAGGGAAAGTGCCAGATAATTCCAGATAGACCAGTTGTTAAACGGTTCGACATAGCTGGTCAAGCCCTGCGATTGTTCGAGCTGCTCGATGTTGGAGAGCGCCTCACCATACATAAGCTGGGGAAAGGGGACACCGGTCAATTTCAATGCCAGCCATGTGACCGGTACCAGGTAAGCAAAGACCAGAATGATCCCCTGCACCCCTTGCGTCCAGGTAATAGCCTTCATTCCGCCGAGGAACGAGCAGAGGAGTACCGCTGCCAAACCAACGATTACGCCAACCATATAGTTCAGACCGAGAAAGCGGCTCATAATGATACCGATCCCGGTCACTTGGGCTGTTACATATGTAAAAGAAATAATAATGCTCAGAATAGCGGCAATTACCCGTGCCCCCGCCCCCGGATAACGGGCACCGACAAAATCCACTAGCGTATACTGACCGAATTTGCGCAAATATGGCGCAAGTAGGAGCACTAACAAGACGTAACCACCCGTCCAACCGGTAATGTAGGCCAGCCCTTCAAAGCCTAACAGATAGAGCGCACCAGCCATACTGATAAACGAAGCTGCGCTCATCCAGTCTGAGCCAGTAGCCAGACCATTAAGGATAGCTGGGACTTTACGGTCGGCAACGTAGTAGGCATCGAGGGTGTCGGCACGCGAACGAATGCCAATAACAGCGTACAGACCAATCGCCAGTGCCAGGAAACTCCAGTCAATCAGGAATGAAGGAATGTTAAACCAGGTTTCCAACCCGATGAATAATGCCAGTAATAGGAGAAGTCCGATGACAAACCCAAGGTAACGCCACGAGTAACGCCACCGTAGCTGCCGCTCCTCCGGTGATTCAGGAAATTCCAGGCCATAACGACGATCAAGCAGCCACATACGCCAGTTATAGACAATGATCAGAGTGACGAAACAGATCAGTGTCCCTTGCGCATTCAAGAAATAACCAAGAGGAAAGCCGGTTAAAATGCTGATCTGGTTGAGCGGCACGGCCAAAATGACCGGCAAGACAACGCTGAGCAACCAGATAACCAGCAATGGCCCGACGAGGCGTACATTCTCCTGCCAGTAGTGAGGTAACCAGGTCGGTGCGAGCGGCCAGCGTAATGGCGGTGGGGGAATAGTAGTGGTTCGCCTTGATAACAGTTGGAGGGAGTCAGGATCAAGTGGCCCATGGATATGACGCATCGGCGGAAAGAGGCGGTCAATGATAAACAACGACACAGCCAGCGCACCACCGACAACGAGAAATAATTGAAATAAACCGATCCAGAGACTCGTGCTCATGAGGCCTCAACCGTATCAACCGACGCAATCGGCTCAAGCCGGATTGTCGCCATTTGTGGTGCAAGTGGTAACGTGAAGATGAATCGAGCACCTTTCCCGATCCCATCACTTTCGGCCCAGATTTCACCTCCCTGCGCATAGATCAGATGGCGGGCTATCGCCAGACCGATGCCACTTCCGCCACTATTCCGGGCACGCGATTTATCAACCCGATAGAAACGTTCAAACAGATGAGGGAGATGTTCGGCTGCAATCCCAATGCCACTATCGATCACTGCTACACGCACCTCCTGATCATCAGTACTGACCTGTACCGTCACCTGTCCGCCGGCTGGCGTATATCGATAGGCGTTGGCGAGAATATTTATCAGCACCTGTGCGACGCGATCCGGATCGGCCCAGACCTGCGGCAATTGTTCAGGAGCATCGAGTGATAACGTTACCTGATTACTGCTGAAGAGTGGCTCAAACTGCGCGATTTGGGCTTCCAGTACCGGACGTAAATCGATTGCACGAGCCACAACCGGCAACTGACCGGCTTCCACACGCGACAGCAGTTCTAAATCTTCGATCAAGCGTTGAAGACGACGGGTTTCACGCAAAATGAGGTTAAAAGTGGCCGGATTCGCTGAGACGACGCCATCAACCAGGCCTTCCATGTAGCCACCGATTGTTGCCAGCGGTGTACGCAATTCATGGGTTACATCGGCCAACAATGCTAACCGCCGACGCTCGGTCTGATCAAGGGCCTCGGCCAACTGATTCACACTCTGCGCCAACTGGGCAATTTCATCATCAGCCTGAAGATAGATACGCTCGCGGTAAAGACCCTGAGCTAATCGTCGGCTCACATTCGAGAGGGTCTGAATCGGTTCTACAATTCGGCGTGAAACAAAGAGGCTCACGAGAACAGCAGCAGTCAGCGCGGCAAAGCCACTGATCAGTAATGCCTGCTGAACAACCGACTGGAATTGCTCTTGTAAGGCGACGGCTTCGTTTGTTACACCGCTATGTATCTGACCGGTCTCTGCTGCTGCTGCTCCTAGCGTCAAAGGGGCAAAACTCGTCCAACCCAAGCTTGTCAGAACATTTGCTGCTGCTAGTAAGACAACATACGCCATCAGCACAATGATAAAATGAGAGACAAATAATTTCCATCGGAGCTGATGCAGCCATTTCATCATCGTGTACCGCCGACAAATTTATATCCAACGCCACGCACTGTCTGCACGAGCGGTGTGCCATGCTGATCATCGTCTAATTTTCGGCGTAATGTGCCAATATGAACGTCAACCACGCGGTCAATGCCGGCAAAATCAGGACCCCAGACCCGTTGGAGCAGCTCTTCACGGGTAAAGACACGTCCTGGATAGCTGGCAAGTGCGTAGAGTAAATCAAACTCGCGGGGGGTTAGATCAACCCGCACCCCGTTACGTTCCACTTCGCGTCGTTCAGGATCGATTAACAACCCCTCGAACTGCAATACTGGGCGCTGGTTGATTTCAGTAGCCCGCACAACACGATTACGCCGAAGAATAGCCTTCACTCGTGCAACTAATTCACGAGGACTAAACGGTTTCGTCAGATAATCGTCGGCGCCTACCGATAAACCGATTAACTTATCGATCTCATCAGCACGGGCAGTCAGCATCAACACAAACACCGACGTATCGCGGTGTAACTGTCGGCAGACCTCAATGCCATCAAGGCCAGGCAGCATGACATCAAGAATAACCAGATCGGGTTTAACACTGCGTGCCAATGCTAAGGCTGTCGGGCCATCATATGCACGATGGACGACAAAACCCTCCTTGGTCAGGTAGCTACTAACTAGATCGACAATCGGTTGCTCGTCATCAACAACGAGAATTGTAGCTGCTTCCATTGCAGCACTCCCTGCTTCCTTACGATGGACGCAATGGATGTTGTCAAGCGAGGCTAACTATCAGTTCGTGATACCTGGCAATATCGGGCAACAATGCATATCACGCAAAACATTGCGTTACGAAAGTCAACGTTTACGCCTGCATATAAGGTATCAAGATGGAACTTTTCCCGTTTGTGGAGTGAAGTATACCATAATTTGCCACAACCGTCGTCAGAGGCTACGAGCGCAAAGAGTTTGACAAAGTCGCCGATTGCGCAGTCTTGTTTGAGACACCGACCAACGTTGTGTACACGTTCACGACGCGCAACGGTTGTCGCTCTTGAAGCAGTCTCATTGGCAACACCTTGTATTCTTGTATTGAAGATACCTTCCGGTCAATGGCTCCTATAGACGGGCGAAACGCCGCTGCGCCTGTCCATCGGTGGGGGAACCTCCCCCGTTGGAGGTTAGGAGGGGGCGCACCCCAACGGGGGCAGTCGGGAAGAGAGCTGCCTCCTCCCCCTAAACGGACTGTCGGGAGTGAAATCAGGAGGGGGCGCATCTCCGCTGTGGAGACGGTCGGGAAGAAAGCCACTCCGTGATGTCCATATAACTCCTCCTAACGATGACCGTTAGTGTGCGATTGCGCATGGATGTCGATAGGTGTCAAGGATACGCATGAAATTACGAGTTCTTGTCTCAATCCTTCTGCTCATCTTACCGTTCGGTTGGTCTTTCAGCTCAAGTGAAGCTATCACGCTCACTCACCCTCATACGTCAACTGCACTACTCCCCAATAATGACCTATGCACCTACCGAGTAGCAGTAACTCGATTCTACTGCGATACAGCTCGTGATGGTGGTGATGCTGAATTTACACTGATGTTCGGTGTTTCCGGCGATATTCCGTTGCTAGGTGATCTCGATAGGAATGGTCGCCACGAGCCATGCGTCTATCGGCCTTCGGTGAATCACTTCTGCTGCGACACTGCACGCAATGGCGGCGATGCCGAACTGGTCATCGCATTTGGGATCGCCAATGACATTCCACTCCTTGGTAATGTTGGACGACTGTTTGGCGTCTCTATTCCAGTTGTCACTCGTTAAACGCGGCAACCTAAGATAATTCTGTCACGATTTGTCAACATGCGGGTGGGTTGCAAACCCACCCTACCACACAATATTACGTATCATCGGCGCGAAAACTGCATCCTTTTGGCAGCAAGCCGAGATCGTAACCGCGAGCTATCGCGTGTGCTCTATTGCGTGCATCGAGCTTTTCATAGATGGTCTGGACATCACGCTTGATAACCCCAATCCCCCATGCCAGGGCACCGGCAATCTCTTGATCGGTCAATCCCTTTGCCATCATTTCCAATATCTGCTGTTCGCGTTTGGTAAGGCTTTCGTATTCCTTGCGTATACGCGGAGCACGGACTGCATCGACAGCTTTGCGTAGAAGCTGATGAAGTTGTTCAAAGTCGTTAAGCAACTCCTTTGGCACCGCAAGATCGGCACCACGTTGACGGGCCAGTTCTGTCAATTCGGTGTAGGCTGTCATCGCCAGAATTGCCACCTCAGGAGCCTGACGCTTAATACGTTCAATTGCTATCAAACCTGCTTCATGGTGTTGACGAGCACTTAACCCACTGGTACGGGCATCTTTCCAGCTTACGTCAATCATCACGACGTCAGGGCGATGGGAGAGCGCCATCGTCACAGCTTCAGCGGCGGTAAATGCCTCTCCGACCAGTTCGACATCGGGTAGTTCGCTTAGCATCTCTTTCAGCCCTTTGACAAACGGAAGGATGTCGTCGGCAATTATCACTCGTAATGTTTCAGCCATAAATACTCCTACACTATGCTACCTTGTACTTCAACAACAACACCTCCGCCAACACGATTCTTGATAGTGGCGCTGGCGCCGATTCGCCTGGCCCACTCTTTAATGCTGTGAATACCATATCCATTCTCGAGATGGTCAAGATTCTTATCGGTGGGAAGACCTTTTCCATTATCAGCAATACAAAGCACAAATTTCGCTTGTTCAATGTTAAGGCTAATATCAATGCGCTCATCGGGCGAATTGGTAAATCCAGCATGTTTGGCAATATTCGCGAGTGATTCCCGACAAATACGAAAGAGAATCGCCAACACCTCCGGCGGCATATTGACGTGATCTGGCAGATTCTTATGAATTTGCACCTGGTCGCCAATCCGTTCTCGCACAAGTTCAATATATTCTTCTAATGCCTCAGCAAATGGTTGCTCAAGGTCTATTCTGCCGCGTAAGTCATCTTGAACACGGTGCAGTTCTTGATAGATATATTTTGTCGCTCGGTTGATTGATTGTAGTTTTTCTTTCAGTTGATCAACGATATTACCATATTCTGATTGACGAACAAGTTTATTGATGCGAAAGATAACTGTTCCCTGCAAGAGGTTTGCTAAGTCATGGACATCAATACCTAACTGCTCACGAATGCTGCGGCGCAGGTTGATGACGCTGAGACTGTGAACAAGCTGATAACAAAAGAGCGTAAGGAGTTCTTCAGCGGTCGCTGGGAACCCATTTTCATCCCAATGATTCTCTAACAAGACTATTCCACGTGTATGGTGCTGCTGGTCGCTCATGAAAGCGGCCAGGAGTGAGCGACTACGACCACTTAACAGATGATAAAAATCATCATCAGATAGTCCATAATTTTCGTAATACTGGCTGAGTTCTTCGCCACTCAACCGCATAATTTCGCTTTTAGCAAAAATACGTTTGGCAAGTTCAACGTAATTATCAGAAAACTCCTGACGTAACGATGAGCTTATGAAGTCAAATTTTTCTACTCCCTGCGCTCCCTGCGCGTGTGTAATAAAGATCGCACAATGTTCGCAGAAAAAAAGCTGAATACCTAGTTGAGCATATGAATCAATAAGTTCCTGCTCATCGTTAATCCCGATAATATCGGTGCTACTCTTGAGCAAACGGCGTAAACTTTCTTGCTGGCGCTCTTGGGCTTCAACAAGACGAGCATTATCAATTGCAGACGCAGCCGCACTTGCCAGCAGCGTACCAATAATGCCGTCACCAAACCGATAGAAGTTGACAACATGGCTGTCGAGAGCAATCATCCCAATAATTTTCTGTCGATAGAACATAGGGATATACAAAATACTCCGAATCTCTTTACTTTGATAGCGTTCGGCTTCCGTCTCGAAGTGTGGGTAATCCTGGCGAACATCAGCAACAATCAACAGCATTCCGTCTCGCATAACGTAAAAGTTCGGTAGACGCTGATCATGAATGTCAAATGAAATGAATTCAAGCGCATCTGGATCGACAAAGCCATCATGCGCTACAATCTTCAAATAATTGCCGTAACGAAGCTGGATCGATGCGCTATCGTAACCAATCAACTCACGCAGTGCGGCTAAGACATTCTTGTACACACTTTCAACACCGCGACTAATATCTTCATTAATTCGCTGAATATGGTCACGAAGCTGCTCATTCTGCATTCTGCGCCAAAACATTTCGGCTGCCAATGCTGCGTGCATGGCCAGAGCGGTAAACCGACGTTGCTCTTCATCGCTGAAGGTGTGCGGGGCCGGGTAATCGAGCGAAAGCGTGCCGACGACACCTAATTGGCCGATTAATGGGGCGACCATCATAGCGCCAATGGTGACTTTACCGGCAACAAAGTCAGCATCCTGACTGGTGTCTGGAACAACCTGGATTCGTTCTTCCCGCAGCGCACGACCAGCAATACCTCCCAATGCCATCGGCTCGGAACCATAGTCAAAACCCCGCCGGTGCCGAGCACAGACATATTCCAGTGTTCGATTTGAGCGGTTTAGACGCCGAATTTCACATTTACTTGCCTCGGGAAAAGCTGCCATCGCCTCTTCAGTAATCGTCTCAAAAACATTCCGCTCTGCAGTACTAGCGGCATAGATACGGTAGAAACGCTGCGTTTCGGCCAGTTGCTGCTCTTTCTCACGTGTCAACTGGCGATATTCGATAGCGCGAGCCAGCCGTTCGGCGATCATGCGCAGATCAATTTCGTGCACGCTATGGAAGCCGTGCGGGTCAAGGTGATGCGAGTTGGGATCAAGCAGACGATTGACCAGACGGATCACACCAATGACGTGACGACGCCCGTTGATAGGTACAGCCAGCAGATGGCGTACTTTTCCGCTAGGTAATGCCTGACGATACCTGGCAACGTTGGTTTGGAGCACCTCTGGCTTCTCGTCAAGATTGTTGACACGAACGGGACGGCCAAAGCGTAAATAGGAGGTGGTGATGAGCGTGAGTCCGGTGACCCCCTGACCCGGTTCATAGCTCTCGGCAAAGGGAAGTTCAGGGCCACTATCAAGCGCCCGTTCGAGCTTGCCCTCTTTGAACCAGAAGATAGCCGCCGTTTCGGCACAAAATTGCTCGCGGATTGACTGCAATAGTTGTTCGAGGGCGTTGTTGAAATGCACTTCGTCGTTGTCAACAATGGTATCAAGGAGGTGTTCATACAGTTCGAGCTGAATAGTACGCGGTGGGTCGAGGAACAGCAGAATATGGTTATCTTCAGCGAGAGGGTGTACCGTTACCTCGAACTCGTGCTTGCGCCCACTCGGTGCAAGCATCGTGTGGCGAAAGGTGTTCCGAACGGCATGTTCGGGAATCATGCAGGCAGTGCAATTTTCACCAATGCAGCCAAGGTATTGGTAACACTTTATACCAGGCGTTAATCTGCCAAAATATCGTTGCAGGCCAGCATTAACAAACTGGACTCGTCGTTCGTGGTCGATAATGCAGATTCCTGAGCGATAGTGATCAAGAATCCGGGCGACCTCTGAGCGTTGATCGGCAAAAGCGCCAGGGTTTACACTGGTTCGGCGGGCAACAAAAAGAATACTCAACCCTAGGAGATTGATGGTTAGCGGAATAAATAGCCCCCATTCAGAATGTGTGTATACGAGCCAACCGGTGAACGTTGAAATTAATATTGTCAAGATGATAGAAATAGTTCGATATGGATTGTGTAAAAAGCGAATCGCGCTTAGCATTGGGATCAGATAGAATGTCCATAAGACCCCATCTGCCGAGCCAAAATGAACAATAGCCAGACTAAGTAATACAATTTCAATCAAATTTTGATACAACTTGATCCGCTGATTTTGCCAGAGTTGTGGTCGCCAGCTTCCACCAATTGCGGTTGCAATTTGAAAGACGTACATGAATCCTACGATCAGGAAACCATTGAAATATGGTTCAATATTTCCTCTAGACCGAAACACTACCCACACCGTAAGACAGATCAGACTACCGAAGCGCAATAACCATACCCAGGCCAGTGCACCGCGTTCCTGACCGATCCAAGCCCGCAGCTTGCGAAGCGCAAAGTGGGGATTGCTGGGGAACAGGGCAATAATGCTTAAGAGTTCGCGCATAAGCGATGCACCTTTCGCGGAGAGCCGTGTATAGATGTATTGTTATTGTAGGTTCGATTGTACGCAAAGCCAAGAGATGAAGGAATCGTTTAGCATACCCGGAAATGATTCGTTTGGTACGATGATGGAGTATCCGATTGGCTTGACTGTAAACAGGAGCATGAACGTGGATTTTAGCACACAGTTACAACAATTTCGCGAGCGGGTCGGTAACCGGCAGGCAGTTGCGTTGATCCTCGCCGGTAGTCGTCAGGAAGACACGGCTGCCCTTCTGATCGGCGCACTCCAACCGAAGCGAGTCGCGTTTTTACTTACTCCGGAAACCCATGATTTTTTAGAAAAGGTGGCTGCAAAGCTAGATCGGGAACCTGATCCAACGTGGATCAAGCGAATAGCCCATTATACTGATGTCAACCAGGTATACCGCGAATTACGCGCTGTGATCGAAGAGTGGTGTGATCTCGACCGTGACCAGATTCTGGTCGACCTCACTGCCGGTACCAAACCGATGACGGTAGGACTAGCAAAGGCGGCTTACGTCCTTGGTCTTGGAACCATCTACATCGAAAGTGATTATGAACAAAATCAGGTTGTGCCCGGCTCGCAACGGCTGATCGATCCACCCGATCCGTATGAAGTCTTCGGTGATCTGGAGGCTGCCCAAGCTAGACGCTTGTTTAACGCTCACGATTATGTAAACTCTGAGCGGATTTATCGCGATCTGGCCCAACGGGTAAAAGAAAATAAAGGTTATGAGCAACTAGTACCTCGTTATATAAGATTTTGCGCTTTTTGGCCTGGGATGGTATCCTGTGCGACATGGGAAAACATACACATATCGAACTAACGAGTGAAGAACGCACCGAGCTGGAACAACTGATTCGCA
>Ga0272446_1000152_pt1 | contig 101225 bp, 84 predicted proteins | sample YNPCB0061_FD_194587 | JGI IMG/M metagenome (GOLD analysis project Ga0272446, IMG submission 194587) | Hot spring microbial mat communities from Yellowstone National Park, WY, United States - YNP-CB-006-1 | ecosystem: Environmental > Aquatic > Thermal springs > Hot (42-90C) > Sediment | place...
CCGTCGAACCCCCTCCGAACCCCTGCTGGCATGGGTCGGCACCCCATCGAACCCCCTCCGAACCCCTGCTGGCTTGGGGTCACCATGTCCGACCCCATGGGCAGTGCCACGATGTGCGCTGACCCTGACCTCCGCTCGACCCGCAGTCTTGACTCTGCCCCCGTCCCAACCTAGCGTCCCGCCCCCGGTGCTTCGGATGACGGAGGTTGAGCGAGGATGACGTCAGCTCGGGTCGTGGTCGGCAGCGATCATGGCGGCTTCCCGCTCAAGGAGACCATCAAGCGGCACCTGCAAGGCAAGGGCGTCGAGGTGGTCGACGTCGGCACGCATTCCACGGAAGCGGCGGACTATCCCGTGTTTGCCCGCGCCGCCGCGGAGGCCGTCGCCACGGGCAAGGCGTTTCGTGGCATCGTGGTCGACGGCGCCGGTATCGGCTCGTGCATGACGGCCAACAAGGTACCGGGCGTTCGCGCCGCCATGGCCTTCAACGAGGCCACGGCCAGGAACGCGCGGGAGCACAACGACGCCAACCTGCTGACCCTCGGGGCCGGCTACCTCACCGAAGACCTCGCCCTGCGGATCGTCGATATCTTCCTGTCCACCGAGTGCACGGTCGAACGCCACAAGCGGCGCGTCGCCATGATCGATGCGCTCGACGCGGGCCGTGGCGGCCCGCCCAGGAGCATCCCGCCCATGTCCCAGCCATCCGGCGACTTCCAGTCGCTCGTCGACAAGATCACCCAGGTGCTCACCGCCAACCCGGCGCTGCTCGCCGGAGTCTCCCCCGGCAGCTCGGTCGGATGCGGAACCTGCACCCACTGCACGCATGACGGTCACTGCGCGGCGACCCAGGCGCCGACCGTGCGCGGCATGATCAGCGGCACGCGCGGAGCCCGCATCTCCGCTTCCCCCGGGATCAGGAACGTTCCGCAGGATCTCGCGAGGCTGATCGACCATACCCTGCTCAGGGCCGACGCCACCTACGCCGAAATCGACAAGCTCTGCGACGAGGCGCTCCAGTACTCCTTCGCCTCGGTGTGCGTCAATCCGCTCTATGTCAAGCGTTGCGCCGAAAGGCTCAAGGGAAGTCCTGTGGCGACCTGCACGGTCATCGGTTTCCCCCTGGGAGCGACGCCCCGCGAGATCAAGGCGCTCGAGGCCCGCCGTGCCATCCGCGACGGTGCTCGCGAGATCGACATGGTCATCGCGATCGGTGCGCTCAAGTCTGGCGACCAACGCTATGTCTACGATGACATCCTCATCGTGGCCGAGGCAGCGCGCGACGGCGGCGCGTTGCTGAAGGTCATCATCGAGACTTGCTTCCTGACCGACGAAGAGAAGGTCGCCGCGTGCGTCCTCGCCAAGCGCGCCCGGGCCGACTTCGTCAAGACATCCACCGGATTCGGCAAGGGCGGCGCCACCGCCCACGACGTCGCCCTCATGGCGAGGGCCGTCGACTACCAGCTCGGCGTCAAGGCCTCCGGCGGCGTGAAATCGGCGGCCGACGCCCGCGAGATGGTCGCAGCCGGCGCAACGCGCATCGGCGCCTCCGTGGGTGTCAAGATCGCTCAAGAAAGTAAGGCAGCGGCCACGTCTTCGTCGCCCTCGGGCGGCGCCTACTGAGCCAGCGAGGAACCCCGCACCATGGCAGACCTGCGAAGCTTCGTCTATCTCGACTCGCTGCAGCCCCAGTTTGCAGCCTACCTCGGAACCGTTTGCAAGGGCTTCCTCCCTGTCGCCGGCGAGGCCTCCCTGTTCGTCGAAATCTCCCCGGGCATCGAGATCAATCGCGTCACCGACATCGCCGTCAAGACCACCGCCGTCCGCCCCGGCATGCAGATCGTCGAGCGCCTGTACGGCATGCTCGAGGTCCACAGCGAGTCCCAGGCCGAGGTCCGCCAGGCGGGCGCCTCGATCCTCGAAGCCCTCCAGCTCACCGAGTCCGACCGCATCAAGCCCCGCGTGCTGTCCTCGCAGATCATCCTGAATGTCGACGACCTGCAGGTGCAGCTCATCAACCGCACCCGCATGGGCATGATGCTCGTCGCCACCGAGTCGCTTTACATCCTCGAAGTCGAGCCCGCGGCCTATGCCGCCTTCGCCGCCAACGAGGCCGAAAAAGCCGCCGAGATCAACGTCGTCGACGTCCGCATGACAGGCGCCTTCGGGCGCGTGTACCTGGGGGGCGAGCAGCGCGACATCGACGTCGCCTCCGTGGCCGCCATCAAGGCCATCGAATCGCTGGGCGGCCGCGAGGTCAAGTCCGCCAGGAGGGACTGAGCCGTGATCGATCTGCGTAGCTACGTGTTTCTCGACTCCCTGCAGCCGCAGCATGCCGCGTTCCTCGGCACGGTCGCCAAGGGCTTCCTCCCGGTCCGCAACCAGGCATCGCTCTTCATCGAGGTTTCCCCAGGCATCGCCGTCAACCGCCTCACCGACATCGCCGTCAAGGCCACCGGCATCAAGCCAGGCATCCAGATCGTCGAGCGCCTTTACGGCCTGCTCGAGATCCACCACGACGAGCAAGGCGAGGTCCGCCGTGCCGGCGAGGCGATCCTCAAGGAGATCGGCAAGCAGGAGACGGACCGCATCAAGCCGGAGCTGCTCACCTCCCAGGTGATCCGCGGGCTCGACGACCGCCAGACCCAGCTCATCAACCGCGTGCGGCACGGGCACATGATCGTGGCCGGCCAGTCCTTGTACGTGCTCGAATGCACGCCGGCGGCCAACGCCGCGCTGGCCGCCAACGAAGCAGAAAAGGCCGCTCACATCAAGGTGCTCGAGATCGTGAGCTTCGGCTCTTTCGGACGAGTCTATCTCGCGGGCCGTGACCGCGACATCGACGTGGCCTGGCCTGTCGCCGAGAAGGCGATCCAGGGCCTGGAAGGGCGCGTGGCGCAGAAGGGTTCGTAACCTGCAACCAGCAACAGGAATGGCACGCACAACGGCCTCCTCGACTCATCCATCCTGCCGATGCAGGGAGGGTGGGGAAGGGGGCTCCCGAATACGGAGGATCAGATGGCCGAAGCATTGGGCATGATTGAGTGCCGCTCGTTCGCGGCAATGGTCGAGGCTTCCGACGCGATGGTGAAGGCCGCCAAGGTCGAGCTCGTCGGCTACGAAAAGACCGGCGGCGGCTACGTCACCGCCGTCATCCGAGGCGACGTCGCTGCCGTCAAGGCCGCCGTCGAAGCCGGCATCAACGGCGCATCCCGTGTCGGCGAGATCGTCGCGAGCCATATCATCGCGCGTCCGCACGTCAACGTGGACCTCGTGCTGCCCCTCGGTCGCACCGACGCGGTCAAGAAGGAGCTCGAGGGGCGCAGCAAGTAGCGTCCTGTCTGCGCGGCCATGGACCCGCGCACGCTGGTCGGGCTGCTCGTCGTGCTCGTCCCGCGTGCGCGCGTCCTCCGCGCTCTGGCCCGGTGTCGACCCACGCCTTGGTGTGAGCCGATTGGCACGGGCCCCGGCGAATGGAACAGGTCCAAGCGCACCCATGTCTCCGGACGGCGCGCGCATTGATTCGAGGTGAGCGATGATCCTGGCGAAGGTGGTCGGTACCGTGGTGGCCACACGCAAGGACCCCAAGGTCGACGGGTTCAAGTTCCTGCTCTTGCGGCAGGTCAACCCGGAGACGCTTGCTGAGGGTGGCTATGTCGTTGCCAACGATGCGGTCGGCTGCGGCGTCGGAGAATACGTGCTGTACGCATCCGGGTCCTCTGCGCGGCAGACCGAGCTGACGAAAGACCGTCCCTGCGACGCCGTCATCATGGCGATTGTCGATACCTGGGAGGTCGGCGGCCGCACGGTCTACAACAAGCACGGCTATGAGCACGGCTACGGCGACGGCTGAGGAGGTTGAGCCATGAGCTACCCGCCGGTCAGCCCCGAACAGATCCGCCGCATCGCGGAAAGCATCGCCCGCGAGATCTCGGGCGAGGCATCACGCGCCGCTTCTGCCACCAGCCATGCCGCTTCCGGCTCCACGCTCGGCGACGGCGTATTCGCCACGATCGATGAAGCCGTCCATGCCTCCCGTCAGGCTTTCGAAGCCCTCGACAAGCTGGGCTTGCAGAAACGAATTCATATCATCGAATCCGTGCGCCAGGCGCTGCGCCCCCAGGCCGAAGCCCTCGCGAAGCTGGCTCATCAGGAAACCGGCCTCGGACGCTTCGAGCACAAGGTCGCCAAGAACCTGCTGGTCATCAACAAGACCCCAGGCCCGGAAGAGCTCCACCCGGCCGCGTCCTCCGGCGACCTCGGCCTCATGATCACCGAGCCCGCGCCCTTCGGCGTCATTGGCGCCATCGCACCCGTCACCAACCCGTCGTCGACCGTCATCAACAACGCCATCGCCATGATCTCGGCCGGCAACAGCGTCGTGTTCAATGCGCACCCCTCTGCCAAGCGCACTTCGGCCGAGACGGTCCGCATCATCCATCGCGCCATCGTCGCCGCGGGCGGCCCGCCGAATCTGATCGCATGCACGAGCGACCCGACCATCGAGTCCGCCGGCCAGCTCATGAAGCACCCCAAGGTGCGCCTGCTCGTTGTCACCGGCGGCCCCGGCGTCGTCAAGGCCGCCATGAACTCCGGCAAGCGCGCGGTCTGCGCTGGCCCGGGCAACCCCCCCGTCGTCGTCGACGCTACCGCCGACATCGAGAAGGCCGGCGCCGACATCGTGTTGGGTCACTCCTTCGACAACAACATCATCTGCGTCGACGAAAAAGAGGTCATCGTCGTCGAAGCCGTCGCCGAGGCCCTCAAGTCCTCCATGAAGCGCGCCGGCGCCGTCGAGCTCAAAGCCGCCGACATCCCCCGCCTCGAACACGTCATCTTCGAGAAAAACGCCGGCCCGCGCGGCCATGCCGTCGTCAACAAGAAATTCGTCGGCAAGGACGCCTCCGTCATCCTCGCCGAGCTCGGCATCACCGCTGGCCCGGAGGTCAGGTGCATCCTCGTCGAAGTCCCGAACGACCACCCCCTCGTGTGGACCGAACAGATGATGCCCGTGCTGCCCCTCACACGCGTTCGCAACGTCGACCAGGCCATCGACCTCGCCGTGGACGCCGAAGGAGGCAACTTCCACACCGCGTGCATGCACTCCCACGACCTGCCTGCCTTGTCCAAGATGGCGCGCAAGTGCAATTGCAGCATCTTCGTCAAGAACGGTTGCGGAGTCGACGGCCTGGCCTACCGCGGTGAAGGATACACTTCCTTCACCATCGCGTCGCCCACCGGTGAAGGGCTCACCTCGCCGAGATCCTTCTCCCGCTTGCGACGCTGCACCCTGCGTGACCACTTCCGTATTGTCTGAGGCCCCGAGGACATCAAGCAGCCGTGCCCATCGCATTCGCCAAGCAGCCCGGTCCCGCGCTCGCCCTGCTCGACATCAGGGACGTGCCCGTGGGGCTCCGTGCGCTCGATGCGCTGGCTAAAGAGGCTCCCATCGAAGTCCTCGCCGCCGGCACCGTGCAGAACGGCGCCTATCTCATCCTGTTCGGCGGCGACGTCGAGCCGGTCGAACGGTCGTTTCTGCGAGCCATCGAGGTCGCGGGCGGATCTGTCGCGGACCGCGTGCTGCTCGCCCACGCGGAGGAGCGGATCGTGCCCGCCATCGTCAGCCAGGTCATTCGCTGGCCCGCCCCCGGCGACACGGCCGGCATCGTACAAACCGGGTCTCCCCCTACGCTTCTGCGTGCCGTCGACTCCGCGCTCAAAGGCGCGCAGGTCGATCTGGTCGAATTGCGCATCGCCGACGGCCTTGCCGGCAAGGCGATCGCCACGCTCTGGGGGGAAACGCACGACGTGGAGGCTGCGCTGTCCCTCGCCAACCAGGCAATCGCTCGGGGCGTGGTCGACGGCTCCTCGACTACCATTATTCCGAACGCGGACGCGGAGCTCGTGCGAGCCATTCGCACGGGCACGCGGTTCTTCAGGGAGTGGCGCGGATGAAGCTCGGACGCGTGATCGGTACCATGGTGGCCACGGTCAAGGCCGACGGGATGCAGGGGCTCAAGCTCCTCATCGTCCGCCCCCTGACCGCCGACCTGCGGGTGGAAGGCGATCCCTTCGTGGCAACCGACGCCTCCGCCCAGGCATCTTCCGGCGACCTCGTCACCTACGAAGCGTCCCGCGAGGCCGCTCTCTTGCACAACCCCTGGTTCGTTCCCGTGGATCATGCCATCGTTGGCATCGTGAGCCAGCACCACTATACCGACGACGAGGGGCAATCATGATGCTCGGACGCATCTGCGGAACGGTCGTGAGCACCGTGGAGCACCCGTTCTACGACGGAAAAAAGCAGCTCATCGTGCGGGCCTGCCTCCCGGACGGCAACTTCGACGGCGACAGGTACGTCGTCGCCGTGGACCTCGTGGGCGCCGGGGTGGGCGAGCTGGTCCTGGTCGAAGACGAGGGAAACACGGCGAGGCAACTGCTCGACACGCCTGACGCTCCCGTCCGCTCCGTGGTGGTGGGGATCGTGGACGACGTGACGGTCGGCGGGGCTTGACGCTCGGGGGCTGATGTCGGTCCGCGAGCGAGAACCGGAAGGCGCGCGGTGAAGCAGACAGACATCACGCTGGCGTCCGCCAGAGCACACCTCAAGAGGCCGCACCCGCGGATCTTCATCGCCCAGTCCCTTGTCTATTGGTCCGCCGCCATCGCCGTGTCCGGCGTGTGGGCGCTGGTTCTGTCGTTCTTTGTCACCAGCCCTTGGCTCGCAGTGCTCGGAGGCGCCGCCGGCGCGGCCGTCCTCCCCATCCTTTGGGGCATGTTCGGTGTCGCATTCAACCTGCAATCCGGCCTCACCCGCGTCCAACGCATGCTCCGGGGATGGACCGTCGCCGTGATCATCCTCGCCGCCTTCGGCGCCCTCATCACTCCCTGGTGGGCCGCTCTGGTGGCAGGCGCAGTCGGGCTTGCTTTTGCGCCACTTGCCTTCCTCGCCACCCGTCGCATCGAAGGCACCAAGATGAAGGCTCTCGGCCTCCCTGCCGATCTGCAGCCTGCCCTCGAGAAGCTGCCCCCCCAGATGCCCGGCGAGGTGGAAGCCGCCATCGAGGTCGCATTCCGCGACTGGGTTCACCTGCGCGAGCTCCTGTCCTACTCGACCGACTCCGCGCTGCGGTCCTACGTCGACACCCACGCGCTCAACCAGGATGCCTTGCGGACCTTGCTCTATGTCCTCGAACGCGCGCCGCTCGTCTCGAAGCTCGTGCAGGTGTCGCGAGAACGAGGTGACGACCAGTCGCAGCAGGTTGCGCAGACGGCCGTTCAGCGATTGCGCAAGGTGGGCGACGCGTTGCATGACGCCGTGGCCGCCGCGCTCCAGTATGCTGCCTCGGAGAAGCAGGAGCAGGCATACCTGCTCAAGGCGCGCGTGGAGTCCCTCCGCATGCTTGCCGAAAGCCTCGACGTCGACGTGATCGAAGGCCGCGATTCCAGATGGAACCAGCTCCCGCCCGACGGCACGGACCGTCGTTGAAGCCTCCAGGCTGCCGCCCCTGTTCGTCGCGACATCCCCGTCGCGCTCCACGCAGATCGACGGGTTCGCCGCCGATCACGGGCTCTCTGACATCCGGGTGACCAGCGCGGCGCACCTGCCGAAGTCGGGCGAAACCAGCGCCTTGATTGCGCGCGTGCCTCCGTCGCTGCACACGCGCGCCGACGCCACCCTCGCCCCCGCGCCCTTCGATACCTCCTGTCCCGTCTGTCCGTCCACGAGACGTAGCGTGATGCCACTGCAGCCCGTGTCGACCGCAGCCACCACGTTCCAGCAGCCAGGGGGAGTGACGGCAACATCCAACGTTGCTCGTTTGTCCTCCTCGAGGGCTACTTCGTGGATGGGCCCGAGCGTTCTCAGGTCCGGCGCCCCGGGTGCGGCGTGCGACAGGAGCCGGCCAGCCGCGACAGGATGTCGGGTGAGCTCCGGCGACGAGTTTTTCTCCCGACGCAGCTCCACGGCCGCTGCGCCGGGACGTCCCACGCCCTCCACGTCGAGCGTGGCGGCGACGGCGGACGCCACACATGCATGCAGCGTGGCGCGCTCTCCTCCGGATGCTGACGCGATCATTTCATGTTGTGTCGTCCACAGCCACGCAAGAATCCCGGCCATGGGCGCACCCACCATGACGTCGATGCGGGAACACCCCGCGGGCAGCGACACAGGGTACGAAAACGTCTTGCCTGCTTCCATGGCCCCTTCGGCGATGGTCTTCGGCTTGTCATAGGCCAGCGTCGCCAAGGCGTCGGCGAGCTTCGCGCGCACTTGCGGCAGCGGGGTCATCGGCGCAACCCGTCTTGTCTCCGCGCGTACCGCCAGCTCGCTCTCACTGCCCGGTGCCGACCGCGACACGATGACCGCCGCCAGACCGAACCCCTGGTGCGGCCTCAGCGCGATGGACAGCGTCGTGTCCATCGGCGTGCAAACCAGGGCCGCACGATCATCGCCCAGCGTGCTCGCCCTCGCGATTTCCCTGCCGCTCTCGTCCGCCACGGTCACGTCCAGGTTGCGCACTTCTTCGTTGGGAAGAACGTATATGTCGAGGCATCGGTTCGCTGTCAGCGGCATCGAAACATAGCTCGGCGCTCGTTGGCTCACCGGCAAGGTCACCCGCCGCATTTCCTCCCACCTGCCGCCCAGCGCACGCCGGTGCGCCTCGACCTTCGCGTCCAGGCCCGTCCAGGCCGCGCGTGTCGACATGTCGCCGCCGAGCCCGGACATCCGCGCTGCGAGCCTCGACGCCACCGCCGCAGATCGCGACGGCGCAACCTCCTGCACGCCGAGCGCGATCAGCCCGCTGCCCGACGCCACCCGCGCGGCGAAGTAGATGCGTGCCGGGTGCGGCGGACAAACCATCACCGCGGGCTTCGGACCCACCGATTGGTCCGCGACCAGGCTCGTCCCCCCATCGTCGAACGCCAGGATGTCCAGGTCCTCCACGCGAGCGGTGCCCCTGGCGATCGCCAGCACGCACGATTCGGTCGAAAGCGTGACAAACCCTCCAACGCGATCGCCCTCCGCCGCCGCGCCCGACCCCAGCACCATCATCGCTCCTGCCCCTGCCTGGGCGGCCACGTCGCCGTCCGCCGACAGCAGGTCTGTCGCTCTGCTGCTGAGCTGCTCGAACGTCACCAGCGCGGTCATCGGCAAAGCTCGGGCGGAAGACGCCGATGGCGATGTCTGCGCAACGTGAGGTGTTGGGCCAACACCGGCAATCTGGCAAGATAGTCCATGGAGGCCGAGCATGGTCATGCAAGCTGCAATATGAAGTGGAGTCCCCTTCATCGCGACTCCTCAAGCCCGAGCCGGACTCGCCCGACCGGCCAAAGCCCCGCGTGCCAGACCACCTGCGCGCCGATCGCGTTCACGTCCACCTGTGCAGACCCCGATTCTCCAGCACAGAAGGACAGCGCTGCCCCGTCGGACCCCACCTGCCCGCTGTCCGTCGACAGGCGCGCCCCTTGCTGCATCGTCAGCCGTATCGCGCGAACGTCACCCTGCGATGCCCCCACTCCAACCACGTAGCACACGCCAGGAGTCACCGGAACCGGGACCGCCGTTCGCCCGGTGACTCCGCCAAACTCCCAGGCCGGTCCCGGCTCTGGCAGTGGCACCTGCCTGCGAATCGCCGCTTGCATGAGCCCAGCCCGCGCGCGTGACGGCCATTCCCCAGGAATCCCGGACGCGATCGGCCAACTGCCTTGCAGCACCGTGGTTGCGGCGCCAGCCGGTGCACCTCCCCAGCGCAGCCAGACATCCGCTACGTTGCCCATGCACATGTGGATCGTGCCGTCGGGAGCAAAGCTCCGATCCCTTGCGAGAACGTCACGGCTGCTCGCATCGACCAGCTCGCAGTCCACATCCATCGGCCATGCCGCCCCAAGCCCTCGTGCCTCGGCCACCACCACCACGCGGTGGCACCCCTCCGCAAGCCTCAACCTCAACGCGCCCCGTCCCTCGCCGTCCGAAGTCACCTCCTGCTTGCTCACCACACGCCCCCCTTGTTGGGAGATCGCCCTCTCGGCGTCGGAGACTCGCTCGGCTCGCGGGCTTGCAACACGCAGCGGCGGACCGTCCAACTCCGGCTGCGACGGCCCGGCGGCCCGCTCCGGGAACAGGCTGTCGAGCGGTGACGCGGGCTGGTCTCCTCTCGCCACCAGCACTTCCAGGGCCCCCTGTGGCGACTTCATCCGTATCGCCAGTCCCTCGAGCTCGCGGCGAGACGAACCGCACCGAACCAGCGTCGATGCACCGGCCACGCTTCGCATCCCCTCCGACTCCCGGACCAGCGCCTTGCTCGTCGATGTCTCGTCACCGCGCAACTCGAGCGTGAAGTCCACCGTCGATGCGCCCAGCACGCCTACCGTTGTGCATTGCGCGTCCGTGGAGGTCAGGGTCAAGCTCGAAAGCGGGACGGGCCGCACCTCGCCTGCCACCAAGAAAACAGGTGGCAAGTGAATCACCCGGCCCGATGTGCTGGCCCAAACCGCCTCGGCGCGCCGGGCATCGTTCGCGATGTCGTCCGCCATCGCCCGCATCCCCACAGAACACGCCAGCATGGCCGCTACCGAACCGACCGTCAGTCTGCGCGGCCAGCCTGACCGCCGGAAAGCGACACAGAGAACGCCGCCGCATGTCAATCCAGCCATCCGGAGCACCTTTAGTACCGCCGGCAGCGCGTGACTAGGCCGATTCGCCGCCAAGCACGCGTTGGCCTGCAAGACCGCCATGCGTCAAGGCTCGTCTGCCTCCCGCGGTGTCGCAACCCACTTGCAGATGCGCCCCGCCACGACCGAGGCCGACGGCACCGTGCCTTCGGGCCAATCGTCCGACGGCCTGTATTGCCTGTCTTGTCTCGCCCGCACGGAGGAATCTCCGATGGCCCAAGGTCCACCGGGCTGGCCCGGTCCGGAGGAATCGGCCCAGTGGTAGCTATGGAGGCGCGAATCGAGGTGGACCCACTGTGTTTTCGGGTGGGTGTATAGGCCTACGCCCACCCTGCCCAGGGTTTGCAAGTACGCTGCCAGGTTGGCGAGCGGCACGCTCGGGATCTGAAAGTCCACGGCAAGTCCCCGGGCATGGAATCCCTCGTGACGCTTGCGCATGGTTCGATATCCGCTCACCACCACGATGTCACGCGCCCGGAAGTGATAGGCCGCTCGCATCATGAGCTGGAGGGGCCGGGGATCGATGTCCGCGTACACCGGCGCGTCCGGCTTGGTTACGTCCCCCAGCAGACGCCGGAGCTGCGCCAGCGCGCCTTGGTTCAGCGACCCATCGACGTTGTACAGCCGGACCACGGCCTCGTCGTGATTGTTGAGGTTTACCACGCGCACGCCGGGGAGCCGCGCGAACGACCGGTTCGTCGTGGACGGTGTGGCAGACGCTTGCATCGCGGGAACGATCGTGGGGCATGCAAGCTCGCGCACCGGGACGTCGTCGGAGGTCCGGCCGCGCAGCGCCGGTCCCGAGTTCGCGGCGTGGGCCACAGCCCAGCTCATCAGCGCCAAAACGATCGGGCCGACAATTCCGGAGTGCAGATTCGTGCGTTGTCGCGGGGGCAGACCGAAACCTCACCTGGGATGGTGGAGCCGCATCCTAGCATGCCACAAGCGTCCCGCAGGAGCCCGCGCGTCAGCATTGCACGCGGGCGCGATCGGACGTACAACTCGTCTTGCGTTCAGTGTCCTCGTTGAGAACGAAATTGGCCCGTCTCGGCAGCGCAGGTCCTGCCCGAGCCGATGTGTCCTCGTTTGCCACGCTAACGTTCGGCTCGCATGGCAAGCCGGGCAGCAGACAGGAAGTCGTCGAGTCGCTCCGCGCGGCGATCGCACGCATCATGGCGAGGGGCACCCCCGCACGTCCTGCACCGGCGGATCCGACACAGGGCGAGCTGCCTTTCGCTACCGTCGAAACCGATCGAGGCCCCTTGTATGTTCGGCACCTGCCGTTCGAGCCTCACCATCGGGTCGGACGCTTCCCGATCGGCGCTGCCCGTCGTGCAGACGCGCGCATGCTCTCCCTGTTGGCGCTCGATCCCGCGCTTGCCGCCCTGGCGCCCGAAAACGCGCTGTACCTGGACACAGAAACGACCGGTCTATCCGGCGGCACCGGAACCCTCCCGTTTCTCATCGGTCTTGGCTCATTCGATTCGTCGGGCCGCTTTCTCGTCGAACAGCTTCTGCTGCGCCGTCCGGGTGAGGAAGCGCCGATCCTAGATCGCCTCGCCGCCCGTCTCGCCGCAGCGTCGATGCTGGTGACCTTCAACGGCAAGGCGTTCGACCTGCCGCTGGTGCGGACGCGATTCATCATGAACCGCCTTGCGCCGCCGGACCGAATCGAACATCTCGACCTGCTGCACGTTGCCCGACGGGTCCACCGTGCCCGCATAGGCGCTTGCTCCCTCGGGAGTGTGGAGAGCCGTGTGCTCGGCTTCGGGCGGGTCGACGACATCCCCTCTGGCGACGTCAGCTCGCGCTATTCGCACTTCCTTCGTACCGGTGACGAATCCGCACTGATCGCCGTGATCGATCACAACGCATGGGACGTCGTCGCCATGGCGGCGCTGGTGGGCTTGTACGGCGAGCCGGTGGAGGGCCTTGACGCCGAAGACCTTGCGCATGCTGCCGAGACGTTGCAGCGGGCGAGGGCAGGGGAACAGGCCGCTACCCTGGCGGAGGAGGCCGTTGCCCGCGGCGGTGGCGCCGCGGCGCTGCGCGCCCGTGCCATGATCGCCAAGGCGCGTGGTGACCGCGACCGGGCCTTGGCGGACTTCGAAGCATTGACGGCAGAACTTGACGACCCTATCGCGCGCCTCGAGCTCGCCAAGCTCTACGAGCACTACCGCAAGGAGCCGCGTGCCGCCCTCGCGGTCGTCGAGCAAGGGGTAGCCGAGCTGCCAGCCGCTGCATCCAAGAGGCGGCGGCGCCTCGAAGCGAAGGTGGCGCGACGAAACGCGAACACACGCGAAGGGCAGGGGACCTTGCCCGGCGTCGCCTCCACCGCTGAAATTCGCGGTCGTTTCCCCGCCTGATCGCCGCTCCCCCCACCCGACGTGCATGGTGTATGGTTCGCGTCGTGAGCACGAGCCCGTACGCTTCTGAGCAGTTCCTCCACCAGTTGCTGGCGAAGGCGACAGCGGCCAACGCTAGCGACGTACATCTCAAGGTGGGGCAGCCACCAGGCGCCCGTGTGCGCGGTCGCATGGTGTACTTCCGGATGGACAAGATCAAACCCGATGACACCGCTGCCGCAGCCGAGGTCATCCTTCGCGGGTCACGGCATCAGGGGCCACTCGAGGATCTGCTCGAGGTCGACACGTCCTACTCGGCCCAAGGAATCGGCCGATTTCGCGTGAATGTGTATCGCCAGCGAGGCACCCTGGCCGTGGTCATGCGCTCGATCCCGCTGACCATCCCGACGTTCGAGGAACTTGGAACGCCAGCCGCCTGTCGGCTCCTTGCCGAAAAGGAGAGGGGGCTCGTGCTGGTCGTGGGCGCCGCTGGAAACGGCAAGTCGTCGACCCTTGCAGCCATGGTCGGCCATATGAACCGCACCCGGCCCATCCACATCGTTACGATCGAAGATCCGATCGAGTTTCTCCACACCGATGACGTTGCGGCGATCAGCCAGCGCGAGGTCGGGCTGGACACGCCAAGCTTCGCGGTTGCGCTGCGTGCTGCGCTCCGGCAGGATCCGGACGTCATCCAGGTGGGCGAGATCCGGGACCGCGAGACGATGGACATCGCGCTGAAGGCTGCGGAGACGGGCCACCTCGTGCTCTCGACGCTGCACACGCCCGACGTGAGCCGCACGATCAACCGCATGCTTGCGCTGTTCGACCAGGCAGACGTCGGAGAGCTTCGCGAGCGTATCGCGGATTGTCTCCAGGGGGTGATTGCGCAGCGGCTCTTGCCCAAGAAGGATGGGACCGGGTTGGTGCTAGCAGCAGAGGTGCTCGTCGTCACCGGAACCGCGCGAGAGAGCATCAAGCGTCCAGAAAACAGCCCGCCGCTCAAGGAAGTCATGGAGAAAGGCGTGCATCCGTACGGCATGCAGACGTTCGAGATGCACCTTCGGCAGCTTGTGCAGCAGGGCCTCGTGGACAAGGAAGTGGCGCGCTCGGCTGCCGGCTTCTGATCGCCCCGTCGCGGTCGAGGCCCCGGAAGCTCAATTTTCGATGGCATTTTCCCCTGCGCCGACTACAGTGCCGCGCCGTGAGCGACACCGAAAACAAGGAAACGACCAACGCCGAAACCGCTGGTACCGACGCGCCCGCAGAGACAAAATCCGCGCCGAAAAAGAAATCTCGGGACCGCAACCAGCGCGTGCGCGAGCTTGCCGCTCGCAAGCTCGAGGAATCGAAGAAGAACGCCAACGCGCGCGCTCCTGCCACGGGCCTGGATGCCGGGGAGATGTTCGACGACGCCTTGGCGCGGGGCTTTGCCGGCTTCACCAAGTGGATCAAGGCCAACCGTCGAAGCATCGAAATCGGCGCGGTCGTGGCGCTGCTGGGCGTGGCGGGCTTCGTCACCTGGGATTGGTATTCCACCAGGCGCCTGGGCAAGGCGTCCACCGCGCTCTTCCAGGCGGTCCGGTCGGAAGCCGGGATCGTCAAGACCGAGAACGCGGAAGAAACCCAACCCGACGACGACGAAGCGAGGTTCGACACGCGAGCGCGTTTTCCCACCCATGAAGCACGGCGCGACGCCGCCTTGGGGGCTTACCGCGCTGTCGCAGGGGACTATTCGAGCCTCGGCGCTGGGATGCTTGCGAAGCTCGGAGAAGCCGGCGTGCTGTTGAGCAAGCGGGACTACGATGGCGCGTTGACCGCTGCCAACGCCGTGCTGTCGTCCGAGTTGGCGAAAGCCGACATCGACGTGCGCATGTCGGCGAAAGAGCTCGCGGGCATGGCGCTCGAGGGTAAAGGCGATCTCGACGCCGCCAAGGCGGCGTTCGAAGAGATGGCGGGCGGGGATCCCGCGCACTACAAGGCGTTGGGCGAGTACCATGCGGCGCGGGTTCTCCTCGCGAAGGGCGACAAGGACGGCGCCAAGGATCGGCTGCTCAAGCTGCGCGACAAGCTCACGACGTCCGCCTCGGAGTCGAACCCGCCTAGCGAGTACCTTTCCGAGCAGGTCGAGTTGTTGCTCCGCCAGATCGATCCGGCCCTCGCACCGGCACGCGGCGGGTCCGGTTCCCAGCTCACGCCAGAACAGATCATGCGCCTGCAGCAGGAGTTTCAACGTCTTGGCGGAGGTGCGGGCAACCCGATGCTGCCGGTTCCCGCGCCGGCGGGGAGCACACCATGACCCGACCGGGCGCCGCAAAATGGCTGCGAACGGCGTGGCTCGCGGCGTCGCTCCTCGTGGCCGCCCCGGCTTGTGAGTCGCTGCGACAGGGCGCCAACCCCGAGCTGCCTTTGTGGGTTCATCGCCCCGGAAGCGTCCTGTCGCTGCTCCAGCATCGTCAGATTACAGCAGAAGGACGCAACCTGGACGAAGCGTACGAGCGAGGCCGTCCAGCGATCGATCCCAGGAATCGGCGGATCTTCGTGGGCTCCTCCGATCACGGCCTCTACGCGCTCCGCGCCGACGACGGGGCACCCATCTGGAGGTTCGAAACCGTGGGGGCAGTGCAGTGCGAGCCCTTGTACGATTCCTCGGAAGACGTCGTGTATTTCGGCTCGAACGACGGCGCGCTGTACAAGGTCAGAGCGGAAAATGGCCACCTGTTGTGGAGGTTCATGACGAACGCGGAGGTCGAGCGCCGCCCGATTTTGCACCGTGGGTTGCTCTACTTCGTCAACGCCAACGACACGTTGATCGCCGCCGACCCGGAGACGGGCGCGATGAAGTGGAACCAGCATCGTCCGCCGATCGGCGGCATGTCCATCGCCGGCTATGGTGGCGCAGCGGCCTATCAGGACCGGATCCTGGTGGCTTTTTCGGACGGACATGTCGCTGCCTTTGATGCGTCGGACGGCACGCCGCTGTGGCAGCCGGTGGATCTGTCCGCGGAGGCAGAGGAGAGCCTGGGTTATCAGGTACCGAAGTACTTCGATGTCGACACCACGCCGATCGTCACGCAGACCGCCGCCGGCCCGGTGGCGATCGTGGCGTCCTACACGGGCGGGCTGTTCGCACTGGACACGTCGAACGGTGCCCAGGTCTGGAGCAATCCGCGTGTCACCGGTGTGACGGATCTGACCTTGTGGACGCAGCCCGCGCACCGTTCGAGCAAGGGCGGTCCGGAGCATCCGGCGCGGAAGGTGCTGATCGCGTCGTCGGGAACGTCCGGGGTGTGGGGGTTGAACCCGGAAGACGGCACGGAGCTGTGGCGCCGTCCGTTGCCGGAAGGTGGGATTTCAGCGCCTGCGATGGTGGCTGGCGCGATGCTGGTGAGCACGACGCGGCATGGGTTGTTCTTGATGTCGCCGCTGGACGGCAAGGTCATCGACGGAATCGACCTTGGGATGGGGTTTGCGATGGCTCCGGCGGGGCATGGGACGCGTGCGTACGTGATGTCGAACGGCGGGGCGATGCTGCTGTTGCAGGTGGCGCCGCCAGGTTGATTGGGCTGGGGGAGAGTTTGGGGGGTGGGGAACCGGTCTGGCCGCCTGACCAAATCGCATAAGATACATTATGTCAACTAAGCGTCGTTCCACGCCTGCCAGGAGAGACCACGCAACTCCGCGCGACGTTCGCGTGCCCACGGGCTGGCGTCTCGCCGGCGCCGGCTGCTCGCTTCGCACGCAGTTCGCTCAGTTCCAGGGGCCGCGCTCAGGGCGTACCGAATCGGTGCGGCACTTCCAGAAACTCGATGAAATCCTCCAGCCGCTCCAGGTCGAATACGACCACGCTGCCGTCCGGTGCGTCGGCAATGAGCCTCAGCCTGCGTAGCCTCGCGAACAGATCCTCGGCCGTCTCCGGATCCACCCCCACTTGAGACGCCACTTCCCCCGCCGTGACCCGGACCCGAATCCCTTCATGCTCGGTGATGCCGAACGCTTCGGCATGCCGCAGCAGGCCGAGCAGCACCCTCGCCTTCGGATCTCTGTGCATGAGGATCTCGATCAACGTGTCCGCCGCATCGAGTCGCTTGGCGAGCTTTTTGATAAGCCTGAGCGCGATCTCCGTGTTCTTCTTCACCATCGTCTCGAGCGTCTGGGCGTCGATGACCAGACACCGGGCAGGCCCCTCCAACACCGTGGCCGTCGCCGTCCTCGGCTTGGTGTTCAGGATCGCCATCTCCCCAACGAACTCGCCCGGTCCGAGCGTTGCAAGCGTCTTGTCGTCGTCGCCCACGCGTTTCGATATCCGCACCAGTCCGGTCTGGATCACGTACATCACGTCGCCGGGATCGTTCTCGCGAAACAAGACTGCGCCTGCGGGGAACTCCTGCCCGAAACGAGTGAAGAGCGCGTCGCTCATGGTGCGTGAGTCTAGCGTCGGATGGTGCGGGCGGTCAAAAGCCCAGAGGGCGTGACGCGAGGCGGGGCCGATCGAAAGGTGCTTGGTCGGGCGCAAAAACCCAATCGTTACGAACGGTTACGCGCAAATGATTCACGTTGTCTGTGAAGTCAAACCAGACCTTGACGCCCTGCTTGAGGAATCTGTCGCAGGGAGGCGGGATGCCTGCCCGACCAGCGCAGGCTGGTGGAACACAGGCGTGGGAACTGGGGGGTTAGCGAGGAAGCTTGGGAGGAATGCGACGGCGCGTGGCTTGGGTTGCGGATGGGCTACATGTCGAAGTCGCCCATGCCTCCGCCCATGCCGCCCATGCCGCCCATGCCTCCGCCGCCGCCCGGCATCGGCTCTGCTTTCTTGGGCTTCTCGGCGATGATCGCCTCGGTGGTAAGCATCATGCCCGCAACGCTTGCCGCATTCTCAAGGGCCGTGCGCACAACCTTGGCCGGGTCGATGACGCCAGCGGCCAACAGGTCTTCGTAGGTTTCCGTCGCCGCGTTGAAGCCGAACCCTCCCTTGGCGTCACGCACCTTCTCCACAACCACGGAACCGTCAAGGCCAGCGTTCGCCGCGATCTGACGCATCGGTTCTTCGATGGCGCGTCGGATGATGGCGACACCCTGCTGGCGCTCGTCGTCGAACTTGAGTGAGTCGAGGGCTTTCTGGGCCCGAAGCAGCGCGACACCGCCACCGGGTACGATACCTTCCTCGACGGCGGCGCGGGTGGCGTTGAGGGCGTCTTCGACGCGGGCCTTCTTCTCCTTCATCTCGGTTTCGGTGTGGGCACCGACCCGAACGACGGCAACGCCGCCGGCGAGCTTGGCGAGGCGTTCTTGAAGTTTCTCCCGGTCGTAGTCGCTGGTAGTGTCTTCGATCTGCTTGCGGATGGACTCGATGCGCCCTTTGATCTGGGCCTTGTCGCCGTAGCCTTCAACGATGGTGGTGTTGTCTTTGTCGACGACGACGCGCTTGGCGCGGCCCAGCTCGCGCACGGTGGCCTTTTCGAGCTTGAGGCCCAGGTCCTCCATGAAGGGGTTGGCGCCGGTGAGGGTCGCGATGTCCTTGAGCATTTCCTTGCGGCGGTCACCGAATCCAGGAGCCTTGACCGCGCAGACCTTGAGGGTTCCGCGGAGCTTGTTGACGACCAGGGTGGCGAGCGCTTCGCTCTCGATGTCCTCAGCGATGATCAGCAATGGACGGCTCTCACGCACGATCGCCTCGAGCAGCGGCAGAAGATCGTTCATGTTGGAGATCTTCTTCTCGTGCACCAGCAGGTACGGCTCCTCGAGCACGCACTCCATCTTCTCCGAGTCGGTCACGAAGTACGGTGACACGTAGCCGCGGTCGAACTGCATGCCCTCGACCACGTCGAGCTCGGTCTGCATGCCCTTGTTCTCTTCGACCGTGATGACGCCTTCCTTGCCCACCTTCTCCATGGCGTCGGCCAGGATGTTGCCGATGGTCGTGTCGCCGTTGGCGGAAACCGTCGCGACCTGGGCGATCTCGTTGCGGTCCTTGGTGGAACGCGACTGCTTCTTGATGTCGGCCACGACCGCCGCGACCGCCGCGTCGATGCCGCGCTTGATGTCCATCGGGTTGACGCCCGCTTCCACCAGCTTCATGCCCTCGCGGTAAATGCTCTGCGCAAGCACCGTCGCCGTGGTCGTTCCGTCGCCGGCCTTGTCCGAGGTCTTGCTGGCGACCTCGCGGACCATCTGGGCCCCCATGTTCTCGAACTTGCCCGCAAGCTCGATCTCCTTGGCGACCGTGACACCGTCCTTGGTGATGACAGGCGATCCCCAGGACTTCTCGAGCACGACATTTCGGCCGCGAGGACCGAGCGTGACCTTGACCGCGTTGGCGAGAGCGTCGACTCCGCGAAGCATCGCGGCGCGTGCATTGCGCTGATACCTGATCTCCTTGGCTGCCATATTCGAACCTCCGTGGTCAGCGATTCACGATCGCCAGGACGTCGTCTTCGCGCACGATGACGTGCTCCACGCCGTCGAGCTTGACTTCAGTGCCGGACCACTTGCCGATGATGACGATGTCGCCGGCCTTGACATCGAGGGGTTGGACCTTGCCGGTCTTGAGGGTTCGGCCATTGCCCACGGCGACGACCTCAGCCTCGACGGGCTTTTCTTTGGCGGTATCGGGGATGATGATGCCACCCTTGGTGGTTTCTGCTTCCTTGACACGCTTGAGAACAATGCGGTCCGCTAGCGGCCTGAGTTTCATGCGATCTGCCTCCCTGTGCCCAATCAAGTTCACCAGGTTCAGTTCATGGGTGCCTTTTCCGACGGTCGGTCGGCGGTGTTAGCACTCGATCGTGTCGGCTGCCAACGCCAGGCGGCCGGCAAGATAAGACGGTTCTCGCGCCGGTCAACCCTGAAAAGTTCGCGACGCCCCCTTCCCTCCCCTCAGCCCCAAAAAGAACAACTGGACCCCACACAAAGGCTTGACAGCCGAACCTGTGCGAGTAGAGTCCTCCGCCCGTCGGCGAAAGTCGACCCGCGGTTCTTTGCCAGCGTCGTGTTTGCTTTTCCTTCTTCTTGGGGGATCGTCCAATGGCAGGACTTCGGATTCTGGCTCCGACTATCAAGGTTCGAATCCTTGTCCCCCAGCCAGTTCCCATGCGCCGGGTCCACAGCCCCGGCCTTCACCATCAGGCCCCATCGTCTAGTGGTTAGGACATCGGCCTCTCACGCCGGTAACCGGGGTTCAAATCCCCGTGGGGTCGCCAGGGGAATGCCTGTACGGATCAGAAGCCGGCCGCCCCTCCATGCCGGCTTCAAGGATCTTGCGCGTCGCGCACACGGGTCAGCACAGCATAGCGAAGGCTGTCGTTGGCCTGTAGCGACCTCGCCGGACGGAAGTGCGCCCGCACCCACGGCTGCCGCGACACGCGACACTCCACCGCACGCTCGAACTGCCCCAGCCGCCACGCTTCGTTGAGGTTCAGCCCGGCAGGCAGCTGCAGCACCACCACGGTCGCCGCGCGATCTGCGAGGAACAGGCTAGGAATCGCCTTGCTGGTGTGCCCGCCCGGCAAACCGGCGACCGCTGGATCGGTCACACCGGCGAGATCGATCACTGTACCGTCAAAGCTGGCGCCCACCCACCCGATGTCGATCGCCGCGACGCGATCCTGTGGCGAAAGCATTGGCCGAAGCTGCTCGATCAGCGCCTCGCGTCGAGCCGTGACCGCGGCCGCGTCGGCCCCCACCCTCCAGAACACGAAGGTCTGCCCGCAGACGCAAACCATCCAGCGAGCCACGGTGGACCAGGTGGACGCGGCCTTCGCCAGGTGAGCGAAGACCAGACCGAGCGACGGCAACACCGGTACAAACAGACGGGACATCGGCATCCAGTCGCCGCCAACGAACATGATGGCGATGACGTGCGCCCATGCTGCGGCCAGGATCCATCTCGGCCACGACGGCAACCTGGGCCATGCAAAGGGAGCGATCACCGCTGCAAACGGACCGGTGAGGAGCACGCCTGCCAGGGCGTACACCCATCCGTGTGCGAAGTCCGATGGTTTGGCGAGCACCGCGAGGGGGGCAGCCCGGCCGAACGCGAGCAGGCGCACGACGACCACGAGAATGAACGGAGCGGCTGCGACGGCCACGAACGTCACCAGGCGTCGCGCGAGCAACAAGGCGTCGATGCGGTCGATGCCGTCGTCGAGCAACGAGCACCGGGCGTGGGCGGCTGTGAGGACCACGGCCCAGGGCAGCAATTCAGGGCGCAGCGTGCAGGCCAGGCCTGCGACCATCGCGCCGACGAGCCGCCTCGTCATGGCCCCGGTCATCAACAGGCTGGTCGATGCGACCGCCGTGGCGAGACCCGTTTCCATCCCTGAGACAGCCCACGCGCCGACTGCTGGTGTGGCTGTCACGACGACGACGCCGAGGTGCGGCCAATCCAGGCGTCGACGCGCGAGCCGGTGGACGTGCCAAGTCAACGCCCCAGCAGTCGTTATCCAGGCCAGCGTCCCCAGCACCTTGGCCACCAGGAGCGAAGCGGTCGGGCCACCTCGAGAGAAGGGAGCGAGCAACCAAGGCCAGGGCAACGGGGTGACGCCGTCCGTTGCAGGCCCTGCTGCATTGAAGCGATAGCCTGCGCCCGAGGCCAGATGATGCGCGTACCGACACGAGATGAGGGCGTCGTCGACCGTGAACCCTCGGAGCACGAGCGGGACAATCGCGGCGGACACAGCGCCTAGCACGGCGGCGAACCATCGCTGTCGATTGCGCATGCGAGCACGCTACACCGAAGCAAGCTGTGCAGCCTGGAGAACTCCACGTTGCATCAGGAAAGGCCGGCTAGCGTGTTACGAGCTTCCTGTCCAATCCATGGAGGTTCGTGTCGAAAAGTTCGTGCTCCGACGATCGTTGCCTACGATCCACGCCAGACATGCGGGCCTTCCAGATCGTCATCGATCGTCGGCCGTTGCGAGCGGTGCCACCGGCGCACGCCACCCTGCACGGGGTGGTCGACGTGCTCGTCGACGGAACCAACGTAACTGCGCGAATCGGCCAGGATCACGCGCTTCCTCTGCTGCGGGATTTGGCCTATGCAGCAGCGGAACTGTCCTGCGGACGTCACAAGCGCGCGACGCTGCGGTTCTACGACCAGCGAGATGCGTGGGCGTTGGGGCTCGAGCGAGTGGGAGAGCAGGTCCTGATCACGGTGTTCCAGGGGGGGGCCACGCCCAAGGTCGCGGTGCACGAACGTGCGGTGCAAGGCGATGCGTTGGTGCGTGGCGTGCTCAGCGCCGTCGATGATGTGGTGGCGGGTTCGTCGGCACCACCCTCGATCGCCGCTGACCTGGCGGCAGCGCGGCGTCTTCTTGCAAGCACAAGCTGGACACCGGCGATTGGGGACGAGCAGGTCGTCGAGGCAGACGTCGGGCACACCGACGGTCAGGTATCGTTCTCGACGAGCTTCAAGTTGCGAGCTCAGCCGTCGCACGCATCGGGGGCGCCGGAGGTGGAGCGCAACGATTTGCATTCGTTGCTGGTGCGCGGCCCCTTCCGCTTCCGGGTTGGCGAGGCACGCGGGGAGCTGACGGAGACGTATCCTTTCCTCATCGCCGAGGCGATGGTGCGGGAAGCGTCCGAGGTGCTCGATGCATGGGAAGCCGCGCGGGTGATCAACCACCGGGTGGAAGCCGGTGGCATGCTGTTGACGACCCGGCTGACTTCCGACGGCAACCTGGCGCTGGGGCTTGCGGGACCGCGGATGGCGGGGGCGCGCAGGGGATCGACATTTCCGTCGGTATCGGTCACGGCGTTCGTCGAGGCGGTGGTCGCCTTCAGTCGTGGGCTGGTGCGTCCGTTGCTCCGCCATGACAGGTCTCAGCGAAACAACCTGAGAATGCGGTCCTTTCGGGAATCGGCACGGGATCTGGCCGAGGCGCTTCGCGAAGTGGTTCGCGAAGACGCGAAGTACAACGAGTCTCCGGAGAGCTATCGGGCGTTCGCCTCGTCCGGCGTTGCGTCGGATCGTTCGTCCGTGTCGGAGTCGTGGGGTGCGGGGCGCCTCCGGTTCGCGCCGGCGTGGCAGGCGACGGTGCCGAACGTCGATTTGCATGCCACGTTCTTGTTTGGCGAGCGGATCGTCGTGGGCGGATCGCGCGAGATGGCGTGCATCGACCGGGGCTCCGGGCATGTGGTGTGGCGGAGCCAGGTGGACCGCGGCATCAGCATCGCGGCGCCTTCCGGCGTACTGCGGATCGGAGCCGACGGGGGACTTGCCCACTACGAGATCGAAACGGGCGAGCTTACGCTGAGCGCGAAGCTGGCGGCACGCACGGGCGGCATGCCTGCAGGTGCGGTGGTCAACGCGCCCGGGCTGCCCAGGCTTGCCGTGGTCAGCGAGGGTGAGCGCCACATCACCGCCGTCGACCTCGTGTCCGGAGAAGTGCGTTGGCGACATGCGCTGGGACGCGGACGCTCTTTCAAGGTACGAAGAGCGGGCAGGTTGCTCGTCGTGTCGTCGGCAGAGCCCACGCTCTCCGCGCTGGACGTCACCTCGGGAGAAACCGTCTGGCGCATCCGCGACCGGCAGCGATTCTGCCGTCCAGCGACCTACGATGCGAACAGCCTGTTCGTGGTGACGGGGGAGAGCACAGCGAACACACGCCAGAACGAGGTGCTCCACGCGCTGGATCCGTGGACGGGGGTGACGCGCTGGAAGCAGGAGCTTCCCGCGGGCCGGCGCACGCTGGGGGCGCCGCTCGTGGCACAGGAGTCGGTCATCGTGGTGATCTACGACCAACGCGGCGTGGGGTTCCTCGCGTACGACCGGGAGACGGCGTCGCTCAAGTGGACGGTGGACCCGGGGTTTGCACCCGCAACGTCGGCGTGGCTGCTGGTGGATGGCTTGCTGATCGTGAACGGCGAGAACGCGGAGGTGTCCGCGATCGACGTACGGACGGGTGACACACGCTGGCGTCAGCGATACGAGCGCGCACTCGACACCGACGTACCGCGACACCTCGACCCGGTGCTTCGCTCAGGCGCGCTGTTTGTTCCTGGTCAAACGGTGAACGTTGTACGTCCCCACGACGGCGAGATCATCGGGAAGGTACCGACAGACCTCGTGCCCGACCTCGTACGCGTGGACGAACGTTGCAACGTGATTGTCGTCGAGGAAAGCGGACACATCGCAGCGTTTTCTGCAGGTGCGAAGCTCACACTGGTGAAAGGGTAGGATCTGGCTGCCTACCCGGCGATCGACTCGCCGCCGTCCACCCCGATCACGTTGCCGGTCATCCAGTACGTTTCCGGCTGTGCGAGCGCGACGAGGGCGTTGGCCACGTCGACCGGCGTGGTGAGGCGTCGGTGCGGATTCTTGCGCAGGGCGACCTGGACCATGGCCTGATGCGACGGGATCTTGCGCAGGGCGGGCGTATCGGCGACGCCGGCGCGCACGGCGTTCACGGTGATGCCGCGGGGGGCGAGCTCGCAAGCGAGCTGGCGGACGTGGGACTCGAGCGCGGCTTTGGCGGCGCTCACGGCGCCGTAGCCGCGCCACACGGACGTGGAGCCGGCGCTGGTCATGGCGAAAATGCGGCATCCCTCCCCGATCATCGAACGCCGAACCAACTCCTGGGTCCAGGCCACCAGGCTGTGCGCCATCACGCCCATCGTCATGTTGAGCTGCTGCGGGCTGGTTTCGACGTCGGGTTCGTCGTCGATGAATGGCAGCAGGGAGCCGAAAGCGAGCGAGTGCAGCACGATCGAGAACGACGGCTTATCAGCGCGGCCGGCGACGCGTTTGGCAAAGTCGTCGAGCACCTGGGCGCAACGCTGCTGGTCGGCCGCGTTGACGTTGTGAAACCAGGCTTCGCGTCCGAGGTTGCGAATGGAGTCGGCGACCTGCGTGGCTTGGGGCAGGGTGCTTCGGCGGTCGAGGTGCACACCGACGATGTCGCAGCCGGCCTTGGCGAACGCGAGGGCTGCAGCGGCCCCGAAGCCACTGGACGCCCCGAGAACGAGGGCCCATCCCGAAAGAGCGAGGTTGCGATGGTTCGACATGCGACGGCGCCAGCGTAGCAGGGAAAACGTCGGGGGGGGCGTTCAGCTCACGTCAGCGGCCTTCCGGCGTACGAAGGCCACGATCGACCGCAGCGGCACGCGGGACGGGCACACTCGCTCGAGGCTTTCGAGCTTGGCGACATCGACATGCCGCAAGGCGTCGACGGCTGCGTTGAAGTCCGGCATGGACCGCGATGCCGATAGCACAAACGCCATCATGCCCCGATACCTCCCCTGAGAGCCGGCGATGGACGCGGCCTGGCCGACATCGCACAATCCGCACGCGACACAGCCGGAGAACGTTGGCAGGACGTCGCGATCCGCAGTGGTCAGAGGCAGCAGACGATCCTGCGCGTAGTTGCTATAAAACAAGGCCAGCCCGTGACTGTTGGGCCGGAACAGACGACGCGCGATCGTGCGCAGCAACGAAAGGGCGAGCAACCAGGCGGCGTGGATGCGGGCAAGCATGGGGGCATCGTAGCGCGGCGACGCGCTGATTGCGGGGCTGGAGGGAAGGAAGGAACGAGGTGGGCGTAACACGCGACGGGGGGAGGCGTTACGCCGCGGGGGGGGTGTAACGTTACGGGGACCGGGGCAACGTTACGCATGCTTCCTGGCCGCCTGGTCTGTCATTTCCAGCGGAATTCGCCGAGCGTCAGTGGCTTGACGCATGGCACGCACCGTGCAGCAGCGGGGGCATCCCTGGAGGATTGGGCTGATGGGATCTTTTACTCAACCAACGCGAACATCCAGCCGGGACAAGGCCGATGCGCTGCGCCTTCCTTCTTGCTACACCGACGAGGAACTGGTCACGGCGATGCTGGCGTCGGACGACCTGGCCTGGGTCGAGTTCCACAGGCGATACGCGAGGCTGATCTACCGCTGCATCACCAAGATCACCGGTCGCTTCTCGGGCATGGTCTCGCCGGAAGACATCCGCGAGATCTACGCCACGCTGGTGCTCCAGCTCGTCTCGAACGACATGCACAAACTCCGCAGCTTCGACCCCGAGCGGGGCAACCGGCTCGGAACCTGGATCGGCATGCTGGCGATCAATGCCGCGTACGACCACCTGCGGACGGTACGGCGAGAGCCCAATCGCGGGTCGTTGAGCGAGGCCGAATCGGTATGGAGCGAGCGGCCAGATCCGTTTGCGGAGGTGGATCGAAAGCAGCGCGAGAAGGTGCTCTCCGACATGCTGCGTGACTTCTCCGCGAAGGACCGTCAGTTCGTGATGCTCTACTTCGATCAGGGCCTCGATGCGGAAGAGGTCGCCAGCCGGATGCGGATCAGCGTGAAGACGGTCTACTCGAAGAAGCACAAGATCCGCACCCGCCTCGAGCGGCTTCTTCAGCGCGAGCGCATCGCGGCGTAGCAGGGCTTACCGGAGGCATCCCCCACCCTTCCTTGGGCTTGCTTGCTTCTTACCCTTCGCCTTCTTGATCTTCCCAGAGCGCGGGCAGGGCCCTGATGCCCTCGCTCGCGCCCTGTTCCCACGGGAAGTTCCCTTGGCGGTCGGGCAGCACGAGCTGCAGCACCGGGAAGTCGTCGCCGTCGTAGAACCACAGCGCATATCCCAGAAAGTCGCGGTACGCTCGCTTGACCATCGTGCGAAAGGCACATCCATTGCCCTCGATGATGTCGTTCGACACGGAGCCGTCTTCGAACCGGGCTCCATCGCGCACCGCCTGGCCCACCGCGTTGATCAAGGCGGCGAGGGTTTCGGGGGGTGGACCGAAACAGATCAGCTCGGGATGTCCGAAGCTCTCGAACAGGCCGATGCTGAAAGCAAACCCGGGCCCTTCATCATCCGCGGACACCACGCACACGTGCCACCCTACCCGCTCGATGCTCGCGAGGATGTCCGCTTCGAGGTCGTCGTGAACCTGCCAAGGATCACGGGATGACAGCCGTGTGGCGGTCTGCCCCGGCCCGATTCTTCCAATCTCCGCGACCGCAGGATCGAGGGCGAGGACGTCTTTGAGGCACATGACCTCGGGCTGTTCGCCGGAGCTCTCGCCGTGGTCCTGATCGCAGAGAAACTGCCAATCGCCGTCGCCTTCATGCACGACGACCAGGATGGGAGCGGTACGCGCGAAGACGTGACGGCAGACGAATGCGGGCGTCTCGGCGGGGTCGTCGAAAGGCCAGGCGGCTTCATTCATAGGATCGATCATAGCGCCCGCCCGGGTCCAACGGATCGGCGTCGTGCGGTAGCGGTGACGGAAATCGAGGTTCATGGTCGCGGGCTGGACGGCCAGCCGCGCATCCAGGCGATCAGGGGAACCAGCGCCGCGTAGCAGCACGCGGCGAGGACGAACAGCCAGTGCAAGCCGATGTCGAGCGCGACGATGACCGCGAGGCTGCTTGCCACGACACTGCCGACGCCGTTGATGCCCCAAAGCCAGGGACTTTCGTGGTCGTAGCGCGTGCGTACGAGTCGCATTCCGGCCGGGAAGGCGGTTCCCAGCGCGATGCCGGACGCGGAGCAGACGGCGATGGCCAGCGCGATGCGGGCGCCGTTGGGCATCGGCATTGCGATAGCGAGCAGGTCCGGCAAGACAAACGCCAGCGCAATCCCCACCGCGGCGATCACGACGGGGTAGACGTAGCACAAGGGGGCGCGGTCGAGGGGCAGACGATCGCTCAGCCATGCTCCTGCTGCCGCCGAACCCACGATGGAGGCCAGGACGATCCTCAGGCTGAGGTCCGGGTGGCCGAGCATCATGGACAGCCGCTGGAGCAAGCCGATCTCGAGAAGCATGAACCCGACGCCGATGAGGGCGAAGTAGGCGATCGCTGCGACAGGCGCCGGGGAGGATGCGTGGATGAGGCGTGTTCTCCAGCGCAGCGGCAGCAGGATGGCGCTCAAGGACAGGGCGATCGAGGCGAGGAACGCGAACATGAGGGCGGCGGTGGCGGTCTGGTTCCCCTCGATGAGGCCGGCGGCGCCAGGAGGAGGTGGGCGCCAGAAAGCCCTTGGACGCACGACATTGAAGAAGAAGGGGCGATCGTCGGTGGGCGGGCGGAAGTCGAGCGTCGCCGACAGGGTCAACCGATCGAGGCCGGCGCGGGAGCCTGCGCGGAGCCAGGGCAGCAGGCTGCCCTGGGCGGGAGGCAAGTCAGGCGCGATCAGGAGCTCGAAGCCCCGGTCGGTGCAGACGCGCTGGATGGTGGCGGCGTCCTGCGGGGACAGGGGAGCTCGCGAGACGATGATCGTGGTGACCGTGCCGCCGCGTGCGAGCACGACGTGCCGTTCGGGTTCCGAGGCGCCGATCTCCATCAAGGCGGCGGCGGCAAGGGAGACGAGCCTTGCCGTTTCGCCGCTCGCCCATCGCGAGACGGTGAACACGCCATCGGGCTCGAGGCGATTGAGGAACGTGGTCCATGCCTCGACGGTGTACAGCCCGTTCTCGCCCAGGGCATGCGCACCGGCGCCGGTGGACGCCCACGTGTCGATGAGGGATGCCTGGATGAGGCGGAAACGTTGGGGAGTGCGGGTGAGGTAGCTGCGGGCCTCCTGGCCCACGAGCGTAACGTCCGGGTTGTCGGTGACGAAGGTACCCTGGCCGACGTGCCCGCGCAGGATGCTCAGAAGCTTGCGATTGAACTCGATCCCGACGACGGGCTTGTGGCCGACCATCAGCGCGGCCTGAACGTCGCGCGACCCGCCCACGCCGATGACGGCTGCGGGGCCGTCGGGGCGGATCGCGTGGGCGAGGTTGGTGATGTCGCACTCGAGGAAGGCCAGATCCTGCAGTCCGTGCGCAGGGTAGAACACAGGCGTCGCGGCGTCACCGTCGATCACGATGAGGCGCTGGTGCACGACAGGAGCCGAGCATCTGGCCCCCGGACCCCAGAGGCCGGCAGGGATGTCCAGGGGGCGGGAGACTTGGAGGCGCGAGTGGCTGTTCCAGGTTTCGATGTCGAGCAGGTGACGGTCTTCGGCACGTCCCTTGACCCAGATGGGGACGAGGCCGTTGTGCAGGGAGGCATGCGCAAGGAGCAGTGTGAGCACGGCGCCGGCGGCGACCAGGGCACGCCGGGGATGGGGCTGTCCGGCGACGGAAGCGAAGGCGAACGAGGCCATTGCGGCGAGGACGCCGAGGAGAAGGATTGCACTGCTGGCGCTCATGTGGTCGAGCAGGAAAGAGACGGTGGCGGCGCCGAGGGCGGCGCCGGCGAGGTCCACCGCATAGACGCGGCCGATGGGCAGCGGGACGCGGGTCAGCGCGGTGGCGACGACCAGCCCTGCGGCAACGAACGGAATGGCGATGATTCCGGCGAAGGCGACGAACAGGAAGAGGTTCGTGAGGGTGGGCGTGACGCGCAGGGGAACGATGAGCAGCAGGACATAGCTGGCGGGGATGGCGAGCGCGAGCGTTCGGGCGTCGCGGGCCAGGGAGGTGAAGGTCCCGGGCATGTCTTGCTGGGGCCGGGACCAGACGCGGACAGCACCTGCGGTGAGGCCGAACAAGCCCATGGCGATGACGAGGAAAGCGAGGGAATACCAGGTGAGGACGGACAGCAGGCGGGTGAAGAGGATCTCGAGGGCGAGGGTCACGAGGGTGACGAGGAGCAAGCCGGCGAGGAAGGCGCGTTGCTGGGGTGGGGGCAGGGTCACGGCGAGGGGCGTAACGTAGAAGGGGGCGGGCAGGCAATGGGAAGCACGTACTGCCCCTTGACCAGGCCCGCATCGTGCGGCAGACTGCGCGCCCTTCAAGAGGAGATCCGGTAATGGCGAATTATGCCCTTTGGAACATGCGAGCGCGTCATGAGTGGCTTCAGAAGCCCCTGAAGAAGGCGCGCTTGAAGCGCTGCCAGCGTGTGCGCGTCGGCATGCAGGCCGCGATCGACCGCAAGGCCAAGCCCGCACCCGAAAAAGCCTGACGCTCCCCTCCCCTTTCTCGATCGCACTTCGTGCGTGTCAGCAGTTCCGAGCCGGCGATGGCCCGGCATGACGACGTCTGTCGTATGCGACGCGAGACGCGGCATGGGCCGCGAGGATTGCCGGGCCTGACGCCAGGATCCACGGGCCGGTGCGGCCCGCAGCCACGAGATGGAAGGCGACGAGGCTTGCGAGCACGGCGCAGGTGCCAAGGATGAGACGAGACGCCGGGCGCAGCTCCGCAGCCATCCAGACCCCCAGCGCAGCCGTGGCTCCGAGCACGACCAGGACGAGCGACGATCGAGAGGGCAACGGCGGTTGGGAAGCGAGTGCAAGCGGCTCGACGAATTCGACGGTGAACCCGGCGCGCACCACGATGCCATCCGCGGGCGAGAGCCAGCCGTCGGCAAGCGGCGTCCAGGTCCTTTCATGAAGCGAGGGAAACAGCGCCGAGGGGTCCGACGGCGCCCAGCCGAGCAGGATCGCACCTAGCGTTCCGATCCAGGTAAGGGCGGCCAGCGGGCCGAGGGTCATGCGCGCGTGGGAGACGCCGATGGCAGCCAGCGCGAGAGGCTCGCCCCGCCAACGGGCCTGGGCGGCAGCCATGGCAACCGCGATGGCGCCGAGCACGGGCGCCAGGGCGCCCAGACGGGCCAACCGGGCGTTCCAGCCCGCTGCGCCGTCGGTCGCCCACATCACGAGCAGCGCCAAGGCGCAGAGGGCGAGCCCGAAGCCAGTGGTGCGTACGAAGGTGACCCGATCGTAGGGCGTAACGTGCATGGGCTGATGCGAGAACTTGGCATGTCGAGCGCGAATCCGCTAGCGGTGGCGCATGCGAGGCTCTCGTGGCAAAGCCCTGGTGGTGCTGGTGCTGGCTGGCGCGTGCGGCCCTGGGTGCGTGCACGACATGCTCGACGACGACGGTCTGCCAGGGCAATCGATGGGTACGTACCGGGTGCAGGCGACGTTGACGAGCAACTCTTGTGGTCCTGGAGCTTTTGGCGCGCTGGACGCCTGGGAATTCGAGGTGAAGCTGGCGCGTGAGGGGTCGGTGATCTACTGGAACAACGGAACCGAGCTGGTGGAAGGATCGCTGGCGGCCGATGGCAGGGCGTTCTCCTTCTCCGACCAGCTCACGATGCCCCTGAGCGAGCGCAAGGGCGCGCAGGCCGGATGCACCATGTTCCGGCAGGACACGGCTTCCGGGACGCTCGATAGCGCCGACGCGGACAAGGTGACGGGGTTCACCGGGAGCCTGACGTACGGCTACGACCAGGAGAAGGGCTCGGATTGCTCGGCGGTTCTGGCGCAGGCGGGTGCGGCACAGCTTCCGTGCAAGCTGGACTACACGATCACAGCGACCCGGGAGTAGGCAAGCAACGCCCGGTCTATTCCACGGGCGGGATGTGGCCCGGATCGACTGCACCTCGGTGGGAGAAAGCGTGGAGCGCGGCGACCGCTGCATGCCGGTTGGCGGCTGGCGAGCTTCCCCGGGCGATGGTCAAGAGGGCTTGGATGCAGAACTCCGGGCCGCCCGGGTCGAGGGGCTCACCGCCGAGCGGTGCATTCTGCGCGATTTGGTGAATCGCGACCAGCACATCGAGCTGGGTGTCGCCGGTTGTCTGGAGCGCGACCTGGGCCAGACGGCGGTAAACAAGCTCGGCGTCGTCGGCGTATTGCATGGCGTGCAGGGCGGTTCGACCGACCTGCCCGCCCTGCTCGAAAGCTTCGAGCAAGCCGGTAGCACCTTCGATTTCGGCGAGTGCAGCCAGATCGAGCGGGTCATCGCTCGTTGCGGCGACCCAGAAGGGATGGGAGGCGAAACGGGGATCGGGCTGCGTGGCGGGCTTGTCGAGCGTTGGGGGCGGCGCAGCGTCGGCGAGGAGCGCGGCAGGAGGCTTGTCGCGGCACGCGTCGCACGCGACCCCCAGCCACACCAACCCGGCGCAGACAAACAGCGTGCGAACGTTCACGGCATGCGTGTAACACGAGCGCGAGCATCCAGCGAGGGGTGTTGCGGGGGGAGCGACGGAACGAGTCCGTTCGATGATCAGTGCACGCGCCGCGTGGCTTGGCGTACCAGCGCATCTCCGCCATCCAGCGCATGCGTGGCGAGTCGATGCCGCTTCGGGAGATGCGCCGGCGCATCTCCACCGCGACCGCCGACGAACTCGATCGCATCGCCGATCCGGTTGCGCCGGAACCGCCGCCGGAGCCTTCCTGTCTCCCAGATTGGCAACGGCGCGTGCTGCTGCATCAGGGTCTCGATCTTTTCGTTCACGACAAGCCCGCGCGCCGAGCGGGTTCTGGAAGCTTGTCGGCCTCTGACCGTGACCAGAAGTCCTCCGTGTCGGACGAGCATCTCGCGCTCCTTGTCCGGGGCATCGCGACGTCGCGGACCCGCGCGTGAGATGGCGGTCGCAACGTCGAGCCCACCCCTGCATTCAAGCGCTAGCAGTAACGGCACGACGCTCGCTCTGTACGTCGGCTCGTGCAACACGCGACGACCCCGCCAACGTGCCCAGCCGAGGTGGTTCCCGCAAACGCGCCGATGCGCGGACACTGCAAGCGACACGAAGCCGAGAAGACGGCGCTTGGGCAAGTCACCGCCAGACGGTGGCGAACCTGGTGGATCGCGTGTTGCCCGACGTGCCACTGCGGCAGTGGGTGCTCAGCGCGCCGCTTGAATCGAGTCCACCGCCCTCCCCAACCCCACGCTGACTCACGGTTCGGAGTACGGATCCGAGTACCGATCGACGGTACCACCGTCGATCCGAGTACGGTCGTGAGTACCGATCGACGGTACCACCGTCGATCCGAGTACGGTCGTGAGTGCCGATCGACGGTACCACCGTCGATCCGAGTACGGTTGTGAGTACCGATCGACGGTACCACCGTCGATTTTGAACGGATTAGTAGCTCGTCTAGGCGGTTTCACGGCAACTTTGCAGCCAAAGCGAAACGGATGGGGCCAGGCGTTGCGGGAGCGTGGCGAGCCAGGCTCAAGCATCGCCGCGCCGGTGGGCGCGAGCTTTCGGGTTCTCCACGCTGCCGCGTGCGCCGCACTGCTGCCTCAGAGGTTGTTCGATCCGAGGCCGGGTTGAAGGCACACGTCTGCCTGCCGGGGGTCTGCTTCACCTCCAGCCTGCCGGGGGTCTGCTTCACCTCCAGCCTGCCAGGGTCGTCGCCTTGACGGCGCCGACCGCCGGCCTCTCGCGCCTCGCCTGCCGGACCGGCCGCTCGTCGCAACCGAGCCCGCCAGACGCGCGCACGCCTGCCAAGTGGCACCTCTTGTTAGGTCAAAACCCGCCACTTACCCGCGACGACCCGGCCGAAACCGGACCGCCTGGACAATCCCAACCGTCCCGTGTCCATCCTGTCAAACAGCGAGCCGGCGCTATGCGCACTCGCACCGGCACCCAGCTATCAAGCAGCTCCTGTGCCAGTCCCGTCCCCTGGATTTACGCACACTTGCGCACGGGTCCAGGTGGCGGCCGCCACCCCCAAACCCGGCCGACAAGCCCGCCGCCTTGCGGTATTCCCTGGGAGAAACCACCGAAACGGCGCCCCGCCACCCCCCGACGGATTCCGCCACTACCTCCTCCTGCCCGGCTGCGCTCCTGACCACCGGTTCAACAGCCGCTGCGTGTGCGTGCGGGACAGGCCTGAGCGTGGCGCGTGGTGCAGAGAAACGAAAACCAACTGGGCCGAAGGCACCCCAGACCGCGCGCCGCCTTGATGCGTTCCCCGCTGTCAGCTAGCGTGCGCCCAGCGCCCCGAAGTGCCTCGTCGCCGGGACGCCCAGCCCGGGTTCTTCCGCACGGGGCGCTTTGCGTTCGAGAGCGCCCACTCGCGCAACGACCGACCATGCTCCCATGGACCTACGAGAAATCGTCGACTACTGGCTGCTGTGCTTCGTCTCGATCTTCGCTGTCGTCAATCCCCTGCGGGCAGCCGAAGCCTTTCATCGTTCCTTCGATGGCGTGAGCCCGGCCGAGGCTCGACGTGCGGCCCGCACGGCCGTGCTGGTCGCTTTCGCCGTGTTGTTCCCCGCGGCGTGGGTCGGGAATCACCTCATCGCGTTCAGCGGGATCCGAGTGGGCGGCTTCCGGGTCGCTGCCTGCGTCCTCATCCTCGCATGGGTGGCGAGGGACCTGCTCCGAGACCATCCGTGGCCCGCCTCCACGCCAGCGCCCGCCGTTTCGGATGCGGCGTCACCGCAAGAAAAAGCGGTCGTCCCATTCGGCATTCCCCTGCTCGCCGGGGCTCCGTCCATCGCGACCGTCACGCTCTATTCCGGAGAAACCCACGAGCTGTGGAGGCGGCTGGTCACCATCGCCGCGTTGGCCGTCACACTCGGAGCAACCTGGGTCGCGCTCGCGGCTGCGAGACACCTTGTCCGAGCGCTCGGCTCCAACGGCATCCGGTACATCACGCACGCCATGGGGCTCACGATCGCCGCGTGGTGTGTGGACTTCATCGCGACGGGCATCCGGGATCTGCTCCCCCTGATCCTTCAAACCCCACCGGCGCAATGACCATGGGCCGGCGTGGACGGCCGTTCGTCGCGCGTCGGTCGAATCCCATCCGCTATGCCGGGTGGTAGGAAGACGCCGGTGTTGTCGATCGAACGTGTGCGGCCTGGCGCGATGACCAGCAACCTCGGCAAGACCTGACCGGCGTGCTACGTTTCGGCCGATGAACACGCTGCCTGGGAGCTCGCTCGCGCTGGTCTTGATGCTCCCCGTTTCTCTCCTTGCGGTGTCGTGCGGGGGAAGTGGCGAAACCGCCCCTGCCAACCCGGGCGCTGGCGGATCCCTTCTGGACGCCCAGGCGGATTCGCCGGCTGACGCATTGCCGGACAAGAATTCGGGCGACGGCTCCGCGGGCGGCGGCGGCGACGCCACCATCGATCAGGATGCTGTCGCCGATGCAGCAGCCGACCATACGCCAGCCGACGGGTCATCGAGCGACAGCGGGGACGCGTCGGAGGACGCATTGCAGGATGCTACCGCCGATATCGCGCAAGATGCCGCGCAGGACGATGTGGCCGAGGCGTCGGACGACGGACAGTCGGACGTGTCTCTGGATGGCGTCGCCGAGGCTTCGGGCGACGGACCGGCGGACGTGTCGCAGGAAGCGTTCGAAGAGGCGTCCACAGATGGCGCAGGCGGTGCGGATGCACTCGGAGAAGCCGGGCCGGATGCGCAGAGTTGCGAGGACTTGGGGGCGGCGTGTGCGTCGTCGTCGGCGTGCTGCGGACTGGAGGCCGGGCCGGCCGCGTGCAGAAGAGGGATCTGTTCCTTCGGACCTGGGTTCTGCCATCTCGATGGGGACGGGTGCATGCACGACTGGGAGTGCTGCTCGAGCCTGTGCGAGGGCGGCACGTGCGTTCCACCGGTGTGCCTCGCTGACGGGCTGGGCTGTCTTGCGCACTACGAGTGTTGTTCCAGCTACTGCGACGAGGGGGTCTGCGCTCCGGCGACATGCGCTGGCAACGGAGCCTCGTGCTCCTCACAGAGCGATTGCTGTTCCTACTACTGCTCCCCTGGAAACGTGTGCGAGGAGGCGCCCTGTCAGGCGAACGGGCAGCCATGCTCTGCCGGCTCGGAGTGTTGCTCCAACTCGTGCGGGACCGACGGTCGGTGCGAGCCGGGGCAGTGCGCGCCGAACGGGGCCGCGTGCATTTCTTCCCAGCAGTGCTGTTCGTACTTCTGCGACCAGCAGGTCTGCTCCATCCCCCCATGCTTGCCGGATGAAGACTACTGCACGAACAAGGCGCAGTGCTGCTCGTACAAATGCGACGATCAGACCTACACGTGCGTGCCCTGACGCTGGTGTCGAGGCTCTGAGGACCACGACAGGCGGAACTCAGCAGGCGGAACCCGGCGGGGATCCATCGACGCGGCGCGAGATCGCGGTTCCGCGGGGTGACCGGCAGTCACGGTGAAGTCGGCGCATGGATGGATCGGTCGAAGTCCTTCCACAAGGGTTCCAGGCCCTTCTGGGAAAGGACGCGGGCGATTTCCGCCGGCGACCTGTCGTCTTCGATGGCGAACTGCCTGCCGGACCGGCTGTGTTCGCTAGCATAGCCGCCAGGGTTCGTGCGGCTTCCGGCGCTCATGCGCGTGATGCCGAGCGACATGAGGCCATCGCGCAGGTGAGGAGGCTCGCGCGTGGACAGCACGAGGTCCGCATCGGGCAGAGCAAGTCGCATCGCGCAAACCGACTGAACGAGGTCGCGGTCGTCGAGCGGATGCGGCGGGGAGAAGCCGCCCGGGGTGGGCCTGATTCGCGGGAAGCTCACGGCGATTCGGCTCTTCCAGAACCGTCGCGACAGGTAGCGCCCGTGCAGCGCGAGGAGGGCCATCTCGACGCGGAAGGGGGACAAGCCCAACAGCGCGCCGATGCCGAGCGAGCGGAAGCCGGCTTCGCCACCGCGCTCGATGGCCTCGATGCGGCGGTCGAAGCGGCTCTTGGGGCCGACGGGATGAACCTCTCGATACACCTGCGCAAGGTACGTTTCCTGGTAGAGGGCGAGCCCATCGACTCCTTCCTTTGCGATCCGTGCGTATTCATGCGATTCGAAGGGAGCGGTTTCGATCGAGATCGAGTGAAAACGCGACCTGACTGCGCGTACGACCGCTTCCACGTAACGCGCATCGACGCTTCGAGGGTTCTCGCCGCTGACCAGCAGAACGTGACGGAAGCCTTGCGATCGGAGAACGTCGGCTTCACGCACGACGGTATCGACATCGAGGGTCATCCGCGGGATCTGGAGTCGCCGGGAGAAGCCGCAGTAGACACACGCGTTGACGCACTCGTTCGAGACGTAGAGCGGCGCGTAGAGCGTCATGGTGCAGCCGAAGCGCCTTCGCGTGAGCGACGCGCTCCGCTCGGCTAGATCCTCGAGTCGGCGTGCCGCAGCGGGCGACAGAAGAGCGAGGATGTCGTCGACGCTCGCCCGTTCCCGTGACAGAGCGCGGTCGACCTCGGCATCGCTCGCTGACTCGATGCGGCGGGCGATGTTCTCCGTGTCGACCGTCGAGAGCTCTTCGAGAAAGCTCACGCCGACCCCTCGTCGCGCAAGAAGCCAGTGAGAGGGCTCGATGCGCGGGCACGCACAGCGCGGTCGCCGGGGCCGGCATCACGCGCGAGGCAGGCGGCTTCCACGGCGAACCGGAAGGCGCGCGCCATGGTGACCGGGTCGTGTGCGATTGCGATCGCGGTGTTGACGAGCACGGCGTCGGCGCCAAGCTCGATCGCCTCGGCTGCGTGAGACGGCATGCCGAGACCGGCATCGACAACCACGGGGACGCTGGCCTGCTCGATGATGATACCGATCTGGTCGCGTGTGCGGAGGCCGAGGTTGGAGCCGATGGGCGCAGCGAGCGGCATCACGGTGGCACATCCAGCTTCGGTGAGGTGCTTGGCGAGGACGGGGTCAGCGTTCATGTAAGGCAACACCGTGAACCCGAGCTTGACGAGCTGCTCCGCGGCGCGGAGTGTTTCGATCGGGTCGGGCAAGAGGTAGTTGGGATCAGGGGTTACCTCGAGCTTGATCCACGTTGTTCCGCAGGCCGCACGGGCAAGCTTCGCGAGCCGTATGGCCTCGTCCGCATCGCGCGCGCCCGAGGTGTTCGGCAACAGGTGGAGCCGGGAAAGATCCAGCGCCGACAACGTCGAATCCGATGGTGCGTCGATGTCGACACGGCGAATCGCGACCGTGATGAGATCCGAGCCGGACGCCTCGACGGCTTGCGCCATCACCGCAGGCGACGAGAACTTGCCGGTGCCGATGAACAGGCGTGAACGCAGCGCAACCCCGGCAATGACCACGGGCAACATTAGCCCCCTCCGACGAAACGCACGACCTCGAGCTGGTCGTCCTCGCGCAGCACGCGAGCGTCCACCGCCTCGGGGGCGAGCACTTCCCCGTTGTGTTCGACCGCGACGAGCCCCGATCGAAGACAGAGCTGACGCAACAGCTCACCGATCGACAGCCCCTCCTGGATCTCGCGACGCTTGCCATTCAGGTTGATCTGCACGCTCTTCCTCCTTCGTGTGCGCCAATTCTCGTGATCGCTGCACGGGTCGGCAGCGGACCTGGGCATGCACGAATCGAAGAAGATGTCGTCTCCCTACGCCGGCATGACCCGGATCAGGTTCAACGGGTCAGCGGCCTACCGCTTTCTCAGCCCCTCGGCGGGGCTCCCCGAAACGAACGGCTGAACGCTACTCGGTCGTGCTTGGGGTGTCAAGGCGGACGCTTTCGCGCGTGCTTGGTCTTCGCACCGCAACTCGTCGGATGCAGGCCCGACCAGGCGCGCCTTCCTCGATGACCGGTTCAATCAGCGTCCGATGATGGCGTGGTCCCAGCACGGCGTTGCACGAACGCCGGTGCCGAAACCGCTGCGCCGATTGTCCGGCCGCATCGGCGCCCGACCGCTTGACCGCAATCCACTGCAGGTGAGATCGCGTACTGCCACGGCGGCATCGTGACCGGTCCGCAAGCGTTCGATGTGCTCGCGGAAGTGCCGCTCTCGGGCTGTTCGGGATGCGACCGAAACCCAAGCTGACCGCGCACCAGTGGCTTCACGCACACCTATGGAGGAGGGACGGCGTCATGGCTGACGAGAGAATCGAAGCCCTGGAAGGGTATGAGGACATGATGCTCGAGATGCTCGCGGCGCTGCCACCGGAATTGCGGCTCAAGGGGCCGGCGCCGGAGCAGATCGTCGCAGGGCTTTTGCTCCGGAGGAACTCGAGCGGCTTCGGGAACTTCTGCATCGCAAGGTCGATGATTGAGAGCGTGGTTGCCTTCGCGCTACCGGAATGACGGGGGTACGGATCCTCGCTCGGCTGGACGCATGCGATACGCAGGGGCCTGGGGCATCTTTCCGCGCTTGCAGCGTCAGTCGTCTGCCTTGACGGAACACCAATGTGCCTGGTCCTCGGGGACGAACGGCCCGTCGCCAGCCTCGGCTTCCGAACGAGGGCTGGCTTCCGATCCGAGCAGCGTGGCGTCGAGACTGGCCGCACCCAGGTCGATGCGGATGGCACCGCCCTGGATGCGTTCGCCCGCCACGTTGGCGTTGGCGCGCACCACGCCGATGTCAAGGAGCTTGCCGTCGGATCGCACGAAGAGCGGGACGTCTCGTTGACAACGGATGTTGCCATCACCCGCGCCGCTAAGCAGACCCAAGATGCCATAGACCCGTTGGTTTGGCGACGCCGCATCCGCCGGGATCCATCCCTCGACGGCGGTGGCGTCCCCGGCTTTCGTCACGCGGAGCCAGCCAGGTTTCCTGTCGAGCGTGGTGACCTTTGGGAAGTACAAAATCGTGTCGAATCCACCCCCGCTTGTGCCGGATCGAGAGGACCGTGCCGGCTCGTTCAGATAGGCGACCACGGGACCGCCGATCTCCGCACGGAGCGGCGTGCGCGTGCCAGGTCGCAAGTCGGTGTCGCCGAGGTGCGAGGTCTTGCTTCCGATCAGGGACAGTTCGCTGCATGGCAATGCCACACTGGGGCGCTGCGAGACCGGTTCAACCCCGTTCGGCAGCTCGAGACGGACCGTGGCTCTCCCCTCGCCCACCGCGTCGACCTGGGCCGCCTCGACCTTGATCCAGCCGTCGATGGGTCTTGCATCGGGGCGCTGAGCAACGCGAATGCGTCGCGGGTCTGCCTGGACATTGAGGCGCACCGTCGGGGTCACGATCTGCACGGTGGCCGATTGGCGGCCCGGCGCGACCTGCATCTCGATGGACTCGACGGCGCCTGTCAGCGTGCCGACAGGGGACCGTCCGACGTGCAGAACGAGGGGGCCGACCAGATCACCGCTGCCACTCGTGATCGTGCAAGCCGACGGAGACAGGGGCACGACGCGGTCCAGATTGTCCGGCGTCTCGACCATCGCCGGAGGGGCAGAACGCGAGGACGCTGGCGCGGGAGGAGCTGGCCGCGGCGCTACGGATGCGACCGCGGGGAATGAGGCGTGCGGCTGCGGAGGATGGGGGGCCTGCGCGACGCTGCAGGCTGCCAGTGGCAGGAGGAACCATGCAGCATATCGATTCATCATCGCGATGTGCGATATCGAGGGGACGGAGGGCCGTCAAGTGTCGCCCGTTCGGCCTGGTGGGTTGGACCCGGTCGGGAGCCCGACGAGATGAACCTGGTCGCGCCAGTTGACCATCCACGCGCACGGTCCACGGCCTGCTGCGAGACTCGCACACGCACGTGCCCCGGCAGGCGTTTGGTTCAGGAAGAGCACACGCTGAGCGAGACCACGAGCTTCTCGCCATCGAGGTCGTGCTCGCGTGTGGCCTGGGGCGTGAAGTCGGGGCGGCCGATCTGGAGATGCACCGCGAGGACTTCCTTCGAAAGCCTTGCGGCGGCGCCCTCGCACACGCGTCGAATCCGCTCGGAACCGTCGATCGCGACGTTGATGCGTTGCTCGTACGGCAGATTGAGCTCCTTGCGCAGTGCTTGAATCCTCGACAGGCACTCACGCTCGAAGCCCTCATCGATGAGATCGTCGTCGAGGCGTGTGTGCAGGACCACCACGCCGACCTGGCCGCCCGCAGCGGCGAAGCCTTCGACGGCCTCGACCGAAACCTCGACTTCTTCCGGTCCGAGCTGTATCGTTTCTCCGTCGACGTCGAGGAGGACCTTGCCATCGACGGCGAGGGCGGTGCGGAGCTGGCCGGCGTCGGCCTTGCTCAAGGCGGCTTGGGCGGCCTTCATGCGTTTGCCTAGCTTGGGGCCGAGGGCGCGGAAGTTGGGCTTGAGCTTGTAGAGGACTTCCCCGCCCTCCTCGCCCGGGGCGAGCCACCGCAGCTCGTGCACGTTGAGCTCGCTGGCCACGAGATCGTCATGGGCACGCAGGGCGTCTTTCATGTCCTGCCGCGCGAGCACGATGTCGGCGCGGCGCAGCGGCTGACGGACCTTGAGCTTGTGATTCGTGCGTACCTGCAAGCCGAGGGAGACCAGGTCGCGCACGGCACGCATCTGGGCCGACAGCGGCTGATCCACCGCAGCTTCGTCGGGGACCGGCCAGCGGCACAGGTGCACGCTCTGCGGCTGGCTCGACGGCCATGGTCGTCGGACGAGGTTCTGGTAGATCTCCTCGGCGAAGAAGGGCACGAACGGGGCAGCCAGCCGCGTGATGGTCACGAGGCACTCGTACAGTGTCAGGTAGGCGTCGCGCTTGTCCTGGGAGAACCCCGACGCCCAGAATCGCTCGCGACTGCGACGCACATACCAGTTCGACAGGGCGTCGACGAGGTCGACGAGCCGCAGGGCGGCCTCGTACACGCGATAGCCTTCGAGGTGCTCGGTGACGTCCTTGGTGGTGAGGGCAAGCTCGCTGAGGATCCAGCGGTCGAGCAGCGACCTTGCCGCAGCGGGACGGAATCCTTTGCAACGCGCCAGGTGGGAAGAGTCGAGGCCGTCGAGCGTGGCGGCGTCCTCCGAGGGGTCGAAGCCATCGATGTTCGCGTAGATCGTGAAGAACGAGTAGACGTTGCGGAGCTTGACCTGGAACTCCTTCTGCGCGGAGCGGACGTTGGTCAGCGAATGACGGGTGTTGGTCCAAGGTGGGCTCGATGAGTAGAAGAACCAGCGGAAAGCGTCGGCGCCGGGCGACGTGGTACGCGGGTCTTCGATGACGACGCGCTCTCGGACCGGAAGCGCCGGAACCTCTACCGCCATCACGCCTGTCCCGCGCCCGTTGGCGATGACGCCGAGGGCTTCGCGATCGCGATCGTGCAGGAGCACCACGCGGCGTGGCAGCTTGCGCGTCCCCCTGAGCACCATGTCGATCGGTTTGTCGGGCGCATCGGCCCGATACACGCGCACGACGGCCTTATCCTTGAGGTCCAGACCGTCGAGGTCATCGGCCGCGATCAGCGCCTCGCCCTGCTGCGTATCGAGCTTGCCGCCGGCTGCCGCCCGGTCGATCACGCCGAACTCCATCTTGACATGATCGAGGATCACCTCGGGCGGCGTGTAGTTGCCCTTGGACTTGGACTCCTTCTTGCCGTCCTTGTCGCAGGTGTGACCGAGCACGATGCAGGTTTTGTACGGGTGCGGGAACTGGCGCACACGCGTTAGGCCGAGCTGCCGCTGCGTGGCTTCATCGAAGACGAGGGAGGAGATCATGAGCAGGGAGTAGAACCATCCGCGGGTCTGGTCGATCGCCTCGCTGATGAAGTCGGCCGGAAAACTCTGGTCGAACTGCTGCAGCGAGCCAGGCACGTGGGGGAATCCCCACTGGGCGAACGGCATGCAGCCCGAGTCGAACCAGCAGTCGATGACCTCGGGCACGCGACGCATCTCGGCGCCGCAGGTCGGGCACGGGAAGGTGACATGATCGATCCACGGCTTGTGGACCATGAGGTGCTCGCTGAGGGACGGATCGGCCTTGCGCGCCTCGTGGAAGCGGTCGAACGCTCTTGGGTTGCGCTGCTCGATGTCCGCGACCGACGGGGGCGCGTGCTTGTGGTCGGGGTTTGCCGAGCAGACCCACACGTTCAGGGGCGTGCCCCAGTAGCGCTCGCGGGACAGGGCCCAGTCCACGTTGTGCGCCAGAAAGTCGCCGAAGCGCCCATCTTTGATGTGATCGGGGAGCCAGAACACCTGCTGGTTGTTCGCGATGGCGTCCTGAATGCGCGCCGTGGTCTTGATGTACCACGCAGGACGTGCAAGCTGGATGAGCGGGTCGTCGTCGCTTCGCCAGCAGAACGGATAGTCGTGGCGGTAGAGCTCGGCGTGCACGAGCAGGTCGCGGGATGCCAGCTCCTTGGTCAGGTCTGCATCGCAGTCCTTGACCCAGCGTCCCGCATAGCGATCTCCCATGATCGGCAGGAAACGGCCGTCGGCGCCGATGGCGCACAGCAGCGGGATCTCGGACGAGTTGGTGTACGACGAGACGGCTTTGCGATGCAGCGCGAAGTCGTCCTCGCCGAACGCGGGAGCGATGTGGACGATGCCCGTACCGGTGTCGAGCGTGACGAAGTCTGCGGTCATCACGCGCCAGAAGGCGAGGGTGTCGGTGCCGTCGGGCAACTTCGCGCGCAGGTTCTTGTAAGTGTCGTAGAAGACGTGGAACGGGGGCACGTAGGCGAGGCCGACAAGCTCCCTGCCCTTTCTGGTCTCGATGACTTCGAGGGGGCGCTTGATCTTCTGCTCGAGCGCCTCGCGAAGCGCTGCGGCCAGGATCAGCTTGTGTTCACCATCGCGCACGATGACGTAGTCGAACTCGGGGTCGACGGCGACATAGACGTTGGAAGGCAGCGTCCACGGGGTGGTAGTCCAGACCACGAGGCCGGTGGAGGGGTCGTCGCGCAGGGGCAAGCGGCAGAAGACGGAGGGATCATCGACGGTCTTCCAACCCTGACCGACTTCGTGGGAGGACAGCGCGGTGCCGCCTTGGGCCCACCACCAGACGACCTTGTGCCCCTGGTAGAGCAGGCCCTTGGAGAACAGGTTGCTGAGCGCCCACCACACGCTCTCTACATAGCTCCGGTGGTACGTGACGTAGGCGGTTTCGAGGTCGACCCAGAAGCCGATCTTCTCGGTGAGACGCTCCCACTCGGTGGTGTAGCGGAAGACGGACTCGATGCACTTCTGGGTGAACGGCTCGATGCCGTAAGCTTCGATGCCGGCCTTGTCGGGGATCCGGAGCTCTTTGCTGACCTCGACCTCGACGGGCAGGCCATGGGTATCCCAACCAGCCTTACGGGGCACATGGAAGCCCTGCATGGTCTTGAACCTGGGGAACAGATCCTTGATGACCCGGGTGAGCACATGGCCGTTGTGGGGCATGCCGTTGGCGGTGGGGGGGCCTTCGTAGAACACGAAGGTGCCGAGGGGGCTGTCGCGCCGTGCATCGAGCGTCTTGTGAAAGATGTCGTGCTCCTTCCAAAACGAGAGGATGCGCGCCTCATCGCGTGGGAAGTCGATCTCGTTACGGACAGGTTCGAAGGGCTGTTTGCGGTCGGACATGACGATCACTCGTTTGCTTCGGGGAAGGCCCCCGGAAAGCTGATGGCATCGCGGGGGGCGACGCTACTCGGTGCGCTGGATGATGTGGAAGCCGAACTGGGTCTCGACGACATCGCTGAGCTCACCGGGTTTGAGGGCGAAGGCCGCTTTGGAGAAGGACTCGACCATGCGCGATCGATTGAAGCGGCCGAGGTCGCCTCCGCGCTTGGCGGCGCCCGGCTCGTCGGAGTACTGCTCGACGAGGGATTCGAAGGGTTCGCCGGCACGCAGGCGTTGCAAGCATTCCTTGGCGCGCGCCAGCGCTTCTTCGCGCGTACGCCCGATGGTTTCGGGCGCATGGGCGGATCCCTTGTACATGACGAGGATGTGCCGGGCGGCGATTTCGCGCGGCCCCGCGGAGGGCGACACTTCGGCCGGCGCCTCGCTGTCCTCATCGTCGAACGGCAGCGGCTTGTCGACCTCGATCCAGGAAGGAGGCGGCAAGCCCGGCCCGACGCGCGGATGGACGCTCTGGTGGCATCCCAATGCGCCCAGGGCGACGGTCAGGAGCAGGCAGAGGGTTCGCGACATCGCGCGAACGTATGCTCGACCCGAAAGCTGTGGTCAACCCGCGAACGCACGCAGCGGGGATTTGCGGGGTGTTGGAGGAAGGGGCACGGAAGCGCGCGGGGGTGAGGCATGCCAACGCACGAAGCCGGAGCGTCAGTAGACCACTCCGTCGGACAGCGCCGACACCTTATTGGAGAGCACGGTGGCTTCGATCTTCACTGTGTCGGCAGCGGCCGCCGAGTTGTTCGCACCCTTGATGGTCCCACTCACGCAGTAGCCCAGCGACCAGGTCGTGAACAACGTCGACCAACGACAGATCTGCGACGTCGGCGAGCAAGGAAGCTTCGTCGTCGCGTCGACCAAGAGCCTGTCGAGGCCGAAGCCGTAGCCATCCAGAATCGTCGTCGAGTTGAGAGAAACCGTGCCCTTGCTGATCTGGTGCGAGATGGCGAATGACGTGCCCGACGCCTGCGGGCGATTGCCGTTGATGTCGGGGAAGTACGAGTCGAGGAGAAGAACCTCGCCCACGTGCAGGCTCCAACCGGTGGGGATGATGGTCGGATATGCTGGAATCCCCGTGTAAAGCACGTGGGTCTCGACCCAGATGGAGGTTTCGTCGTCCCAGACTCCGTTCGGCGGGTTCCACTGGCCGTCCGCAGGCGCTTCGTCGATGTACACCTCGCCCGGATCGCGGACTCCATTGTCGTTCGAGTCCACGAACGGCTCGCCCTGGTCGACGAATTGCTCGTCCGGGTCGCGTGTGCCGTTGTTGTTGTCGTCCGCGAAAAACTCCTCGCCGCGTACGTACGCGATGATGGTAACCAGGCCGTCGCGCGGGTTTCGCGTCAGCACCCCGTCCGGGTAGGTAGGCTCCGCTTCCCGCGGGGTGGGCACTTGCGCCGCATCCGCAGGAAGGGGATCCACATCCACGGGCGGGAACGCGCCCACCGTGCTGAATACCACCGTCCCCTCGCCCTCGTCCGTGTTCGAGCCGGTGGCCTGGTACGCCTTGGTGGCAATCGAGTTCGGGATCGACCCGGCCTCCGCTTTGAAGTTGACCGACGTGCCGGTTCCCACGGGGTTGTTGTAACGGTCCACGAGCTTGACGTTGCAGTTCACGTCAAACGCCTTGGGAGGCGTCGGACTCACGTACGCGCCCACGTTCACCGGCGAGCACGTCAGCGAGAAGCCCTTGTTGGCGGGCTTCGCTCCACGGATTCCGATCGTGGGGCTTTCGACCTCCACCAAGCCAGGGATGACCGTCGCCTTCACCGTGAACGCGCCGATGACCTTTCCTGCGGATACGTTGGCCGTCACACGCCCCTGCGCGTTCGTGACCGCCGACGGCGTGACGGTCGTGCCGGGAGGCGGATTCGCGATGCTGAAGCTGACGTTGACGCCAGGCGCCGGATGGTTGCTGGAATCGACAACCTGGAACGTGACCTGTGCCTGCTCATTGAACCCCGACCCCTTGATGCCCATGATCGTGCAGGCGCTTCCGTTGCAGGTAGTGGAAACATGGGTGATCTGCTGAACGGCCAAGATCTCGACGTTCGCCTTGGCGGAGCTTCCCGATAGCGTGTGCGTCGCGGTCACGGTCGCGAAGCCCGTCGTGCCGTTGTCGGTCAGCCATGCCTCCGCAATACCCGAGGAGTCCGTGGTGAGCGTGATCGTGTCGGCGGGATCAGGCGGCGCACCGCTCGGGTTCGCCATGAGCCCGATGTTGGTGGAAAACACGATCTCCTGCCCTGCGAGCGGTCCGCCATCCGGCTTGTCCAGAAGTGTGGCACGCAGGACCGCGTGATCGCCCACGTCCGAAAACATCGTCGTGTCCACCGCCACGAGCGAAAGCGCCGCGGACGCCGGGTTCGAGTCCGCCGCGGTATCCGTCGGCGCATCGTCCGACACGTCGGGACCGCTGTCCGACTCCGCGTCCGGCTCAGCATCCGTCCCGCCGTCCGCGCCATTGCCAGTGAACGTCACGCTTACCGTCTTGACCAGGGATGCCCACCTGACTGTCACCGTCTGCGCGCCCACGCAGAGCGGATCGTTTGCCTCGTTGCACGCGTACGCCACGTCGACCAGTCCGTTGGTGAGCGTTGCGGTCTTCGTGTTGCCGCCGCCATCCAGCACCCCTCGTGGCGCCTGTAGCTGAACGATGCCGGCGCCCGGGTGCCCAGGCGATTCCACGGCGCTGATGCTGAGGATGGCGGCACTTCCGTCGGCAGGAACCGAGGACGGGTTCGCGGAGACAGTCAGGCTCGGCTGGGCCGAGCCGACGCTGTCCGGCGAATCGGACGACGAGCATCCGAAGACGCACACCAAGAGCAGCGCCACCGCGAAGGAAAAGAAGACACGGTGTGCCAGAAAAGTCGATCTATCGCTCATTGGTCCATCCTACGCGTATTCCAAACACCCGACAAGCTGCGGCTGGCCGATGCGGCCGCCGTTGGTGGTTCTCGTGCGCCTGCCGAGGCTGTATCCTGCGCCGGATGGGGCTTTGCACGACCCGCTTCGCCAGCCACCGCGACCTCGCGCGGCTCCGGTACTTCGACATCCACGACGGCCGCATCGTCCTCGCTGACCCGGCCTTCGGCCCCAGCGTCGACGTCCACACCCACCTCGCTCTCTCGTACGGGCGCGTAGACGCAGTGTGCTGACCTGGGGCATGCGCAAGACCCACACGCTGCCGAATCTGCTTCGGGAGATGCGAGATCTGGGCATCGCTCACGCGGCACTGCTGCCGATCGAGCTACCGTTCATCTCGCGCAACGCGGAGACGTATCTGGAGCTATCCCGCGATCGGCCCGAGATCGTCTGTTTCGGATCCGTGCATCCATACGAGTGGAAGCCCCTGGCGCGGCTGGAACACCAGAAGCGTCTGGGTGCCCGAGGAGTGAAGATCCACCCGGCGGTGCAGCTCATCTACCCTGGTGACAGGCGCGCCATGGCCGTGTACGGTACGTGCGGCCAGTTGGGGCTCCCCGTGCTCTGGCATTGCGGCCCCGTGGGGATCGAGCCGGAACTGGGCCGACGGCGTAGCCAGGTGCGGCTGTACGAACGTCCGATTGCGGAGCATCCGTCGACGACCTTCATCCTGGGGCACGCAGGTGCGTTGCAGCCAGAGGTGGCGCTGGATCTCGCGAGCCGCTACGAAAACGTGTGGCTGGAGGTGGCGAGCCAATCGCTGACGGTCTTCCGCAAGTTGGTCGAGCGTGGGCCGCGCGACCGGATCATGATGGGAAGCGACGGGCCCTTCTATCACCAGGCCACAGCGCTAGCGAAGGTGCTGATCGCAACCGAAAGCGACGAAGCCGCACGACGCGGGGTGCTCTACAACAATGCGGCGCGGCTGTTCGGGCTCCCTCCGCGCGCCGTCAGCGGTCGCGAGGCAACTCGTCGAGCTGGATGATCTTGCGGGCATTTCGGTTGTAGAGCTTCTCGAGCACGGTCCTGGGAAGGTGAATTCCGTTGATGGTCCATGCGCCCTGGATCGGTGTCGGGGTCTCGAAGCCCGTGTCGCTCGTCTCGAAGTAGCGGTAGCTCTGGTGGAAGAAGCGGTCGACGTCGGCCTGGGTGACCGGGTCGGCACCGGACGAGCCGAGCATGAGGTCGAACGGCTCCACGCCGACGCCCAGGTCGGTGCCGTAGAGGATGCGGTCCTGGAACTCGATGAAGAAGTCGCGCATCTGCGACGGCGGGTGGCGACCGAACTCTGGGATCCTGGCGGCAGTGTCGATATACATGTTGGGATAGGTGCGGAGCATGCGCGCGACGCGTTCGGGCTCCTCGGCGGCGTTGCCGAAGTGCACGGACACGAAGACGGTGTTCGGATGCCGGGCGATGCGTCGTTCAAGCTGGCCGAGGAGCTCGTTCCACGAGGGCACGGGCTGACCGTAGAAAGACCAGCCCGGATGCACGGTCAGCTCGGCGAGGCGTTCGTTATTCTTGTCCGGTGGGAGCCAGAATGCTTTGGGGTCCGCCGTATGGATCGACACCGGCATGCCGAGCCGTCCGGCGGCATCGAAGACCGGGTCGAGGCGGGGATCATCCACGGCGACGATCTTGCCGGTGTCGTCGACCCATCCGAGGCCCAGGCCTTTGGGGATCTTGAGCCCGCGGGCGCCCATCTCGCGAGCCCTTGCCAGCATCGTTGCAATGCGTGGGCCGAAGCCGGGCGACTGCATCTCGTGTCCAGGGAACGTCATGTAGACCGTGATGCGCCCGCCCGAAGCACGCGCCTGCGCCAGGTGAGCGGCGAGGCGGGCATCGGGGGTGGAGCCCGACAGGTCCACGATATGGGAAAACCCGTAGTTGTTCATCAAGGTCGTGAGCTGCGGTAGGCACCCCACGGACAGGTGCGCGTGGGCGTCGATGCGCTCGATCGGCGTGGTGTCGTCGGCCGAGGCTGACGGAGCCAGGGGCGCGTTGTCACGCTCTTCGCGCGCTTGAAGAAGAAGCAGCAGCGCCGCGACAAGCGCGACGGCGACCATGACGATAACCGGAGCGCGGACCGTGCGAGCCATGGCGGGATGATGCTCCCGCGGACGACGATCGGGAAGCGTCATGACGGTGCGTCTGCGCGGCAGCGATCCAGCGGTCGCGGAGCACGTTTCCCGGTCCGGTTGGGCATCGAGGCATGCCGGCGGCGGCGGGCATCGTTGGGGCTGCATGAACTTCAACGATTGGGACGCGCTGCTCTGGGAGCCGGGCGTCCAATTCGCCCCCATCGCCTTGCTGCTCGGTCCAAACGCGGCGGGCAAGCACGAGAAGGCGCTTGGGTGAGCCTTCGGGGCATGGGTCCAAGGGGCGGACGCCACGGCGGTCGGCGTGTTGCCGTCCGCGTGTGCAGTCGGCTTCGGCCGCCCCGCCTGGGTTGCGGCTCGCGGAACACGACCGAAGTGTCGAGGCTTCCGGCGGCTCCGAAGTGGGTCCAGATCGCGCGGCAAACGTGGTACAGGGGGGAAACCGAACCGAGAACAGCAGGCGCATGAGGGCGCGGGAGCAAGACGTGGCGCAGAAGGAGCATGGTTGGGGCAGCAGGGTGGGCGTGATTCTGGCGGTGGCGGGCTCCGCTGTGGGGCTCGGCAATTTCTTGCGCTTCCCCGGCAACGCGGCACAGAACGGCGGTGGGGCGTTCATGATCCCGTACTTCACCGCGCTCGTGCTGCTCGGCATCCCGATCGGCTGGGCCGAGTGGGTGATGGGCCGATACGGAGGGCGCAAGGGCTTCCACTCCGCGCCCATGATCCTGGGTGTGATCGGCAAGGGGCCGGTGGTGCGGTACCTGGGCGTGGTGGGCGTGCTGATCCCGTTGGTCGTGTACTTCTATTATATGCTCATCGAGTCGTGGTGCCTGCAGTACGCATTCAGATACTTCACAGGAGGGCTCGACCTCGGAGGCGCGGCAATCGGCGACCAGGTTGCCGTCTCGACCAGCACGTTTGCCGTCGTCACGGCGCAGCAGGCCGATGGGGCCGTCTTTCGCGCCGATCACGCGGGCGTGCTGGTCGCGTTCCTCGTAACCTTCGCGCTGAACCTGTACTTCGTGCATCGGGGGCTGTCGAAAGGCGTGGAGCTGGTCTGCCGCTACGCGATGCCCGTGATGGCGGTGTGCGCGCTCATCGTGCTCGTGCGCGTGATGACGCTCGGCACTCCGGATCCGGCGCACCCGGACCAGAACGTGCTCGCGGGGTTGGGGTTCATGTGGAACCCGAACTTCTCGAAGCTCGGCGACGCCAAGACATGGATGGCTGCCGCAGGCCAGGTGTTTTTCACCCTGTCCGTGGGATTCGGCGTCATCATCAACTACGCATCGTACCTGAAGCAGAAGGACGACGTCGTGTTGTCGGGCCTGACGGCGTCGGCGACCAACGAGTTCTTCGAGGTCGCGCTCGGCGGGATGATCACCATCCCGGCGGCGGTCATCTTTCTCGGGGTGGAGCTGGCGCAGAAGACGACGGGGGGCACGTTCAGCACGGGATTCATTGCGCTGCCCGTGGTGTTCGCGCACATGCCTTTCGGACGGTTGTTTGGCGGGTTGTGGTTCTTCATGCTCTTCCTGGCAGCCATCACCAGCTCGCTGTCGATGCTGCAACCGGTGCGCGCTTTCCTGATGGAGACGCTGGACATGGACGGCCGACCGGCCACGGCCGTGCTCGGAGCCGTGACCTTCGTCGGTTGCGGCTTCGTGATGTTCTTCTCGAAGGATCTGGCAGCCCTCGACACGCTCGACTTCTGGGTGGGCACGTTCGTGATCTTCATCCTCGCTGCCCTCCAACTCTTCGCGTTCGGCTGGGTCTTCGGCATCGAGCGCGGATTCAAGGAGTCGGAGCCGGGCGCGCTGCTGCGCATCCCCGGCGTATTCAAGTTCATCATGAAGTACGTCGCACCCACCTACCTTCTCGTCGTGTTTGTCATGTTCTGCGTGCAGAACGTGCCCGGCTACGTCAGGTCCCTCTCCCAGAACCCGGTTGCGGTGTACTCCTGGGTGCTGATCCTCGCGGCCATCACGGCGATCGTGATCGTCACGCGGGCCGGCGCGCAGCGCCTGCGGGCGCGAGGCATGGACATCGACGGCCGGGAGGAGGCGTGAGCCATGACGACCGGAGGGTGGCTGTTCATGGTCGTCTCTCTGTCCGCCGTGACGTTGCTGGTGGGCATCTGTTTCCGCAAGGTGCTGGCGGCGCCGACAGATGAGATCGATGGTCGGTCGAGGCAAGAAGGCGACGGCTAGATTCTTTTTGCCCGTGCGTCGGACCGCGGCTTGCGGTACCCGTTCCGCCGTGAGCGCCTGGTCTTCACGTGCCTCGCTGTCGGCCGCGATGGTCCTGATCGCGGCGCTGGCCTGCCTGGGGTCGGGTTGCCGCCGGCGCACCGTCGAGCAGCATTGCAACGCGCGCCAGGACGTCTGGGAGGCTGCCTACGCGAAGAAGCGTCCCCAGCTCGCCGCGCAGATCAGGAACTTGTTCGTCAAGACCTGCATCAAGCGTTTCCAGGATGAGCGGACGCGCGACGAGTTCGTATGCCACGACAAGTGCCTGGACGACGTCCCGGCCGGGCTCGAGCCTGGCTCGGAGGCCGCGGAGAAGGCATACAAGGCGCTGCAACGATGCGAGGCGAAGTGCCCCGGACAGTACTGCATCGCGCCGCCCACCTTTTAGGGCGTCTCGACTCCGTCCAGATCCTCGTCCGGTCCCGGTGCCGCCGGACCCTTCATGGGGATCGCCCTGGCATAGGCAACCTTCTGAATCGCCTTGCGCAGGACACCGTCGTTGCCCACGGGTGGCAACCACATCCTGTCACCGTCCCACAACCCGATCCCCACCGCGTGCTTCTCGAACAGGAACTCGTCGATCTCCGCCCAGGTACAGTTACGGACCTTGGGCCAACCGAGGGGTCCCAGGTAGCGCGCTTCGATTCCATCGGGGTGGATCACCACGCCCCGCATGCTCGTGCGGATGAGCACGGCCACGCCGCCAATGAAGAAGATCAGAGCGAGGACGCGAGAGCTGACGAACCGGTGCACGTCGCCTTCGACGACGTAGCGGAAGAGCCAGGACTCCTGCTGCGAGAGGTGGGCGATCGTGACGATTGCGAGCAGGACCACGGAGAGCACGAAGTAGGTTCCCGGTAGCAACCAGGACTTCCAGGGCGGGCCGAACGACCTGGCCACGGTGGGCCGATAGGTCATGTCGAAACCGGGGGCACGGGAGTCGCGGGCCACGATGGGGACTATACTCGCTCCGGTGGCAATCCACGAGGTCGAGCGCGCGCTGGAAAGAGATGCGGCCGGTCGCCCGCATCGCGGGTGTTCCGACTATGCCGCAACCTCGTCGTCGCTGCTTCGCTGCCCTGACCATCGGCCGCCGCGCATCCCGGCTGCTTCTGACCGGGTCGGGTTGACCAGCAAGAACCCCTTGCTGGCGTCAAGCAGCGCGATGTCCCCATCGCAAACCCAGCGGAACATGCCGCCCACGTCGATGATGGAAGGCAAGCCCAACAGCTCGAGGACCGCTGTCGTCCTGGGTTCGTCACCTCGCGTCGTGAGCGCCACGCCGACAGGTCGGCTTCGGGCCGTCACGAGCAGGTCGTAGACGGTGATGATGTCGCCGATGACGATCGTCCGGCGAGGGACTGCAGCGCGAGGATCGGTGAGGGCCATCATGGCGATGGCGTCACAGAGGTCTTCGATGTCGCGCGCGCGCTGTTCCATGAAAGCATCGCGGCTGATGCGTGCGGCGGCGCGGACGACCTCGCCAGCGACCTGCCCCAGGGCCGCGGGGATGCTTGCGCCGAGGGCTATGCATTCCAGCGTGCGGGCGCGAATGCGAGCATCGTCGAGCACCTGAGCATAGACGGACAAGAACGCGGCGGTGGTGCCGAGATCCAGCTTGCTTGCGCGAACGCTCAGGTTGTGGACACCGGTTCGGGCGAAGTCGAAGGCTCGCAGCACGGCGGCCTCCGGGTTCTCGACGTGGCGGGACAGAGCTCTGCGCGGCGGACGCCGAATGGCGGCGAGCGGTCCGAGCACCCGTCCCGGAACCACGGTTCGCCCTTGAAGCACGGCGCGCCGCGTACCGCCGCCGGCACGACGTCCGGGGCCTGCCCACACGGGGTCGTCTCCAGCGCCGGATTGCCGGATTGCGGTGGCGATACTGCTCGAGATCGCGACCAACAGCTCCACGTCGGCCGGCGTGAACCGCCGTGATGGACGCTGAAGCACCAAAGCGCCCAGGGCCACCTGGTCCGCCAGCAGGGGAATCGCGGCGAAAACAGGATAGCGGTCCTCTCCCAGCTCCGAGAAGCCACGATAACGATCGTGCGAAGGACCGTCGTGCACGACGATGGGACAGCGCGACTCGACCGCCATCCCGGTCAGGCCTTCACCGCAGCTCATGCGAACGGCGCCCACCGCCTCGCTCGAGAAGCCCACACGGCCGCGCATCACGAGCGTGTGCCCGTCGTCGTCGAGCAGGTAGACCGAGACGACAGGGGACTGGAAAAGCGCGGCAAGCCGCGATGCCACGCCGTCCAGCATCCAGGACACAGGGATTGAACGGGTGATGAACGACGTGATGTCGCGCAACGCTACAAGGCGCTCGTCGTGCGAGAGCCGGCGCGGGGTCTGAACAGCGGCAGCGGGGACGATCGGTGCAGTAGACATGGTTCGCCGATGAGACAGGGAGATTGCACCCTGCCCGTGTAGGACAAACAAGTCAAAAAATCGGCGGGATCGCGGGGGGTGCAGGACCGGCTACTTGCAGTCGCCCAGGCCGTTGTCCCACTGCGCGTCGGTGCACGCTCCGCTTCCGTGGCAGTCTGCGTCGTTGCCCATTCGGCAGAAGCGATAGCAGCGATACACGCCGGGAGAGAAGTAGTCGTCGCACACGCCTTCGGCGATACCCGTCACGGCATTGAGACCGCAGCTCACGTAGTCGAGAATCGAGCAGACCTCACCGAAGCCCGCGGGGTCGACCTGCTGGCTGGCGGTTTCGAGGCACACGCCGCCGGGGAAGCAGGTATCGTTCGGGTCCGTGCAAGCCCGGGTCGTGCCCGCGGAAAAGTAGTTGCACTGCTGCACGCAGCGGAAGTCGGGGTCGACGTCGGACCCGATGTTCTTGCAGACGCTTCCCGCAACACAATCGGTGGACAGGTCGATCCGGGCGCACGGGTCGCCGACCGCGTGCGTGCCTCGGGCGTTGCAGAAGCCGGCGGACTGATCCCAGCTCGCATTGACGCACTCGAAGTTCGCGTCGCAGACGTTGGTGGTCGAGAACGGGACACACCCCGGGTAGCAGGCGCCGATGGATGCGTTCGCGATCTGCGCGATGCAGGCGTCGCTCTGGTTCTTGCAGGCATCGTGGCTGTCGCACTGGCCGGGTTGGCATGTGGCCGTGGACGGGTCGCAAATCAGGTGGAGCGGGTCGCCACAGTCCTCCGCGTTGTTGCATGGTGTGTCGATGGGCTTGGCGAGAAGATCCCAGCTTGCCGAGCTGATGTACAGGCACGACCCGTTGGCGACAGGCGTGGACTGGGACGTGTTCGGGTCGAGCGTCACCTCGACCAGCTTCACATTGACCAGCGCCCCTTTGGACTGACCATCGAGCGGCTCGTGGATCGACTGGAGGATGAGCGTTCCGGATTCGGGGAAGTAGGTCTTGGTCGCGTCGGTCCCGACCAGGTCCTCGGCGCCTCGCACGCAATGCACGCAGGTGGCGTAGTTGTCGTCCGGAGCCTGCGCCAGGTCGAACGTGCCTGCTGCCATGGTCTGCCCGGAAGCGGGATACCACTCGATCCAGACCTGGTCCGGTGCAGAGCTGCCGGTGCCGGGTGCGTAGTAGCTGAAGAGCACCGTGTTGGGGTTCGTGGGATACTGCTGGATGCCCAGCAGAACGATCGGCGTGCAGCCGTCGGGCGCATCCACGGACGCATCCTGGACGTCTCCGCCCGTGCCTCCCGTGCTGGCGTCGTCGCCGCCGGTACCGCTGTCAGGGAGGTCTCCGCCGGCTCCGCCGGTTTCGCTTCCTGCCGAGCCGCCGGCAGCCGCCCCTCCATCGTCACCTGCCGAACCTCCGGTCGCCGAGCCGCCACCGCCCCCCGCCGCATGGGCAGCGTAGCCACCCGTGCCGTCGTCTGCCGAACCCGTGGTACACGCCGTACCGGTCCATCCCAGGGCAAACACCCCGCCCACAGCCACGAGCAAGCGCAACGATGTCATCAAACACTCCTCTCCAACGCGATCGCGCAGGCCGATCCTTCGGTCATTCTACGTTCGATTCCAGGGATCCTTCCCGGCCGCCGGGGGATGAGCGGAACGCGCCCGGACGACCGGGCGACGGAATCAGCACCCGCCGACGCACACCCAGCGCTGGCCGAACGACGGGGAGGAGACATCGTACGTGGCCGGAAGCTTGCCGCCGGGGCTGGCGAGCAGGAATCGCATGAAGGCTTCGACCTCCTTGACCTCGGAGCCGTCGCCGCCGGCACCGGTGCGGTGGAGGATGAGGTCGATGATGGGCGTCTTCTGACCTTGCTCGTTCTTGAGCTTGGCGCCGGCGTCTCCCGCGAACTGAGCGATGTAGCTGGAGGTGACGACACTCAGCAAGCGCCCGTCGTCGCCGATGCTCGCGGCACGGTCGTAGAGGACCTGGTCGTACTGGTCGAGACCGTTGGAATGGTCCGTGTCGAGTGAGATACGCATGACCTGGCCCTTGGACGGGTCGAAGATGTCGACCAGCTTCTCGGCAGCCGGGCGGGACTTGTCGAACTCGACCTTGATGCCGGAAAATCCAAGGTCGAAATCGTCGTTCGTCGCGCTCAGGGCCAGCGAGAACTCCACCACCGCTCGGAATTCGAGCAACGAAACGTAGGCTCGGACCAGTGGGTAGCCAGCGGTGCCGTTTGCCGGGCTGACGCCCAGCGGGACAACGTTGAACGCGTCGGCAACGGAGATCTCACCGGTCTTGCCCTTGAGTAGGCCAGCCCGAACCACCCCTGCAGACTCGACGGCGATGTCGGTCTGCGGAACGACGCCTGCGCTCGCGAGCACATCGGTTTGCGACAGCATCGCGTCGGCCGCCAGCCATAGCACCGCGTGCACATCGGTCACGTCGAAATCCGTCGTGGTGAGTTTGCGGAAGTACAGGTCGCCGACGGAAGCGGGATCGTCGACGATGGTTGCGCCGGCGGCGTGCGAAAGCATCTGCGCCAGCGTCGATCCCTGGGTCCCCGCAGCTTCGATGCGGGCCACCCAGCTTTCCGCCTTGGATGCGATCGCCGGGTCCGGCACGATGGTGTCGTTGATCGGCTCGAGCGTCTGCGTGGCCTCATCGAACGCGACGGGCTGCGAGGGGTCGGCCGGGATGGAGAGATCGACACGGCCCAACTCCAGGCCATAGGAGCCGGCGTTGAGCACGACACAGGGACGCTGCGTGGCGGTGTTCGTCATCTTCAAAGGCTGCACATCGTGCCGATGACGGTGACCGCTGATGATCACATCGATGCCGCTGACGTTCTCGCAGATTCTGGTGTCTTCCCCAGCGGCGATCCCTTCGGGCGTCGTGGGGTCGTTGACCCCAGCATGGCCGAGGCCGATCACCAAGTCGACGTGCTCGTCGTTGCGGAGGGTATCGACGACCGGCCGCAGGTCAGCATACACCGCCGGGAGGTTCACGTCCGGGTCGCCGTCGTGCTTTGGGTCGACCGGCGCGGAGAAGGACACCGGCGCCTTGTTGGGTGCGACGTGGGACGCATTGACGCCGACGTACCCGATGACGCCGACCTTCAATCCTCCGGGAGTGTTCAGCACGAGATAGCGGTGAATGGGCTTGTCGTCGGACAGGTTCGGCCCATAGAGCGCGGCGAGATCGTCGTCGCCAGCGTCGGTGTCGGAGAAGTGGATGTTCGAGGCCACGATGGGAGGCAACCCTTCTGCTTGCGCGGCGGAGGCGATGGCCTGAGCGAGGGCCTTCGGGCCGAAATCCAGCTCGTGGTTCCCGATCGTGGTGGCGTCGTAGCCGAGCGCCTTCATGGCGCCGTAGTCGATGGACTCCGTCTGAAAGGCGAGCGTGGACAGGGTCCCCATGTGATTGTCACCCGCGCTCACCAGCAGCACATCCTCGCCCGCGGCCTGCGCCGCCTCTCGCTCCTTCGCGATCAGCGTTGCCCGGCGAGCAAACCCACCGTGCAACGTGCCGTCTGCCGCCGTGGTCGCCATCGGGTAGTCGTCGCGCTCGGGGCTGAACGAGAACATGTGGGAATGCTCGTCGGACGTATAAAGGAGCACGAGATGGCGGTCGCCGGTCGCGCCGCCAGTTCCGCCCGCACCCGCGGTGCCCCCTTCCCCGCCCGTGCCTGGGGAACCTCCTTGACCGCCTGGGGATTCATCGCTCCCGCACCCGGGAGCCACAACGAAAGAGGCAAGGATCGCGCAGATCGCGAGCAAGCGTGCGGACAGAGGCTGGCGAACAAGGACCGAGCTTGGATTCGGAAGTTCTTTCATGGGGCGCAATGTAACAAACGGAGAACGCGATGTCTCGGGGCGTGCTTGGAGGCAAACAGCCCAAGGACGGAGAAGGGGGGCACCGGCGTGGCCACCGAACCGCTGCCTACTGCGTAGTCGTGGCGCAAGCTGCCGTGCCGCATCGGACACCTTCCCCGCCCCTGCCCCTGCTCCCCGCCTCCTTCGCCAGAGTGCCCCAACGACCGACATCGAAATTCCGTTCGTAGCGCATCCAGACCCGTCCTCGGACGCCCACCCCTGGGGGTTGACCCCCAACTTGCCCGTCCTCGGACGCCCACCCCTGGGGGTTGACCCCCAACTTACCCGTCCTCGGACGCCCACCCCTGGGGGTTGACCCCCAACTTACCCGTCCTCGGACACCCACCCCTGGGGGTTGACCCCCAACTTGCCCGTCCTCGGACGCCCACCCCTGGGGGTTGACCCCCAACTTGCCCGTCCTCGGACGCCCACCCCTGGGGGTTGACCCCCGACTTACCCGTCCTCGGACGCCCACCCTGGGGGTTGACCCCCAACTTGCCCGTCCTCGGCTCACCACGCTCGCCGTCGCGCTGGTCCGCATCGGCCGAGGTTTCCCAGCCTTGTCACGCCCTACGCGACCGAGACCGACCGGACCTTCGACATGGCCACGGGGACGCCGATCAGCATGTTCGTGTGCCTGATCGAAACCGGAGCATGCGTGACCAACGAGGCGGCGACCCGTTCGCCAGGTCATCACCGCAGGCGAGCCACGACCTCGGAGGGCGTCAAGGCGGCAGGAAAGCGCAGGTCGACCGGCCCATCGAACGCCGGACGCTGCATGCTCCCGAGAGGGCTGCGTCGAGCATGAGGAAGCGCCCCGATCATCTGGCCGATCCATGGATCACGGGATCCGGGCGAGATGCCCACGGCGGCGACGTGGGGCGCGAGCGCGCGAATGGTGGAAGCCGCGCCTCCGCCATCGCCCGTGGCGACCACGTGCAGGTTGCGCCCCACGGGCGAGACGAGCACGCAGGTGTCGTCGAAAAGCAGGCCGACCACGCCGCTTCCTGCGGGGAAACAATCACCGACGACCGCCAAGGTATCGCGGTACCGGGCGACGTCGGCCAGCTCGTCGCCATCGAGACGGCCCAGCGGAACGCGTGCGTCCCAGCTCGCCAATGCGCTGGCGAGGCGCGCTGCGAGCGCACGGGCACGTTGTGGCGGCCCATGCGCGTAGACCACACGCGGAGACAGACAGCCGCGCTGGTCGAAGGGCACAACGTCCGCGGCAATGGCCGATGCTGCGCGATCGATGTCGACGTCCTGGGCGACAAGGGCGATCCCCATGCCCGTGCCGTGCACCCGAACGCGTACGCCGTCCGGCATACGAGCACAGATCGCGGCGATGGTTTCGTTGCGACCATACAGGTGGATTTCGTCGCCCGATGCGGGGGAAAGGTCGTCGACAAGGTCGACGGCGGCGACGATGGCGGGGTCGTGGACCGCCGCGAGCAGGGCGCGGACGAAAGCGGGTTCCCTGGTCGACGCACGCACGCGGACCTGTGTGGAGGCAGCGAGGGCGAGCGCGAGAGCGCGAAGCGCGGCCACGAAGACGTTGGCGGACAAAAGCAGATGGACGCTGGGGACGGGCGTGGAGCAGGCGACGAGGCGAGCGATGTCGCCAGGAGAGGCGTGGTGCTCGAGGTGCGAGCGGAGGCAAAGATCGACATTGGCGGGGCTGAGGCCGGTGGTCCTGACGAGCTCGCGACGAACCTCGACGCCGAGTGGATCGTGCGGATCGGCGAGCCTTGCTGCCGCCTGCACCAGGCCCAACACGCGCGCGTGACGGCGAGTGAGGTCGCGGGTCATCGCGAGCGTTCACCCAGGACTTCGTCGATGCCGATGGAGCAGCCCCTGGGTGTGGCACCCGGAAGCCGCCCGAGCAGCTCGAACCCGTGGTCGAGCTCGCGGATGCGGTCGGATGTTTGCACCGCCACGGCGGAATCGACGTTGGCAAGGTCGACGATGCGTGCGATGCCGACCTGACCTTTCGGGAGTGGCGCGAGCGAGACCGGGTCGACCGCGGAGACGCGCATCCAGGCCGGCGGGAAGTACACGCCGAACGGTCCGACGAACGCCGGCAGCCCAAGGGCGGCGCGAAGCACCCCTTCGTAAGCCTGGCTTCCGAGCTCGGTCATCCCATACTCGCCGACGATGCACGTTGTCTCGACACCGAGGGATCGAGCGATGTCCGCGCGAAGCTGCGCGGGCTCGACCTCCTTCACGCGTCCTTTGAAGCCGCCGGTTTGCATGACGCGGCTTCCATGGGGAAGATCCAGGCGGTGTCCACGAAGCGCCTCGAGCATGTGCACGAAGGCGAAGGAGGCGCCGGCAACCAGGACAGGGAGGCCATCGCGAACCGCGAGGTCGACGAACCGGTACAAGGCGTCCAGCGCGAGGACGCCGTCGCGGACGAGCCAACAGGGCTCCTCGTTCATGAACGATGCGAGATCCTGGAGCATGAAGGAGAGGGAGGAATCCGGCGTGGTGGTGAGATCGGGCGCCAGGACGGCGACACGGGCACGCTCGAGGTCGGGCAGGAGCATGGTGCGGGCCCACGCACGGGCGGCAACGCGATAGGTGCTGGTGGATCGGAGCGGGTGTTGGCCTCGGGAACCGACGGTCGTGCCGCTCGTGCGGAACACGACTTCATCCAGCGACGGGTCGTGGCAGGCGACCCGGCGGAGCTTGAAGACGTCGGTGGGGATGGCGGGGATGGCGTCGGCCCGGTTGAGGCGCGTGAGGTCCACGCCACGAGCGGCGGCGAGGCGGTCGATGCCGGCGTTGCGGGAGGCCTGATACCGGGCGATATCGCACGCGAGCAGGTCGAAGGGCTCGGCAAGCGCGCCATCCACGCTGGATCGTATGAACGCCTGCACGCGTGCGTGCAGCGCATCGGATGCTTCGAGAGGGAAGAGGCTCATTCGGAAAGGTCGTGCAGGACGCGGGCTGCGCAGTCCGCGAATCCTTCGAGCAGGGCGAGAGGGATGGTGAGCGGCGGCGTGATGGTGAGCACCGTGCCATCGCTTCCGCCGGTCAAGAGCAGATAGCCGTTGCGCAGGAAGGAACGTCGGGCCTCGGCGGCGATGGCGGGAGACGACAAGCGGATGCCAATCATGAGCCCGGCGCCACGGATGCCGGTGACGCAGCGGACGCCGTCGAGGGCGTTGTGAAGCAGCTCGACGAAGGCATGACCGGTCTGTGCGGCCTTCTCATCGAGCTTGCCGGAGCGAAGGGCGTCGATGAGCGCGACGCCGGTAGCGCAGGCGAGGGCGTTGCCTTGGAACGTGGAGGTGTGGACGACTCCCGGGGTATTGCGCCAAGCCTGCATGATGGCGTCGGGGGCGACGCAGGCGGAGATGGGCAAGCCGCCGCCGAGACCTTTTCCGAGGCAGAGGATGTCGGGCACGACGCCGACTCTGGAGGTAGCGAGCATGGCGCCGCAGCGTCCGAGGCCGGTCCAGATCTCGTCGGCGATGAGCAGGGCGCCAGCGTCGTGGGCCAGATTGGCGAGGGCAGGAAGGAACGTGTCGGGGGGTACGACGCAGCCGCCACGGCCGAGGATAGGCTCGACGATGACAGCGCCGATGTCACCCCGGGCGAGATGGTGGCGGGCGGCGGTGAGGGCAGCGTCGAGGTCGGAAGGGTCGGCAGGGAACGGTGCAAAGCGGACATGGGGGTTGAGCTGAGCGGAGAAGGGCGCGCGGAACGACGCGCGATAACCGCAGGCGGACAGGGGGCCGTAGCCGAGGCCGTGGTAGGCGCCCTCGAAGGCGAGGATGCCGGGGCGGCCGGAGGCCAAATGTGCGGACTTGAGCGCAGCGGTCACGGCATCGGAACCGCTTTGGCACAACAATACGCGAGCACCGGGCTGTGGGAAAAGAGAAGCGACGCGCTCGAGCATCGCGACTTTGGCGTCGGCGGGGAACACATCGCCGAGCGCCATCCAGCAGCGGCGGGCCTGCATTTCCAAGGCGCGTGAGGTGCGTTGGGCGCCGTGACCGAGCAAGATCGCGCCGAAGCCCGCGGCCAAGTCGACGAAGCGGTTGCCGTCGACGTCGATGATGTTCGAGCCGAGCGCGGCGGCGTACACGATGGGAGCATCGAGGTCTGGCGGGTCGGATGGGGGCTCGAAGGCCATGGGGCATTCGGTCCGGGCGACGCGGGCGGCCCAGCTACGAGACATCGGGCCAGGGGGTGGAACGCGCAGCAGGGGGGGCTCTGCGCCCGGGGGAGCGTCGGGCGTGGTACCCATGGGAGGGGGCAACTCGCTGAGGGGCATCGGGGCGCGAGTGTATCAGGAACGCGGTAGGACGCGAGAGGCGCGAGTGTGGCGAGGGCGGGGTGTGGAGGTGGCGGGCCGGCACGCCGCGGTGCGGCGTGGAACCATCCAGAGAAGGCGGCATGGCGATGGTCGTCCAGTCGCTCCTTTTTTGCCGCGTTCCGCGCCGCTGATGTGCTAACGGTCGTAGCTCGCGCAGCCCGATTCACTGCGTCGGAGGGCGTAAGAAATGTCGACAAGTGGCGGAGCGGGCAATCCTGGTAGCGGTCGTGGCAGACCGTCCAAGCCCGATTCGGAAGCGGACGATTGGGGAGTCGAAACCGAGCTGATGGACGGGGCCACCGAGGCCACGAATCCCGGGGCGGGAGAAGAGGTTCCGGTCGACTTCAGCGATGGGGATGAAGTGGTCACGGCGTCGCACTACTTCTCGGACGAGGAACTCGCGGCCGTAGAGACCGCCGCAAGGGCAGCGATGGCTTTGCCGGCGCAGGTGCCGGAGCCGTCTGCGCCGCGGACGCTGCCGAGGAAACAGCGGGCGGACGGATCTCCCGGGCGATTGGAGTCACAGGCGCCGGCTCCGCAGGGAGCCGTCGAGACGCCGCGGGGGCTGGAACCGCAGCGGGCCGCAGCGCCGAAGTCGGAGCCTCCGGAGCGGACGATCGAGACACCGGCGGAGACGGCCCGGCCAAAGACGGTGGAGCCGCTCGCCGAAGCAGCGCCGATGCCGCGCATCCCGATGCCTCGTGTGCCCAAGATTGACGAGCCCCCGACCCGTCCGCTGGCGACCCCGAAGGTGCGGGAGGTCCCGCCGCCGCCGTTTGCCACGCCATCGATGATGCCGCCGCCGCAGACCTACGACGAGCAGTCGCCTGCGCTGGCGTCGCATCAAGCATTCCGGTCGGAGACGTACCGGTTGGCGCGCGCGCGCGACTACCGCTCGATTGCCGCGTTGCACGAGGCGGCGCTGGAGTCGTCGCCGTGGGCATTGAGCGAAGAGCACCACGTGTCCTTGCTACTCGACCTCGCGCGGCTTTACCGGGACCGGCTTTCCGACAAGGCGCGTGCGCAGCAGACGTTCGAGCGCGTGGTGCAACAACGTCCGGGTCACCCCGAGGCGATGGAGTATCTCGAGGGCGTGTACGAAGCGCAGGGCAACATGAAGGCGCTGCACGACCTGTACGCGATGGCGGTCGACGAGGAGTGGGGTCCGGAGCGTCGGATCGAGCTTACGCGAAACGCTGCGCGCATTGCGCTGGATCACCTGCACGATCCTGCGATGGCAGCGCGGGACTGGGAACGTCTGCTGGAGCTGGGGGATCTGGACGGTCAGGTGACGGTGGAGCTGTCGCGGGTCTACCGGGAGGCTGCACGCTGGAGCGACCTGGGCGAGTTTCTTCGGAATCGCGCTGCGGCATGCACGGACACGACGCGCGTGGCCGTGCTTCGCGAAGCGGTCGAGGCATTCCTGACCGGTGCGGGGAAGGCGGACCTGGCCGAGTCGCTCCTTGCACAGATCCTGTCGACACAGCCCGAAGATCCGGTGGCGCTGGCGTCGTTGGCATCGGTGCGCGCGCAACAGAAGCGATGGCAGGAGCTCGAACAGATTGCACGTCATCCGCTCACCGATGCGTCTCCGAAGGCGAGACTCGACGTGCTCCGGCTGGTGGCGGACCTACTGTCATCGGCAGGCGAGCACGACCGTGCGGCGTTGGCCTACGAGCGGATCCTGACGTTTGCGCCGACGGATCGTGAGGCGATTGCTGCGCGGGAGCAGCATCTGCGTCGGGTTGGCGATCACCGGGGGTTGGTGCAATTTCTGGTGGCGCGGGCGGAGAAGGCGCGCAAGGAGGAGGAGCGTGCGGCAAGGTACCAGCGGGCCGCGGAGGTAGCGGACCAATGCCTCGAGGACGCGGAGTTGGCAGCGAGCTTGTGGCAGAAAGCCGTTGCGGCGAACCCGAACAACGCGGAGGCGTACGAGGCGTTGGTGGGGATCTACGATCGTCTAGGGAACGTGGACGGTGTGACGAGCGCGCTGGAGGGGCTCGCCAAGATAACGGTCGATCCCAAGGCGCGCGCAAAGGTATTGCGGCGGCTGGGCGACCACTATGCGTACCGGGCAGACAACGACGACCAGGCGGAGCGATGCTGGCTGGAGGTTGCGGCAAACGACCCCGACGACATGTCGGTGCAGCGGGAGTTGAACGGGATTCATCGGCGCCGTGGAGACTTCGCCGCGTTGGACCGCGCGTTGACGCGGCAGCTATGGCGAACGACGGACCGCGAGCAGGCGGTGGAGATCGCGCGCGAGGTCGCCGCGAACCTGGACGAGAACCTGCAGCAGCCGGACCGGACGGTACGGGCGTGGCTGCACCTGCTCGACCTGTCTCCGGATGACGCGAGTGCGCTGGACATTGTGGCTCGGAAGCTGGCGGACAGAACGGAGACGACCGAGGTCATCGGGATGGACGAGGTGCGTTTGTCGCGCGCATTGACCTCGGACGAGGAGAAGGTGACCATCGGGCTGGAGATTGCGTCACGCTGGGAGCAGCGCGGGGAATCCCGGGCGGCGGTCGCGGCATACGAGCGGGTGCGGGCGTGGTCGCCGACGGAGCACAGGGCGCTGGATGCCCTGGTGAGGCTGCTGCGGAACAGCAATCCGCGGGCCGCCATTTCCGTGTTGGAGGTCGCGTCGTCGCAAGCCGCGAGCGCGGCGGAGTCGATCGCGTTCTTGTCGCGTGTGGACGATCTTCTGCCTGCTGGCGAGGCCAAGGGGCGTTTCTTCCTGCTCCGCCGGTTGTTGCGTCTGGGATCGAGAGACGGGCTCGACGCGGTCGTTCAAGCGGCGACCGCGGCGGGGGCGTGGCGAGATCTGGCGGCGATCTACGAGCGGCTGGCGGAGGGATCGCGTGACGACCAAGAGCGGCGCGCCCTTCGCTTGAAGCTCGCGCAGCTTTGCGAGCAGAACCTGGGCGATTCCCACCGCGCCTACGTCGCGTTGCAGTCGCTGGGCTTGAGCGCGGCGACACCATCGGACCTGGAACAGATGTGGCGTCTGGCCGAGGCAACCGGACGATGGGAGGATCTGCTCGCGGTGCTGGATGCTTCCCTCGGTCCCGACACGGATCGGCAGACGCGCCAGCAGGTGTTGATACGACGAGCCGACGTATGCGAGACACGGCTGAACGATCCGCACCGTGCGTTCCTGGAGCTGCACCGGTTGGTTCAGGGACGCACGGAGGGCGAGCTCGACGCCGTCGAGAACGAGGCGCTGCGGCAGATGCATCGAATCGCGGGGGAGCACGGCTTGCTGGCCGAGCTCGAGGCGGTCTACGATGAGCTTTGGGACAGCGCACCGAGCACCGAGGCTCGGATTCGCATCGCCCGGGCAAGGCAATCGATTCGACGCGATCACCTCGGCGACGCGGTAGGCGGGCTCGAGCAGGCGTTGCTCGTGCTGCGTCTGGACCCGTCGAACGAGGAAGTGGTTGACGAAGTGCTGATGGCGGCGGAGTCGCTGGGCATGTGGGATCGCGTGCTGCCGGTCGTCGAGGGTGTCCGGCGGGCAACGTCGCAGGATCCGAGCCGTCTGATGCGCCTCGCCGCGTTGTACCGCGACAAGTGCAACGACGCCGCGCGTGCAACGGAGCTGATGGCGGAGGCGGTTCGCCTCGACCCGGAGAATGGAGAAGCGCAGGCCTTGCTGGAGTCGGCGGCCGAGCAGTCGCAGCGATGGCCGCGCGTGGTTCTTGCGCTGCGGCTGGCTGCGGCGCGGTTGTCGCCGTCGCCTCGCGGGCTGGAGCTCGCCCGCAAGGTAGCGTCGATCTATGCGGACAAGCTGGGTGACCGGGAGGCGAGCCTCGAGGTTCGGCGGTGGATTCTGCAGGTCTGGCCCGACGACCTCGATTCGCTCGAAATCTTGATCGCAGCGCATCGCGAGAAGGGAGAGCATGCCGACCTGCGCAATCGCCTCGAGCAGTGGATCGAGCGTGTTGCAGACACGTCGAAGCACGTGGACCGCTGGCTCGAAGTGGGGCGGCTCTGCCGCGACGCGCTCGCGGATCCGGCCGGAGCGCTGGTGGCCTACTCGAATGTGATCGAGCTCGATCTATCGAACGAAGAGGCGATGAGCGCGATGCGTGCGCTGGCGGACGTGAGCTTGCCGCCCGCGCTGCGACGCAAGCAGGTGAAGGTGGAGCTCAGACGGGCGGCGGGAGAGCGTCGGCTCGATCTGTTGAAGCATCTGGCGGACCTCGAGGAGGAGGCAGGGCGTCCCGAGGCTGCGATGGAGGCGTTGCGAGAACTGTTCTCCCTGGACGGCGGTGATCGTGTCGCCAAGGGGCCCTTGGCGGAGCTGCTGCGCGAAGCAGGGCAATGGGCGGAGCTTGCGTCGCTGGAAGAGCAGGCAGCGGAGCGTGCGAAGGACGGTGGTGAACGGGAGCAGCACCTTCGTACGGCGCTAGCCGTTGCGGAGAAGCACCTGAGCGATGAAGCGTTGGTGGAGAGGCTGATCCGGAAGCTGCTGGAGCTGGTGCCGGAAGACCACGAGGTATTCTTCCGGCTGACGCGCTTGTTGCGGGCGGCTGGGCGGTTCGGCGAGCTGGCCGACGCGCTGCGGGCGAGGTTGGAGCATCATGCCGCGATCCACGAGCCGTACGAGGTGCGCTGGATGGCGCGCGAGCTGGTGCGCATTCAAGACAGGATTCTGAGCAACGCGCACGACGCGGAGGCGACCCTGCGCGCCGCAGCCACGCGAGGCACGCCGGACCCCCATGCCGCGTTGTGGCTGGCGGCGTTCGCCCTTCGCAGGCAGGACCATCTAGGCTACATCGAGCATCGCAAACGTCATCTGGCGACGATGTCGAAGCGGTTGGGTGGTCTGGTGTTGTGCCACCTTGCAGAGCACTGCGACCAGTTCATGGACCAGAAGGGGCGAGTGCTGGCGCTGTACCGCGAGGCGCGCACGTACGATCCGGAGAACACGCTTGCGGCCGATGCGTTGCGCGGGCTGGGACGCGGGGTCAAGACCTGGCGTTCGACCGCGGCGCTGCTCCAGACGCCTGGAGAGGAGGCGCTTTCGCATGCCGAGCGAGCGGAAAGGCTCCGGGCGCTGGGCGAGAGGCTGTCGCAGTCCGACCCGGTGGCTGCGCTCGGGTGGTTCGAGCGCGCGGTGGCGGTCGATCCTGACAACATCGCAGCGTGGGACGCCATCGCCGCCATTGCACAGCGTCGTCACGATGACGTTCTCGCTTTCCAGGCGTCGATGGAGGCGCTGGAAGCACATGAGCGCTCCGCGACACCGTCGGCGCAGGAGGCAATGGAGCACGCACGTCGGTGCGCACACGCAGCGGAGCTTGCCCGCAAGGCAGGCGCGCTGGATGACGCGCGAGGGTTGTCCTACGTCGCCTACGCGATCGACCCGAATGTGGCGTCGGCGGCTTTGCTGGTGGCTGATTCGCTGTTCGACAAGGGGGCGATCGGCGATGCGACGGCGCTATACACGCGCATTCTCGAACAGACGGGTGGCTCGTTGACGTTGGAGCAGAGGGCGCACGTACTGCACCGGCGGGCTTCGGCGGCGCTGAGTGCGGGAGATCTGGACCGCGCGCACGAGGACTTGCGCACGGCGATCGGAGAGTCGCCGCTGTTTGGTCCGGCGCTCGAGACGATGTCGGTAGTGCAAGAAAATCAGGGGCATCCGGTGCTGGCGGCGACAAGCGCGCTCAAGGCGCTGCTGGTGACCCGCGAGGCATTGAGGCGAGGGGCGATCTGTAGACGCATTGGCGACTTGTTCGACGGCCCGCTGGCGCGGGCGGACGAAGCCGGAGCCTGGTTCGAACTCGCCGCGGAAGCAGGTGTGGAGGACAAGTCACTGGTGCGCAGGCTGCTCGCGCATTACCGGCGCACGGGGAGATCGGAACAGGCGCTGGTTGCAATCGGCGAGCTGATCGAGTCGACGACCGACCCGATGGAGCTGGCAGACCTGTGGGCGATGCGTGGATCGATTTTGTCGGAGCAGGATCTGGTGGCCGCGGAGGAGGCTCTCGACATTGCGTTGAGCTTCAATCCGGCGCACCCCACGGCGCTTGAGCACCTGCGAACGGTGCTCGAGCAGCGGGGGGACTACGCGCAGCTTGCCGCTCTGCTCGATGCCCGTGCGGAGTCCGGCACGGATGCCGACCGTGTCGACTCGCTGAGGACGCTAGCTCGCATGTGCTTCGAAAACCTGAACGACATCGAGCGTGGCGAGCAGTACCTGCAGCGACTAGTAGAGATTGCGCCTTCGCGGGAGACGTTAGAGCAGCTCCTGCAGATCGTGGACCAGGAGCCGACTCGCCGAAGCGAGCGGCTACCGCTCCTGAGCCGTTTGCTTGCCTACGGTCCTCCCTTCTGCGATCGGCTGGTCGACGCCGCGAAGATCATCTTCGACCAGGGGCAGCGTCATTGGACATGGGCCCTGCTGTCCGCGCTCATGGGTGCCGCACCGGTCGATGCGTGGACCAAGACCACGCTCGCGGAACTACGCAAAGAATTCGAACGATTCGACGCTGTGGCGTTGCTCAATTCGCTGACGCCGGTATCCCTGGGCGCACTGCCGGAGCCTGGTCCCTTCGAGGCGGCGTTGGCGGACCTGTGTGCGCGTCTGTTCTTGGCGACAGATGACGGGTCTGGACCGGTCGTGGACGGTCGCACGGGCCCGGGAAAGATCTTCGAACGTGTCGCAGAGCAGCTTGGCATGCCGGCCAAGCTCATTCGTGGTCCGGAGGGCAGCGCGCCGGTGACCGTGATGGCGGGGGACGTGCCGACGGTGGTGATTCGGTCGGACCTGCTCACGGCGCCGGCGCCGGAGCTTGCCTACCTGTATGCGGCGGGACTGATGATGGCGCGGACGGAGAGTCGCGCGTTGTCTTCTGTGCCGGAGAGGGACCGCCTGCGGGTTCTGGAGGCCGTTCTCATCGCACGCGACGAGAACGCGGCGGCCGAGGACGATAGGACATTGGTACTGGCGAGCAACGTGTCCGGCGTGATGTCGGCCGCTGAGCTCGCTGCGTGGCAGCCGCACCTTGCGGACATGGCGACCGCTCAAGAGAAGGTCGCGAGGGCGTTCGAGGAGAATGACCTGGCGGCAATGCGCGTGGGCCTATTGGCGGCAGGCGACGTCCGGTCCGCGATGCGCGCGATCGCGCGCCTGAGCCCCGACAACAAACGTCCCCCAGGCGTGGCCCGGTTGGAGGATTTCGAAGCGTTCTTCGCGTCAATGCCCATCATCGCGCAGCTTCTGTCCTTCGCGGCAAGCGACATGTTCGGAGCTGCGCTGACGTCTGCCTAGACACCAACGCAGGGCCACCTTTCGTGGCGACAACCACCGTGATACCGGGCGGGATCCGCGGCGGTCCCGCCTGCCGCGCGGTGGAACGGGAGAATGCTTGCGGTCAAGCTTGCTCAAGGCGCACGCGGGCGGAAGGCCCGTTCGACGATCCAGCTCATCACTCTTCGTGGCAGCACACGCGGGATCTGGGTAGTCAACCGGTTGGGAGCGCCGGTGACGACGACATGGGAGCGCCCGCGGTCGAGTGCAGCGAGCGCTTCGCGCACGACGTCGTCGGCAGACTGTGCAGACGTGCGCGTGGGGCGTTGGTCGACACCAGAGATCGCCTGGAACTCGGTTGGCGTGTGGCCTGGGCAGACGGCCAGGACGCGAACGTTGGAGCCATCGCATTCTCTGGCGACGGCTTCGGAGAAGGAGAGCACGAACGCCTTGGTGGCGCCGTAGACGGCCATGTACGGCACGGGTTGGAAGGCGGTGGTGGATGCGATCTGGAGGATGGCACCGCTCCCGCGGTCGATCATGCGGGGCAGGAAGTGACCGGTAAGCGCAACGAGCGCGCGGACGTTGACGTCGATCATGCGCAGCTCTCGTTCGAGGGAAAGCTGGGCGAATGGCCCGTAGCTGCCGAATCCGGCATTGTTGACGAGTACATCGGGCACCAAACCCATGCTGTCGAGCGCGCCGGTCAGATCCTCGATACCGGCGGACGTTGACAGGTCCAGCGCGATGACGTGGACGTTGACGCGGTACCTATGTTGGACTTGGCGAGCGATGGATTCGAGGCGGTCGCGCCGACGAGCGACCGCGACGATGTCATGATCACGCGCGCCGAGGGCGCGGACGAAAGATTCACCGATCCCTGAAGAAGCGCCGGAAACGAGGGCGCACGGTCGAGCCATGGCGCAACCGCACCACCACGCACAACGGGTGTCAACCTGGCAGTGAGCGAGACGACAGGTGCGTGGACGCATGCGTGCGTGGTGTGGTTGAGCGATTCCCACACGGCGGTAGACATCTGGCAGGCGGCGGTACGGGGGCCTTGACGGGGACGTTCTTGAAAGAAGGTCAGGGGTTCTGCACGTGGGACGCGCCAAGAGTGTGGCTACCAGCGCGAGGGCGTGAGGTCCGACGTGCACGGGCGCTGGGGGCCGAAGCCCAAAGCGGATGCTTTCGGAGCGGTGGTGAGGGGATGGTGTGCTCAGGTTGGCTGGGACCACCAGGCTGACCACGGCGCGCGGGAAGCACGGCACGCGTCGAGGTGGAAGCGCCGGGCCTGCCGATGGGGGCAGCGAGTTGGGATCGGACCTATCAGGTGGTGGACGTGGGGGCGCGCATGCCTTGGCGATGGCGGAGGACGAGCCGATGCCGGTGCTTGGGCGGGCGAGAAAAGGGGAGCCGGAAGCCGGGTGTAGTCATTTCGTTCGCGACAGGTTGACGATGTGTCGAGGCGGGGACGTCGCCGCGGGAGCAGTGATCGTGCGCGTGCGCTCGGCGGGCGATGCCGACGCAACGCACTGTCGGCGTTCGCCCGCGAGAGCGCGGGGTTGCACGCCCCCCTCCCCTTCTTTATGCTTGCCGCATTGTGCGCCCTGCGTGTCGTGCTCTCCTGGCGGTGGTCGCGTCGCTGACGCTGGCTGGCGCGTGCATCGCGATTCCCGAAGGTGAAGGCATTCCAACGCCCATCACTCAGCAAGACGAAGCAGGCGCGGACGCCTGGGTCACCGTCGACGGGTCTGGTGCTGCGGACGCGCGCTACGAGGTACCCGTGACCGATCCACACGCGGTGATCGGCGTCGACCCCTCGCACGGGCCGTTTGTCGGCGGGCAGCATGCGATCGTACGCGGTGCGGGGTTCACGTCGACGGCGAGGGTGTGGTTCGGCGAAGCTGAGGTTCCGCCGGGCGACTTGGTCCCGGCGGATCCGACTCGTATCCAGGTTCGTGTACCGGCGGGTGTTCCTGGGGACGCGGACGTGCGGGTGCAGAACGGCGACGACGATTCGACGTCGCGTGTGCTTCCGGGAGGATACACGTACGATCCGTTCTACGCGGAGCCGGACACGGCGCCGACGTCCGGCGGCACGGAGGTGAAGATCATCGGGGTGGGTGCGAACTGGGGAGACGGCACGACAGCACGCATTGGGGGGGCTTCGTGTGTCACGCTGACGGTCGACAACCCGAATCAACTTCGATGTACGGTTCCGCCGCACGCCCCCGGGTCGGTGTCATTGAGCGTGCAGACGGCGGGAGCTGCGCCCGTGGTGGTGTACGACGGGTTTACGTACACGGACAGCGAGAATGGTTTCAAGGGAGGGTTGTCGGGGTCGCCGCTGGCGGGGACGCTACGTGTAGCTGCGTACGACGCTTACACGGGCGAGCCGATTGTCAACGCGCTCGTGATCGCGGGTGATACGATGGGCACGGCGCTGCAGAAGCACACGGACGGCAACGGGGTAGCGGTGTTTCAGGACGCGCAATTGGTCGGCAAGAGGTCCGTGACGGTTGCGAAGAAATGCCATGCTCCGACGACGTTCGTGGACGTGCCTGTGGACACGGTGACGGCCTACCTGATGCCAGTGATGGCGCCGGAGTGCGGAGCTGACGCGGGAGACGTGCCGCCTGCAGGCGGCAAGGGTTCGAATCCTGCGTACATCATGGGAGAGCTTGTGTGGCGGGAGGGGATTGAGTTCAAGCCCGGTGAATGGACGAACGTGCCATGGCCGAAGAGCGAAGATGAGCGCCGGGCAGCGTATGTATTCACACCGGCATATGATCCGACCTATTCATTCCAGTTGCCGGACGGTTCAGCGGCGGCGACGCCGGAGCGGTACGGGGTACTGGGGTCGACGTACACGATATCGGTGGGAGCGGGGAACCAGACTGTGTACGCGCTCGCGGGGATCGAGAATCGTAAAGTGACTCCGCCGGTATTCACGGCATACGCTTTTGGCATGGTCCAAGGCATCTACACGCAGCCGGGGCAGACGACCACGGACGTGTATATCGAGATGGGCAAGGCGCTCGACCAGGCGTTGGTGTTATCGCCTACGCCGCCGTCGCCCGGACCGCGGGGGCCTGACAGGCTGGTAGCGTCGGTGGCGGTGCAGATCGGCAACGTTGGCTATGCGCTATTTCCGAACGGGCAGAAGGTCGTGCCGCTTGGCGGGGCGGGACCGATTTCGATCGTGGGGCTGCCGGGGCTCGACGGCCCGCTCGCGGGAGCCCACTTTGTGTCGACGGTTTCCGCGGTGACGGGGGCCAACCTGGGGGTTCCGAAGTCGGTCGTGGGAAAGTACTTGTCCACGGACGCGACGCTGGGGGTGAGCATCGACGGGTTCGTGCAGGTTCCCGTGTTGGTGACTCCTGCGGCAGCGGAGCCGTTCGATGGGCGCCACATTCGGGTCGAGTATGCGCCAGGCGGAGCGTTCGTCGATGTGAACGTGGTTCGGATTGCAGCAGGGGGCGGGCTGATGGAATGGTTGGTGGTCGCGCCTGCCGGCAAGACGGACATCGAGCTGCCAGACCTTGCGATGACGGACGCGGGGCTGCCATCGGGGCCGATGACGGTCACGGTCTACGGGGCGCACATTGACGACCACGGCTTCGACTATGGGAAGCTTCAGTACCGGCACACGGACACGCGGGGCTGGACAGCATACGCCTACGACGTATTCCACACTTATTACTGACCGTGTTTCATCATGAGGGAGCGTCGAGCCAGCCGTTGGGGGAACTGCCTGGGGTGCCGGTGGAGGTGGCTTGCTCGCGGAGGACTGATTGCGGCTGCCTGGTGGCTAGGAAGCTGCCGGTACGACCGCACCGACCGCTGGGGTGACCAGCGGACCCAGTCGGTCAGTCCGTCGTACGAGTGCACGGTGGGCGACATGCGATGCACGTCGGCACTGCAGCGGTGCGCGCAGAAGTCGGGCGGCGGAACGGGCTGGGTTGCTATTGACGATTGTGCGGCGCGCGGCTTGGTGTGCGCGCAGTCCCTGCTGAAGTGCGTGAGTTGCCGTCCAGACGAACGTTCATGCGCGGGACAGGACGTGATGGTATGCGCGCCGGACGGCTCCGGGCTCAGGAAGGTGGAGACATGCACACCGGCGACAGGGATTGCTTGCCGCTCCGGCGTGTGCGCGGACCTTTGCGGGGAGGCGGAGAAGCTCAAGAGCAACGTGGGTTGCGAGTATTGGGCGGTGGATCTGGACAATGCGAACATTAGTGCGACATCGAGTGCGGCGTCGCAGCAGTACGCGATTGTGGTATCGAACCCGCAGCCGGACATTGCGGCACATGTAGTAATCGAGCAGGACGACTCGGAGCCTGGAGAGCCACGACGGCTGAGCATTGCGGCGGAGGATGACGTTCCGCCGAGCAACCTGCGGGTGTTCCGGCTGGGGCCGAGGGAGGTTGACGGGAGTCCGCCTGGGGAGTTCAACACGGGGGCGGGGACGGCTTGGACGCGTGCCGCGTACCGGGTGCGTAGCCATGTGCCGGTGGTTGCGTACCAATTCAATCCGCTCGACAATGTGAATGTTTTCTCGAACGATGCGTCGCTGCTCAAGCCTGTGGAAGCTGTGACGTATACGCCGGGCAACCTGGTTCCAGCGTACGTGGTGTTGGGCTGGCCGCAGACAATCGCTCACACGGACGATCCGAATACGAATTTCGATCCGAACAACCCCATCGACCTGCGAGCGTTTGTAGCCATTGTCGGCACGCGAGACGAAACCCACGTTCGGTTCACCAGCAGCACGCATGCGATTCCTGGGGTCGGGCTGCCGGAGTTGCAGCCGGGGGGCGTCCTGGATGTGACGATCCAAGCTTTCGATGTGCTGAACCTGGAGACTGGCGGGTTCAACGCGGACTTTTCGGGGTCGCTCGTCGAAGCAGACCAGCCGGTCATCGTGTTTACGGGCAGTGAGGCATCGGACGCCCCATACTTCACGAAGCTTTCGGACAGGTACTGCTGTGCAGACCACTTGGAGGAGCAACTGGATCCGGTGCGCACGGCAGGCAAGCGTTTCGTGGCAGCGCATGCTCCGAACCGGTCGAAGGCGGTCGCGCAGGCGGGGGCGAGCTTGAGCGGTGTGCTAGACGAGCCGGAGTTCTTCAGGCTCGTTTCGGTCACGACCGAGCCTGCGCTTGTGAAGACCAGCTTGCCTCCACCGGACGACGCCTTCACGATGTTGGGGCGCGGTGCCGTGCGCGACATCAGGGCCTATCGCAACTTCATCGTGGAGTCAGACCAACCGCTGATGCTCGCGAGCGTGCAGGCAAGCCAGGATGCCGCGGGTGTGAAGCGGGGATTGCCGGGCGGGGATCCCAGCTTGCTGATCATCCCGCCCATCGAGCAGTACCGGGCTGACTACGTGTTTCTCACGCCGGACAAGTATGCGTTTGACTTCATCGTCATCGCGGCCCCGCCTGAGGCGGTCGTGCTTTTGGACGGCGGGTCGATGAGTGACGCTGGATGTGCCACGTCACCGGGAGACGGGCTGACGGAGGACGACCGTGGAACGTCGACTCCACCCTATGTCGTCTACACATGCCAGCTCAGCTTTCCGGTTGTCGACCAGACGAAAGCCGCACCGAACAATGTCAATCCGGGCCTCCAAAACGATGGGGTGCACAGGGTCCAGAGCGATCGTGAGGTGATGGTGCTCGTCTATGGCTTCGACAACTATGTGAGCTACGCATACGCGGCGGGGACGAGTCTGGAGTCCCTTTCGGTTCGATGAGGGGAGGACTGTGCGCGACGAATACGCGGGCCGGCAGGAACCGAACCAGGTTGCTTCAGCGTCGCCTTACAACTGATCTACCGATCGGCGGGGTCCTGATCCAGGGCGCCGCATAGCTTACCGATTCATGTTGGCTTGATGCGTGGTGCGGCGCGAGCCTGGTCCACCCGGGCACCGGCGGCGTCACGCTCCAGCTTCGTCATGCTCTGGGCTGATCGTCAGGATTAGGGTTGTTCGGGGAGCTGGAACAGGCATGCGCAAGCAAGCAAACGACCAAGCGCCTCTGCCGATCGGTGCAACGCTGGGCGGACGACTCGGGGCATTCCGGCTGCGACCGGCAATCCGGACCCGCTCGGACGTGCTGGTCCGCCTCCACGTTTCGGAGTAACCTGGTTCCCATGCCCGCACTGCCCGTACCGCGAGACAACACCGTCGTGATCGGACACAAGCGTCCCGACCTCGACTCCATCGCCGCTGCCATCGGCTATTCCACCCTCCTGTCCGAGGAAAACCAGTCCGCGATCGCCGCCCGCGCCGGCCAGACCGACGACCAGACCGCCTGGGCCCTCGCCCGTTTCGGCTTCGATCCCCCAGTCGCCCTCATGGATGTCGCCCCCACCTTCGCCGCCGTCGCAGAACCTGCCCCGCCCTTCCCCGCCGAATCAACCATACGCGACGCCTTGCTCAAGCTCGGCACCGGAGCCCGCGCCCTCCCCGTGATTGATCCGGGCGGTCGGCCCGTTGCGCTCATCGATGCGTGTTTGTGCGTCGCTGTGCTTGGACGGTTGCTCGCACGCCCCGGCAATGACCCTCGAACCCCGTTCGACCACGCCCTCCTTTGCGATGGCCCAGAACGAGATATTCCACCACCCGTCACCTTTCGCTTCGATGAGCGGCTCGCGGACCGCCGCGCCGCTATCGCCAGGTGCGACGTCGACGACTACATCGTTGTCGATGAACATGGGCGATACCTCGGCGTCGTGTCACGTGCCGCTGCGTTGTCACCGCCTCGCCCACGCCTCGTCTTGGTGGACCATAACGAGCTCGGGCAAGCCGTGCCAGGCACCGACCAGGCCGAGATTGTCGAGGTGATCGACCACCACAAGCTCGGCAATCCCGCCACCACCGTGCCCATCCCGTTCGTCGTCGACGTCGTGGGCAGCACGGCAACGCTCGTTGAGGAACGATGGCGGCTTCGCAAAGGACCTCCTCCCCCCAATCTTGCTGGCCTCCTGCTTTCCGCGATCCTCTCCGACACGCTGGCGTTCCGGTCGCCCACATGCACTTCACGTGACACGTCCGCCGCAGCACGCCTTGCCGAACGTGCTCGAATCACTGACATCGACGCTTTCGGCGACGAGGTTATCATGGCCGGAGCCGGCCTCGGCCAGCGAGACCCAGACGAAATCGTAGCAGAAGACTCCAAGGACTTCACCACTTCCAAAGGCCTTGTTGTCGTCGCCCAAGCCGAGGTCCGCTCGCTCCACGAGATCGCGCCCCGCGCGGCCGACCTCAACGCCGCTCTCGCCCGTCTCCGGGACAACCGCAAGGCCGTGCTGGCCGCGCTTCTCCTCACCGACCCCGTCCGTGCCACCAGCCGCCTGATGGTAAACGGCGATCCCCGCGTTGTAGCAGTCGTCCCCTATGCCCGTGCGGCCGACGGCATCTTCGACGCCCCTGGCATCGTTTCGCGCAAGAAACAACTTGTTCCGGCTTTGCTCGCAGCCATCGAAAGCGGTTGAACCAAATCAGGTTGCCCCTGGGCCGCGCGCCGGGTCGGGCCGTTGCACCGCCCGCACAGGACCATTGAACTGAACCAACCAGGTCGCTGCTCCCGCAGCGGCCCCTGCCCATCGAACTGAACCTGCCGTGGCTGCCCCTGCCCAGCCCATCAACCTGAACCTGAACCAACCTGAACCAGGTTGCCTCCGACTACGACCACGACGACGCCCGCCAATGCCGACACCCCAACCGTGCGCAACCTGTGCGCCGCCGTCCCTGGCTGCCCTTTTCGCCCCCGTTTAGCTCACGTCAGACTCGCCGTCGGACAAGGCCGCCCACAAGACTCAAACCGTACCGCCATCCCCTCCGGATCACTTCGCACAACACGCCCACAAGCGGGGACCATGCCCCTGTCCGTCAGCAACGCAAGCTCAAGACGTGCTCCGACCCGCGCGGGCAACGACGTACAAACATAAACTCCCCCCGTGCTCATGTTCGCTACCTGCGACACAACGTGGGCAGCCTCCCCCTCCACCCGCCAGTCCACCCGCAACGACACAGCAACCCGGGACGCCAGACGCATGTGAATCGCCTTCATGGAACGTGAACACAACGCACCTCACCCGCATTGGCCAACTTCGCAGCGTCACTCCACCAAGCCGCACCGGGCTACAACCCCCCCTGCTCCGCTGAACGTTGGCGTCGCCCAGCGGAGAGATCTCGTCAGGTAAAGTACGTTCGGCCCGGGCTACCTGCCGCGACGCCCACCCCCGCCCTGCCAGCCGCCTTCCCCCCCGCCGCCGCCACCTCCACCTCGACGAGGCCCTCGATCGCGTCGGTCGCCGCCACCGAAGCCGCTCCCGCGGTCTGTCTTCTCACGCGCTTCGTTCACCACCAGCGCTCGCCCGTCTAGACTCGCACCGTTCATACCCTGCGTCGCCGCCTGTGCCTCTGACTCCGACGCCATCTCCACAAAACCGAATCCCCTCGACTTGCCGGTCATCCGATCCAGCACGACCGTGGCCGCCACCACCTCACCGAATGCCGCGAATGCTTCACGAAGCTCTCCATCGGTCGTCGAGTACGAGAGATTGCCAACATACAGACGGGTACCCATATCACTCAGTCCGATTCTTCGCGCGTCGAACAGTATCTATCCGCCGCCGCGCCGCGCGGTGCGGCGGACGCGATGCCCCTCGCCTCATGCGAGCCAGGCAACTCCCCATGACAAGTACACGCACGTGCTCGACGCTCGAATCGGTCGCAGACGGTCCGGTGGTGCACGGCATCGGGAGATAGATGCCCCGAAGCATAGCGCCAGAATGGACGTACACAAGATCCCTGCTACGAAGCTCGCTTGGTCGGGGCTCCCGACGCTCCGAAACCGCGCTCGCCAAGCTGCACGGCACGCAAGGCAAAGCCTGCGATCGCCCTCCACTTCAGGTCATGTTCCCGCGCCTGCACGCCCCGATACGCTGGCGCTCGCCGATACGGTCACCTGGATGCTCATCGACGCCCGCACCGACGCATTCGCAGCCGCTCCAACACAAGCGAGCGCTCTGGCACCTGCGTGCCCCACCATGCCGGGCAAGTTGCGCCCCACCTTCACCACAACGTCGGCATCCGCCAGCACGCGCTTGCCCAGCACCCACTCCGCGTGCAGCAGCTCCGGTAGATTCGACTGCAGCGATGCCGCCAGCTTCAACCCGAGCGGTGTCGCCTGCGACGGACGCACAATGACCGTGATCGGGCTGCAGGTTGCCTGCAGGTCCGCATGTGCGTTGCAACTCGCATCGCACTCGGCGTCACCACTCGGACCACGCACCGCCCCCTCGCAACGCGGCGCCTGCCATTGCCCCTCGCAACCGGCGTGGCACGTCGCATCGCACGCCCCATAGCACTGACCCTGACATGCGCCAGCGCAGTTGCCTTGCGCATCGCGAGCCACGCAAACCCCCTGGCAGCTTCCCATGCAGCGCCCCTCGCACTGCCCATTGCATCTCCCTTGGCAGTATCCCGCAACCTTCCCGGGCTCGCACTGCGCCACGATCTGCCCTGGGTCCAGTTGCCCTTGACACGATGCCGAACATCGGGCGTGCGCATCCGCGTTCGCCTGACACTGCGGTGGCGTCACCACCGCCTCGAACCGAATGCCTTGTTGCATGATCGCGTCCATGCGTGCCGCGACCGCACCGCACGCGCCGCTGGCCCGCCCACCAGCTTCGTTTCGAGGAGCCATCTCGGACGGCGACATGCCCAGGTCCACTCCAATGCGCGTGCAAGCGTTCGCCGCCTCCGCTTCCGCCTGCGCGGCCACCGCCATCAAGTCCTTGCTCGCTGCCACGAACGCGCGAATCTTCGCGTTCGCGCGAACATCCGACGTGAACGTCGCTCCTAACACGTCCACGTTCGCATTGATCTCTGGGCACGCCATCTGCCCGACATTGCCCAGACCGTAGCCGTCCATGTTGCAGTCCGCGAGCACGCCCATCGGAACGGCGCACGCCGCCGCCCAGCCAAGTGTCCGAAGAATCCCCATGCCAGCTTCCTAGCGCGCTTCCCACTCCGCGTCACCCACGCCACCGTCCAGCTCTCCCACGGTAGACACCGAACCTCGCGCGGTCAGCTCCGCCTCGCCCGGCAGCGCCTGCCCGCTCGACGCCGACGCGGACGCAAGGACACGTGCGGGCTCGTACTCTGGCGGCGGGAGTTCGGGCGGCGTCAACCTCGACGAACACCCCTGCCACGCGATCCCAGCCGAAAGAGCAACGCCCGCCAGCACCATCCTCGTGCCCTGTCCCCGCTGCATCGTCACCTCACAACTCCGTCGGCCCGCCGCCTGGCCCCCCGGCTCCACCGTCCGGCCCCCCAGGAACTGGAAACATCGGCGCGTCTTCGTCACCAGGACCCACCGTGCCCCTCTTGCCTGACGGCCGCAACATGCGAGCCGGACCTGGCCCCAACGCACGCGGCGGCGCCGGCACAATGCCCGATGGCGTCGACGCCGGCGCGCTGCTCTCGCCGTTCACCCGCCCCGAACAACCGGCCGCACCAACCAGCGTCGCTACCAGACAAGCCATCATCTTCCACATCCACGCCCCCCACTACTCGCCCGCGAACACAGCGTCCACGGTCGACGCCAGATCATGCTTCGGCTCGAAGCCGAGCACCGAGCGAGCCCGCGTCGTGTCCACCATGCACACGTACTTGATGTGATCCAACTCGGGCGCAGGGAATGAAGTCATGCCGAATCGCCACATGCGCTTGAGCGCCATCTCCGCCACCGGGTGCGGAATCGATACCGTCGGACGTCCCGTTAGCGCGATCACGCTCGACAGCTTGGCTGGCTCGCGCCCGGCCAGGTTGAACACGCCCCGGATCCCGGGACGCAGCGCGCGAATCATCGCCCGCACCACGTCCTCTTCGTGCATCACCTGCACCATCGGGTCGAACCCGAGCAGCATCGGTATCCTCGGAAGACGCAGGTAGTTCGACGACGCGTTCCGCACCGTGCCAAGGATGTGGCATGGACGCAGGATCACCGTCTCGACCTCGGGGTGCTTCCAGAAGAACGACTGCGCCAGCATGTCGACTTCGATCAGATCGCGAAGCTCGCTGAACCGTGCGCTGCCCATCAATGGCGCGTCCTCCGTCAGGAACTGTGGGTTGTCCGGGTTCGGTCCGTACACAGCCGCACCGGAAAGCACGATGAGCTTCGGCACCTTGTACTGCGCGACGTAGTCCAGGAGCTTCTGGAACCCCACGACGTTCCATGTATGGTGCTCCGTCGAGCTCGATCGCGGGTTGTGCATGATGCCCATGTGCACCACCGCAGCGATCCGCTGGCTCCGAAACACGTCGCGCGTCTTCTTTCGCCGGATGTCTATCGCCTCGTGCTTGATGTCTTTCGGCTTGCCCTGGAACGGACGACGATCGATGCCGATGATGGGGCGTTCCCGATGCAGGAGCCGCGCGAGACGTCTGCCAAGCCGTCCGCAGATCCCCGTGATCACGACCGGCGGTTCGGCGTGCTCTTTCGCGCTCTGCGCCGCCACGTTGCCACGACCACCGTTGCCATCTGCCTTGCCCACGCCACCCTCTACCAGAAGATGTGCCTTCGCTCTTTCAACCCGCGGATGATCATCGACTGGATCGTCGCGCGCACGATGTCTACCTTCGCCTGGATCACCGCGTCTTCATCATCAGGGTCTCCCTCAAAATGTAACGGTTCCCCGAAGTACACACGGTACCGCGTCGGCAGCGGCATCTGTGCACCCGGTATCAGGAACTGCGGTACCACCGGGAACACCGGCATTCCCAGCGCCTTCGCGAGCGTCCTGATGTTGCCCAGGTTGATGTACTGCTCCTCCGCCCCAATCACCGCTATCGGCACAACCGGCGTCCGCGTCTCCAAAGCCAGCCGCATGAATCCCAACCCGAACTCTTTCAGTTGGTAGCGCTCCGAAAATGGCTTCGATATCCCCTTCGTGCCCTCAGGAAACACCAGCAACGCTTCGTCCATCTCCAAAAGACGACGCGCGTTCTCGGGCACCCCCACCACCTGCCCGCAACGCGTGAAGAACACCGACACGAACGGAAGCGTCTGGGACCACTTCTCCACCATGCTCCGTACCGCCCGAGGCGGATCCGCGTCGTAGAACAACGACGCTGCGATCACCGCGCCATCGATTGGAACCTGCCCCGAATGGTTCGCGATCAACAGCACCCTGCCTGGGGGGACGTTTCCGATCCCTTCCACGTGCACGCGGAAGTAGTGACGATACAAGACGGAGACCGCCAACAACGCCCATTTGGTCCACTCCACATCGAAGCCGAACGGGTCGACGTGGTCCCGCTGCTCCGCCACTCGTCGGACTCTTTCGTCGAAGTCCTCCCCCGCCACCCGGTACAGCAGCGAACTCGCCCCCTCCGCCAGGCGTCGAACCATGCTGGAGGGCGTCCGCCCCAGCTCGTCGTCCAGCCTGACCAACGCGGTCTTCCGATTCATCCGTCCCATGAGAGTAGCCTGACACCACCCGGCCCTCCAACTCCTTCGAGCCCCCTCGGCGCTGTTCTCTCGGCATCCCCATCCGTTCGGCGCTATAGCCCCCTTGCCCCATGATCGTTCCCCCCGCCCTCCAACCCGGTGACCCCGTCCGTGTCGTCGCCCCCGCCGGTCCCTTCGATCCCACCCTCGCCTGGCGCGGCATCGGCTGGCTCTCCACCCGCTATCGCGTCCGATTCGACCGATCCATGTTCCGCTCCGATGGCTACTTCGCAGGCTCGGACCAGCGTCGACGCGACGAACTCGAGCAGGCAATGTTCCACGACGATTGCCGAGCCGTCCTCGCGGTGCGCGGCGGATACGGCCTGAGCCGCTTCGCTCACCAGCTCGACTGGACTCGCTTCGCCGCTTCCCCCAAATGGATCGTCGGCTTCTCCGACGTCACCGCGCTCCACGTCGAATGCGCGGCCGTCCACGTCATGTCCATGCACGCCACCATGGTTGCTCACCTCGGCCGAAGCGACGACCGCTCACGAACGCAATGGCTCGATGCCATCGAGCACCCGCGCAAGACGCGCACCATCCACGGCCTCTCAACTTGGATTCCAGGATCGGTCGAAGGCCCCCTGTTCGGCGGTAACCTCACCATGCTCCACGCATGCGCTGCCGCAGGACGTCTCCGAATCCCCGAACGAGCAATCCTCTTCCTCGAAGACGTCGGCGAACGTCCGTACCGAATCGACCGCGCGGTCACTACCCTGCGCGTCGGGGGATACCTCGACCACGTCGCCGCGGTCGTACTCGGCCACTTCACCGATTGCTTCGCCGGCCCCGACGGCGTCAACGTCGAGCAGGCGCTACGGCAGACGCTCCAACCCGTGGGCGTGCCCATCGCCTCCGGCATCCGCGCAGGCCACAGCGAGCCGAATCAGCCCCTGCTGCTCGGAGCCCATGCACGCCTCGATGCCTCGGAAAAAAGCGCCTCTCTCACGACGAGTGCGTGACGCTTCGCCTATTTCCTCGGCAGCTCCGGCTCGACTTCTTCCGTCACCGGCTCCATGTCCAGCAGCTCGTCGTCGCTGACCGATTCGACATCGTCGTCCGAGTAATCGTCCTCGTACTGCTGCTGTGACGATGCGTCCACGTCCAGCAACGCCGCCGACGGGAACTCGTCCGTCGCCGCAGGCACGATCTCCACCGGCTGCTGCGGCAGCGCGGCAACCGGCGTCGACAGCGTCGGCTCCTCATCGCCACCACGCCGGAACGAGATGTCCGGGCGCGCCGGCTTCGCAGGTGCAGCCGCCGAGCCCGCTGCAGGCGGATCGGTCACCGGCTGTCTCGCCGTCGCGTCGGACTCCACGCCCTCAGTCGGCGGCATCGTGTCGCGTTCCGGTGGCTCCGTCGCCGGACCCGTCGACGTGCCCACCGCGTCGACCGGCGTGCGCGCCGCTGGAGGCATCGCCGGTTGTGCCTCCAGCTCGTCCGGTCCCGGCGGAAGCAGCGACTCAGGCGGCTTGAGCATGTTCGTCTTCGCTCGCTCCAGCCCGGCCTGTGCCTCCGGATCCCCAGGCTTCATCCGGAGCACTCGACGCCATGCGTCCGCTGCCTCGCGGGGATCCGCCAGACGCTCTTCCCAAAGTCGCGCAGCCTTGCGGGCCAGCTCCGCCCGCTGAGCCGGATCCTTGCCTCGCAAGATCTGGTCCTCAAGAAGCTGCACCATTCCGCGGAAGTCCCGAAGCTGCTTGAGCAGATCGTACAGGTCGTCCGTGATCGACTTGTCCGACGGTGACAGATCGTGCAACCGCTTCAAATCGTCGGCCGCACCGCGCAGGTCCCCGAGTCGCGTTCGACGCAGCGCCGCGCGCCGTGCCACGAGCTGACGCACGAGCGGACCGTCGAACACCTGCTCCAACGCCTTGCCAATCACTTCCTCCGCACGTCGCATGTCGCCGACCTCGTCGGCCAGCATCTCCAGCGCATCGAGCGAGGCCGCTTCGACATGCGTCACGAGCGCTTCGCCCATCCAGGCGAATGCCTTGTCCGTGTCGTCCAGCTCCCGATGCGCGATGATCGCTGCCCTTCGCAGCATCGCAGCCCGCGTACGTCCACCATCCCGCATCCCAGTGCTGGCCGACGCCATCGCGTGCGCGAGAGCGCTTCGCAGGTCACGGCTGCCGCGCGCTGCATCTCCATCGGCAGCAGCTTTCTCCAGCATCTCGACAGTGTCGTCGTGCGCACCCCCTCCCAGCGCGAGCTCGAACAGCGCCTTGACTCGATCAAGCGCCCCTCGCTCCGCTGCCACCTGCGCGGCGCGTGCCAGTGCAGCCAGCCTATCGTTCGGCGCCTTGCAACGGCCCACCTGACGCTCGTACAGGTCGACCACATCCCCCGGTTCCGTCAGCAGCTTTGCGAGACGGTCGAGCAACGGTTCGACCTCCGCGGGCGGCACGGCGGTCAACCCCTGCTCGCCGTGCTGCACTGCCTCGGACAACGGCACCCCCGCCTGCACCAGCACCTCGGCCTGCCGCACGTACTCTTCGGCCCTTTCCACCCCAGATACTTCTCGCGCCATCATGTCGTGCGCCGCGCTCAGCGAATCCAGATCCTTGGTCCGTGTGGCGATCTCTTCGAGCTGCTTGACCATCTCGGGCGTCGCACCCTTGCTTCGAATCAGCTCCACCGCCACCTGCGCCGCATCCGCATCACGCCCCATCTCGAGGAAGCGATCGAAGGCTCCGCGGAATGCTTCGTGCTGCTTGCTGGCAGGCGCGAGCGCATACCAGTCCCGCAGCTTCATCGCCACAATGCCCTTGAAGTTCAGCCGATCGCCTATCTCCACGTACGCCGCTCGGCACTCCTCGTCACCTTCGTCGGCAAGCCCCTCCAGCACCGCAAGCCCTTCCTGACCCCTGCCCAGACGTTCGTCCAGAATCGCCGCCAGCCTACGAGCCAACGACGACGCCTCCGACGGATCGCCCTCCACCTCCAGCAGCTTGCCGAGCAAGACCGCCGTACGATCCCAGTCCTCGACGCTCTCGCATAGCTCGGCCAGCCGCGACACCGCGTCGAAGTCGTCGGGATCGGACGCATGCACGACCTCCAGTGCCTGGATCGCGCCACGCGGATCGCTGAGATGGTTCTGGTACATGTCGGCCAGACGCCGCGCGATTTCAATCTTTTCCTCAGGTGCAGCCACCAGCTTCAGATGGCGCTCCAGCGCATTGGCAGCTTCCTTGTAATTCTCACGACGCTCCTCCAGGTCGGCTATCGCCGACAGCGCCTCGATGTTCCCCGGATCGAGCTTGTCCAGCACCAACTGATACGCCGCCACTGCACCGTCGACGTCGTTCAGGTCCGTCGCGAGCACGCCCGCCTCGCGTAGCGTGATCTGCGTGCGCTGCATGTCGTCCGGGGCAACCGCCGCCAGACGATGCAGAAGCGTTGCCTCCTCCTGGTACTCACCCCGCTCCCGCGCATCGTCCGCGAGCAGCGTCAGCGTGTCGGCGTCATCCCCATCCTCCAGAACCAGGAGCAGCGTCTCCCGCGCACCATCCATGTCGCTCAGCTTCTCGCGCTGCAGCTCAGCCGCACGCCTGCGCAACGCACGGCGCTTGCCCGCGTCGGTCAGCTTCGACGCCCGTCGCAACAAGAACTGCACCAGGTCGTCCAGACGATCCGCTTCCTGATAGCGTGACTCGAGCGCACTCGCGAAGTCGTCGTTCGCCGGATCGAGGTCCGCCGCCTGCTCCAGCCTCAGGATTGCGCTCGGCTGGTCCCCCGCCTTCAAGAGGAAGTCCGCCTCACGAGCGTGCAGCACGGCTTGCTGCCGGGGATCGCCGGCCAGATTCGCACGCTCTCCCGTCGCGCGCGCCGCGTCCTCCCAACGCTCCGCAGCCTGCCAGCACTTCTCCGCCAGCTCCCATGCCTTCGCCCCGCCGCCGAGCTCCGCCGCTTCCGCGTATGCCTCGCCCGCTGCGCCTTGATCCCCCAGCTTCTCCCGAATCTCACCCAGCCGCATTTGAAGCGTCATCCGCGTGTCCGGGCTCTCGATCCCACCCACGTTGTCCGCGATGACCTCCGCCGCCAAGTCAAGACGGTTGCCCTTCTCGAACAGCTTGACCGCCGCCATGATCGGGTTCTCATCACCCAGCATCAAGGTCGCCAGACGCGCCCACGCCTCGCCCGCCGCGACCACGTCCTTGCGCTTCTGCTCGTGCATCGCCGCTAGCTTCTTCAAGAGCGCGATCTGCGCCTCCTGGTCCGGCGCGTCCATCACCTCCTGGTCCAGCAGCACCGCGAGGTCATCCCATCGCTGCCCCTTCTCCAGCAGCCGCCGAAGGTTGTCGCGCGCTGCGGGATCAATCTGCGACGCCTGCTTCAACGCCTGGATCGCACCATCCAGATCGCGTAGCTGCTGCTCGCAGATGTTCGCCACGTTCGACAGGAACTTCTTCCGAAGATCGGCCCCGATGCTCGGCGCCCGCGCTGCTGCCTGGTATACGTCGCGCAGCTCCGCGAACTTGCGCTTCGACCGCAGATGCTCGTCCACCCACGCCAGAGCTTCCGGTGACACCGGATCCAGATGCAGCACTTCCATGTACGTCTGCAGCGCTTCCTTGGCCTGCCGCTTCGTCGCATACTGCTGTGCGGCGTCGAGAAGCTGCGCAAGACGCTCCGGATTGGGCGGCTCCGCCGCGCGATGCTCGTACTGCCCCGACGGCTCCGGCACGGGCGCAGGCGGCGCCGATTGGCCAGGCGCCAACGCTTGCGCTGCTTCCATCGTAGGACGTGCCGACGGCGCCGCGGCCGGCGGAGGTGGAGCTGCCTGCACGCCGGAGGCCGCAAGACGCGCCTGGATGTCCTGCGACATCGCTCCGTTCGGATTGGCCGCCAAGTACGCCTGCCACGCCGGCGGCAACTCCGCTTCGCGCCCGAGCTGTGCTCCGTAGTACGTGGCGAGCTGGACCGCGCGGTCGTTTCCCGGCATCAGATCCAGCGCCGCCAACGAGTACGCAAAACCGTGCTCACCGTCGTAGCTCTCCGCCAGCGCCACGAACAACCCCGCCCCCTCCTCGCGATCGTCCGCCCCAACCGGCTCCCCCGCCCGCACCCTCTCCAGAATGGTCGATCCGATCTCCTGCCACAGCGCCGGATCCTCGGGTGCATACACACGCATGTTCCGCAGCGCATCCACCGCTCCCGCGAGATCTCGTGCCTGCTTTCGCGTGTCCGCTTCGTCGCGGAATAGCGCAAGCTTGCGATCCGTGTCAGCCACCAACGCCTGCTCCATCGCGTACAACGGCAGCGCGTCGGCCCATTGCTGCATCGACTTGAGAATCTCCCGCGCCGAATAGATCGCGAACACCGATTGCGGATCGAGCTCGTAGGCACGCTTGAAGTTGTCGAGCGCACGGTTCGGCTGAGAAAGCGGTGGCTCCGCCCATAGCGTGCCCAGCTCCTCGTGCATCGCCGCCAGCTTCGGCATGAGTTGAGGATCCTGCGCTGCATGCGGCGCCAGCATCTTTGCGCGCTTCTCGAGCAGCGCAACCAACCCCTTCGTGTCGCCCTTCTCGCGGTAGAGCTGCGCGAGCCGTTCAGCCGCCACGTCTTGCATCGGATCCTTCACCACCGCCAGCAACAACACCTCCGCAGCGTGGTGCGCGTCGCCCAGCGTCGTGGACCAAACGTTCGCAGACTCGCTCAGCCAGTGGCTCGCATACCCCGGGTCCGGGGTCTCCCGCCCCACTCGCTCGAGCAACATCGCATAGGACCGAGGATCGCTTGCGCCTGCCTGATGCGCGTACGCGAGCGCTTCCTGATCATGAGGGTTGGCTACCAGCCGCTGTACCAGCGCGTCGATTTCCCGAGGATCCATTTCGGGCGCACGCTACCACGCGCATGATCCATGCTGCAACGAACGGTTGCGTCTGATGACAACCCCTCGCCCCTATTCGAACCTCTCGTACTTCTTCGGCGGGGCTGGCACGCCCGCCCCCGTCGCCGTCGCCGGAGGTGCGGTCGCAGGCGTCGCCGGGGGCGACGCGGCCGTCTGCTCGGGCGGTGGCGACGCCTCCGCTGCAGGCGGACGCCCCGAGGACCCACGGCCCCGCGGGGGAGTCGTCGGAACCGTCCCCGCAATCGGAAGCTCGTCCGCCGACAACGCCAGCGGCGGCTCGTCCGCATCGAGCGTTCGGCCCGACGACGACGCCGCTGCCACGGACGATCCGGATGACACCGCCGGCATCGCCGTCGCCAGGCCTGACGGCGACGCCACCGCCACCGGAGCCCCTTCCGGCCGGGGCGACCGGCGCAACAGCACCCCGGTCACCCCCGCGACCACACCCACCACCGCGCCGAGCCCGATCACCAACGCCCACCGACGGCGCCGGACCGCAGACGGCGCAAGCGTGGGCAGCGGGTCCGCGCTCATCGCCGCCAGATGCCCACTGGTCATCACCGACGACGCCGCGATGTCGTCGGAGAAAAACCGCTCGGCCACGTCCAACGCCCGGATGAATGCCTCCGCCGACTCCGGACGATCCCCCGGATCCTTGGCCAGCGCTCGCATGATCACGCGCTCCAATTGCGTCGGTATCGCGGCGTCCGGCGCAACTTCCCGCGGCGGACGAGGCTTCGTCTTGATGTGACGAGCCATCACCACCACCGCCTCCTCGTCGTCGAACGGAGGCACCCCCGTCACCATCTGGTAGAGCAACACGCCCAGGGAGTACAAGTCGCTGCGCACGTCCAACGCCTTGCCCTGCGCCTGCTCCGGCGACATGTAGCGCGGTGTTCCGAACACGGTCCCCGCCTGCGTCTCCAGCACGCCCATCGCCTGCTCTTCACGCACCACCTTGGCAATGCCGAAGTCCAACAGCTTGCAAATCTCCCGCGACGGCTTCCCTGCAACGTCCGGCACCCGCGTGAGGAACAGGTTGTCCGGCTTCAGATCGCGATGGATGATCCCCTTCGCATGGGCCTCGGCCAGTGATGTCAGCGCGTCCCGCGCAATCCCCACCGCTTGCCCAGCAGACATCCGCCCCACCCGATGCAGCCGCGTCCCCAGCGATTCGCCCTCCAGAAGCTCCATCGCCAGAAAGACCGAGCCGTCCTCCGCCACCCCGAAGTCGTAAACCGTCACCGTGTGGGGAGACACGAGCTGGGACATCGCCCGCGCTTCCCGCTCGAACCGCGCCCTGGCCTCGGCCTCCTGCATCTTGTCGTAGCGCATCAGCTTCAACGCTACCCATCGCCCCACCGTCGTCTGCCAGGCCCGGTACACCGCCCCCATCGAGCCCGTCCCGAGCCTCGACATCACGATGAACCGACCAGCGACCGTGCGACCCAGCAGCGGATCTCGCCCCGACGCCTCAAAGTCTCGCAGCTTCACCAACGCGAGCCGGTCGTGGAAGCATACCTCGATCGGCATGCTCGCGTTCGCCGGCCCAGGATAAACCGTCCCGCACTTCGGGCAGATCCGCGCATCAAGCGCCGCAGGCGCAGCATCGACCAGCGGTCCGGATCCCGGAACGGTCTGCACGACGACCGTGATCCTGGCCCGGAACCCCCACCCAGGGCAAGCAGGATGACACAACCTGCCCCGCCAAACGGCTACTGGCAGCGAAACACCCACGCCTTCTTCCAGCCGGAGGGCAACTCCCAGGGAGCCACGTTCGAGTAGACCGGCACGCAGTGCTGCCCGGGCGCACAGTTCGCGTCGGTGCAACATGCCTGCCTGTCGTCTGGAGGGGCAGGCGTCCATTTGAAGCACTGACGCACCGGCGTCGCCCCGTCGAGCTCGTAGTCGCAGAACGCTCCCGATCCGAGGCCGCTGCAGTCGGCGTCCTTGCAACAAGGTCCGTTGCACTTCTTCCCCCCGCCCAGCGAGCCGTAGTCGTGGCAGATGTTCGAGTCGCACGCGGAGTCTCCCGAACAGCCGTCCCCGCAGGCCGCTTGGGTCCCCACCGTGTAGTCCGCGCAATACCAGCCGGCCTGGCCGAACTCCGCCGTCAGCCTGCAAGCCGCCCCTTTGGGACAGCTATCATTGACGCAACACACGTCCACGCACTTGCCGTTCGCGCCGCATCGCCCCGACCGGCACTGCGATCCCGTTCCGCACACCGCACCCGCCGGTCCAGCGGTTGCCTCCGGCGTGGCGAGACCGACGGCCTCCGGGTTGACACAGAGCTGATTTCCCCAGAAGCTCGAACACACCGTGCCCGCAGGGCACGAAAAAGAGCTGCAGCAGTCCTGAGAACAGCGCATTTCGCTGGTGTTCGGCACCGGCAAGCACACGCTGGATTCGCATTCCGCCGCGCTTCCGCACAGCTCTCCAAGCGGGCGCTTGACCGGAGGGGCATCCGACGCGTCCTCCCCCACACCCCCGGTCCCGCCGTCCGCCCCGGCCGATCCGCCCGATGACGCATCCGTCCCGCCCGTGCCTCCGGTCGCGCCGCCCACGCCAGTACCACCCGCGCCGGCCCATCCGCCCGCGCCCGTGCCGCCTGTCCCGCCCGTCCCGCTCGACCCACCAACCGACGCATCCACGTCCGCCCCCGCATCGGTCCCGGACGCGCCCACCCGACACCTGCCGCCGAGGCACGTCTTGCCTTCCGGACACGCCGGTGGCCCGACCTGCCCCTCCTGCTGGCAGCGCACGTCGTCAAGGTTCGCTTGCGGCACGACCAGCTCACAGGACCACAAGCCCGACGCCAGCGCCGCAACCCCAACCCAACGATGTCCGCTCCCGCCCATCACGCTGCCCTCGCCTAGAAGCCTATCCCAATCCCCGCAGCCATGCCGTGCGGAAGGACGCGCAGCGTGGGCGTCACACGCGCCTCGACCGGCCCGTCAGGCGCGCGCTCCACCGGGGTCGCATCCCTCGCAAGGTACAAGATCATGGAGGTCGCTCCCGCCACCAACGCGACCCCAAACCCGATGTCCGCGATCACCGCCTCCCGGTGCGCTCTGTCCGCCTGGTCTTGCAAGTCTCCAATGGATCGCCCCGGGCCTGTCGACGGTGGGTCCTCGACGCGGTCGCTCCACGCCTTGTACCCGAAGTACCCCCCGGCCAGAAGCGCTGCACCAGCCACGGCGCCCGTTCCGATCACCCAGCCGTCCGCCCTGCCCTTTTTCGGCGGCGCGCTCGACGCAGGCGGCGGCGCCACCGCGGGCTGTTCCGACGACGCGGCCGGGGCAACCACCTCTTCCTTTGCGCCCTCGAGACGCCGGATGACGCCTTCGATGCGAGCCTTCTCCGCGTCATCGTCGATCATCTGCATGTAGCGCCGGTAGTAGCGGATCGCGTCGTCCACCTCGGCCATCTTCTCGTGGATGAGCCCCAGGTTATACACCAGCTCGGCCCCCGAAGGGTCGAGCTTGTAGGCCAGCTCCAGCTCGGTGATCGCCGCGCGGTAACGCCCTGCCGAGTAGTGCTCGCGCGCCTTGCGAAAGTGCTCCTGTGCCTGATCCTGCTCGGACTTCGTCCGCCCGGCCGCTCCTTTGCCACCCGACCAGGCCGACACCGGTGCTGCCAACGCCGCACCCACCACCGCCGCCATCCACAAGCGTGATACGCTGCGTCCAAGATCGACTTTCGGAACCACGACCAGAGCATAGCGTAAGGACCGGCCGGGGGGCGCGTTCTGTCATCGTGAAACCCAGCATGCTCGCCTTTGTCCTCGGTCTGCCGCTCGCCCTCGGGTCGAGGCCGTCCCACGCCCAACCGTTCGCCAGGCCCCCCGGCGACCCCGGCGAACCTCCCGGTGAACCTTCCCTCGGCGGCTACACCGACGACCACTACAGCAGCTCCTGGTGGCGCCGGGAACACCTTTCCTGGTTCCGCTTGCATATCGGCGGAACCGGCAGAGCCGACAGCGACCGCGTCACCCCCGGCGTAATGGCCGCCATGGACTTCGGCAGAGGTCCGGCCGGGTTTCGCGCCAGCGGCGCGTGGCTGCGCGTCGGCTCGGAGGACGGCCTCGCACAGTACACCGGCGAGCTCACACTCGATGCCGGGGGACGCAGCCGATGGCGTCCCGTGCTGGGCGCCGGCGTTGGGCTCGCGCGTACCTACCGCGTCGACGACACCGGAACGCGAACCGGCGGCGGGTCGTCCATCGGCGTCGGCCTGCTGCGTGTCGCCCTCGAGTACCGGTTGCCGCTGGAAGACATCGATGCACGCGCCGGAATCCACCTGATCGGGACGCTTCCCGCCATACGGGCCGAGGGGGCGCCAGACCTTTCGCCATGGATCATCGGCGCAGCCACGGTCGGCGTCGGCTTCTGATCAGAAGAAGTTTCCGATCGTGAACTCGAAGACGCTCTTCTCCTCGTAGGGCAGCGGGCGGAACGGGAACCCCCACTCGAAACGCAACGGTCCGAGCGGTGAGAACCAGCGGATGCCCATGCCCCATGACGTTCGAAGGTGCGTCAGGCTATTTATCGAGAAGCAGGGATCGTTGACCGCGTAGACGCCCAGCGCCTCCATCGCCGCGGAATCGGTCGCGTTCTGGCCGCGTGCGGCCGAGCAGTACAGCCTCTCTGTGTTCCACGTGTTGCCGGCGTCGGTGAACACCACGCCGCGCACGCCCACCTTCTCGACGATGGGGATCTCGATCTCGAGGTTCTGGAAGTACATGAGGTTGCCGCCGATGTTCGCGCCGTTGGCGATCGGCGGGGCGTTCGGATCGAGCCGCGAAGCCAGCGGCAGGCGCGGCCCGATGGTACGAAGGCGAAAGCCGCGCACATCGAAGATGCCACCCAAGAAGTAGCGCGCGAAGATCGGCACACCCGCAGGGTCGGGGCTGGTGACATAGCCGAGCGACGTGTTGAGCTTGGCCACGAATCCGGAGCCGAGAGGATAGTAGAAGTGCCCGACCCCGTTGTACCGGACGAACTCGTTGTCGGACGCGAAGTAGGGCGCCGCGAGCTCGACCGAGCCTCGCAGGTAGATGCCACTCGTCGGAAAGAGACGATTGTCCCGCGTATCGTAGCGGATCGCCGGGCTGATGCTCGACGTGAAGCCGTCACGGAACAGGTTCGCGAGCGGGAGTCGACGGAACACGGAAACCGCCGACGACGTGCCGAGGAAGGTCGAACGCGAAACGGTCGACACCTTGTCGTACTCGCCGGTGTACGTGAGCGTCACCGCCGTCTCCGGACGTGACAGCGTGTAGCCCCAGGTCACAGCACCGCCGAGCGAGGTCTGCGAGAAGTCGTTGTAGATTCGTAGCTGGTCGTACAGGTCGACGCTGAAGGAGAAGTCGCTGTCGAAAAAATAGGGCTCGAAGAAGCGAAGATCGACGAGCTGGCGCAATCCGCTGATCTGCCCCTGCAACGACAACGACTGGCCGGTGCCGAACAGGTTCGCCTGCTGCACCTGCGCGGTCGCGATGAAGTTCTCGATGCTGGAGAAGCCCGCCCCCACCTGGAACGTGCCGGTGGGACGCTCGGTCACCTCCATGTTCACCACGACCTTGTCCGGCGCCGATCCCTCTTCCGTCGACAGATCCACCCGCTCGAAGTAGCCCAGCGCGATCACGTTCTTGCGAGAGTCCTCCAGCTTGGTCTCGCTGAACAGGTCGCCCTCCTCCACCTCCATCTCGCGGCGGATGACCTTGTCGCGCGTCTTGGTGTTGCCTCGTATGTTGATCCGCTCGATGTGCACCAGCGGACCACGACGGATCGGAACGATGACGTCGACCAGCTTGTGCTCGGGGTCCAGGTTGGTTTCGGGGTCGGCTTCCACGTTCGCGTAGCCCGCGTCGCGGTACATCGTCCGGATCGCCTGCAGGTCCGACGCAAGCTCCGAGCGATGGAAGACGTCGCCACTTTTGGACCGCACCATCTCCCGCAGCACACGGCGACCGCCCAGCGGCTCGACTTCGCGCCCGTCGGCGTCGCGCTCGTACACGCGCAGACGACGAATGCGGTACTGCGGCCCCTCGTTGACCGTGATGGTCACCTCGATGCCCGTGCGGTCGGGCGTGAGGTTCACCCGCGGCGCTGCCACCTGCACGCTCAGGTAGCCCTTGTCGTAGTACGCCGCGTTGATCATCAACACGTCGCGCTCGAACGCATCCTGCCGAAACGGGCCGCCCGACCCGAATGAGAACGCCGAGCTCTGCCCCGTGTACATGATGTCCCGCAACTCCTGCTCGGACACGTTCTCGTTGCCGATGATCGTCACCCTGCGAACTGAAACCTGCTCGTGCTCGCGAATGCGAAACTTGATCGACACCTCGTTGCCCGCCTGCGGCACCACCTCGTACACCACTTCCGCGAGGAAGTACCCTTCCTCCGCGTACATGTCGCGGATCTTCTGCACCGCACGGCGAATCGCCGGGTAGCTCAGGATCGTGTTCGACTTCACATCGATCGCTTCCTCGATCTTCTCGGTCCCGATCTCCGAGTTGCCCTCGAACGTCACCTGCCGGATGTTCGACCGCTCGCGCACGATGAATCGCAGACGCACCCCGTCGTCTGCTCGCGCCATGTCCACCACGATGTCGTCGAAGAAGCCCGAGTCCCACAGCTCACGCACGTCGCGCGTGAGCTCCTCGGGCCGGAAGAGCTGCCCGGTCTTCTCCCGAAGGTAGGTCGCGATATCCTCGGTCGATACCCGCTGATTACCCGAGATCTCGACGCCCAGAATCGGCAGCCCCCGCGCGGCTTCCGCTTCACTCGACGGGATCGTCGGCGGCGTCGATGGCAGATCCTCGGTGCCGTAGGGGTCCGACGCATAGTCGGATGCAGCAGCCCCGGCGCCGCCTCTTTCGGCAGCGCCTGCATCGCCCGCTGCCTGGGCATGCGACCAGCGCCCTCCGGTCATCAGCAAGGCCGCCACGACGCACGCAAGCCAGATCCGGGGCGAGTTGGGTCGGATGGTGGTCACGCGCGATGCCATGTTGACGAAGGAGGACTCACGAAGCAAATCAGGCGGCTCCGCTCGTAGCCGATCGGGTCGCCAGTCTCAAGCGCGGCGGTGAGAGGGGGGGTGAATTGGCGGGAAGGCTCGCCCGGACAGGGCCGGGGCACGCGGTTTCTACTTCGCGATCTCCCGGACGATCACGTCGATGACGTCAGCGTAGTGCCGCGTTCCGCCCGCCCCGGTCATGGTGGGCAGCACCTTCAGCTCCGCGCCCGCCTTCTGAGCAAAGAGCGTCGAGAGCTGCGTCGGGTAGAACGACTCCTGGATGATGTACTTCACGCCCTGCCCCTGCGTCTGCTGAATGAGCTGCGCCACGTGATCGGCACGCGGCGGGATCCCAGGCTTGGGCTCCAGCGTTCCCGCCTGCACAATCCCCGCCCAGTCCAGGAAGTAGATCCAGCTCTCGTGGTACACTACCACTTTGCGCCCCTTCACCGGATCCAGCAGCTTCCGCCACTCCGCCATCCGTGTCTCCAGCATCGCCACGAACGCCTGCGCACCTGCTTCGTACGCCGACGCATTGCCCGGATCGACCTCCGCCAGCTTCTTCGCAATCCCCCTGGCGATCCGAATCCCGTTGCGAGGATCCGTCCAGTAGTGCGGGTTGCCGCCCGGGTGGATGTCGCCCTCCGAACGGTCCGGCGCGCGCACCTGCATCGGCGGTATCAGCGTCGAGCAATCCAGATAGCCCGACGCTCCCCGCTGGATCTTCCCGTTGCGAGCGCCGGTCATGAGCGACGGCAGCCACCCCGCCTCGAGCTCCATGCCCGCGAGCAGCAGCACGTCCGCCTGGTTCAAATCCAGCACGTAGCTGGGCTTGGCATCGACGTAGTGCGGGTCCTGCGTCGGACGGACCAGCGAGCTGGCGTCGACCTTGTCACCGCCTACGGATTTGGCGATGTCCGCGAAGTCCGGAATGGTGCTGACCACACGCACCGTGGCGAACGCCGTGCCCGTCGCCAGCCAAGCTGCGAACGCAAGCAATACGAAAGTGAGCTTCTTCATGATGCGACTCCTCAATACGTGTGGGCGCCATGCGCGCCCGCCGCGACCTCGAGCTGCAACAGCCCGATGTGATTGTCCGGAAACAGCTCCGTCTTCTCGAACGCATACTGCGCACGAATCCGCGAGAAATGGCTCGGCATGAAGCTGACCTGCGCGGTCCCCCGAGTCGCGTCGATCCCGAACGGCTGACGCTCCTCGGGAACCCCGAGATCATCCAGGCGCCGCCACAGCTCGCCCCGAATCCCCGTGTCCCACTCCTTGTCGATGCCGAACGTGATCTCCGCGTAGCCGCCCGCATCCTTCCACCGGTCACCGCCCACCACGTCCATCGTGCGGTACCAGCCTTCGACCGTCGTCGAGATGTACGTGTAACCCGTCGCGCCCTGACCGATCGGACGCCACTTCAAGAAGAGGTCGGCGCCATACGCTTGCGTCCGGTCCGCGCCGCGCTCGCCCGCCGACGACCGCCCCTGCACCGTGTTCAGCCCCACCTGCAGCGCCCAGTCGTCCGCCAGGTCGAAGAACTGCACCAGACGAGCCGGATACACGAAGTCCCGGTACGTCGGCTCGCCCGATCCCTCTGTCCGCGTCCTGTAGGATCCAGCTTCACCAGCCTGCACCGCACCCACGATCTCGACATACCAGGGGACGGGCAACAGCACGGACAACTCGCCGCCTGGCAGCGCCATCCCTTCTCCACCGAACAAGAACTCGTTGGGAAGCGGCGTCGTCGCGAACTTCCATTGGTGCGGGTGCGTGGGGTTGTGCCGCCCGACCATGCTCAGGAACTTGCCCGCGCGCACCTGCAGGTTGAGCGGCAGCGACGTGGTCGTTGCGTATGCCTCCTCCAATTCCATGTGGGCGACTTCGACGGCGGCAAAGACCCGAAAGAACGGGTCGACAGGCGCCTGGATCGCAAGCTCGGCGCCTTGCAACACGGGCCCGGTCTGGTGAGGCGTGTGGCCTTCCTGGTGAATCCGCGCGTCCTGCGAAAACCACGCGCCCGCCGCGTCGACGATGAACGCCATCGCCGGGTTCGTCTCGTTGCCCACCACTCCCTTGCCAAGCTCGGGTTGATCCGGTGCGCTCGGTTGCGTCCCGCCCAACGCTCCCGCATTCTGCGCCTTGACCGTCTGCTCGTCCGCGCCCGCCGCCGCTTGTAACTGCGCGAGCAACGCGGGATCCATCGGCGTCGTGGAAGCCGACGGCGTCGCCGAAGGCGAAGGAGCCTCGGCCGGCGGCCTTGCCGACGCTTCCGCGCTAGCGGGTTGCGCGGGTTGTGCTGACCCATCGGGCGGCGCAACCGGTGTCGCGGCCTGCCCGGGCGGCTCGCCCGCCAGCGCAGCCAACGACGGTATCGTCAGCGCGGCGGCGAGCACACCCATCATCGTGTGTCTCATGATCGTGACCTCCGTGTCCCACGGCGCATGCTCCCTGCACGCGCACCGGGATGTCCTCGTTCGTCGAAACTGCATGACCACCGGCACTCGGCCGGTTGTTTGCGCGTCAGACGAGGATCGTGGGAGGAGACCGCTTGGGGGCGAACGACAGGCACGGCGCGCCGACAATGACCCCGATGTGACGGCAGGACGCCGATGCCTCGGTGAGGGCAATGCTCGAGACGGACGATGCCGCGCACAGCACCGCGACGTGCTGCTGCCGCGACGCCAGGATCACACATCCAGCATCCGGGCCATGCACGCCGTCGTCGGGGTCGGACACCAACACGGTGGGCATCGGCCCCGCCATCCGCGGCGGTTGCCGACGCGCGACTTCGGCGTCAGGAACGTGCTCTATCTGCGCATGAAGGGCGCACCAGCGGTGCGTGACCAGAACGAAGTGCAATACGTCGTGCGCGTTGCCGATGAGCAGCGCGCCCACGACCATCAGCAGCGTGATCCACGGCGCACGCGAACGGAACGCCCCCAAGGCTGGTCCGGCTCGTCCGGTGGCAGAAGTCCGTGGGTGAACGCTACGCACTGCCCTTTTCGTACGGCCCGGGAGAACGACTGTCAAGCAACGGCGTTGCGCCCGATCGCGGTCACCGCACGCTCGCGACCACCGCAGCCGCCGCTCCGAGGGCGCCCACGACTCCGCGCGATGCCTGCCATGGGCTCGCGCCCGAGGTCACGGTCCGCCGAAAATCTACGCCAACCTCCGGCGCACGAGCCCGACCATCGCGCCAGGCACCAGGAAGAGCGCCGCCACCACCACCATGCTGGCGCCCGTCGGCATCGAGTGCGCAAACGACAACCAGTAGCCCAGGAAAGCGGAAACCGCTCCCAGCACCGCAGCCACCGGCAGCACGGCCTTCATGCTCCGAAAGGCCATCAGCGACGCAGCTCCTGGCAGCACCGAGAACGCGAACACCGGCAGCGCGCCGATCGTCTTCGTGGCCACGCCGATGGTGACACCAATCGTCAGGAACAACACCCCGTCGATGAGCCGCGTAGGCACGCCGTGCGCCCCCGCCGTGTCCGCGTCGAGGGATGTCAGCAGAAAAGACCGGTGCATCAGACCGTGCGTCAGAAGCACCAGCGCCGACACCACCGCCGCGACGTACATCTGTCCGTGCTCCACCACGACCGCGTTGCCGAAGAGCACGTCCTTGAGCTCGTGTACGTCGTTCGGCAAACGGTCCGAGATGATGATGGTCAGCGCCGACGCGAGCACGAACGCGATGCCGATGACGGCGTCACGCGTCACCCTGCGGGGCTCGGGCATCCATCCCAACAGCAGCGACCCGACGATCGTAATGCCGGAGGCCATCCACTCCGCGCTCGAAAGCTTGGTGCCCTGCAACGACGCGAACCAGGTCGGCAGCAGGCATGCCAGCATGACGCCGAAGCCGGAGACCTGCGAGAGCGCGGCCGGCAGGAACACCACGCGGCGCAGGATCGTGTAGACGCCCACGACGGCGCAGGCGGCACCGACCGCGCAGGCAGCGATGACCGCTTCGAGCCAAAGGAAAGAGGATCCCCAGAAGCTCATGCTCCCTCCCCGTGGCTTGCTGCGCGGATGACCTTCTCGCCCTCGATGTCGAAGACGCGGATCGGAGAGCGATACAGGTCCGTCAGACGCTCGGTCGAGATAATCTCCGCTTCGGTGCCGACGGCGAACAGACCGGTGTCCTTGTTGAGCAGGGCGATGCGATGGGCACGGCCGGTCACCAGCACGATCGCATGGGCCACGACGATGACCGCAGTGCCCCGCTTGCGGTTGAGGTCGGTGACGAAGTCGAGCAGCGATCGTTCGGAGGGAAGGTCCATGCCGGCGGTCGGCTCATCCAGGACGAGCACGTCGGGGGAGCGAACGAGCGCACGGGCGACCAGGACGCGCTGCTGCTGGCCGCCTGACAGGTCGAAGAACGACCGACTCGCCAGGTGCGCCAGCCCGATGCCTTCGAGCGCGGCCATGGCGTCGCGGCGCGGCGAAGACGAAAGCGGAAACCGCCCGGCGCCCATGCCCCCAAGCCGAACCATGTCGAGCACCGACAGGGGAAAGATCGGATCGAGCCGCGAGCGCTGGGGGACATAGCCGAACCGCAAGCCCGGACGGCGCTCGAGCGATCCTCGCACGGGTCGGATGTTGCCGAGCAGGGTCATCAACAACGTGGACTTCCCCGCACCGTTCGGCCCAACAATCCCCAGGAAGTCTCCCTGGCTCAGACGAAAGCTGATGCGATCCAGGATCGCGCGACCGCTGTACCCGATCGCAACGTCCTTCAGTTCCACGAGGGGCGCCGTACCCATGGTTGCACCGCACCTTGCTCTTGCGCCCATCGATTCGCAAGGACGTTCGCGCTCTGCTCTCCCGCGAGGTCGAAGGGTGACCCGATCTCGGCAACCGCACGAACGCGCACGCCTTCTCCTCCGCGCGACGCTCTACGTGTCTTGCTGCTGCTGGCGCCGTGGCCTGGAGCATGCGCGGAGCCTTGCGACCAGGTGCATGGCCGGGACGGCGGTCGCGCCGGAGCAGCTCGGGAAGGCGCGCGGAGGAGCTGGCCGACGTGTCGGACAAGCTCACGCTGTTGGCGGGGTGAAGCTACCCGCGCCACCGCGAGAGAAGCCGATACGGGTTCGTCACGGTTGTCGGCAGACGTGGCCGACCGTCCGCGTCGGTCCCTGACGCGGGCTCGGGCATGGCGAGGGCCGTGCCAAACCGTATCGTTGGCCGGGGCCGAAAACGCCGGGAGCGGGACGAACCTGGTTCGCCTCCTTGGTCCGGCTGCGTGACCTGCGGGACGAACCTGGTTCACCTCCCTGGTCCGGGTTTGCGACCCGCGGGACGAACCTGGTTCGCCTCCCTGGTCCGGGTTTGCGACCCGCGGGACGAACCTGGTTCGCCTCCCTGGTCCGGGTTTGCGACCCGCGGGACGAACCTGGTTCGCCTCCCTCCAGTCGGCGGAAAGCCGCGACCTGCCAAGGCTGCCGAGCCGGACAGCGTGCGACCGAGGCGTCGCCTTCACGGATCCAAGCACCTATTCGCAACCGGTCCCGGCAGCCGCGCGCACGCCCGCCGCATGGCGCATCGACCAGCTCGGAAGGAATCCGCCCCCTTGCCCATCACGTCCCGGCCCAACCCGGAACGCTCGCCCAACCCCTACCGTCCCGTGCCCATCGGATCCAACCCGGAACAGCACGGCGTCGTTGCGGCGATTCGGAGACTTGATGCCGCAGGCCTGCGGCGATGCATCCGGTGGGTCAACCCAGAAGCTCGTCCACGGAAAGGACAAACACCGCCCGGCGGAGCCATTGCTCGATCTGAGCTACGTCGCGGCAGCTCATGATGCGCTTGCGCTGCTCCTCCGAAACAGCCAAGCCTCGCGTGTCGAGCAGCAGCAGCAGAGCTTGGGCCGCGCCCTCGACCTTGCCCTCGGCCTTGCCCTCGGCCTTGCCCTCGGCCTTGCCCTCGGCCTTGCCCCTGGCCTCGCCTCGGGCCTCGCCCCTGACCTCGGCCTCGTGAATCGCGGAGTTGTAGTTGTACTGCGCCAGCTCCCGCTGACGCGCTAGCTCTTGGGCGTCGGGCTGCGCCGACAGAAAGTCCAACGCTCCCTTCGCCCTTGCCATCACCGGGTTGCTCATCGCCAACTCCTCCAGCTCCTGGTCGCTTCGCGCCCAAAAGAACCTTCCCCAATCCTCCAGCAGCGCTTGCGGGCCGTGCCGACGACGCCGCGCCGGCAGCTTGGGCAGCTCCACGAGATGTACCTGAAAGTGTTCGCTGAGCCGCTCACTGCTGTGGACCTCCAACACCTCGAATGTGGAATGAAACGGCTTGGACCGCAACTCCGCATAGCCCAGGATGAAGATCGCCACGCATCCTTTCAGATCATCGTACCGCTTGCCCGGACAAAGCTGCGAGCCGTACATCCGGGCCCAGTAGTACAGCGCTCGGCTCCGTGCGCTGTGCCAGGGCTGCCCCTGCATCTCGACATCGACCAGCCGTCCATCGGCAAGCTGGACATGCAGGTCGAGCACCGCGCCCTTGTCGGTCACCAGCTCCTTGGGCATCTCCGGGTTGAGCACGTCCACCGAGGCGATGGGCGACGACGGCCTGAGCACTGCGGTTAGTAGCGAGCAGAGCAGGTCGCGGTTCTCGGGAGCCGCGAACAGGATCTTGAATACGACGTCCAGCTTGGGGTCGAGGCGCTTGATCATGACGGAGCATCTCCCCCATCGGACACGCGCGGTCGAAGGTTGCGTGCT